>ENA-ORXT01000758-ORXT01000758.1-marine-metagenome-genome-assembly--contig:-NODE-758-length-48520-cov-4.599571_pt1 | contig 48520 bp, 36 predicted proteins | sample MGYA00237868_ERZ511482 | MGnify/ENA metagenome assembly ERZ511482
GGTGCAGGGCAAACGGATCAAACTTCAGCATAGCCATAGCTACGGTGGAGTTTGAGCCGTAAAGCACGGTGCCGCGATAACAAGCTAAGAGGCAACAAACCAATTTTACAGTGTACTAGCCCCCCCCAGGCATATTTAATCTGATTGAAATGGCTACTGACAGCTTACTTGACCGGTTTTTGATTAGCATCAAACGAGCTAAAATGGCAGGTATCGCTACTATTTTCAAAATCAAGTTTCCCTGTCTGGCTACAGATGAACTGATTAAACTGAATCTCCCTATTATCGACAATACGGTGTATTTAAGAAATAATTCCATTGACCGACGAGTCTTCACCTATGTGTTCTACTCACGATGGCATCAACCTATTCCGGAAGTGACAATTTCTAACACTCCGGTGATCGTCGACTTGGGCACCAATATCGGGCTGAGCGTAATTACGTTTAAGCATTGGTATCCTGAAGCCCGTATCATCGGTTATGAGATGGACCGGGAAAACTTTGAGCTGGCGAAAAAAAATACGATTAGTCTACAAAACGTTCATCTCGTTAATAAGGCTATTCATCACAAATCAACTAACGTTAGCTACGAAAAATCTGGCCGTGAGGATGCGTATACTATTACACCACACAAACAAGGTTTTTCAGCAATTACGGTGGAAGCAATCACCATGTCAGATGTGCTAGTAGAGAATAATATTAAAATGATTGACTATTTAAAAATGGACATTGAAGGGGCCGAACTAGACATCATGTCTTCTGCTGACTTATCCTGGTTAAAAAAAGTAAGAAATATAAATATTGAATTTCATTTAAAGGAAGACCGCGCCATCAGCAAATACATCGGCATCCTTGAAGAAATAGGCTTTAAGGTTTATGTTAATACAGAACACTGGGCGAGTATTACCGCCATCAATCTCGCAAAATAAGTTTACGCTTATGAGTTCTACCAAGTATAAAAGCATACTTAGGTAAAACACGTAGCGCGGCGTTTTGCCAGTACCACTCCCTGTGAGCCAACAACCATCTGGCCATTGTAACGGGGAAAACAACGAAGGTAATCCTTATGATCTCTTGTGCCAGATATAGCAGGCTAAAACTGTTCTCTTCATTCGGCACCCACTTGTTTTTCCCGAGCGAATAAGCATGTTTCAACTGTCCTTTAAAACTACACTTCCACGGTTGCACCAAGTGGCTGATAACAAGTTCGGGTGCATAGTACACTATATAATTATGCTCTCTGAGCCTGACCTGTAGTTCCGTCTCGTCCGCCCAACCTATCTCTTTTCCTTTCATTCCAAATTCGGGATCAAAGCCTCCCAACGCTAACGTAGTTTCTTTATTTACAGCGAAAAAACAACCAATCAGATATTGTCCTTCAGGTAATACGCCCCCCGCTTTAGCTTTCCCCGGAAACTTTCCCACCCCTTGCTCGATCTGAAGCCAGGGCGCGGGTGGTTCGAGGTACCAATGATCAAACCTTCCTCCAAAAGCAGCAACGCCCGGAATTTGACCAGCTATTCGCAGGTAAGTTAAAAACTCTTTGCCAATATTGATGGGCAATCTAACATCATCATCGAAGTAGAGCACCCAATCAAAAGTTGCTTCCTTCAGTCCCCGATTACGGGCATGACAATGGCCTACCTTAGGCTCGTGGATATATTTATAACCCGACTCCTGCGTCAAACGTCGGCATTCCGCTTGCCCGGCATTATCAATCACGATGACTTCATAGTCGGCGGGGTTCGCTGTTTGCCGGCTTAGGTCCTTCAATACCAACTCTAGCAAATCAACTCGATCGTAGGTAGTGATCACAATCGAAATTTTCCCATTCCATTTATTCGTAATACTCATACTGCCGTGTGTCCTTTCCACCAGATTCTTGCTCGTTCCGTCCGCGAAAACCCAAAGATGGCATATAGTGGCCAGTAAGTCGGTAAGTCGTTGTAATCAAGTTTCCGCCAAGGCAAGCCTCCAGCGAAAGTCGCATCGTACCTTACTTTCCCTTCTTTATAATTTCCCGTCATATACATCCGCAAAGCTGCCACCTTAGCCGCGTTAAAGAAGGGTAACTCCATTTCGTAAAATGTCTTTTTATTCTCCGCGAGATAGGTTTCTACTTTCAATAGAAACCCAAGCCGAAATTTATACCGTGCTACCTTGCCCCTTCCTACTCCCCTATCCCCCGGATGCTGAACGTAAGCACTTCCTGCGGTTAAATCACGAACGAAAGACACCTCGGTTTTCAGGAGCTTAAAGTAAAGGTGATAATCTTCTCCCACTACCAGCTCATCATACCCGTTCACCTCCAGCAGAGCAGATCGACGAAAAAGATTTGCGTTCGTATCCCCCAGCCCCCGGCACATCGCCAGTCCCTTCCACGGTTCATGCTCGTGCCGGAAAGTATTGACTACCTCTCCATTTTTCACTACATCAGAAATACCGATCACCCAGTCTATTTTTTCGGTAATCAAGCTCATCTGCCGGTTGATTTTTCCCGGATACAAGAAATCATCCGCGTCTAAAAATTGCAACCATTCACCTTGAGCGAGGTTAATACCATGGTTACGCGTGGCGGCCGGGCCTTGGGTTCCACAGCTAGTGATGATGATTAGCTCAGCATATTGCTCCTTAAGTCCTTGCATGATCAATGCTGTACCATCCGTGGAATTATTATCAATGATGATCACTTCTCGTACTACACTACCCTGCTCTACCGCGGATACTACTGCCTTCTCCAGGAAAATCTCCGCGTTGTATGCTGGTATGATGACAGATACTATACCCTTTAATTTACCGCTCATATGCCCTTGATTTGTCTTTTGAGTTCTCTGGGCAACAAGCGGGCACAGATAATACGAAGGGCTTCTACGTTACGGAAGCCAAAGAGGTAGTAGTAGCGGGCAAAAGCGGGAACAATGCCGCTAGCCAATTCCCGTTCGCTCACTCCATTCGGGAAGTGCACTTTCATTGCCTCTGTTGCGTCCCCCAGGTTTTCGGTGGCCAGTATTCTTATAGCATGAAGTAGCGCGGCGCGGAAAAAGCTACCGTGCTCAGAAAAATAAGCAGGTTGAGCTTCTTCCAGGTAAGCGTTAACCCTACCTTTCAGTTCTACTGAACGCAGGCGGGAAACTTTACTTTTGAGCGTTGATAACCGATAGCCTTCTCGGTCAATGTGAATCGATCCGGGAACGTCGTCGTAGACCACGCGGGCACCGGCACAAAGCAAACGGAAGTACAGATCGGTATCGACCCCATTGGGTAAAGCCTCATTCTGCCCGCCTACCTCCAAGTACTTAATTCGCCGTATCAGGTTGGAATTAGTATGTCCCACCCCTCCGTTATGCACCAGCCCCTTCCATGGGTCACGCTCCCTTACATCAGAAACCAGTTCTTTGCCCGAAAGATCGCGCTGACGGAAGGCACCGATCACCCAATCTGTCTCTGGTCCGGCCAGTGCAAGCTGGCGCGTTAACTTCCCCGGCAGCAATATGTCGTCGGAATCAAGAAACTGTATCCATTCCCCTTCCGCAATGCGAACACCGTGGTTGCGCGCGGCAGCGGAACCCTGTACCGGCTCAAACGCCAGGCGCACCAGATCCGGGTACGCTGCCCGCAGCCGTTTCATTACCGCCGGCGTTTCATCTACGGAATTATTATCGACTATAATGATTTCTACATGCGCCTTCAACTGATCTATCGCTGAAGCCAACGCACGGTCCAGGTAGCTCGCAGAATTGTAAGTCGGGATGATTATAGATACCTTCATCCTTGCAAAAGTACGCAATTCTCTAAGTGGACTTTCGTTCACTAAACTCATCGAATACATGAAAATCACCGGTTTTCTGGCCGCTTATCGCCACACACTTGTAGCCTCTGCTATCCTTTTCTTTGGGTCTGTGGCAGCAATGACCGCCATAACTTTTCACTTCTCTTCCTCTCCCACCGCTATTGTTTTCCATCTCGCGTTTCTAATTCCCATCGCCTATTCAATACTTACGGCTTCTCTACTAGCCACCTTTATTACGAACCAGCGGCTGGCGCGCTTAGCGGTATTTATTGCCTGGAGCCTCCCCTCCATCATGCTGGTGGTTACTTATGTGATGTATTATGTAGCTCTTACTAACTGGGGCCTGCCGATGGATTACAAGATGATGGGGCAGAATCTTCCAGAATTGCCTTACCTGATCAATGCTTTACCCTTTAACAGTAACCTCCTCTATGCCGTTATTGCGATTCCCTTTACATTAATATTTATCTGGTTTTTGGTTGAGTCAAAGAAAATCCTCCGGGAGGTCTCTCAATTCAGAACTACTTTTTTTGATAGAAAGACCGTTTATCTAGTCTGGCTTCTACCCGCTGCCTTCATGATAGCAGTATACGCCACCCCTTATTTCCAGGATCAGATCAACGGTCCGTTCAGGACGCTTGATGATCCTTTGCTGTCATTGTTTCGGCTAAAGAAAGTGCAGAAGCGGCACATCATTCAAGGTGTTGGTCGTAACCATATGGAAGCGGAGGCCAACTACCGTGATCACGGACTGCAGCACAGGCCTAACGTAGTATTCATAATCTGCGATGCGTTGCGCGCCGACCACCTCAGCGGCTATGGCTACCCACGAAAGACCTCTCCTTTTCTGGACTCGTTGATGAACTGTGCCAACTGCTTTGCTCACCCGCGTTACTTTTCTAATACCTCCGTTTCGTTTACGGGTATTACCGGAACGCTGGGCTCTAAGGAAGCCATTACACTCAACAGTTTCTTATTGCACGAAGTACTTAAGAAACAGGGATACCGCACTAGTTTTTTCCTGAGCGGTGACTTCATCAGTTTTTATAATTTAAGAGAATATCTTGGTAACGATATTGACATTTATCACGACGGATATAGCTACCGGAACAACCCATACGCGGGAGCTCGTTCCAGTGCTGATGATGAAGTTCTGGTAGCTGGCAAATTACGCCAGTTGGAGGATTGGAACGGCACTCCGAATTTCTTTTACCTCCACTACATGTCAACGCACCAGGGAGGCTTTACCAACGGTAGTTTTGATGTACATACGCCACACGAATATTCCCTGACGGAGCGAAACCCATCCGTTTTTATTAACGAGTACGATAACCGGGTGATTCAACTCGATCACTACCTCAAGGAGAGCATCTCCATTCTCGATAAAAAGGGGTACCTTGAAGACGCCATCATCGTCGTTACGGCCGACCATGGTCAGGCTTTGCTGGAAAACGGACACCTCTGGCATAGCCATTCAACCGATATGGGCGAGACGTTCATTCCTTTCATCGTTTCCCGAACCGGACCGACGCCGCTCCCCGAAAAAAGGCTCCCCACCATCAGCGACCAAACGGACGCCGCTCCCACCGTACTCGACGTGCTCGGTCTGCCGAAACCCGCAAGCTGGGAAGGCACATCCATGTTCCAGGACAACACTGGCAACGCCGTTTACCAAAACGAAACCGGGCAGTATTCCGTCATTTCGCCGGTCAAAAATCGATTGATACAACTTACTTACCACGCGAAAGACCAAGCGTTTCAGGTTGTTGACGTTTCTGATCCCTCCACTCCGTTTACGACGGACAGCTACGACAAGCAGACGGTGGATAGTCTGAAAACCTTACTTAGGGAGCATTTCAGCTTAAACGTTACGGCAAAAATCGATTAGCGAAACTACCCCACCCCCACCAGCCCCAAACCATCGGATAAAACCTACTCTTCCGCTTCCTCAGCACCTCCCCCGCAAAATCCGCCGCCCCCGGCAGCAACAGCGCATCCGGCTGATTGGTGTAGGCGCGAATGGCGTCCACGAAGAAGTCCGGGTGCTCCTCCATCCACCTGGCCTGCGGAGTGGCGAAACCGAGCTTGCGTTTGCGGGCGTATACGAGGTCGGGCAGCAGCGGGCGCACGCTTTCGCGGATACCCCACTTGCGAACACCGCCGTGCAGCTTGAAATCGGTCGGGGCGGCGAGCAGGAAATCGACGATGCGGTAATCGAGGTAGGGCGGGCGACTCTCGATGCCGAAGGCCATGGCGTTGCGGTCTTCGTGCCGCAGCAGCACCGGCAGGCCGACGCCCCGCAGCAGGTTAACCGAGGTCGTTCGTACATCGGTATCCGGAGGGCGGACGAAACCACTCGCTTGGGCGGAGATCGCGGGTGCCAGAAAATCGGGCGTGGCCGAAGTACCGAGCAAACGCTGTATACGGTTGCTGATCTGGTCGGGCGCCACCCGCAGGTTGCGCACCACCCGCGTACCGGCCAGCAAGCCGGAGATCATGCCCCGCCCGAAAGCCTCCCGCAGGTAAGGGGCGTAAAATTTATCGTACCCCGCCCCGATCTCATCCGCCCCCTGACCATTGAGGATTACCCGCTCTCCGTTAGCGCGGATGAACTTCATCAGCGTGTAGTGCGCTACGACGGCGGCCGAGGCCAGCGGTTGGTCCTGTGCCGCCTGGCAGGCTTCGTAGTCCGCCAGAAAGTCCGTCCAGCCGGGGGTAAGGGAAAGGTTCGTCAGCCCCCGGTGCTCCAGTACGGCATCGATGTACCGCGATTCGTCGTAGGGCGTGCCGGGGAAGCGAACGGAGTAGGTGGTGTGCTCCGGGGTCAGCAAACCGGCGATCGCGCTGCTATCGATGCCGCCCGACAGCGTCAACCCACACCCTACGTCGGAGCGGATACGCAGGTGCAGACTGTCGGTCAGCAGGGCGCGAAATTCTTCCAGCAGTTCCGCGTTGGGCCGATCTACCGTCGCCGCCGGGTAGGCGTAGTAAGCCGCATGCGATCGCCGTTCCAGATTTTCCAGGCCGTAGACGGAGTAGTGCCCGGCGGGATATTGGCTGATGCCGGCCCACAGCGTTTCCGGCCGGTGGTCCTGCCAGCCGTGGCGCAGGAAGTCCGCCGCCACCGCGCGGTTGATCTCGGCGCCGCGCCCGACCACGCGCCGCAAGGACCGGGTTTCGGAAGCGAAGGCCAGCTGCCCGTCGGAGGCATAAAGGTAGAGTGGCTTGATGCCCCCGCGATCCCGGGAAAGCACCAGCTCCCCCGCCTTAGCATCGATGATCCCGATGGCCCACATTCCGTTAAAGCGCGCGAAGCAGTCCGTTCCCCACGCCCGGTACGCGGCTAAAACGACCTCCGTGTCGCTATCCGAAAGGAAGCGGTGGCCGAGTGCCCGCAGTTCCGTCCGCAGCTCCGGGAAATTGTAGACCGCGCCGTTAAAAACGATGGTCAGGTCATCGCCGTCAGTCAGCGGTTGCCGCCCCTGCGCGCTCAGGTCGAAAATGGAGAGGCGGCGGTGGGCCAGCAGCCAACCGTCGGCTTCGGCGATCCCCTCCTGATCGGGGCCGCGGTGGGCCTGCGCCTCGTTGGCCGCCCGGCCGAGGGCCGTCAGTGCTCCCGCGCGCGCGCCGGGTTGGAGGATGCCGAATATGCCGCAGATGGAAGAAAGGTTTGAAAGCCAGGAAGTGGGTGCAATTTACGGTAGCCGTCGTTGAGCGCGGATAGCGGATTGCCCCAAAGCCCTTCCCCCATTCCACCGCACCCGCGACCCCGCAAAAACAGAGGGTGATAACGGAAGGTAGAGGGTAGCCGTCTCTTTACCCTCTACCCCTGCACCTTGCGCACGAACATCCGGTGATCCAGCGAATACCGCCCCGGCCCCGTGATCAGCAGCACGATCGCCGCCACCGCGTACATCAGCGGGAAGGACATTTTGCCCCAGCCGTCCGCGCCGTGGGTAACGAATGCCGCTACCAGCATCGTAATGATGAAGGGGATGCAGGAGAGCCGCGTGAAGAAACCCGCCGCGATCAGCAGCCCGCAAACGAACTCGCCGAAGGTGGCCAACACCAGGCTGACACCCATACCGAGGCCCAGCGGATCGGCGAAGGTCATGTCGCCGTTGATGATCTTGAGCAGTTTGGGCAGGCCGTGGGCAAAAGCCATTTCGAGGCCAAACCAGAGGCGCAGCACGAGCAGGCCGAGGTCGATGTTTCCGTTCGTCATGGAGGGGGAATTTGTGCCCGTAAGGTAAGCCGAATCTCGATTCCGGACACAAAAAAAGGCAGACGCACCGGTCGCTACAACTCTCTACCCTTGCTGCGTTTCCGCCCTGGGGGAGTTCAAGAGGAGCTGACCGTGCGCTGCCCAGGCGCAAAGGTAGTTCGCCGGGCGGATTGGGCGGTAGTGATTCGTAGTTTTTTTGCTCCCGTGAAATGAATCAATTCGCAGGTAGAAGTTAGTTCGTTAGTAGTTAGTACGTTAGATGATACACTAACTAACGAACTTCTAACAAACTAACCTACTGACTTCTAGCTGATCAAATTCATATCGTCGTCCCACTCCGCCATCACCTCCCGCTTGCTCTGATCGACGTAGACGTCTTTGTACTTCGGGTCGTAAGCGAGTCCGTGCTTGTCGAGTACTTCTTGCGGCACCCCTTCCCAGACGTTGGGCGCGTTGCCCTGATAATCGACGGTTTTGAAGCCTTTTTTGCTGGTGAAATAGCCGGTCAGGGTCAGGTAGCGCAGCTGGTCGAAGAAAGCCGCGCCGGGTTCCATCGGCGTGCCCTTCGCGTCTTCCGGGTAGGCGATGTCGTCGACGATGGCGATGCGTTCGGCGGGCGTGAGGTCCACGAAGTAGCGGTCGTAGCGGCGGGCGGCTTCGCTGTTGAGCCAGCCGAGTCCACCGCGCAGGCTGTCCTGGTAGGCATCGGGAATGTCCTTGGCCATGAACTCGAGGAAATCCACCACCTCACAGTCGGAGGCGGAAGGTTCCTCGTCGTTGCCGGGGGCGATGATGTCCGTCAGGATGGTGAGGTCGGCGCGTTCGGCGTCGGTGAAGAAAGTATCGGCGTTGACCAGCGCGTCGTGCTTCAGCTCGTGCGGCAGGCGCAGGCCGTAACCGGTCGCTTTGGCCTCCACCGGCGTCACCGCCTGGGGTGACTCACAGGAGGTGGCCTGACTGATCAGCGCGGCACCGGCGGCGCCGGCGAGGAGGTTCTTGAGGGTATCTCTGCGGTTCATCATATGTTCATTTTTTTACGTTCCGAAATGATGTGGTCGGCCGCACGCATCGCCAGGGCCATGATCGTCCAGGTCGGGTTCTTATCGGCCTGGGAGGTGAAGACGGAAGCGTCGGTGAGGTAGACGTTGGGTACCTCGTGCAGCGCGCTGTGCTTGTTGGTCACGCCCTGTTTCGGGTCGTTGTGCATCCGGGCGGTGCCGACTTCATGGATGATCGCGCCGGGCGGCAGCAGACCGTGGTCTTTATCGTAGCCGGGTATTTCGTCGTCAAAAAGCGTACCGCCCATATTGGTCAGGATCTCGCGGATGCTTTCGTGCATATGCTTCGCCTGACGGCGTTCGTGGTCGCTCCATTTGTAATGGAACCGCAGGGTCGGGATGCCCCACTGGTCCACCTTGCCCGGGTCGATCTCGCAGTAGTTGTCGTAGAGCGCGACGGCCTCGCCGCGACCGGCGAAACCGACGACGGCGCCGTAGTAGTCTTTGACCTCCTTCATCAGGGGGTTGCCGTAGCCACCGGGTTTATAGCCGAGCATCTTCTGGATGGCTTTATGACCACCGCCGAAGCCGTAGCTCGGCATGCCCATGCCGCCCCAGACCTCGAGGTGGTAGCCGCGCGGAAAGTCCAGTTTCTTGTTGTCGCCCCACCACGGCGCGTAGACGTGCATGCCGCCTACGCCGTCCTCGTTGTACCGCTCACGGCCCATCAGGCTGGGAATAAAGGCGGCGGTACCCGCGCCGGTGCTGTCGTGCAGGTAACGGCCGAGGGTTCCGCTGCCGTTGCCCAGGCCGTTCGTCTGCCCGGGCGCGGAGGAGTTCATCAGGATGCGGGCCGATTCGCAGGCCGAAGCGGCCAGCACGATCACCTTGCCCTTGATGGTGTACTCCCGCCGGTCGTCCTTGCTGATGTAGCTGACGGCGGTGGCTTTGCCCGTATCGTCGGTGATCACTTCGCGGGCCATGGAATTGACGAAAAGGTCGACCTGACCGCCACGCCCGTTCTTCGAATCTTTCATGGCCGGGAAGATCAGCACCGTACCGGCGCTGAAATCGGCGTAAACGGCGCAGGCGCGGGCGCATTGCCCGCAGTAGAAACATACGCCCCGGTCTTCGTTGATCTTCTTGGTCAGCATGCTCATCCGGGCGGGGATGAACGGGATGCCGGCCTTCGTAGCTCCCTTGACCGCCATCAGTTCGTGCAGCCGCGGCTTGGGCGGCGGCAGGAAGTAGCCGTTGGGGTGGTTGAAGATGTTTTCGTTGGTGCCGAAAACGCCGACCTGCTTGTCGAGGCGGTCGTAATACGGCTTGATCTCTTCGTAGGTGATGGGCCAGTTTTCGCCCAGACCGTCGAAGTCCTTACCGTGAAAATCGTTCGGCCCGAAGCGCAGGCTGATGCGGCCCCAGTGATTCGTCCGGCCGCCGAGTACGCGGGTACGCCACCAGTCGAATTTCGTGTCGCCCACGGTGGAATACGGCTCGCCGGGCACCGTCCAGCCGCCGTAACCCGCATGAAAGTCGCCGAAGGGGCGTAGGGTGCCGGCACCGCGACGGGGGCTTTCCCACGGCCAGCGGAGTTGGGTTTTCTGGGCGGGGTCCGCCGGGTCAAAATACGGACCGGCTTCGATAATGGCGATATTCAGACCGGCTTTGGCCAGAATATTAGCCGTCATCCCCCCGCCGGCACCGGAACCGACAATTACCGCGTCGTATTCTTTTTCGTTCTTTTTTATTTGCACATTCAATCGTTTAAGCTGCCCCAATATAGCGTAGAGCACGGGATTCAAGATAACCCACGCGTAGAATTTTTGTCAGCAAAACATAAGCTTTCCCGCGTTTGTCCGCACTGTTGCTTACGGACGGTGGGCGGGGAACGCGGGATGCGACGGACGGGGCGAGGGCGTTGGTGAATTCTCCCATCCATAAACCTTAATCGGTCGTACCTTGCTTACTACTACAAAGCCAGACCCCCTTATGCCCACCGCGCGTTGTTTCCTGACCCTGACCTTCGCCGTTGCGCTGCTCCCGCTGTTCGCCCAGTTTCCGGAGATGCGCCTCCCGATGCTCTATGCCGACAAGCACCCCCCCGCGGAAAATAGCGAAGCTGCGTTTGCTTTCCTGCTCTATCCTTTTAAAGGGCCGGTCATCGACCTGCGCGACGTTAAGAAACGATATCCTAAACTCGACGCGCCGGATTCGCTGCGCCTGACCAACATACCCGACATCAGGTTTTACACCGACAGGGTGGTACTCATCGGCCTGATTCCCGACGCGCCGCAAACAACCGACGCGCTCGTCATCTGGCTGGGGGCCAACTATAACTCTAACCGGGTAACGCTGTGGGTCGACGCGGAGACGGACCACGACTTTGCCTCCGGGGTGGATGTCGTGCGGCTATCCCCCGGCGATAAGGCCCGTCAACTGGCGGTTTCTTCTAAGAACGGCCATTTTAAAGATCAGCGGCTGACCTTCGGCCTGCCCACCGTCATCCGGTCCTCCATCCGGCGCGGTACGAATAAGCTCATCCGCGGCTGGACCGTGGGCCTGGCCGCCGGCCTGGCGACCGGAAAACTGAATTACAGTTACTTCAATACCGAACTGGGCTACCCTTCCGGTTATGACGTCAAACTCACCGAGAAAGACGTCGCGCTGTCCTTGTCACGCAATTTTCGCTACCTGCGTCTGTCGGCCAACCTTACGTACGCCAACGTCAACGCCTATACTTCCGTCCTCAACGTTCAGGTCGGCGAACCACAACTACGGATCGACCCCAACAACGGCCGTGAGTTCTACGTTGACCGGATCGACGTGCGCCGCAACCTCGACCGTCACCCGACGGCGCAGCTGCGTTATAGCCTAACGGCGGCCTTTCGCGGGCATATCTCCCCTGGCATCGAACTGCAGCCCTTCGTGAGCTACGGCCGCATCAGCTACCGACCCGGCGTTTACGTCGCTCGAATCTCCGGCGAAGAAAATCGCTTCAACCTTTCCGGTGTCTCCTTCGGCGAATTCGGTCTGCGGGCCGAATTCGCCATCGGCAACAAGCAGTCCGTCTACGTGGACGGTGCTTATCAGGTCATAAACTGGCGCCCCGAAGGCTTTTTCGAATTTACGCCGCACACCAACCTTAAAGTGGACCGCACCGCCCTGCGCGTCTTGTTCGGCTATCGGTTCGGCGGCTTTAGGTTCAACAACAAATAAACCTCATCTCACCTCATGGCCAAAAACCGCCCCTCCCACATCTCCCGCCCCGTTTACCCCGGCGGTCTCGCCGCCATGAAAAAGTTCGTGGCCGCCCACCTCAAATACCCGCCCGCGGCCCTGAAGGCTAAGGTGGAAGGCACCGTCGTCATTCGCTACACCCTCGATTATACGGGCAAGGTGACCGCCACCAAGGTCAAATCCGGCCTGGGCCACGGCTGCGACGCGGAGGCCGAACGCGTCGTTCGCCTGATGCGCTTCACCGTACCCCAGTCGAGCAAGAAAAAGGTCCGCATTCACCAAGATCTCAACGTCCATTTCAAGCTACCGAAAAAGAAGGCAAAACCGGCCGCCGCCCCGATAAAGCCCGCCTCGCCGGGTACGGGTCAGCCCGTACGCATCGTCTATAGCCAGTCCGGCGTCGTCAGTGGGCGCGTGGTGGGAAAGCAGGAGGATAAAAAGAAAGATGGCAGCTCGGGGTATTCTTATACGATCAAGTGGTAGCCGCCGGCTTGTTCGTTTCACACCTCCGAGGCGTCTTTTCCTTCACGTAGCGCAGCGGAGGGAAGGAAAAGCTCCTCGGGGTGTAACTCGTAATACGCATCGAATCGGTTCGTCATTCGTCCCACGACAAAGCCCCCGTAACCATCTTGGCTACGGGGGCTTCCTCTTTCCTACTCCGTCAGGAGCAGGTTACAATATCGAGACTTAGTCATCCCAACCGACCTTGTCGTTGAAGATGTCTACATCGTTCTCGTTCGGGGCACTGCTGTTAAACAGATACTCATCAGCGCTGTAGTGCCAGCGAACCGGGATGGTGCTGCCAGTCACGGGTGTCAGGCTCGGGATGCCGGTACGACGCCAGTCACTATATACCTCGGGCTGGAGGTACATAGCGATGTATTTCTGCGTCATCACGTTCTCCATGGTCAGGTTGCCTTCGCCTACGCCTATGTCATCTTGATCTACGTAAGTGTTGTAGTCATCCTCGGTCAGGCCGATGCGGTCGAAGGAAGCGCGGATACCATTGAGATAAGCGGCGTAACCGTCATCATCGTCATCGGAGCCGCCGCCAACGGAGGCTTCGGCGATGATGAACTGCATTTCCCGGTAGGTCACCAGCTCCTGGTCGAAAGCAGCTACCATGTAGGGGTGAGCCGTACTGAATACTGGATTTAACACCTTCAGGCGGGCCGTGTCGTTCAGGCCGTTCAGGAGTGCTTCGAACTGGGGGTGGATTTCGAGGTCACCCGTACGGTCACGGTTGAAGCGGAACCACTGGCCGGCGTTATTGGCATCGGGGTACTGGAAAGCGAGGTTATCACTGGCGCTCTCGAAGGAGCTAGCCGCCAGACTGGCGGCACCAGACATATCGCCCTGCTTAACGAGCGTGCGTGCCTTGATGGCGCGGGCGGCTTTAATCCAGGCTGCGGCGTCACCACCGTAATAGACATCGTCTCCACTAGGCGTAAGCAGGCCTGATTCACCATCCAACAGCGTGACGGCCTCATCGAGCTTAGCGATCGCGGTTGCGTAAATGGTGGACTGAGCATCAAAGGCAGGGCTAAGATTATCAGCACCATTTAAGGCTTCACTGTAGGGGATATCGTCCCATACGTCCGCGGCGTTGAGCAACGTAAAAGCTTCCAGGATACTAAATATACCCTTGTAATGGTTGAAGCCGTTCTCGGTAGACGTGGCGTTGGCGATGTTCGCCTCAATCAGGATGTTCTCGTAGGTATTCGTCCAGGCCGAGTTGAAGCGGACCGGCGTAAGGCCGGAATACTGGTTAAAAGCGGACCACTGGCGGGCCACCCCTTCCACCTGCTGCGTAAGCATACAGTTGAAACGGGAGAAAGCACCACCGTAGAGGTCGGCCACCTGGATGCCGATCTCGGGCATCTGGGCGTTAACGGTGACTTCGAGGGGCTTGTTAGGGTTGACGTTAAAGTCGTCCCCACCAAGGAAAGATTCGCAGGACGTGAACAGGAAGAAACCCGTGCAGAGGACCAGAATTGATTTATTATACAAAGACTTCATATTGGAGAAGGGGATTAGAAGTTCACGTTAAGTTTGACGAGGATGGAACGGGTGGCGGGCATGTTGAAGTAATCAAAGCCCTGGCCGTTGCCGGTGCCGTTGAGGCTGGTTTCGGGGTCCACGCCTTCGTAATCGGTGATTAGGAAGAGATTACGACCGGAGACGCCAATGGAGCCGCCTTTCAGGAAGCCGGTGGACGGTAGGCGGTAAGACAGACCGGCTTCGCGGAGGCGAACCCAACCACCATCTTGTACGAACTGCTCACCTACGGAACCAAAGCCACCGACGGAAGAAGTCCAGTAGCTGCGGTCACGAACAACGGCGATATCGTTGGGCTGACCATCGCTAAGCACTCCTTCAATCGGCGCGGCGGGTAATACGCGAGAATCCGCCGTAGATTGTGACATACCGAAGAAAGAAAGGGCCCAGGCGGTACCGTTCCACATGTCACCACCTTCCCGCCAGTCCAGCAGCCAGTTCAGGCTGAGGCGCTTGTACGTGATGGTATTGTTCCAGCCGATGATGAAGTCGGGGTTCGGGTTACCAATGGCGCGCTGCGTGAGGTCAACGGCTTCGTAACCGTACTCGGTATTCGTCATAGGATTGCCTGTATCGTTGATCACGATTTGACCTTCGGGGATATTGAGGCCGTCGTCGTTAGCACCACCCGTGCCTTCACGGCGGTAAGCACCACCGAAGATGGCACCGTACTGGTTACCGGCAACCAGGTAAGTCCCGGCGGAGTTAAAGCCGGCAATAAAAAGACGTTCCAGGCCGGGGGCCAATTCGTCTACTATGGAAACGCTTCTCGTGAAGTTGATCTGCGTGTTGTACTCGAAGTCCTGCGTCCTAACGGGGGTGGCACCGATGGTAACTTCCACACCATTAGAGGTCATCTTACCCGCGTTCAGAAACACGTTGGTGTAGCCAGTGGAAGGAGCAACGGAAGCCGGAAGGATGGCGTCCGTGGTCTTCACGTTGTAGTACGTAGCATCCAGCTTCAAACGACCGTTCCAAAAGCGGAGGTCGAAACCCGCTTCGAAGGTATTGGAAAGCTCGGGCGTAAGTGCCGCGTTTCCAAGCGTATTATCCAGGTTAAAACCGGAGTTACCGTTGATCGGGAAGCCGATGTTATCACCCCAGCCGTCACCAATCGTGTTGGATTCATAAGGCGTAGTAGTCTGGTAAGGAGAGGGGGGCGGGCTACCTACCTGGGCGTAGCTTACGCGTATCTTACCGAAGCTAAGCGCGGAGTTGGGGTTGTCCATCAACTCCGTGAAGGTGAAGGAAGCGGATGCGGAGGGGTAAAAGAAACCAAGTTCGTTCAGCGGGCGACCCGGCGCGCTCAAACGGCTATCGTAATCCTGGCGACCGGAAACGGTCAGGTACAGGAAGCGACGGAAGTTAAACTCCGCCTGGCCGATGAAGCCGAGTTGGCGGTAACGCGTGACCGCCTGGCCGGCCGTGATGTTGGTGGCGTTACTCAGTTCCACGAAGCCGGGGAACACGAAGCCGTCACCCTGAGTGAAGGTGTTCCGGTTTAAGAAGCTAAAGGCGTTGCTACCCACTACGTAGTTCAAACCGATGTCTTCGTTCAGTTGACCGCCACCCGTGAGGTTAAGGACAACGTCATACTGGTTGGTCGAGAATTCATCCTGGATAACAGTACCCGCCGCGTTAGTTCGGGAGTTGACCTCGAAATTCTGCGTGCGAACGTCAGAGGTAATGTCGTAACCTACGTTAAGGTCAAGGTTCGCCCAAGGCGTGAAGGCGTAATTAGTCCGGAAGTTACCAAAAGTACGGTTGACGCCCTCGTCGCGGAGGGTGTTATTGAGCGTCCAGAAGGGGTTATCATAGCCACCACCACCACGGTAGTTCCGCTGGCTGCGGTCACCGAACTCATAAGCACGTACATCGTCAACGGCACCCTTGCCCAATCCGTTCGAGTTATCAAAGGATGGGGGCGTACGCAACAAGCCGAGTAACAGACCAGAAGTGTTGGAGCCCTGCTGCACGCGCTGAAAGTCCGAGCGGGAGTAGTTGATGGAAGAAGACAGCATAAGCTTCGGCGTGGGGTTCAGCGTGGAAGCCAGCTTTACGGTGTAACGGTCGTACTCTTCGTTAGGCACAACACCTTCGGCGGTCAGAGAAGAGAGAGATAAGCGGAAAGTAGCAACGTCCGAACCACCACTCAGGCTTAGGGAATTGGTATAATTGCTTCCGGTTTGGAATACATCCTCGATGTTGTTGTAGGCGGTAGGAGCCTGGCCGTTGCCCTCGCCGCGCGGGACGAGGAAACCATTGTTGTCCCAGCGGTAAACGCCGTCGGCATCAAAGGCACTTCCCACTCTACCGTCACCGTACAGGCGTACGTAAGTAGCTTGGTCGGTAGCATACTCAAGGTCCGTTAGCGCGGGACCCCAGGAGCCGGACTCACCGGTTTCGGAACCACGCCAGAATGGACCATCGGCCCCAACGCGACCCTGCGCGAAGGTGCTCTGCAGCTCAGGCAACCGATTTACCTCGTCAAAACCTACGGAAGAACTGAAACCAACCTGAAGCCCCTGGTTCCTCTTACCCTTTTTAGTAGTGATAATCACCACACCCGTAGAGCCGGAAGTACCGTAGAGGGCCGTGGCGGCCGCGCCCTTCAGGATGTTGATGTTCTCAATGTCATCGGGGTTGAGGTCCATCAGGCGGTTGGCCTGGGCCGTACCGGCGGTGGAACCCTCGGAGAACTGCGTCTCATTGTTGGAGCGCACACCGTCGATAACGATCAGCGGCTGGTTGTTACCGATCATGGACGTCACGCCACGGATCGTGATCCGTGAACCCGCGCCTACCGAACCGGAAGAGCGCGTCACCTGGATGCCGGAAGCCTTACCGACCAGGGCGTCAACGGCACTGGAAGCACCGGAACGCGTCAGGTCTTCGGCCTCCACCTGCTGTACGGCGTAACCCAGCGCTTTTTCGCTGCGCTCGATGCCGAGGGCGGTTACCACGACCTCACCCAACTGCTGGGCGTTTTCCGACAAAACAATATTATAAGTGGATTTACCACCGACAACCGCCACCTCTTTGGTAGTAAAACCGGTGTAGCTAACGACAAACATTTCCGCATTGGCCGGAACGCCGATGCTGAATTTGCCGTCAAAATCAGTGACGGTACCCGAGGTGGTACCCTTGACGAGGATGGAAGCGCCGATCAGGGCCTCGCCCGTATCGTCAGTGACGGTTCCCGATACCGTCGACTGCGCATAGCCCGCGGTAAATGCGAAGCACATGAGCGCAAGTACTAGTGAAAGTCTTTTCATTCTAACGGAAATTTAGTTGATTACTAGTCTCAAATGGTTAAGAAATATGGATTATTACACAAGACGGAGCTAACCCCGCCAGATCTTTTGGCTCTAGGTAAGTAGCTAAATACTATATGTCATTCGGTGGGGATGGCCTTCCGGAGCGATAGCACGAAATGGCGTTTGAATTGGCTTGGTACGGGTAGATATAAAACAGTCTGAAAGTTCTGATAAATAAGCTGGCAACGGTTACCTGGCATTAGAGAAATATTGTGCTGGCGAACGACATTCCTCTTAATTTTAACGTAAAGTTAAAACATTTCGCTGCCTGACCAAATGACAAACGCTGTTATTGACAGTTGACTCGTCGTAAAACTGGTTGCTTTGGACCAATTTTAACCGGTATTCGTCGAAACATGAGCTATCCGGACCAACCCTTTTCCAAAGAGCGTACTCATTAGCTATTAAGCCTCCTGCAACTTGCGCAAATACATCTGAATGGTATTGCTCAAGCCGTAGTAAAGCGCGTCCGCTACCAGCGCATGTCCGATGCTAACCTCCTGTAAACCAGGCATTCGCGACGCGAAGTACGTCAGGTTTTCCAGGTTCAGGTCATGTCCGGCGTTGATGCCCAGGCCGAGGTCGCGGGCGTGGCTACACGCTTCCGTGAAGGGCGCCATCGCCGCCACGGGGTCCTTGGTGAAGTCGTGCGCGAAAGGGCCGGTGTAGAATTCCACCCGGTCGGTACCGATGGCCTTGGCGCCATCCAGCGTTTTCTTATCGGGGTCAACGAAAATGGAGGTACGGATGCCGGCTTCCTTCAATCTGCCGATAACGGCGCGCAGGTAACCGGCTTTACGCTTGGTGTCCCAACCGTGGTCGCTGGTCAGCTGTCCCGGCTCGTCGGGCACCAGCGTCACCTGGTCGGGCCGGGCGTCGATGACGGCCTTGAGGAACCGCTCGGCGGGGTAGCCCTCGATGTTGAGTTCGGTGGTTACCACTTCCTTCAGCGCGGCCACATCGGCGTAACGGGCGTGCCGCTCATCCGGCCGCGGGTGGATCGTGATGCCCCGCGCGCCGAAGCGTTCACAGTCGACGGCCACCTTCACCAGGTTCGGGAAGTCAGCACCGCGGCTGTTACGGATCAGGGCTACTTTGTTGAGGTTGACGGACAGACGTATCATGGGTGGTGTGTGGGTTGGGGATGAGGGAGCGCGAAGGTAATCAACTGAAGCAAAGGTTTCTCTCTTCAGCCATCTTAACGGGCTCTTCCGGGCGGGGTCGCGGGTGCAACCGAAAGATCGGGGCCCTCGTTCTCCCGCCCGCCGCCGAAGAGCCACTTACCTTCCCCACCCCATCGCACCCGCGTCCCTCCGCCCTAAAATCCTCCTAAAGTTGCCGCTTGCGCTCACTTACCACCCGCGCGTTGCGTTGACCCTATATAAGGACGCGCCCGCCGTATTATCTTCGCCCCCCCGGAATGAGCCAAACCGCTGAAAACAAGATCGAACCTACGCCCCCGCGCCACAAGCACCGGTTCTGGCGGCGCGTGCGCAACTGGCTGCTGTGGCCGATGTTTATCTTTATTGCGCTCATCCTCCTGCTGCAACTTCCCACCGTGCAGAACTGGATCGCGGGGCGGGTGACCAACGCCATGGAGCGCACTCTCGAAACCCGCGTTACCGTCGACAACGTGCGCATCAGCTGGCTGGATGAAATGACCATCGAGGGGCTCTTCATCGAAGACAAATACGGCGATACGCTGCTGTACGGCAAGACGCTGGCCGCCGATTTCGACCTCTGGAACGGGCTGGTCATCGAGTCGATCGTCATCGAGGATACGAACTTCAAGATCAGGCGCGACCTCGGCGACCCGGAGAGTAACCTCGAAACCGCGCTCCAAAAACTGTTTCCGCCCAAAGACGAACCCGGCAACCCCTTTAACCTCAAACTGAAACGGCTCGACCTGCGGCGCATCAATTTCACGCAAAACGACAGCGTGCGCGGCCAGCGGTTCGACATCAGCCTCGAATCCGGCGTAGCCCGTATCGAAGACCTCGACCTGCCCAACAAGGTGATCCGTATCGCCGAGGCGGAACTGCGCAACCCCATCGTCCGCCAAACGAGCATCCCCCCCAACCCGATCGACAGCCTCATCATTGCCGTTGACAAGGCACTGGTGGACACCAACCAGACCTACCTCCAACTGCTGGCCAGCAGCATCGAGATCATCGACGGCGGCTACTACCTCGACAACTACCGCAAAGAGCCCGTTGCCCGGTCGGACATCTCGGCCGTCGACTTCGCGCGCCTCGGCATCAGCAACGTCGACATGGAGCTGACGGACGTGGATTTCTACGCCGGGGACTTCCTCGGTAAGCTCAAACACCTGAGCCTGGAGGAACAATCGGGATTCGTCCTCGACCGCCTCAGCGTGCAGGACCTCAAGGTGACGCCTACCGAACTCCAGCTCTATGACCTCGTGCTGGAAACCGCCGAAAGCTCGCTGTCCGACAGTCTCCGCTTCCGGTTCCGTGACGGCTGGGGCGCGTGGTCGGACTTCAACAACGAGGTGTATATGGACATCGACGTAGAGAACTCCGAGGTCGCCGTGCGCGACATCCTGTACTTCGCCCGTCAGCTGCGCTTTAACCGGTTCTTCCGGGATAACCGGCGGCAGAAGATCGAGATCGGCGGGCGGTTCAGCGGGCGGGTCAACAATCTGCGGGGGCGCGACGTCTTCCTGGCCCTCGATAAGACGACGAGCCTGGAGGGTACTTTCAGCTCGCGCAACATCGCCAAACGCGGTTCCGAAGCCCTCAACCTCGACCTGCGCCGGCTGACCACGAACATGAACACGATGCGGCGGCTCCTCCCGGGTTTCACGCCGCCGGCCAGTTTCGACCAGCTGGGGCGGCTCAACTTCAGCGGCCGCTTTGACGGCTTCTTCACCGATTTCCTGGCCCGGGGCAGCCTGCGGACCGACATCGGGCGGACGACCGTGGAGATGGCGCTCATCGTCGGCGACGACGTCCGGCCGGCTACCTACAACGGTAACATCACGCTGGATGAGTTCGACCTCGGCATCTGGCTCGGCAACCCGCGGTTCGGGCGGGTAAGCATGAACGGGCGCATCGCCAACGGCATCGGCCTGGAAGCCAACACGGCCACGGCCGATCTGGACGCGACCATCCGCAGTTTCACTTTCCGTGAGTACACCTACGAGAATGCCCGCATCGACGGGCGGCTGGAAGATCGTTTCTTCAACGGCAGTTTCAGCATCGCGGACGACAACATCGACTTCAACTTCCTCGGGGAGCTCGACTTCCGGGACTCCATCCCCACCTTCGATTTCGATGCCTCGGTAGGCGAGATCGACCTGCGGGCCCTCAACCTGAGCCAGAAACCGATCGCGCTCTCGGGCGAGATCGACCTGAACCTGGTGGGCACCAACTTCAGCGAAATGGAAGGCCGCGTCGCGCTCGATAGTTTCCAGGTGCTGATCGACACGCTGGTCGTCGACATCGACAGCCTGCTGGCGTACAGCATCTTCAACGAGGAAGGGCAGAAGGTGGTCAAACTGGAAAGCGACCTGGCGCGGGGCGAACTCATCGGCCGCTTCGACCTGGACGAGGTGACCAGTAGCCTGACCTACTTTCTGCGTACGTATTACCCCGCCTGGGCCAACCGGCTCAACATCCGCGCGCCGCGTAACCTGCCGGCGCCCAACCGTTTCAGTTTCGACCTGAGCATCCTGGATTCCCGCGGGCTGAACCGGCTGATCAGCCCCGGGCTCGGGCCGCTGCGCGACGTGGAATTGCGCGGCAGCTACAACGGCTACATCGATACACTGGTAGCGGAGCTGACCGCGCCCAATCTCTATTTCGCCGATCTGCGGCTGACGGACTTCATCCTCAGTGCCAGCAGCAATAAGGGGGAGGGAGAGCTGGATTTCGCCGTGGACTCCACCATCGTAAACGGCAAGCCGCTGCTCAACCGCGTCACGCTGCTGAGCCTGGTGGATAACGAGATGATCGACTTCGGCCTTACCTACGGTGGCGACGAAGGGAACATCCTGCTCGACAAGATCAACCTCGACGGCCGGCTCAGCCTGCCGGACAGCCTGAACTTCGAGCTGCGGTTCGCGGAATCCGAACTGGAGATCTTCCAGCAGCGGTGGAGCATCCGGCGCGACAACTTCCTCGTCTTCGGCCCGGAATTCATCGACACCCGCAACTTCGCGCTGCGCAGCGGGGCCCGCGTCATCCGCCTCGACAAGTTCGGCGAAAAAGGACTTAACCTGGAGTTGCTGAACATGGACCTCAGCCTGATCGATTCCATCTGGGACTACCCCCAACTGAATTTTAGCGGCGACATCGACGTTAACGTCTCGGTGGAGGATGTCTTCCGGCAAACCGGCCTGCGGGCGCAACTACGCTCGGATACCTTTCTGATGAACGACGACGATTACGGCTATCTGCGCATCGACGCTTCCGCTCCCGACCCTAAAAGTAAGTTAACGACCTTTCTTAACCTCAACCGCGACACCGCCCAGTTGCTCGCCGAAGCCAGCTACAACCTCGCCGACCTCGTAGCGAGCGACCCCACGCCCGCGCGGCAAAAGGGCTACCTGGACCTGAGCGTCAACATCAGCGGCTACCCCCTGGAGCTGGCCAGGTACTGGGTCGGCGGTTCGGTCTCCGACATCACCGGAGTTTTCGACGCGAAGCTCAACGTAAAGGGGCCGCCGAAGAAGCTGGACGTGAGCGGTTACATCGACGCGCGGGGCGGGGCGTTCACCATCGACTACCTGCAAACGCGCTATCGCTATTATCAAAGCCGCGTCGCCATCACCAACAGCCTGTTCGACGTCAGCGGAACGAAACTGATCGACCGTTACGGCAACTCTGCGACCATCAGCGGCGGCGTGACCCACAACCGACTGAAGAACCTGGGCCTCAACGCCCAGATCAATACCGATCGCTTCCTGGCGCTCGACCTGGCGCCGGGGCAAAACCCCAACTTCTTCGGTAAGGCCGTGGGCAGCGGCACCGTCTTCTTCACCGGCAACTTCCGGCAGCCGGACATTTACGTACGAGCCACCGTCGGCTCGGAATCCCGCCTGGCCATCCCCGTCGATTACGGGCGAGAGGCCGGCCCGATCGACAACGTGCGCTTCGTCAATCGAAGCGTCTACGTCGAGGAAGAAGATGCCACCGCCGCAGAGGAACCCACCGGCGTCAGCCTTGAAATGGAGCTCACCGTCACCGAACAGGCCGTCGGTGAAATCATCTTTGACGAAGAGATCGGTGACATACTGCGTGGCCAGGGAAACGGTAATCTCAGCCTCATCATCCCGCGTGACGGCGACCTGCGGATGTACGGCACCTACACCATCACGGAAGGCAGCTACCTGTTCACGCTTTATGACGTGATCAACAAGGAATTTTCCGTTCGCCCCGGCGGCACGGTCAACTGGACGGGCGACCCCTTCGAGGCCACCATCGACATCTCGGCGGACTATGAAAACCTGCAAACGCCCATCCTTAATTTCATTCAGGAGTACATCATCAACGCGCCGGACAACCTGCGCACCGACGCCGGCCGGGCTACGGAGGTCGACCTCTCGCTACAACTCGCCGGTATTCTGACCAAGCCCAACATCAGTTTCGACATCGGCTTCCCGGAGCTCGACGGCCAGCTGGAAAGCTACGCCAACAACAAGCGGCGGTTGCTGCTGCTGGACCAAAATGAACTCAACCGCCAGGTTTTCGGCCTCATCGTCGCCGGTCAGTTCCTCCCGTCAGATCTGTCCCTGGGCATCAGTGACGTACTGGTTAATACGGTCAGTGAGTGGCTATCGAACTACTTCAGCATCCTGCTCAATGACCTCGTCAAGAACGCTTTCGGCGAAGAAGCTTTCATTTCCACGCTTGATTTCGACGTGGCGTACAACAACTACCGCAACGCGACGCTTGACCGATCCACCAACGCCACGGCGCGGGGTTCCGCGTTCGAGTTTTCAGTCAGCCGCGACTTTAATAACCGCACCACGGTTCGTCTGGAGGGCAACGTGTACAACAACGATGCCTTCGCCGGCGGCTCCAACACTTCGGGTCGCTTCATCGGCAACAACTTCGTGATTGAGTACGTGCTCAACGATTCGCGTACGCTCAAGCTGCGCGGCTACCAGCGGCGCGACCCCGACATCGCGGGGGCGCGGCGCATCCAGGTGGGAACGGGGCTTAGCTGGCGGCGGGAATTCGACACGTTTAAAGAATTTTTTGCGGGGTTCAGGAAGGATGCGCAGGGGGAATGATGCACGCCCGGGTTGGCGCGAAGCCGTCTCCGACGGCGAGATATACTAAAAAACAACAATGCCGTATCGAGCGCGCTCCGTGCGCGAGAGCTGTTGTGTTGCTCGCGCGCGAAGCGCACTCGTTACGGGTTTCCGTTGAAGACGACCTCGCGCAAACTGTACATTCAAGAGCTTCCTGCTTTTTACTTCCCACTTCCTATTTGACGGGGGCGGGGCCGCCGGTGCAAGCCTGGTTTTTCAGGAGCCTTGTTGCAACTTTCCCACCGTCTCTTCCAACGCGCTCCGCCAATCCGCCCACACCTCACCCGCGTTGACGGCGAGCGTACGGAAGCCCGCCGACCGTAGTTGCCGCTGGCGGAAGGCTTCGGTCCGATCATCCGCAACGCCGGGCAGGCGGCCGTCGGGCAGCAGCACGGTCTTGCGCCCCGCGGGTGACAAGACGACCAGCGGCAGGAAGGTATCCCGCCACGGCTGGTGTAACTCGAAGAAGTGATCGGGCAGCCGCTCGCGCAGCAGTTCCGCGAACTGCTCGGCCAGCGGATGGGGCCCGGGGTCGGTCAGCCCGCAGCGCAGGCGAATCTCCCGGCCGATGGCAACCAGCGATTCCCGCTCAAAGGGTTCCGTGGCCGCCGCCTCGGCCGCGCGCAGCAGGGCCGCCGTCAGGAAGCGGGCGTTGAAACCGTCGCTCAGCAGGGCCCGGGTCACGGCATCTCCCGACCAGTTGTGGAAGAAGCGGCAGGCGGGCGCGGCGACGATCAGTTGTTCCCACGATTGTAGCAGGGCGGCTTCGTCTTCCGGCGTGAAGCCGGCCGGCAGGTAAAGGTGGAGGGTCTCCCCCACCCCGCCGGCGTAATCGGTCAGCGGTTGCCAGTCGCTACCGTCGAGCTGGAAGGACGGGCGGCCGTCGCTGCCGGCCGGGGGAACGTCCACCAGGCAGTCGCGCCAGTTGGGCGGTGTCAGCGGATGGAAGTGCTGTAGAAAGATCAGCCGCGTGTCCATCACCCCGGCCAGCGCACAGTGAGCGGCGGTGGTATCGTGCGGTGGCGCAAGACGGAGCACGGCGGCTGTAGTACCGGCCGGTGGTGTTTGCCCGGTTTCGGCGAAGACGAAGAGGTCCGCGGCGGTAGCGTCCGTGGGCCAGCCCTCATCGGCGGTCAGGTAATGCAGGTTAGCGATTCGGGCAGTGGAAACGATCGTTGCCGATTGTTCTTCCGCGTAGATCGTCAACTGTTCCGGGTCGGTGAAGAACGCGCTGCTGTTGCCCGCGCTCTCCAGGCAATGCTCGAAGTACCAGCTGGTGAAGGCGGTCTCCCACTCCGTGGTCGGCAGGTCAAGCAGGGGGGCCAGCAAGCGGCGGAGATGGGCGGGTTGGGCGTACCAGAACGCGCGCCGGTCATGGAAGACGGGCAACTCGGCCAGGTGATGCCGGGTGTTACGGAGTTTGGCGAGCAGGCTTTCCAGCCGCCGGAGCTGGCGGGGCGTGGTGGCGGCTTCCGTTCCACCGAGGGGAAGCTGGTAGAGGCCGGCTTCGTCTACTTCGGCCACGAGGTCTTTGAGGCGGGCTTCGAGGGCGGTCAGGTCGTCGGCCACCCCGAAGGCGGCGTTTACGGTGAGGGCGTTGAGGGCAAGGCCGTCCGCCTTGAGTTCACGGTGGAGGTGTCTGCGCAACTCGGCGAGCTCCCGGCGCTCGGCCGCAAGCCGCTCGGTCAGGTCTGATTCATTGTTGGTGGAACTCAGGCCGTGCGTGGCGTTGTAAGCAGTAAACGCCTGGTCCAGTTCCTGGCGGGCCTTGCGGGCCGGGCGGCCGCTCAATGCTTCGGCGGCCACTGTCGCGGAGGCGAGGCGGGCGAGGTCTTCCTCTCGCTGGCGCAAATTCCGACGGCGATGGAATAAGGCGGCGCGATCGTGCCGATGGATGGCCAGCAGGTAATCGCGGTGAAGCACATCGCCCCGGTCGAGGTAGACGGACAGGGCATTGTCGATGAACTCGCGACTGTCTTCCAGGCTGCGGTGGCGAAAAAAACCGGTGTTCAGATCTTCCAGCCCGCCGGAGACGCGCGGCAAGCGTTCATACCGGCGAATGGCGACCTGGAGCCGTTCGCGCAGGTCCACGTACTCGGTGGGGGTAAAGGCAAAACCCTCGGTGGAAATAAAAGGGCTCAGCAAGGTTGCCGCTTCCTTTCGGCCCTCCGCCAACCACATTCCGACGGTGGCGGAGAAGGTCCAGGGTCCGAAAACACGCGTATCAACATCCATTTCACCCGCGTCCCCGCCCGAACCCTCCGGCATGTTTTCGGACTTCCGTGGCGCAACACCGGATGCATGTGTTAAAATTTCAGCCGGCAGGCCTTCCAACCGGCCGTTTGATTCCCTAATGAACACCCGCCCGCCCGAAGCCAGTGTTTGCACCACCTTTTTACGCAGATAACGGCCCGATCCGCCACCGCGAACGGCTCCGACGTACCCCCGCGGCGCATTCCCGGAAAAATATACTTTCGACTGTGCTGTTTCTAAAGGGAACTTATTCATTCTAAGCGTGTTATATAAGTGCGGCTTTTCATACTTACAAGGTCTGAAAACAGGGCGATCCCGCCACGAATGTACTTTTTCCGCATTACCCATCTCTGTTTTTTCCAGTTTTCTTTTGTGTTTCCGTTTTGTCCCGCGCTTGAGGTCGGGCAACAGCTTACGGGATGACAAAACCCCGTATCTTTAAGTAAGCGCAATTTTTCTTTATTCCGGAACCTGTTTTCATACCCGTTTCGGAGCACCTTGTTCTTAGCACCGCAAGTTGTATTACCACCATCTATTATGAATCAAATAGCCGTAATATTAACCGATGCCCAACGTCGGATTCTTTGGGTGAACCGCGACTTCGAGACCATGACCGGTTACGAATGTCAGGAAGTCATGGGCCTCAACCCCGGTCAGATCTTGCAGGGCCCGAAGACCGAACCCGATGTTGTTGCCCGCATCCGTCAGGGCCTCGCCCGCGAAGAGCCGTTCAAGGAAACCATCACCAATTACCGCAAAAACGGTGAATCCTACAAATGTAAACTTGTCATTCAGCCCATTCACGACCGCAACAAATGTCTCGTTAACTTCCTCGCTTTCGAGGTAGACGGTGACCGCGTCATCAACGAAAACCGGCTGTCTTTACTTAACATTAAAGACCGCTACCGCACCAGTAGCCTGCGCGGCGAAGAGGAAGTGCGCCTCTTCCGCAAGATCAAAGACAAAATGGTCAAAGAACAACTCTTCCTTGACCCGGACCTTACCCTTCGCAAACTGTCGGACAAGCTCGATACCAATACGAAGTACCTTAGCCAAGTGATCAATCATCATGGCGGCTCCAATTTTCTGACTTTCGTCAACGGCTACCGGATCGAGGCCATCATCACGCGCATCGAAGCGGGCGATTTCCGTCAGCATACCTTCTACGGCATTGCGCGGCACTGCGGCTTCAAGAACAAGAGTACTTTTTATAAGGTCTTCCGTGACGTGACCGGCCAGACGCCGAAAATCTTCGCGGATAAGGTAGACCAGGAGAACTTTGTGGATCAGTAGATTAAACCGTTAGTAGTTGGTCCGTTAGATCGTTAGAGGGTACTACCCGCTAACGAACTAAAATTCTAAAGACCCAAACTACTCCACCCGTTCGTCGTCCTTGTACATGTACTCCAACGTCATCTCCCCCTCTTCGTTGTAATAGCGGAAGGGGCCGTCCATTTTGCCCATCTTGTAGGTGATTTCCTGCGTCAGCTTGTTCTTCTGGTAATTGTACTTGGCCATCACGCCGTCTGGTTGCCCGTTTACGTAGTTGACGGTCAGTTCCGGCCGGCCGATGCGGTATTTGCCGTACGGGCCGTGTAACTGGTTGTCTTGGTAGCCGGCGACGACGGAGAGCCGCCCGAGGTCATCCATCTCCACGTAGGGCCCATTGAGTACGCCGTCGACGTAACTGAATATTTTTTGCGGAATTTTGCCGTCCTTATCATAGGTCGTCCAGCTTCCGTGGCGGATGCCGTCTTTCACGAAGCCAAGTTCCAGTAGTTGCCCCTCTTCGCCCCGCCGCTCGGCGCGCTTGATCTCCGACCCCGGTACGGACCGCAAATCGTAGGTACCATCGTCCAGCACCGCTTTTTCGACCACCCGCGCGGGCACGTCTTTGTTTTGGCAGGCGGTAAAGCAGATAGCAAAGAGAAAGATTATTAAACAGCGCATGTGGTTTCTTTTAAGTGAGATCGCAAAGTAGAATTTTTACCGCTTCAAGCAAGTGACTTTTTCCCATACGTGCGTCAGATGAGTACCGCGTGGCCTCGCCACGGGATCATTTTTCTATTTAACGGATTTTTAAATAGACCGTTTTTAGCTCGTTTTCAGGCTGCTTCCGGCCCTTTAGGGGGTGAGTTGCCACTACTTGCCGCGTCAAATGTTAAAATTTTTCACGGCGGACGCGTCGCGCGCATTTCCCGTTATTACGGGGCTTGATGTCGCTACCCGCATCTACAACCTACTTCCCATCTCTGAATTTTAACACTCCTTAAGACTTAACCGGCTTTCCCGGCGCGGACGCCTTCATCATGTGGGCTGGACTTTCGCCGTAAGTGACCGGCACTTATCTTTGGAACGTAAGCAAGTCGGGACGACCGCAAGGCTTACCGCCTGAACCGGAAATAAACACTTCCCCCGCACCGCTTTCACACCCTGTATTGCCTTCAGATTTGATCACCTACTACCCTACTTAAAACTTTAAGCACCTACATCTTACACCCTGTTATTGAAATAAACACCCGCCCTTTTTCACATTTGAGTACCCTGACTTTTTAACTCCCCCGTTCGGCTTGCCGAATGGGGGAGTTTTTTTTACTCCTTCCGATCCCACTTCCTAATCAACTCCAGCGCCAACTGGCTCGCCGGAGCCAGCATCGGGCTATGGCCGAAACCATCCAGCTCTAAAAGTTCGGCGCGCTTATGGCCGGAGGCGACGAGCATTCGCCAGAAGTAGGCGTTTTCCTCGTAGCGGCCGAAAATTTCCAGCTCGCGGTCGCCGGTGATCAGGGCGATGGGCAAGTCACTGACGCGCAGGTGGTGCAGCGGCGCGTAGCGGTCGACGACGATGTCGTTCCATTCCAGGCCGCGTTCCTTACGCGCCGTAAAGTGGGTGATGGTATGGCCGCTGAACGGCAGCAGCCCGGCCAGGCTGTCCGGGTGCAGGCCGTGGGCACCGAGGTAGGTGGTGTCCATCCCGATCATGGTGGTGAGATAGCCGCCGGCGCTGTGGCCGCTAACGTAAATGCGCTTCGGGTCACCGCCCCAATCCTCGATGTTGGTCATCACCCAGGCGACGGCGGCGGCGGCGTCTTGCGTATAGACCGGGTTTTTCACCTTCGGGTGCAGGCGGTAACTGGCGGTGGCGACGGCGACGCCCGCGTCCATCCAGGCGTCGGCCATATGCCGGTTACCAAACTCCAGCCCGCCGCCGTGGAAGTAGACGATGGTCGCAAAACCCGTCGTGTCTTTGGGGATCAGCAGGTCGAGCTTACAGCGTTCCTCGGCGTACGCATCGGTCGAATCGGTGACGTACGGCAGGCCGTGGTAAATGCCGCTGAGGTCTTCTTTTTGGGCGCGGACGCGGGTGCAAAGAAAGGTCAGGAGCGTAAGGGCGAGGATGAGACGTGGGATCATGGGCGGGGAAGGTACGGGCTTCGGGTTATACGTTTAACAAACCATTGACTTCAAGTATTTTAGTGTAGGCACGTACGAGTTTCCCGTTACTGGCAAACTTATATCCCAAGGCGGGAAAATTGAGGTGCAGGTAAGAGACATTAAAGACGTCTACCGCACGATCCTGCAGTACCGAAATCCTGTCTTCAAGTTCTAACATCTCTGGAGGGTTCCGCCCGGCGATCAGGTCCATGTCCTCTATTTCAAAATAGCGGGCCAAAATATTATCTTGGTAGAGCGACAAACGCTTCTCCGAAAAGCCATCTTTCCGACATTCCTGACGGAAGGCGGACAGCGTAGCGATGCGCTCTTCCTGGTTAAGTGGGTAGGCTTCCAGCAGTAGAATAACATCGACTAAATCCTTCGGTCGCGGTGCCACTACCGACTGGTGTATTTTCCAGGAAAGCTGCAGTGGTACGGGTACGGTTGACGGAAGACGAAAAGCCGCTCCTTGCTCCGGCCGATACTCCAGCGCGATGGGCGACACCGGTACGGGCAGGTTCCAACTAATATCGAGCTGAATATCCACTTCGCTGCCGTCTTCCAAAGTGCAGCTTAAATCCGTGTTGGTAGTCGGAAAGTCGTCGTTCATCGCGTAGTCCATCCGACGCCAGAAGTTATTCTCCCGAAAGTCTCGGAAGCGCAGGCCATCGCCGGCGTCCATCGTGGTTATGGTGGTCATCCATTTGGTAAAGACACGGCGGGCTTCCTCCTCGTCGGTAAGCGGCCGGAGATAGACGAAATCCAGGTCGGCGGCGATTCTACTACCAGGCTCGATGAAGTATTGACGTAGGATCAGGCTCCCCTTAACCATAAATGGAGCGTCCAACGTAGCGGCCCTGCGTAAGAAAGCCTCGAAAACAGGTAGCCGACGGTAGTTTTCATCCGTAATGTCCGGAACATCGAGCCAGCCAGCGTCGGGCTGCTTGTTCGTATCGTAGACGCAGTACTCCCCTTCTTCTTTACGTAGTTCATAGCCCGCGCGACCCAGCATGTTTTTAGCGCGGGACACGGAGGAATTGAAGAGGTACTCACTTTGAAAGCTACGCAGCGTGACCAGACGCTGACCCGGAGCACCCTTGAGCGCATTTCGCGATAAGCGTCCACCAAAATGCTCGCATAATTCTTTCAGGCCGGGAATATCGGAAACGCCCACTTTCCCGTGCCACTCGTAATAGCCACCGTGAAACTTTGGAAAGGCGGACTTCCCGGCCGTGATGTAGCTCGTCGGCACCTCCACCTTCACCCGCTCCACCGGAAAACCGGCCGCGACGAAGGCCGCCTCCAACTCCGCCAGGATGGGGTGAATGTCGTTCGGCTCGTCGAGCCTGACGACCTTACTGATCATCGGTTGTTGCCGCTGCCGCCCGGCGGGCAGCTCGATCAGGATGGGTTTGGCACCAATGGTGGCGCAGAAGGCAACGAACTCGGCAATCAGCGGTTCGTCGAGCTCGGTGGTGGTGATGTGGATTTCGAACAGGGTAGGCATGGGGGCGAAGATAAGGCCGCCTATAATTTTCACCGAGCCCCTCGATCCTCGTGTTGCACCCGCGCCCGCGCCCCCGTCAAGTAGGAAGTGGGAAATAAAAAGTAGGAAGTTCGTGTTACCTGACGTACAGTTTCCGCGTCGCCATCACCCGCCCGCGCTCGTTGCGCAGGCTGTAGAGGTAGAGGCCGGAGGGGTACGTGCTGACGTCGAGCTGCAGGCGCGTCTGGCCGCTGAGCGGGGTAAAGTCCCGGTTCTTAAGGGTCTGCCCCAACGTGTTTTTCAGGCTGAGGGTGTAGCGGCCGCGATCGAGGCCGGAGATGTCGAAGGTCACCAGGTCGGTGGCGGGATTAGGGAATGCTTTAAGGGTGGCCTGGCTGATGCCCGGCCGCTCGGTGGACGTGGCCGTTTCGATGCGCTTGAAATTGAAGTTGAACGGCCGACCACTTGCGGCACCGGTAGCGATCTCCGCGATGGGCTCGATGCTCTCGGGGCTCCAGTACAGGTAGGTGACCGTGACCGGCTGCTGTCCGATGAATTCCGCCAGGTCCTCACTCACCAGTGTAATCGTGGCCGTCACGTCGATGAAGGGCAGCAGGCCGGCCTTCACTTCCAACTTGACGAAAACGTTTTCCGTACGTTTTTCGCGCAGTACCCGGTAGAAGTTATCGCCGAGGCGCGCGGTTCCCCAGGCGTCAACCACGTCGTCGCGGCTGGAGGTGGTGGTGATACGCAATGAGTCGACGTCGTTCAGTGATTCGCCGATGAGCTCGAAGGCTTCCTCGGGGATGCTGTCGGGCGAAACCGTGAAGCTGTTACTGGTCACCGAAGTGAATTCATCCAGGTAGTTCAGCGGCGCGCGACGTACGGGGCGTACGGGCAAGACCGGAGCCGTAAAAACGAAATCAGGCAGCACCGACAAGCTGGTATTGAGGCCTACGAGATTGAATTCCGTCTCGCTGACGGCATAGAAACTTTCGGTGTTGGCGGTGGTCTGTACTTTGAGGTTAGCGGTGGGGAAGATGGAATCGCCTTCTACAGCGGTAACCGGCTCCGCGCCCTCGTCCCGAACCGTCGGGAAACCAAAGTTCCAGGCCTGGTCGGCACCCGCCGGGCCGACTTCTACGCTTGCCGTGGAAAGACTGTCGGCGGTGTTCGACTTGAGCGTATCACCAGCGACGGGGAAGTACGCCGAGGTCAGCTGGATCTGAGCCGAGAGGCTTCCGCCAATTGCAAATAGCAGCAGTAGGGATAGAAATTTAGTCATGTTCGGGATGTATTGAATTCTTAAAGCGATCGCAATATACGGGGAAGTGGAGGGGCGGGGTACGTGTTAGGGGTTAATTAACGAATAGGAGTTAGGAGTTAGACTCACGAACTCGTAGTTCCTAACTCCTGACACTTAAAGATCCACCCGTTCCAACGCCCCCGCGTCCGGCGTGGTCATGTCGCGCGCGACGCCGAGCAGGTCGGTCGGCAGATCGGGCAGGAAGGCACCGAGGTTGCGGGCCACGCTGAGGGAGTCAAGGTTGTAATCGTCTTCGCTGATGGATTGGAACAGCGGGTCGCCGGACTGGAGGTTGTAACAGCCGTCGCAGATACGCTCGTAGAAATCAGCAAAGAGGCTATCCTGAGACGCTAAGAAATCCCCGTTAGTGCGCACGACGGTGTTCGCGATATCAACGTTAAAATCACCCGGTTGCTCACCGTTGAAAATATCGAGCAAGATCAGTTCTTGCCCCCGCGAGCCGCCGAGAATGGAATTACGAACGCGGAGGAAAGTGGGTGCGGGAAAACAGATCTCGCCGTTTTCGTCGCACCGGAAATTCTGTATCCGCAGGCTGCTGGCGTCGACGCCGTAGTTAGCGATGGTGGTGTGTTCCATGATGAGGCGGCCGCCCTTGATCATCTGTACGCCGTCAGCGAAATTAGAATGGAAAAGCGAGTTGCGTACGGTTACCTCCGCCTGGTAACCGAAGACGGCCGGGCCGGCGGAATAGGCGATGACGGAATCATCAATGGTCACGGAAGCGGTACTGTCTACCGTAACGGCCGTCGTCGCGTTGAGCAGTTGGGTGTGTTGCAGCATGTTGTTACGGCTACCGGCGCGGAAGATCAGACCGCGGTATTTGCCCGGTGCGTCCTCGAACTCCGCCTCCAGCCGGTCGGTGCGCACGATGACGGGGTTACCGGGCTCGCCGAGCAACTGCAGGCTGCCGGTCTTCTCGGTCAGGATGATGCCGTCGTTGAAGAAGCCCGAGCCGGGGAAGCCCTCGTTGAACTGTACGCCGCCGTGAACGTAAATTTTGGTCCCGGGCAGGGCCTGCACGGTGCAATCTTCAATAACCAGCGAGCCATAAATAACGGTGGGCAGGTCTTGCGAAAAGGTCACCGTTCCGTTCTCGCAGCTGATCAGGGCAAACTGACCACGGTTAAAGCCATTGAGGTAATTCGCATTCTGTCCGTAGGCAAGCAGCAACACCTCCTCGCGCGCGTTGCCGGTTTCGAAAACGAGGTGGTCTTCGGCGATGAAGGGGCTGGTTTGGGCCGGCTCGGTGGGGTCGACTTCCACCTCGACGAAGACGAAAATGCTGTCGTTGGCCCAAATGACGACGTCTTCGGCGACGGGGCCGCGTACGCCGTCGACGTTAAAGATGAAGCTCACCCCCGTCTCGCCGTTTACCTTGATGCGGTCGATCATCACCGGCTGGTCCAACTCATTGTACACCTTCATGATCTGGGTGGCGCTGCCGCGGGATGCAAAGACGGTATCGAAGGCGACGGTGTCGGTGCTGAAGCGAAGTTGCACGGCTTCGCCCGTCACGAACTCCGTCTCCACGTCGCAGGCGGCGAAGCAGATCACGATCAGGGCCAGGAGGCCGAGGAGGAGCGGGGTTGGTTTCATTCGGAAAAAATTGTTGGGCTGGCAAAGGTACGGCGGCCCGTTTGGGGGGAGGGCCTCCGGCCCGACAAAGTATACATAGCCAGATATGCGTTGCCCCAGCCCCGCTCTTCGGGAGTGGGGAGACGTGATGGTAGCCGTACTGTTCAAAAGGCTCTCAACTCCCCCATTGCACCCGCGGCCCCGCCCAACACAAGGTACCGCGAAGCAAAACCAAAACCCCCGCCCCGCTCATCTTGTTACCCCTCCCAATGAAACAAGTCCACTTCCGGGACCTCGGCCGCCTCGCCTACCAGCCGGCCTGGGACCTGCAAACCGAAATCCACGCCGCCACCGTCGCCCGCAAGCGCGCCAACCGCGCGCGCGTCAAAGCCGGTGAGTCCCCGGGCGAGCAGCACCACCACCTGCTTTTCGTCGAGCACCCGCCGGTCTATACCCTCGGTAAGTCCGGCTCGCCCGATCACCTGCTGCTGAGTGAAGAGCAACTGGTGCAACAGGGGTTCACCTTCCACAAGATCAACCGCGGCGGCGACATCACCTACCACGGCCCCGGCCAGCTGGTGGCCTACCCCATTTTCGACCTCGACGAGTTTTTTAACGACGTCCATAAATACGTCCGCTGCCTGGAGGAGGTGGTGATCCGCACCTGCGCCGACTTCGGCATTCACGCCGAGCGGGACGCCGGCTTCACCGGTGTCTGGCTGCCGGGCGAGGCGGGCCGCCGCCGGCCGCGCCGCAAGATCTGCGCCATCGGCGTTCACCTCAGCCGGTGGACGACCCTGCACGGCCTGGCCTTCAACGTCCGCCCCAACCTGACCCACTTCGGCAACATCGTGCCCTGCGGCATCGACGATGCCGACCGGGCCGTGACCAGCCTCAGCGTCGAATGCGGCCGCCCCATCGAACTGGACGAAGTCAAACCATTGGTAAAGAAGCACTTCCGGGAGGTGTTCGATTTTTCCTGGGCCGAACCCACCAATTAAGTCAGCCGTCGCATCTTTAGGGCAATGGTTGCCAACCGCAACCCGCAACCCGCAACTTGCTATGACCGAGCAACAACTCATCACCGGATGTAAAAGCAACGACCGCCGCGCCCAGCGCGCCGTCTACGACCGCTACAGCCCGGTAATGCTCGCCGTAGCCCGCCGGTACACCGCCCGGGACGCCGACGCGGAAGACGTATTGGTGTCCGCCTTTTATAAGGTGCTCGACAAGATCTCGAGCTTTACCGAAAGCGGTAGCTTCGAGGGCTGGATCCGCCGGATCGTAGTTAACGAAGCCCTGATGTTGCTGCGTAAAAAACACGCGCTGAAGCAGGCCTCGGAATTAAGCGACGTAAATCCCGCCGCCTTCTCCGTGCCCGCCGAAGCCGCCGACCGACTCGCCGAAGCCGACATCATGAACCTGCTGGACCGTATGCCCGTCGGTTACCGCACCGTTTTCAACCTCTACGTCGTGGAGGGCTACAAACACCGCGAGATCGCCGAGATGCTCGAGATCAGCATCAACACCAGTAAATCCCAGCTTATTCTGGCTAAAAAGCGGATGCGGGAGCAACTGCAAGCATTAGGATACAGCAGACCATAGATACCAACATTACGCCCTCCCCCCCTCCTACCAAATTACCATCACAACCATCAATACTTTCACCATGGCAAGCTTTGATCCCTTCGACAGAGAATTCGGCAACCGCGCCCGTGGTCTGCGCCGCACCCCTTCCACCCAGTCGTGGAACCGGCTGGAAGAGCGCCTCGACCGCCGTCGGCGGGGTACCCGCATCCTCGGCATCCGCCCGTGGATGATCGCGGCAATGGTCCTTATCGTTGCCGGTGCCACCATTCTCGCCAATATGAGCCGTGACCGCAACAACCCGCTGGCCAAACGCGCCGAGTTCATGGAAGAACTGCACGCGCCCTACACCCCGGCCGAGCAGTTCGTACCTAAGGAATACTACCACGACATCCCCACCGAGGAGGTGGAGCGCGACCCCGGTTTTCGGGACGTGATGGTAGCCGAGAAGTACCGGGCACACGGATGAAGCGCGGCCGGTAAGCGTACGAGCGAAAAGGCCGATCGAACATATCACCAGAAAAGGAGATATTAACAGCCCATGCGCCTCCTCCTGTTCCTTCTGCTCCTGCCCTGCTTCCTTCCCGCCCAAAGCGAAGCTTACGATGCTCAGGCCCTGGTCGTTGAGCAACTCATCGCCAAAGGCCGTTTCAGCGCCGCCCGCGCTCAGGCGGAAGCCCTCGTACAAGCCGGTAAGCAGAGTCAACTTCCCGCCGTGGAGGCCAACGGCCGCCGCTTGCTGGGCCGCACCCTGGCCGAGAACCCGGACGCCACGGCGAAGGAACGCGTCAGCGGCATCCGTGAACTGCGGCGCGCCGCCCAGGGCTTCAAACTAGGGGGCGACGGCGAGCGGGTCTCCGCTATTATCGCCCTGCTCAGCCGGCTGACCGACAATACCTCCATCGACCTCCAGGAGCTTCCCTCCGTTAAAGCTCGAAAGCACTCCCTGCCTTCCGATGATTCCATCGACGACGCCAGCCTGGAAGCCATAGTCGTCATGCAAGAGCGGGAGATCACCGCCCTCAATGACAGCCAGTTGCGTCAGATACTCCTCCTCGAACGTCAGCAGCGGGAACTCGACGAACAGGAATTCACTACGCTCAATGATAGTTTACTCCTCCTTCAACAGGAGCAAATAATCAACACCCAGGCCGCCACCGTAAGCCGCCAGAAGATGCAGCGCAACCTCCTGCTCGTCCTGGCCCTCGGCATCCTGGCCGTGCTCGGCTCGCTCTACTCCCGCTTCCGGGCGGGACGTAAGTTTCAGAAAAAGCTGGAGGCTAAAAACGCCGTCATCATCGCCGAGCGACAGCGGTCGGAGGAACTACTGCTTAACATTTTGCCCGTCACCGTCGCCGCCGAGCTCAAAGAAACCGGTAAAGCCACCGCCCGCCGCTTCGACTCCGCCAGCGTCCTCTTCGCGGACTTTAAAGGTTTCAGCGCGCTGGCCGCCACCCTCGAGCCCGAAGAACTCATCGGTTACCTAGACGAGGCCTTCCGCGAGCTGGACGAGATCGTCGCCACCCACGGCATCGAAAAGATCAAGACCATCGGCGACGCCTACATGTGCGCCGGCGGCCTGCCCGAAGAATCCAGCGACCACGCCGAACGAACGGTCCGCGCCGGGCTCGCCATCCAGACCTATCTGGCCGGCCATGAGCACTTCAAGGCGCGCATTGGAATCCACACCGGGCCGGTGGTCGCGGGCGTCGTCGGCAAACACAAGTTCGTCTACGACATCTGGGGAGATACCGTCAATCAGGCCAGCCGGCTGGAAACGGCGGGCGAAATCGGCCGCGTCGCTATCTCGCACACCACCAAAGACGCGCTCGGCAAGGAGTTTTCCTGCGAGGCGGCGGGCACCTTCGAGGCCAAAAATATCGGGACGATGGAACGGTTTTTCGTGACGCTGCGCTAGCGGCGTCCATTATTTGGCTCGCCGTCGGAGACGGCCTCGCGCCAGCCCATCGGATGCTATCACGTCATGCCCCCTTCGTACAATCGCTACACCAACCGTAAAATCATCTCCCCCCACGACAATCATCAGTCCCCTCAGGGACGGGTCCAGGCTCCTACCGAGGGACGAAGTCCCTCATAATCATTAATCCCGGAAAGATGATCTCCACCTACTACCAAGGAATTACGTCCCCCGGCAATAGCCGGCCGGAGGTCGGGAGACATTACGCCATCACCTCCACCACCAAGCCCTCCACCTCAAACTCCTCATCCACCTCTCCCGGGTACACCCCGCCGATCGCCGCCTTTAACGCCCGCACCGTACCCGGTACCGTGCTGCGCGGTAGTTCCAGCCGCACGACGGCCGACTCCCCAAAGTCCTGCTCCGCCATGTCCAGTTCCAAGCTGCTGAGGGCCGACATGACGGGCGACATCAGCGCGTAGCCGAAGCGCAGCAGTACGTCGGTCGTCAGTGGTTGCAGGGTGGATTCCCCGGCCTCGACGGCCAGACGGGCGCCTTCCCGGTAGGCGTTGATCAGTCCGGAGGCACCGAGCTTCGTGCCGCCCCAATAACGGCTGACGACGATGACCACGTCGCTCCAACCCGCCTTGTCGATCTGCCCCATGATGGGCTTACCGGCCGTGCCCGAGGGCTCGCCGTCGTCGTTGGCGCGCCAGCGGTCCCGGCCCGGCCCGAGGCGGTAGGCGTAGCAATGGTGGTTGCACTTGAAGTGAAGCTTCGCCTGTTCTTCGACGATGGCCAGGGCTTCCTCCTCCGTACGGACGTGGCGGAGGACGGCAACGAATTTGCTGCCGCGGTCACGGAATTCGCCTTCGGAGGCGCGGGCGGGGATGGTGTAGAAATCAGTCATGGCGGGTGGCGGGTGAAATGCTTAAGAAGCAACCTACCGGTTGGCGTTATCGTTCTTGATGAAGGCGTTCAATTCCTTATAATCGAGCACTCCGCCCGTTTGCTTCAGGTATTCGCTGATCTGGACGGCCTTTTTGGCGCGGGTTTGCGCGCCCTTCGGCGTGGCGACCAGGTGGATCATTCGCCGCTGCCGGCCGGGTTTGAGGCGGTGAAAGGCCTCCCTGGCCGCGTCGTCAAAAGACCAGATTTCAGCTAATTCTTCGGGCAGGGGCATGCCGTATTCACTGAGGTCGCGTTCGAGGGCAAGTTGCACTTCGTCGCCCGCCGCCAAACCATAGTTTTTCAGCTGTTCCCGGTTGAGGAGAATGAAGTATCCGCCCCGCCCGTCCGGCATCAACGAGCGGTGCAGCGGCGGGTTTCCGTTTACGCTGACCAGAATGCGGTTGAAGCCGGATTCGAGGCTCAGCAGCGATTGCACCTTGGCGGCGGGAACGCGGAAGATATTGTTGTAGACGCCGGCGTAAGCGGGCAGGTCTTTTTGGGTGGAGGTGAGGGTGGATTTTATCGTGATCATTGGCGGGTCTTTTGTGGGCGCGGCCGCGGGTGCAAGGTAAGTGGGCAAAAGAACATGGTTGGCAAACCCGCCCAATCGGCCCTTAGCCTATTCCGTGGAACCCGCGTCCCCGCCCTAAAGACTTTACTCCTTTAACCCCTTAACCGCCAGCTCGATCGCCCGCTCCAGCTGCGGGTCGCGGCCGCTTTCCCGGTCCGCCGCCGTATTGTCGAGGCGGACGTCGGGCTCCACGCCCGTCTTCTCCAGGTTGCGCCCGTCGAGAGCGTAGCAGCCCCAACTCGGCAGCCGGTAAAATGAGCCGTCCACCAAGCCCTTGCCGGAGGTGAAGATGATCCAGCGGTACGTCGGCGTGCCCACCACGGTACCCAGGCCGAGCTGCTTGAAGCCCTCCGCCGTCATCTCCGCGTCGGAGAGCGACTGCTGGTTGATAAGCAGGATGATCGGCTTGCCTTTCGGCGCGAAGTTGGGCTGCGGCGCCCGCTGGCCGCCCCGGTATTGCCACTTCAGGTAAGGCTCGCGGCTCAGGAACTCCAGCACGTCGTCGTGGACGTTGCCACCGGTGTTCCAGCGCAAATCAAGAATCAACGCGTCACGCCGGTAGCCCTCGCTTACCATCTCGTTCATGAAGGCGTCCAGCTGCCCACCGGTCATGTTTTTCATGTGGACGTAAGCCACCTTTTTCCCGGTCTTATCGTCCACCCGTTTTTGGCATTCGTCCACCCAGGCGTCGTAGCGGTTCGTGCGCTCGCTTTGGTAGTTGCTCGGGTGCAACCGCACGGTCTTCTCCTCGCCCCCGCGGTCCACCGTTAATTCAATCTCCCCGTCGATGCTCGGCCGGCTGAGGTAGCTTTCGCGGTTGCGCTTAGCGTCGACCCGCTCGCCGTCGATGGCGACCACGCGGTCGCCCGGGCGCGGGTCGGTGTCGTAGCGGTCCGCCGGGCCGTCGGCGATGATGCGCTCGATGCGGTAGGGGTCGTCCGCCGCGAAGTCGAGGCCGAGGGCCGCGGTCCGCGTCCGGCTTTTCGTTTTCTCCTCCTTGCCCGTTGAGTTGAAACCGAAGTGGGAGGTGTTCAGCTCGCCCAGCAGGTCGTTCGTCAGCCGCCGCAGGTCGGCGCGGTTGGTGACGTAGGGCAGATAAGCGGCGTAGCGGTCGCGCATCGCCGGCCAGTCGACGCCGTGGAAATCGCCGTTGTAGAAGTTTTCCTCCAGGTTGGCCCAGGTCTCGTAATACATCTGCTCGAATTCGGGCTGCAGGGCGCGACGGAAGGTGTGCTTCACCTCGATGGCCTCCCACTTACCCTGCTTGATGTTTACCTCCTGCACCTTACCGGAGCCGATGAGGTAGTACTTCCCCCCGGCTTCCACCAGGTCGGTCGCATTGCCCACGCCGCTTCCTTTGAACATCTCGGTTTTCGTATCCTCAAAAGGCTCGTAAACCGTCTTGTACAGCGTACTTTTTCCTTCGTGGTTGGAGCCGAAAAGTACGACCGTTTTGTCGCCGTCTTTTATCACCACCGCGCCGGTCTGCCGACCAAAGCCCGGCCCCACCCGCTCCACGCGCTCCATGATGTTATCCGGGTCAATGACCACGATGACGGAGTCTTTCCGCTTGTCCTTATCCTTGTCTTCTTCGGCAAACAGTTCCTCAAATTTCGCCGACCGGTACGGCCGGTCGAAATCACGGAGCGGCAGGCGGTAAAGGTCCGCGTCGCCGCCGCCGCGCGGGTAGTTCGGCGTGTGGCGATCGGAGGCGAAGTAGATGTACTTACCGTCCGGGCCCCAGGTCGGTTGCGATTCGGAAACCCCGGTTGTCGTCAGGTTCGTTAGCGCGTTATCGTTTTCGGTATCGACCAGAAAAATGTCCTGCTCGAAGTCGACGTAGCCGGTGAACATTAGGTAGCGGCCGTCCGGGCTCCAGCGGGGCTGGGAGTTCTGAAAGCCCCAAATCTCCTGTTTGGCCAGGGTGCTGACCGAGTAATCCTCCAGGTCGATCGTGCGCACTTCGTCGCGGCCGCTGAGGTAGGCGACCTTGCTGGTGTCGGCGTTCATTTCGAGGTTGCGGTTGTTGCGCGCGTCGGAAGTGCGGCGTACGGGCTGCCCGCTGCCATCGGCGGCCGTGGTGAATAGGTTTTGGTAGCCGTTGTAGGTCTGGTTAAAAAGCAGCGTTTTGCCGTCCTTCAGCCATTTGACTTCCAGCACGCGGCCGGGGCCGGTTTCGATCCGGCGGACGAACTTGCCCCCGATGTCGGAAACGAACAGCTCGCCTCGGGAAACCGTCGCCAGTTTCTCCCCGTCGCGCGCTACGTCGAAATAACTGATCTTGCCGTCGGTGCTGAAGTCTTCCGTTTTGGCCAAACCCGCGAAGGCATTGAGGGTGACGGGCACGGCCTTCGTTTTGCCGCTCGCCACATCGTAGGTGTGCAACTGATAATCGCGGATAAAGGCGATAGTGCCGCCGTCGGCGCTGATGGCGGGGGCGAAGACGGAGGTTTTAAATTTAGTCAGCCGTTTTGCCTCCCGGCCGTCGAGTAGATACAGGTTGTACTCCCCGTTATCGCGGTCGGAGACGAAGTAGGTTTTGCCGGCTTTGTCGACCATCGGCCACATGTCTTTGCCTTCCCAGTCGGTGAGCACTTTGACCGATTTATCGGTCGGGTTCCAGCGTTTGATCTCCGGGTTGAAGGGGCCTTTATACCCCTTACGGTGGGTGAAAATATTACTTTCCCAGCTTTCGTTGAACAGCAGATCGGCGGAATTCGGCAGCGGCGCGACGTTGTGCGGGTTGCTGAAATAATGGGTCATCAACGGCTTCGGCGTGCCACCGGTGACGGGTACGGTAAAGGTATTTACGCGGTTGTGACGGGTCGAGGTGAAGTAGATCGTCCGGCTGTCCCAACTCCAGTTGCTCACCGCGTCGCCCCCCTGGTGGTAGGTCAGCTGGGTGATGTCACCACCGGCCAGGGGCATGACGTAAACGTCGTCGTTGCCGTACTGGCTGGAGGAAAAAGCCAGGTACTTCCCGTCAGGCGAGACTTTCGGGTGACTCTCCGCGCCGTCGAGGGCCGTCAGGCGGTTGGCCGCGCCACCCGCGGCGGGCACGCGCCAGAGGTCACCGTTGTAGGCGAAGACGATGGCTTTCCCGTCGGGTGTCAGGGCCGGATCATCCGGAAAGTAGAGATTTTGGGCGCGGCCGCGGGTGCAAAGGAAGGTTAGAAGGAGCAGGGGGAGGAGGCGGGGGAGGGTGGTTTTCATGGCTTGGGGTTGGGGGAAGGCCAAGATAATAACCGCCGGGCGTTCGGCCTAAAAGGCCGAAGAACAGTCTACCGTTCCACCGCCGCCTTCAGCTCTTCATACCATTCCTCGCCGTACTTCCGGATCAGGGCGGGCTTGGCGAATTCGTAGACCCGGATTTTCTCCTTCGCGCCCCTGTCGCAGGCGGCGGAGCAGATGTCCCAAACATCGTAGTTCAACGCTTCGTAATTGGCCTCGGGTTTCGCGATTACGCGGATGGGGTACAGGTGGCAGCTGATGGGCTTCTTCCATCCGATCTTACCGTCGCGGTGCGCCTGCTCGATGCCGCACATCGCCATACCCTGCTTGTTGAGCGTCATGAAGGCGCAAGCTTTATTATCAACCAGCGTCGTATCGTGACCACCGACCTGCTCGTTTTTCGTGTATAATCCCTGCTCGGCAATGGCGGCGCGGCCCTCCTCGGTCAGATAGGGTGCGACGGCGGGATAGATCTCATCCAGGATCGCCAACTCGTCGTCTTCCAGCGGCGCGCCGAAATCGCCTTCCCAGCAGCAGGCTCCTTTGCAAGCGGTAAGATTGCAGGCGAAGTGCTCGTCCGTGACGTCGTCGCTGACGATGATGTTGCCGATGAGGTACATAGTTTGTTGGTCTGTTGGTCTGTTGGTTGTATTGGTCTGTTGGTCTATTGGTCCGTTGGTGGTATCGGTCTATTGGTCTGTTGGAACGCTTTTAAGGTACGATTGGCGGAAGGAGACATGGGTAGCTATGGAGCCCACTGTAAAATAGTCCAACAGACCAATAGACCAATAGTCCAACAGTCCAAACCCTACTCCAGCCCCACCAACGCCCGCACCACCGGCGGTAGCAGCAGGTCCAGCAGGGCCGCGTTATCAGGGCGGTATTCGATGAAGTACCAGTTGGCGGTTGTTCCACGGCGCACGGCGAACATGGACTTGTTGACTTCGACGATGAGGGTGTGGGGTGCCTCGCCCGACCGGACCTTACCCGAACCATGACTTTTTTGCAGCATCCGCGTCAGGCGGTCGCGAAAGCTCTTTTCTCGGTAAGGTGCCGTATTGAGGGTGACGCTCATCCGGTGGTGACAGGTGATGGGTACGAAGGCCTCCTTACCGTAGGGCACCATTTCGCCGATATCGTCGATGGTGAAATCGGACACGGTGACCGTCATGTTTTCATCGGAACGCAGGCCGCTGAGCCGGCGGTGCATCGATTCGCGGGGGATGACCTCGAAGAGTTCGGGGTCCGTCAGGTCGAGCAGGCCGTCGACGTCCCAGGCCATGGAGCGTTTGGCGTAGGTGGCCAGCCGATCCGCGATGGCGGCGTAAGCGGTACTGTCCTGCGCGGGTAAGGCCGCGACCAGCAGGAAGGCGAAAAGGAATAACAGTTTTCTCAAATGTGGCTTCGATTAAGAACGCAAATCCGGCGGTAGGCCTTGATCGACGTTAGGGGGAATAGTTCCCCGCAAAGGTACGGGAAGGAATTGGCTACTAAGTCTTAAAGTAAGTATTTGGTCCGGGCATTCAATAAGGTCTTTCACCTTCCCGGGCACCCGCGTTCCCCGCCCTACTTGAAGCGAATCGCCTTTACCGGGTCGATGCGCGTCACGAGGTAAGAAGGCACGATCAGAAAAGCGAGGGTAATGAGGAAAGTACCCGCGTTGAGCCCCGCGATCGTTATCCAGTCTATCCGGATGGGGGCGACGGCCAGGTAGTACGATTCCTCGTCGAGCCGGATGAACTCGAAGGTTTTCTGTAGCCGACACAGGCCTAAACCGATCGCGTTGCCCAGCAATAAGCCGCTGATTACGATGAAGCCCGCGTAGTACAAAAATATTTGCCGGATGCTCCAGTTGTTCTGCCCCAACGCCTTTAGCGTACCGATCATGTTGGTGCGCTCCAGGATGAGGATCAGCAGGGCCGTCATCATGTTGATGATCGCCACCACGATCATCAGGCCGAGGATGATGATGAAATTATAATCCTGGATGTCGAGCCATTTGAAAAGCTCGTCCATCTTACGGCGGATGCTCTCCGCATAAAGTTCCTGCGGCAGCACTTCGTAGTGGATATAATTGCTCAGCACCTCCAGGTCTTCCAGGTCATCGATCATAACCTCGAAACCGCCAACCTCCTCGTCCTTCCAGCCCAACAGCGCACGGGGTTGCTTGATGTCTACCAGTGCGAATTTCCGATCGTACTCCTCCATCCCCGTTTTGTAGATACCGGTTACGGTCAGTGCGCGCGGTCGCTCCCGCAGATTGCGGTCGATATAGGTAAAGTCGATGCGGTCTCCCACCCCTATTTGCAGCCGGTTCGCCGTGATGGTGCTGATGACGATGCCACGGCTCGAACTGTCGGGGGTAATTACCAGCGGCTCGCCCTCTACGATGTAACGACTGAAGCGTTCCCAGTCGTAATCCTCGCCGATGCCCTTCATGATGAGGGCTTCCTGCGTCGCCCACCGTTCTCCTTGCTGGTAAACGGACGCCACGCCCGGCAGCACGATGAACTGCTGGATGTGCGCCACGCCGCCGTTCGTGATCTTCTCACCCGGGCTTTCCCGGCCCAACCCCACCTCGCCGCCGTCCCAAACCGTCGTCCGGCCGATGGTGTCGAGCGAAGGATAAAAATCCTGCTTGTTGCTGATCGGGTAATTGTAGGTTTCCATGATGGAGTAACTCGCCGCGTCCGCCGTGATGTGGATGTGCCCCCAGAACCCGAATATCTTATCCGATATCTCACTTTTGAAGCCACTGATCAGCGCGCTGGCCAAGACCATGGTCGCCATCGAAATAGCGACCGCCGCCACGGCAATGCCGATGATGGTGCGGGAGATGGACTCGGTGCCGCCGAGGGCTACGTTACGGGCGAGGAAGAGGGGTAAGTTCATACGGCGGGCAAAGTTAGTATTTAGTAGTTAGTTCGTTAGTGAGTAATCGTGCTGCTACTCACTAACGAACTAACTACTAACTGACTAAAAGCTCCGATTCTTCTGATTCCGCACGAAGTAATTCATTTCCGCGACGTTGGTTACCTCCATCCTGGGGCCATCCCATTCGAGTCGCGTGCGGCCGGGCACAATGTAAGCATCCTTGTCTTTGCCGTTAACGTCCGGGAAGCGGTAGGTGTAGCCCCGCACGGCCAGGTTGCCCATCAGCACCGTTTCGGTCAGCGGGCCGGCCTTGCCGAAGTGGCTGCTCGGCTGGTAGTTGTTTTTGATGCCGTTGACCCAGTCCATGGCGTGGCTGGTGGTGACGCGGGGCAGGGTTTCGGGAACGTTGATGTAGTCCATGATGCCCGACTGGACGAAGCGGGGGTTGGAACCGTAGACATCAGCGATGAGCGTACCGCGGGTACCTTCCATGATGAAGCCGTTGCCCTTTCCGTCGCCCAGTTTGTCGCCGGCGCGCATCCCTTCGGGGCGACGGGGGAGAATGCCGCCGTCAGTCCAGATCAGTTCCACCGGCGGTTTATCTCCCCGGGCGGGAAAGCGGACGTGAATCTTGCTGCTGGGGGGGCAGCTTTCGGGTTTGTAGTCGGGGTACCAATTCTTGCTAAAGACCTGACCGACGCTGGCCTCCGCGCTGTCCGGGTACCCGAGTTCGAGGATGTAGAAGGGAGTGTCGATGATGTGGCAACCCATGTCGCCGAGGGCACCGGTACCGAAATCCCAGTACCCGCGCCAGGCAAAGGGATGATAAGCCTCGTGGTGAGGGCGATCGGCGGCGGGGCCGAGCCAGAGGTTCCAGTCGAAATGGTCCGGCACGGGAGTGGACCCCGTCGGTGCACCACCGCCCTGGGGCCAGACCGGCCGGTTGGTGAAGGCATGAACGGTATGGACGTCACCAAGCAGGCCGGCTGCGTAGATCTCCTGGGTTTTGCGGATGCCCTCGCCGCTCGCTCCGTGGTTGCCCATCTGGGTGATGAGGGTCGGGTTAGCTTTGGCGGCTTCGCTCAGGGCGCGCACCTCTTCGATGGAGTGGGCGAGGGGCTTCTCGATGTATACGTGCTTACCGAGGGCCATGCAGGCCAGACCGGTGATGGCGTGGGTGTGGTCAGGGGTGGAAATTATGACGGCATCGATGTCGCCGGCGTGGGCGTCGAGCATCTTGCGGTAGTCGCGGAAGTAGGCGGCCTTGGGATGGTCCTTGCGGGAGTCGGCGGCCATTTTATCGTCGACGTCGCAGAGTGCGACGATGTTCTGGCTGGCGATGTCGGCGATACCGCCGCGCCCCTTCCCTCCGGCCCCGATGGCAGCGACGTTGACGATGTCGCTGGGGGCCGTGAAGCCGCGTCCGCCAAGCACGTGACGGGGAACGATCATAAAACCAGCGGCGGCGGTGGCGGCGGTTTTCAGAAATTTGCGGCGGGTGGCGGTCATCTCGGGCATGAGCGGTCGGATTTTGTGATGAATATAAGAATTGTTTAGTACTGGGCGAATTTAAATTTTTTGCTTATATATTTAATCGGTTGAAACAAATAATTATGGCACCTGGCAAGTCGGTTCTTTTCCCGTTTTAAGCGCAACTCATCGCAAACTTCAGCGATGCGATGGCCCACCCGGCCAGGGTGCGGATGATGCAGCGCCTGGTGCCCTGCAAAGCCATCATGTACGAGAACCTCGTGCCGGACAATCCCCTGGCGAGCTCCACCATAGCGCAACACCTGCGCACGCTGGAACGCACCGGGTACATGATCAAGGAGATGCACGGAAACGTGGCCGGCTGCGCAGTTGACCGGACGAATTATTTACTGAGCCTGAGCGCGATGAGGGAGACGCTGCGTACCGACCGGGTTTCGCACCGGCGGTACTTGTTGGTGGAGGAGCGTTTTGAGGGGGAGTAAATGTATTCTCGTAAGATTACGTTTAGGCCAAACTTAAACGGCCCTCCCCCCCCGTAATGAAGGTAAGGGCCGCATTAAAAGCAGCTAATTCCGAACAGGCTCCGGAACTACTTTCCTCCCAGCCTTTTAAAGATCAACTTTCCCGGCCGCGTGGAATCTCCGTCCGCCACTTCAGCCTGTACCAGCATGAAGTCATCGACGTATTCCAGGAGCGCCCACTGAACGAGCACCTCACCATCGGCCTCCTTCAGGTTGATCATCTTCACTTTGGTGGTACCTCCGCTGCGCTTTCGTACTTCTTCCTTGGCGACCTCCCAGCTGGCGAAGGACTCGGTAATCTCGGTGCATCCGTCTTCCCGGCTGCCGTAAGTTATGGTGCCACCCCCGCCCTTGGCGCCGAAGGTGATGAGCACGTCGGCGGCGCAGGGTTTATTCGCTTTTCGTTGGACAAGTTCCCAGTTGCCGCCGAGTTTTTGGGCGCGGACGCCGGTGCAGAGACAGACCAGCAGGAGCAATGACAAGAAGGCTTTGAATTGAATAGTCATGTTAATAGGTATTTACAAGGTTTGTGCATGTCCGTTGTCGATCGTTCTTATCGTGATATCCGGCAACCGACTATTTGGCAACGTATTGATTTATTCGCAGGGTTTATTGTTGTAGTTCCTGATAGCCCGCGCCACATCGGAGGTCGTGTTGCGGTACATCCCCACGCGAACTTCGGCGTAGAGCACGTCGCAATCATAGAAGAACTCGGCGAAGGACTTCTTCCAGTTGAGCCATTTAATATTGCTGAAGTCGAGGCTGATCATTTTGCCTTCTTCGTTGGGCAGTTCCAGAAAATCAGTGTTGATGGGGTCCTGGTCGGCGTAGCTTTTGATAAAGCTCAACAGGCGCAGGTTCTCACCGTCTTCGATGACCTGGAAGTAACACGGGCGTTTCTTGAGGCCGGTATTGCCGTACGGCCGATCCTTCACAATCACCTTCAGTTTGTCGGTGCCGAACTCCTGAACCTTGGCGGGGCTCAGGTCAATGTCGGTACCTTCTTGGTCATAAAACTTGATGGTGCGTTTGCCGGCGACGTAGCTGGCACCGCGGCTGGGTCGAACCAGGACGCCCTCGGTCCGTACGCCGCCACTGATGACGTAAGCGGCCGTCGAGTCGTATCTGATCGGGACAGCCTTAACGGCTTTTACCACTTCCTCCTTCACGGGCAGGCCGGTGGCGGCGGAGAGATCGCGCAGGGCGAAGTGACGGCTATCGTATTTGGGTTTGCCGAGGGCGGCTTTGCCCTTTTTGTAGTCGGTCAGAAATAGATTGTTGTAGCCCCCCTTGGTCTTATGATCTTTGAGGATGGCAGCAGTTGGCCGAACAGGTGCAGGCGGGGACCATAACCCCCAAGGAGCAAAAAATTGCCGAAGCGAACCTGCAAAA
>ENA-ORXT01000761-ORXT01000761.1-marine-metagenome-genome-assembly--contig:-NODE-761-length-48402-cov-5.058024_pt1 | contig 48402 bp, 50 predicted proteins | sample MGYA00237868_ERZ511482 | MGnify/ENA metagenome assembly ERZ511482
CCGAAAAGCGTCTGGCCAACTCATCAACGAACCAAAACCCGGCATTGTGCCGGGTTTTTTCGTACTTAACACCGGGGTTACCAAGGCCTGCAATCAGCCTGATCACTGAATTAGTCATCCCTCAGTCCCTTTATTAGTCTTAAGTATCTTCAGACTCAGTCTGCGTGTCGTCGCCTTCACCTGACTCTGGAGCAGCATCTTCAGTTTCATCATCATCGGATGATTCTATCGCCTTAACAATACTAACAAGGGATAAATCGTGATCTTCACCCAAGGCAAGCTGTACAGATTCAACGCCCTCAGGCATCTTAAGATCAGACAAATTGACTGACTCACCGACATCAAGATCGATCAGGTCAACCTCAATATATTCCGGAATATCTCTAACCAAACAGCTGATTTCAATATCCATCATAGATTTAGCGATACGCCCACCGCTTTGCTTAACACCGACAGCCAATTCTTCGTTCATGTAATGCAGCTGAACGGTAATATTAATTCTCTCTTTGCTGTTAACGCGCAGCAAGTCTGCGTGCAATACAACAGGACGTGCAGGATGTCTTTGCAAGTCACGCAGCAGGACTTTTTCAGTACCAGACTCAAGCTTTAAATTAATGACTGACGAATAAAACTGCTCATCTTGTAAGTTACGCACCAATTGATTCTCAGCTAAGCTGATAGAAACAGCATCGCCTTCACCACCGTAAACAACGGCAGGGATTTTTCCGGTGCGACGTAGGCGGCGGCTCGCACCTTTGCCTTCATCTGTACGTAGTACAGCGTCTAATGAATATGTAGTAGCCATGATTCTCCATGTAACATTGTGACCGTATCGGTCGATATTAAAAAACTGCAGCATTCGCGACCAAATCGCTGCAATTCACCTTAAATTTTTCTTGTTCACCCTAATGTAAGTACTGAAGAAGCTAAACTTCTCCAAACAAATCACTAACAGACTGATCCTGATTAATATGTAGCATAGTATCTGCCAGGATTTTAGCTACCGATAGCGCTCGGATCTTAGCACACTGCTGAGCTTTCACAGACAGTGGAATTGAATTGGTAACAACAACCTCATCCAACTGGGAGCCGCTAATATTATCAACAGCAGGACCAGAAAATACCGCATGAGTTGCGTAAGCCACGACTTTAACCGCACCTTTTTGCTTCAATGCTTCCGCGGCGTGGCAAAGTGTGCCAGCCGTATCAACTAAGTCATCGATTAAGACACAAGTTTTGCCACTAACATCTCCAATGATGTTCATTACAGCAGAAACATTAGGCTCTGGTCGACGCTTATCGATAATCGCCAGATCAACATCGCCAATTGATTTTGATAGCGCTCTGGCACGAACTACACCGCCGACATCCGGTGAGACAACCATAAGGTTCTCATAGTTCTTGCTTAGGATATCCTGACGCATTACCCCTGAGGCATAAACATTATCTACAGGAAGGTCAAAAAAACCCTGAATCTGATCAGAATGCAAATCGATGGTCAGTACACGATCAACATGGCTAGTCGACAACATATCGGCAACTAACTTAGCAGAAATGGGTACTCGTCTAGAGCGTACACGGCGATCTTGCCTTGCATAGCCATAGTAAGGAATAACTGCGGTAATTCGCCCTGCTGATGCACGATATAGTGCATCAACCACAATGAGCAACTCCATTAAGTTGTCATTAGTTGGAGCACATGTCGGCTGAATAAGAAAGACGTCCTGACCGCGGACATTTTCAAGAATCTCAGCATGGACTTCACCATCACTAAAACGGCTAAGCTGGATTCTACCTAGAGGCAAGCCAACACACTCAGAAACTTCTTGTGCTAACTGAGGATTCGCATTACCTGCGAAAATCATCATCCTATCTTTCTCGGACATGATTAATAGCTTCCTTAATGACAAAAGTCTGCGTAAAGCAGACTCTTGATCGGAATTATATGGCTGGGTCGGTAGGGTTCGAACCTACGAATGCCGAGATCAAAACCCGGTGCCTTACCACTTGGCGACGACCCATCAAATATAACTAAGTTGTTGGTATATTGTTTATAGCCGTTAACATCGGAGACTGCTCTACCGACTTAGCTACGAAACTTTCCCAATACTTAGGAACCTGAGCTAACACATCACATGCCGCATTTTCTGACTCAAAACTAGCATAAATACAACTGCCAGTTCCTGTCATTTTTGACTGGGAAAAACTTCCTAGCCAATTAAGCGCATTGTCAACTTCAGGGTACTGCTTTCTTGCCACATTCTCAAAAACGTTTGAGGTGTCTGTGTCAGGAAAGTCGCGTATTTTAAGTAGGGCTTTGTCTCTTGTCAACCGATCTGATGAAAAAAGTTTTACTGTTGAAATATGTACATTGGGGTAGATAACTAAATACCACTTTTCAGGCAGTATAATATCCGTCAGCACATCGCCAATACCCTCAGCCCATGCACTTTTCCCATTGGCAAAAACCGGCACATCGGCACCTAGTGTCCGGGCTAAGGTCAATAGTTCAACTTGTGGCAGGTGACACTCCCAAAGAATGTTCAAGCCGACTAAGGTACTAGCAGCGTCAGAGCTTCCGCCCCCTATACCACCACCAACAGGGAGTTTCTTGTTTACGCCAAGATCGGCTCCCCACTTTGTATTGGTGTACTGCTTAAGGAGCTTGGCCGCTTTAACAATTAAATCGTCTTCAGGGTCTAGGCCTGTCAAACCACAAGTACGGTGAATAGCACCGTCTTGGCGTCGCTTGAGTGTCACGTCATCTGAGTAGTCAAGCAGTTGGAAGATTGTTTGCAAGTCATGATAGCCATCTTCCCGCACACCCGTGATGTGCAGGAATAGGTTTAACTTAGCCGGTGCAGGAATACACCAAGCATTATCTAGCGGGTTTTCCATTGCTTCGCCAAAATTCTCACATTGACTTGCTCTTGCTTTCGAGAAATATTGACTTTACCCGGTAGCGCATCAAAACCAAGCCCTCTATAATTAAAGTATTCCATGACCCAGCCTGCCTGAACGATCTTCTTAGGACGCCCTTTGGCATCTAGCACTACCTGACCCACAGGGTACTGAGGAGCCATGACACCACGAATCCAGTAAGGCATTCCATTGACAGGCATTTTGACGCCAAGTTCTTGCTGTAACAGACGCTCAGCATCAGGGCCCGTGGACACTTTGCCGCGTGATTTTAATGTTGCTCTGCCAACACTTTGGTCGAGAATTCCAACAACGGTGCCGGTAATTGGATTTCTAATTTGTAAACTGTATTGCTGCCGGTTTCTTTGTACCCAGTTAAGACCGAAAGTCCATGCATTGCCTTTGAACCGAAGCGCTGACCGCCCCCCCATGCTCCACGTTTGCATACGACTCATCGTTTGCTGCCGGCGCTGCCAGGGTGTTTGATTAGCTGTTGGAATGGGCGCGGGCTTTTTGACCGTTTGTACTCTTGGCGCTGCGGGTGCAACTCTGGGCCTCGTTGCAACTGCCGGGCGTTTTGCAACGCTCGGCCGAGCCTTCACCAAAACTGCCTTTGGTGGTGGCCTAACAGCAACAACCGCGGGTTTCACCATTTTTTTAGCCGTTGTTTTCACAACAGGCGTTGGTGCAACAAGCCCCTGTGATTGCGGTGACGTCTGAGCAACTTGAGATTGTTGAGAGGTTTGCTGTGTTGAGCAAGCCGTCAAAGCAGAGCCAACTATCACAGCGACTGCCAAGGAATTAACCTTATTCATTGAATTTTCCTTCCGTGGTTATTGTTTGATATTTTATCAATCCAAGCCAATTATATACCGATAATTTTTTTCTGTATGGTCTTAAGTCGCTCATCATCAGGATATTGCGCGATCATTCGAGCCAGTAACGCCTTAGCTTGCTGGGTTTCTCCTTGCGACACTAGCACCTCAATTAAGTGGCTTGCTATTTCAGGGTCTTCCGTTTTCTGGTACGCAGAAGATAACAGCATTGCCGCTTTTTCAAAGTTGCCTTTGCGATAATGCAACCACCCCAAGCTATCGACTATCGCCGCATCGTCCGGCATGATTTCATGCGCTTTTTCGATGTACGCTGAAGCTTCAGACAATCGGTCTGTCTTTTCAAGCAATAAGAAACCTAGTGCATTAAGTGCTGCCGCATTCTCAGGTTGAAATTGAACCAGTTCGATTAAGAGTCGCTCTGCCAGCACAATCTCGCCGAAACCTTGTGCAACCAGTGCAAATTGATAGTTCAATTGGCTGTTATCTGGGTCTATTTTATGCGCATTTTTAAACGCAACAAAAGCGCCTTCCTTGTCTTGATATTTAAGCAATAGCTCAGCTTCAAGACGCCAATACAGATGGGTCGTGTCAGTCGAGGCGCTTTCTTTTCGTTTATTTGCAAGCCACTCTTTGGCCACGCTAAGGCTATATTGCTCGACTAGTAGCTCTGATATACGACGCTGAGCACTGCTATAGTACTCACCCTCCTCTACCTCACCATACTCATGCAACGCCTCGTCCATCTCATGGCGACTTTCATGAATTTCAGCCATAAAGTGATGCGCCAAACTTGCATAGGCACCCTGCTCAACCAGCGTTTTTGAGTGTCTTTCAGCTTCGACAAACTTATCTTCAGAAATATAAAGTGCAACCAGCGACTTTAATACCTCCAAATTCTCTGGTGTATTGGCATAAATCGCCTCCAGCTGTTCTATAGCGCCGGCCTTGTCGTCATTCAACATAAGCAATCGAGCATATTCAAGCCGGCTGGTATTGTCGACATCCTCCGCTGAAACTAGGCCCTGCATCACTTGCATCGATGCCTCTTTACTGCCAAGTTTATACAGTGATTTGCTTTTTAATACTCTCGCCTCATTAACCAACTCAGGCGGCAATTTTCCTTCTAGTGCGTCAATTCTAGTCACCACATCGTCATATCGACGCTGATCCAGTGCAATACTCGCCAACTTTAATTGGCCTATTGGCGTGTCGTTATACTTTTTTATATAGATCTCAAATGTCTCAAATGCACTCTCTTGATGCGCTTCAAGTGATATTAACGATGTTAAAAAAGACAGCGCGTCATAATCGCTTTCAGCAATCAATTGATAGATTTCATTTAACTCATCCGCTGCACGTTCAAATTGTTTATCGCGCAGTAACAATAATGCTAAATATTGACGCGCCTCAATTTGATCATCGCCAATACTAACCCACAGCTTGGCGCTAGAAATTGCTTTATCAAGGTACTCTGTTTGCGCGGCGGTTTCTGTCGCAATCCTTGCTAGCGCAACGTCTTGATTACCTGGCAGTATCTTTTCATAATGCAAAGTGGCCTTTGCGTCGTCACCTTGTAACCGATACATCTCAGCGGCCATGATGTGATACATGTGCTTTTTTGAAGGCACATTTGAGGTGGTTTGCTTATTAGCAGGTTCAAGCGCTGATGCGTTTGATTCGCTAATTAGGGGAAGTTCTACTTCTTTACACCCACCTATAACAGCGACAATACTCACTGTTAGAAGAAGCGTAAGATTCCTTACGATCAATCTTTTTTGCATTAAAGTCACTATTAGAATCCGGGGGCTTGATTAGTATTTATGTTATTTCTACCTTAAACCTGTTTACAAGACCAGCGCACAAGAATGAAATGCTCAAAAAAGCTGCTGAACTGAAACTTTTCACAGTGTCTGTATACTCGCCAATTTTGCTTATTTCTCTGCTATGGGCCATTAAATTTGCGTGCCAATGTTTTTTATACTACCAAACGCCCATTATTGAAAGTCTACTTGTATTCCTGAAGCGCCTATCAGAGAATCTACTTTCCTGAAAAACCGTCATAAACTCATAATAGTATGCCAATTGTTGTTATCGGAATAAACCACAAGACTGCCCCTGTCGCGATTCGCGAGAAGGTTGCATTTTCTGAAAAACAACTCAGCGACGCCCTCACTTCAAATGACGTTTTCTTTGATGAGAAACTGATTTTATCGACGTGTAATCGCACCGAAGTCTATGCTTGCGTCAGCGAAACAACCAGCCCTGAAATGTTAAGCCAATGGTACTCAGACCAACATGAGCGTACCGACGATAACTTGGCACAGTATATTTATCAGCTATCGGATGCAGACGCAGTACAGCACGCGTTTAGAGTGGCCTGCGGGCTAGATTCATTGGTACTGGGTGAACCTCAAATTTTAGGGCAGCTTAAGACAGCCCTAAGTGCCGCAAGTTCTCACCAAGCCATTGGTAACAAACTAAACCGCCTGATGCAGCACGCATTCCTAACCGCCAAAAAAGTACGCACAGACACCGACATAGGCTCTCACTCTGTCTCCGTTGCCTATACAGCGGTTAGTCTGGCTCGCCAGATATTTGGTGATCTTAAGCAGCAAACGGCCCTTTTGATAGGGGCCGGTGAAACCATTGAATTAGTCGGTCGTCACCTACAAGGCTCCGGCATCAAAAATATCATTATCGCCAATAGAAGTTTGGAAAATGCAGCCTCTCTAGGGCAGCGCTTAGATGCCAAAGTTATTGGCCTTACTGATATCAGTCACCATCTCGCCTCCGCTGATATTGTTATTTCTTCAACAGCGTCCCCTATCCCTATCATTGGCAAAGGTAGCGTTGAAAAGGCATTGAAACAGCGAAAACACAAACCTATCTTTATGGTCGATATCGCCGTCCCCAGAGATATTGAAGCAGAGGTTGGAGAATTAGATGATATCTATCTCTATACCGTTGATGACCTTCAATCAGTTATTGATCACAATATAGACTCTAGACGCCGAGCCGCTGACATTGCAGAGACAATGATTAACAAAGAAACTAATGTCTTTATGCGTTGGTTGAGCGCCCAGCAGCAAATGGGTCAAATAAAACAATACCGTGAACAACTTGCCACGACAAAGCAAGAGGTGCTGGACAAAGCACTAAAACGCCTCAAAAATGGGGATTCAGCTGAAGAAGCGCTGCAATTTCTAGCCCACACCCTAACCAACAAGCTAGGCCACCAGCCCACACAAGCCATGAACTATGCCGCTTACGCAGGCGACCTAGACACGCTAAAAACCGCTAGCCGACTACTTGGCTTAAGCGAATCCGCACCACACACTACTAAAGAAGACAAACATTGAAACCATCTATCCTAAATAAGCTGGAGAGTCTCAGCGAACGCTATGCCGAAATCGCGATACTGCTTTCGCAAAACGACGTGATTAGCGACCAGAATCAGTTTAGACAATTATCAATGGAGTATAGCCAGCTTGAACCTGTGGTTAAGGAACACGAACGGTATCTGCAGGCAAGTGAGGATAAAGACACGGCATTAGAGATGCTAGATGACCCTGAGATGAAAGAACTTGCTCAAGAAGAGTTACGCGAAGCTAATGCTAACCTTGAAAAGCTTGAAGCAACATTACAACTATTGCTGCTGCCAAAAGATCCTAATGACGATAGCAATATCTTCCTTGAAGTCAGAGCGGGGACCGGTGGTGACGAGGCGGCTATTTTTGCAGGTGACCTCTTCCGCATGTACTCACGCTACGCTGAAGTTCGCGGTTGGCAGGTTGAGGTCATGAGTCAAAACATGAGTGAGCAAGGTGGCTATAAAGAAGCTATTTTAAGAATTATTGGCCGGGGTGCTTACTCTCGACTAAAGTTTGAGTCAGGCGCGCATCGGGTGCAGCGCGTGCCAGAAACAGAATCTCAAGGACGTGTTCACACCTCTGCTGCGACGGTAGCCATCATGCCTGAAATCAGCGAGGTGGAAGCACAAGAAATTAAGAGCTCAGATATTAGAGTGGATACGTTTCGTGCCTCAGGCGCCGGTGGGCAGCACGTTAACAAAACCGATTCAGCAATTCGTATCACGCACCTGCCAACGGGCACCGTGGTTGAGTGTCAGGATGAGCGCTCGCAACATAAAAACCGCGCACGAGCGATGTCTTTATTGCAATCAAGAATTCTTGAAGCTGAAAAACAAGTGCAACACAACGAACAAGCCGAAGCACGCCGTAGCTTGGTGGGCAGTGGTGACCGCTCTGAACGTATTCGCACTTACAACTACCCACAGAGCCGCGTCACGGATCACCGTATCAATCTAACGCTTTACAAGCTTGATGAGGTAATTGCAGGCTCGTTAGATTCAATTATTGACCCACTGATAAGCGAACACCAGGCTGATTTGTTAGCCGCAATGGCTGACCAAGGGTAGGCATCGTGAGAATTGATGCGGCCTTACAATACGGCACGAGTCAATTAGCCGACGTATCGCCCTCAGCAAGATTAGATGCTGAGATATTGCTCGCGTATTGCTTAGGAAAACAGCGCAGCTTTCTTTATACCTGGCCCGAGATCATGCTAACGCCTCAGCAAAACGATGACTTCAATAACGCGCTAATACAAAGGGCTGACCTATACCCTGTCGCCTATCTTGTCGGTCACCAAGAATTTTGGTCGTTAACCCTTAAGGTAACCCCTGACGTACTAATCCCAAGAGCGGACACCGAGCTACTGGTCGAAACGGCGTTAGATAAAATTCTCGAGGTGAAACATCCAAAGATTTTAGAACTAGGGACAGGCTCTGGTGCGATTGCACTGGCATTAGCAAGTGAGCGACCCGATAGCCATATAACGGCAACAGACATCTCGTCAGCGGCGCTTAAAGTAGCTTCAGAGAATCGACAGTCATTGAGTATTAACAATGTTGATTTTATTGAATCAGACTGGTTTAACGACGTCCCCATCGAAACGTTTGACTTGATTGTCAGCAATCCCCCTTACATCGACCCAAGGGATGCGCATTTAACACGTGAAATCCGTCATGAACCGATTCAAGCATTAGCATCAATGAACAAAGGCTTGCACGACTTGGCGCAGATTATCGATCACGCGCCTGAGTACCTCTCAGAGCAAGGCTGGTTGATTTTGGAACACGGCTATGATCAAGGGCGGCTTGTCAGCGAGCGTTTGCAGCAAGCAGCCTACCGTGACGTAAGCTGCCTATCTGATTTAAACCTTCAGGACCGAATCAATCTAGGCTTAAAGCCAAGTGATATTTAGCTCCAGCATTCTTTGATATTAGTCGCCGATCTAGAATTGGCGTCGGTTGTGCTCTGAGCCCCTTTAAAGCCCGTATTATTAAGCGAGAAATTAGTGCAACGCTTGTCTTTAGATTGGCTTTTACCTGCAACTGGCGTTGCTTCAACCGTGTAACCCGTACAAGGATTAGCATTAGTTCCGTTACAACTACTTGGCAGCCCATTAGTCTGAACACTATACAAACCACTTTCGGTTTCCTGCGAACTGGACGGAAAGTCTAAACCGCTGTTCAATGCTTTAGCATAGCTAAGGTTTTGAACATAGTGGCTCTCCTGAAGTTGGGCAATTCGAAACAGCTCAGTTTTAGCCTCAGTCCGCTTACTTTTAGTTACATACGTCATGTACGATGGCATAGCAATTGAACTGATTATGCCTAAAATGGCTACTACTATCATCAGTTCAATGAGTGAAAAACCCTGTTGATTATATTTTTTAGTCATTATTTATTCTCATAATTATTCATTGACCCAGAAAACTTTTGGCAAGAAATCACCTAAATTAATATCACCATCTTTCGTATTTTTATCGACCAGTGGTAATAGGCTTTTCCCAACCCGAATATCGATGTGCTGATCACACCCTTCGTTAGTGCAGTTACTTGGCGCGTTAAACACCAATTGAGGCGAATCAAGAATCTCACCTGTTGTTATTGGAATCGATGAGTCATCAGATGCATCAATAATCCCATCGCCATTAAGGTCTGCTGTGGCAGAGGCTGTCATCAAGTCGAGAACATAAGCCCTTGACTGATTACTTGCTAACGCAGTACACGCCCCTATTCCCGTAGAAACCTCCGTATCGGTGTTGGTGAACGTGGTAAATATGACCTTGTTTTTAAATGTTATCGGCGAGGCTAATACCTTCTCTCCTCTTCCATTGACCAATTTTTTGTACCAGCCCTTATAAGTAGGCAGAAAACTTTGACCTGCTAATGTGTTTGAATCCGCCAGATCTGCCTCTGTTAGCGGCGCTGGCGCTGTAACGGGAATACCAAATACATTCTCATCGTAGAGTGCGTAGAAATGATCGTTAATCGACTCATCTAAAGGATGTGAACGATATCCGCTGCCGGCAGAAATAACGATTGCATTGCTACCGTTGTGCCTAAAGAGCGAAACATCCGGCTCGTAGAAGAACTTACGTGCATTCGCGCCACCCCCACCTAGACTAGCAAACTTACTCAGGCGCGCATCGTTTTTAACATCATGCAAACTGTCATCGCTATCGACATCGTCAATATTTAAATCTGCACGCCAAATATTGCCACCGGTATCGCCAAAATAGAGACGATCGATTGAGCCATTTCTATCAATATCGAGTACTCGCACATCACCCGGCACGCTGTGCTGTAAGTTACCGCCAGTAAACGATTTGATCAGCGCCCCTGTTTTAGCATTGACAATATAAACACCGTTACCTTTCACACCCGGTATTGGCGAACCTGAATTAGCCAATGCTTCATCATCGATGCGATTGTCATAACCGCCACCAAACACGAGCACATGTTCAAATTTTACGGTTCCCGCATCTTTGTATCGAAGTTTGGCCATCACAGGCTTTGACCAGGTCTCACCTAATCTTGCAAATACTCCCTGACTGTCAATCTTCCAAGCTAAGCGAGGGTTCGCAGGGTCGGTTACATTTAAGGCATAGTACTGACTGCCACCTCGACGGAGTCCAAAAAACAAATAAGCCTCATCGCCGCTTGATGCGTCGACCTTACCGTTTTCATTTTTATCTACAATCCAAGCAGAGATAGGGCCATCAGCCCCATAGATGCGCTTTAAAGGACCGGTAAGTTCGGTGTTTTGCACAATGCCATCAATATTACCAAGCAGGCTGCTTGGCATGAAGGCAAACATTTCCATGCCTCCTGAGCCGCGCGCGCTTGTAGAGTCTGAGTCTGCAGCATTGATTGCATGCAAATAACCTTCATTAGTGCCAAAAAAGAGTACTTGTTTATCAGCATAGGCAATCACAGTCGGCTTGCTATGAAGAATATCTCCCATTGCATTGCGCGCAGTGGTTCCATCAGTTTCATAGCCTTGAATATAGCTTAGCAACTGACCCTTGTATGCATCGGACATCGACGGATTACCAAGCTGACCTTTCGTCACATTAGCGTTATTTAAGGCAACTAAAGACGAGCCGCTGTCGGTCAGTAAGGTGCGAGAGGCAGGTACAAGATTATTAGCAGCACCACCGCCTGTCACAGGATTTGGTGAAGTAGCTACCCTAGCTAACGAGGTTTCTGACCAAAAATCTACCGCATCTGGTTTTAAAACGCCCATCCCATCAATCGCTTCTGCACCATTAGCGTCAACTATCTTACCGGCACTATTGAGCTTGAATTTTTTAATATTACCGCCCCAAGCAGGCAGCGAGCTGTTTTCAAACAGTGGCAAGTAAATATCGTTGCTATGCGACAGCATAGAGTTAGGGTCCACCGTGTACACAGGGGCTGCAAAACTGCGCGCCGTAGAATCGATATCATCAATAATCGCTTTAAACGCTGCAACGAGTGCAGCTGTATTCGTTGCTGGGAAATATTTTCCACCGCCGCTATCGGCCAGAGATTTTAAAAAACCTTCCGCTTCTGGGTTAGTGCCTACGCCAAATCCAACCGTGTAAGTTTGAACGGTGTTATCACCATCTACGGTAGTATTTTGATCTTGTGTATTTAAAAAGCTTGCAAGCTCAGCCCCACATCGACCGTCTGCTAACGAGTTATTGACCGTGCCAGGTAACACCTGACCCGAAACGGCGGCGCAGTCAGCGCCCTGCCCTGTCATCGACTTAACAAGGGCGCGCGTGTTGTCTGTTGCAACATCGTCACCGACGAAAGGTTGTCCGTCACTTAGCACAACGACAGCGTTATTTTGACACTCATTGGTAATTGGAGAGGTATAACTTGCAGAGGGTGTACTCATGACGGTCGTCACAGAGTCAACCGTTTCATCGCATTGGTACTGATTGCTGTCACACGAGGTTGAATCGAGCGTGCGTGTGCATTGAATCGATGAGGTTGTTGAGCACGTTTGAGTTGTTTCCCCTAAACAAGCACCACTTTCAGGATGCGTTCCACCGCTACACGTCGAGGTACAGCTCGACCCCGACGACTCACTGCAGCTTTCGTAGCTGGGGTCTGACGCCATACATTCAGCCGTTGTGCTCAGGCCACAATAAACCGTATAAGTATTAGCACTCGTTGAGCAGTTTGTACCTAGGTGGCAACTTGCCTCACCCGCCGCACATTGGCTCTGGGCAGTTATTGTCACACAATTAATACCACAATTGGGCTCAGTACAAATATTGGTTCCACCCGTTAATGTTGTCGATGTCTCCGAAATAATTGAACCGGTATAAGATGACGGATGAGCAGCATGATTTTGCTCAGGGCTGGCAGAACCCCAAACAGGTGGCGCGCCTCTAAAGTATAAGGCCGCCTCATAATAAGCATCTACAATGGGTGTAGCACCATAGGCTGTCCAGCTAGATAAAATTTGTGGCAGGTAATTTCTAACCGTTTGTCCGCCGATAGGGTCTGGAAGATTGTCATCAGCTAGCGTGAAGTAGCCAGTATTTGTTGCTGTGTTTTGCGAACTTGGCAATAAGTTCGATAGCATAATAGGCATCGCCTCATCATCAATAGGCGACACTGGAAACGAAATACCGTGCGGGTATGGCGTCATTCCTACACCATTACTAAAACCCATTAAACCGACTCTTAAGCCGACGATTTCAGGATCTGAAACGACCGCATTGAATGCGGACTGCAGGGCCGTCAAGCGGGTTTCCCCCATGGTTCCAATAGCGCTATTCATGCTGCCAGACTGATCTAAGAGAAATAAAATATTGGGCTCGGACGGAGGACGCTCACCTGAGAAAATTTCTGTATCTTCTGCGTAAAGCGCCGACGATAGTACGGCGATAAGTAAAGTCAGCAGCAGAGAAGGTATCCATCTTGAAGCACTAAAGTAGTACATGTCATTGCCCTATTGTTTTTATTTTTCTACCGATGGAAGCGTAAAATGTTCAAATTCTTATTAATTGCTGGAGAAATTCGTACTAGGCACCATATGTGCAACACCCAGAACATGCTGTGTCTTAGCGCCTGTTCCTTGTAATCTTGACTCCACTTCGATCTTGTACACAACACACGTTGAAGATGATGAGTTTGCAATCCCTGTTGTAGGACAGGCAAGTCGAGTGTTCATAGACATCACCGTGCCGGTGGATTTTATATTTCCTCCACTAACAGGCTCATCCGGTAGCACCGCCCGCGGAATGACGTACTTTTGTCCTGTCGCCAGTTTTTCAACCTCATTGACGTAATTGAGATTGCTAGTCTTACCCAAAGCGGACTCAGCGCCCTGAAACACCATCATCGATGCCATACTGTTACCGGCAATTTTAGTGCCCATATTGGCTTTTTTCACCGAACTAATGCCTAAAATCGTTAAAATTAAAAGTATTGCTAAAGCCCAAATCAATACGACGCCTTGTTGTTTTTTTCCAGCCATGTGTTTCATTGTCAACTCCTATGAGGTCGCATTGCGTAAGCGTATCGTGGTAGTAAATACTGCACGCAGGTATTTGTCGTTGGTGGTAATGGCGACATCATCAAGTAATTGATAGGTACGCAGCGCTGCGCTGACTCCAACGGGCCTGAGTGACCTTACTAAAACCGCTACATTCACACTGACGATATTGCCCCAGTTGCTGACCTCATCTGAATTAACAAACCGGTCTGCAACCCCATCACTATCAGCGTCCTCTCCATAGCTGATTTGCAAATTTTCGACGCCTTCGGCAATCTCCTCTGTCGTAGCACTTAAAGACCCACTGCAAGTAAGGATAGGGACACCCGCGGCACTAACGTCAGCTTTGAAGTAATTATAAATTTTAGCGGCATTAATAGGTGGCGCAGTATCTGCATCAGATAGTCGGCAGTCAGCAGGTATTACTGTCCCAGTGCAATCGGTTGTTAATAAATCATCACCTAAGTAAACCACGCCAATGGTGTCACCATATGCAGTGTCGTTTTGGATTGCCTGAAATAAGCCCGTATTAACAACACTATCGCTGCCGCCGCTGCATTTAGATGTACTAACAGCGCCTCGGATAAACATGTCCTCACCAAGCGATCTTGTGATCGACTTATAGCCGGTATGTTGAATAACCTGAGTAAGCTGCTCAAGGACCGCTCGTCCATTTGCTTGTAATAAAGAAAGCTCATCTGTTGTCATACTTGAGCGCTTGTTACCAACATAAACAGAAGAGATGCCAACGGTGATGAATAAACCGATGATCATAACGACCAATAATTCAATCAATGATAAGCCCGACTGTTTTTTCTTCAAAGAGACAATCATTTACCTATCCTCGTATTAAGCGTGAGTTGGCGTGGTACAACATTACTACCTGCTGATTCTTTTCCAAGCACTTGTTCTTGCCAAGTGATATCGATTGTGACGCTATTAGCGCAGTCAACCGGGCAAGTAATGATCAGTTTAGAATTACTCAAGTCACGCTTGATTCCGCCGGATGAAGAATTAGTACTGCCACAAAAGGCCTGATGAATATCGTACTTAGCAATTTCAGCCACACTACAACTAGATGAGGCTTCCGTACAGTTCACAGCTGGCGCCGCACCACAGTTCATTGAGGTACTGTTGATGACATAGTTCCCGTCAAAGACCCCGACAGGATTACCGCGCATGCGTTCTAATATCGCTTGTGTGTGATGGGCGGCTTGATTTTTAGAAAATGATTGCTGATTGCTTTTCAAGCCAACCAGTTGCATGCCGGCTAGCCCTACCAGCCCAATAGCAACGACTAGTACAGCAACTAGAACCTCAATAAGGCTAAAGCCACGCTGTGAGTGTTTGTTGGGCATATCAAATACAGCCTCTTTTTATATTTATTGGACGCAAAACAATTCCAAAGAACGAATGATTTGAGTTAGCGCTTATTTTTATTTGGTGTTAAGTGTAACGAATCTAAGTGTTCAAAAGGAAGTACCTCTTATCAGAGGAGTCGTTTGATACAATAAATGACTGGCTGTGGAGCCTTAGCTTTGCGGTAAATTTTAGACTCAATTTACCTAGTAGTTGCAAACGCTATTGACTGGCCTGCACTGTGTGCATCAAAAACATGCCCACGGTCCCAAACGACGACACCGTTGACGATAGTCGTCAACACTGAGGAGCGAAACTCATTGCCATTAAAAATAGTCCAAGCCGCACCGGAAATAACATCTTCGTCACGCGCAATAAAACTTCCCTCAAGGTCAACGAGTACGAGGTCGGCCCAATACCCCTCTCGCACATAGCCTCTATCAACAACCAAAAATCGATCCGCAACCGAGTGACTAACCTTTTGAACGATGGATTCTAAGCTCAGTATTTGATCTTGATAATGCTCAAGAATAGAGGGTAATGCATATTGAGCAAGCGGCAACCCTGAAGGTACTTCAAAATAACCTCCCTGCTTGTCCAGATAGTCTATGGGTCGATGCCCAGAGCTAATGTTGTTTATATTATTATCCAGCAGACCTTGCATTAGAGCTGCGCGATCTATGTCAGACTTGATCGCGGGATTACATTTTAACGTTCCTTCCCGGTCAATATAATCAGCGTCTGAGAAGGTAAGGTAGTGACTGCAAACATCCGCCGTTGCATCCAGCGATTGCTTGCGAACCCTTCCAAGCAGTTCCACCTCTTTTGCACTCGAAACCTGTAATAGATGAACGCTTGACTGCGTTTTAAGTGCAATATCCATTACGCTGCTAGCAGCAATGTAACAAGCCTCTGAACTTCGGATCGACCCGTGCAGGTGAAATGGGATATCGTCGCCGTATATTTGTCGATAGCTTTCCTCGCGCACTAAGATAGAAGGCGCATCTTCAGCTTGCAGCGCAACAATCACCGACGCATTAGTTAAGACCTGCTCAAGCGTGTCTGTATCATCGATTCTCAAATCATCATCGGTACTGGACATATCGACATACACACCGCAGCACCTCGACGCATCAATTGCAGCTAATGTATCCAATGTACTGTGAGTCGCTGCATGATAGTTTGAAACGTTACATTGCAGCGTCACCTCACTCATATCAACTGAAAAGGCAGACGGGCTAAACCGCTCATGAGAAGCATTGGGTACAAGAAAGATGCTGGTTATCCCGCCAGCCGTTGCAGCCGCGGCCTCTTGCTGGAGGCTTGTCTTGGAATCAATAATAGAATCTAAACTAAAATGTGTATCAATCATACCGGGCATCAAATGCAGTCCGGATGCATCGATAAATCGATCGGCACTAAGGTGGCTTAAGTTTAAATCTATCTTTTCAATGCGCCCTTCTCTAATAAATACATCCGCATCCTTTATCAGACCTTCATTGACAATTTTTGCATTGCAGATCAGGAGTGTACTCATGGGTACTCACTTTATTTGCTAGGCGTTGACACTCTTTCTAGTGTTTCAAAACGATAAGGGTAGGCATTATTTTCATCCGCAGCGTATTCGCTTGAGTGAGTCTGCTTCCAATCCATGTGAAGGTAGCCTGGGAAGAAGGTATCACCATTAACGTCGGTCTCTATGTGGGTTAAATATAGACGCTGTGCCAACGCTAGCCCCTGCTGGTAAAGCTGCTGACCACCAATGATAAAAACCTCAGGCTCATTCTCCACTAGAGAAAGCGCTTCAGACAGGCTGCTGACAACTTCGCAATTTTCAGGTGAAAGATTGTTTGAATGACTGAGTATGATATTTTTGCGCCCCGGCAAGGCTTTACCAATCGAATCAAAGGTTTTCCTTCCCATGATGACAGGGCAGCCTATCGTATTACGTTTAAAATGCGCTAGGTCTGCGGGTAAGTGCCACGGCATTTCGCCGTTAAGACCAATGACCCTACCCCGCGCCATTGCCGCTATCATCGAAACGATCATTTTACCACGCGTAAAGTGGGCTTTTTGGGAGCCTTAGGCGCTGATGGCGGTGTGTCGTCAGGATCACTACCGTCATCGGACTCAGGCAGTTTATCAAACATCATGCCTTCATTATTCTCAGCAGCGTAGACCGCGCGAATCGCATCGATAGGCGCATAAATATCATAAGGCCTACCGCCAAAACGCGCATTAAACCCAAGACACTCATTATCGATAATAAAGCCATGTACCGCGCGTGGGGCGACGTTCAAAATAATTCTTCCGTCCTCCACATATTGGCGGGGAATTTCAACGTTAGGCATTTCAGCATCAATCATGACATGGGGCGTAAGCTCATTATCAAGGATCCACTCATACATGGCCCTCATCAAATAAGGTCGATTTGAGGTCATCATGGACGTATCGATTTTTCCGTTTCTGTCAGTGATATTTGGAACATCTCACGTGAGAAAACACGATCCATATAACGCATCAGCGGCTTAACATCAGTCGCTGGCATATCGATGCCATACTTAGGCAAGCGCCACAGGACAGGTGCGATTGTACAGTCAACCAAAGAGAACTCGGTGCTTAAGAAATACGGCTTGATGGCAAATACGTCAACGGCAGAAAGCACGCCGGAACGTAAGATGTTACGTGCCCTATCCGCTTTTTCTGGCACGCCACTGTCCATATCACGAAGCAAGCTATACCAATCCTTTTCGATACGGTATAGCGCTAGGCGAGAATGGGCGCGGGTCACAGGATCTACCGGCATCAACGGTGGATGTGGAAAACGCTCGTCCAAATACTCCATAATCACACGAGCATCATATAAGACTAAGTCGCGATCGATCAGCGTCGGCGCTGTATTATAAGGATTCAGTTCTGCAAGGTCTTCCGGCTTATTGTCCGGATCAATTTCGATGATATCAACGGTAATGTCTTTTTCGGCCAATACTATTCTCACCCGATGACAGTCAGCACAATCAGGCAAGGTAAATAGCGTCATAACAGAACGGCGGTTAGAAACTGAACTCATTCAATTCTCCCAAATCCAAATGCAAAAAGGCTGCCCGGTATCGGACAGCCTCGCGATATTACAGTAAAACGCGATTAATGAATATCTTTCCAGAACTCTTTCTTAAGGAAATAAGATAATACTAAGAGTACGAATAAAAATAACAGCGTTAAAACACCGTAGAAGGTGCGATGTAACTGAGCAGGCTCAGCAACATAGACCATGAAGTTAGTTAGATCTTTTGCTACTTGGTCATACTCACCAACGCTCATCTTTCCAGGCTCTACAAGCTTTAATGTTTTAATTAAATGCCCTTTGCCATCATCGATTACATCAAGTTCTTGCAGACCTTGTAATTCTTGCAGTACGTGAGGCATACCAACGTTTGAAAAGTAGAGATTATTTACGCCAAACGGGCGACTATCATCGCGGTAGAAACCCTTCAAATAGCTATACAACCAATCACCACCGCCTTTTGCACGTGCAATTACCGTTAAGTCTGGTGGGGCAATACCGAACCAGCGAATGGCATCTTTAGTGCGTATGGCGTTAACCATTAACGCACCTGGCTTGTGTATATTGTCATCGTCATCACGAGTAAATATCAGCGGCTTAATATCAGCCTCTTCCAAACCCAAATCCATCGCTACACGGTTGTAACGACTAAACTCTAAAGAATGGCACCCCATACAAAAGTTTGCATAGTATTTTGCACCACGCGCTAGACTAACTTTATCACTGACATCTACATTAGCATCAAGATTGGGTTCCTTCTCAGCCGCACTGAATGCTGCTGGAATCACGGCAAAACTTAGAAAAGCCGTAGCAAGTAGTAATTTAAATGAGCTCAATTTCATCCTGTTACCCTCGTTGGTACTTCTTTCTCTTTGTTTGCCCCACCAACGAAATGCGGTAGTAGCAAAGTAGTCGCTAAGTAAGCAATTGGCAACAATAGCATCTGCCAAAATAGACTTACTTGATTAGCCGTGAAGCTCGAATCGTATCGAAGGAAGTCCCAAAACAGAACGGTCACTAGCAACACAACGAACCACATTAGGTAGTTTGCCTGCTGTGGGCGACTGTGAACATACGTCACGGCAAAGAACAGGAAGTAAATTTGAGTGCCTCTAGTACCAAGCTCTTTTAGACCATCTGTCACCGCCATTACACCCAGCACACCTAGAACGATGAAGGTTGTAGCGAACCAAGCAAGATTAATTAAGTGCGCTTTATTTCTATAGCGTACCGATTTAATTGGGTTCTTATCCAACCAAGGCAGTACGAACAACACAGCAATCGCAGCGAACATGGCTAGCGTGCCGTACCATGGATCTGGAACAGCGCGTAACACCGTGTAAAACGGCGTGAAATACCATACTGGTGCAATGTGCTCAGGTGTCTTCAGCGCGTTAGCAGGCTCAAAGTTAGCGTGCTCAATAAAGTAACCGCCACCTTCGGGCATAAAGAATACAATAAAGAAGAAAACAATTAAGAAGACCACCACGCCCACAATATCCTTTACCGTGTAGTAAGGGTGGAACGGGATGCCATCCAGCGGAATACCTCGCTCGTCTTTTAGCTTCTTAATGTCAACGCCGTCTGGATTGTTTGAGCCGACCGCATGCAGTGCAACAATATGAACAAAGACCAACCCTACTAAGATCAGTGGAACAGCCACGACGTGAAACGCAAAGAAGCGATTCAAGGTAGGATCAGAGATAACAAAATCACCACGAATTGTGGTAGAGACCACATCCCCGATGTACGGGATCGTATTAAACAAATTGATAATTACCTGGGCACCCCAGAAAGACATTTGCCCCCAAGGCAATAAGTAGCCCATAAAGGCTTCTGCCATTAGTGCCAGATAAATCAACATACCAATTAACCAGACCAACTCACGTGGTCCTTTAAATGAGCCATAAATTAGCCCTCGGAACATGTGCAGATAGACAACAATGAAGAACATTGATGCACCAGTAGAATGCATGTAGCGAATAAACCATCCGCCCGGCACATCACGCATAATGTACTCCACCGAAGCAAAGGCCATCTCAGCATCTGGCTTGTAGTGCATTGTTAAAAAGATGCCCGTTACAATTTGTAATACCAAACACAACAGCGCGAGCGATCCGAAAAAATAGAAAAAGTTAAAATTCTTTGGCGCGTAGTATTCAGCAATGTGCTTGTTCCACGTCTCAGTCAGTGGGAACCGTGCATCAACCCAGTTTAGTAGACCATTCATTATGCAGCCGCTCCGTTTTCACCAATCAAAATCATCGAATCTGACTTGAAGTAATAAGGTGGGATTTCCATGTTTGTGCCTGCAGGAGCGCCTTTAAACACTCGCCCTGAAAGATCAAAACGCGAACCGTGACAAGGACAGTAAAAGCCGCCTTTCCAATCAGCACCTAAATCAGCCGCTGCAACCTCAGGACGATATTTAGGCGCACATCCAAGGTGTGTACATTTGCCAAGCATTACTAGATATTCAGCATCGCGAGCACGTGCTTCATTCATAGCAAAGGCAGGTTGAATCGAATCAAGAGACTCAGGATCCTTCAGCTGAGGATCGATGGTAGGGAGCTGAGATAGCATCTCAGGGGTTCTGTTTACAACAAACACAACCTTACCTTGCCACTCAACACTGATCATTTGTCCTGATGCAATTTTTGAAATGTCTACATCAACCGGTGCGCCCGCCGCGAGTGCACGCGCACTAGGGGTAAGAGAACCAATAAAAGGTATTGCAATCGCACCGACGCCAACTGCACCAACAGCTGAGGTAGCGCCAATAAGAAAGCGCCTACGCTTCTTATCTACTCCTGTATCTGCCATTTGTGTAACTCCTTAATCTTCAAATTCTATGCCGCTGTGTTAGCGACTATTATTGGCTATTTATAACCATATAGTTGACCGCTTCCATAACCGCCTGATCACTCAGTGATGGGTTACCGCCTTTACCAGGCATAGCGCCTTTACCTTTAATCGCTGCAGTATGAAGTGCAGTGATACCTGATGCAATTCGTGGAGCCCAGACCGCTTTGTCACCGAACTTAGGTGAATTTGCCACACCACTGTCATGACATGCAAAACAAGAGGATTTATAGGTAGATTCACCTAATGCTGTTGAAACTAGTACGGCAGGCTTAGCAGGCTCATCTTTTGCCACGACAATTGCTGTTTCAACCGTAGTCTCAGCATCTGTCTCTTCTACCTTTGCCACCGTCTCTTGTACAGCCGGTGCAGCTTCAACTTTAGGGGCCTCTTCAGCAGGCTTAGACTCAGCAGCCTCTGCAACTTCTACACCAACCAACAACAGCATGTGCATGATTGATTTGGCTATTTCGTCATCTGTTAAGGTCGGGTCTCCGCCGCGTGGCGGCATTCCGCCTTTTCCTTTAATCGCACTGGCAACAACGGCATCAAAACCACCAGCTAGTCGCGCTTCCCAGTCAGCTTTTGCACCCGCATCAAGCTTTGGCGCATTAGCAAGACCAATTGAATGACAGACATTGCAATTCTTCTCAACGATAGCGTCACCCGCACGAGGCTCGCCTGCCAAAACAACTGGCTTAGCCAACGCAACAGTACCAATTGGTTTTAACGCATCAACCATTATTGGGTCAACTTTAGCCACATCAGCGTCGTGCCCACCTTGGCTTGGAGCAAACAACCAAAGTATGCCCACAACGACTGCTGCTACGACTTGAACCCAAAAAAATCCAGGTAGTTTTTCATGAGAACCAGACATGGTTGCCTCCAGTTATATAAATTCTAAAATTTGTTGATAAAAACAGGTTAATCAAACTAACTTAACCTGTTTAGTATTTAATTTAATGTATAAAAACAATGTTATAAGTGCCATCAAAAACCACTGAAGCGCATAGCCGTTGTGTTTTTCAATTTTGCCAAAATATGGTTTCCAGTCTCTGACGTAGCCATATTTCTCATTAGGTGCCAACTCAACCATTATTGGTAATAAGTCTAAACCCAACTCAGATGCAAATACCTTCGGCTCAAACGCCTGAAATACATGGGGAAAATCAGCATCTTTTTGATCTAGACGATCAGCAAGCTGTATCGCATTAGATGGGTCTTTAATAATGCCTGAGATCGTTGTTTTCGTTCTCTCCCTTTCATCAAATGTAATGTCCGGCAGCTGATCTCTTCTTCCTAATATTGGTACCCAACCCCGATTAACTAATACTGCTTTACTTTGCTCCCCATCGATCAAAAAGGGGGTCAACACATGATACCCTGCTCTGCCTAAATGTGTTTTATTGTCCCAAAGATACTGCCTTTCAGTATCGTAACGCCCAACTATTCGCGCTGGACGATAAACCTCCGCTTTTAAATCGACACCTACAGAGTCATTTAATAACAAAGGCGCTTTATTCACAGCAGCGTTAACGTTTGTCTCTATCAGTCTTTTCTCATCTGCTCTGTCCAATTGCCACAGGCCGAGAAAAATTAAAACCGGAAATACTACCAAAAACGCCAATGTTGGGACCAATGCTGGTTTAAACTCAAAACCCCCAAACCTAATCGTGTTTATCCGAGTGCACCATCAGGCTGAATCCAGCCCATCCAAAATGAAAATAAAACAAAAATAAATAAAGCAATTGACGCAGCTATCCGCCTCGCTAGTGACTTCATCATTCGTTGGGAACCTGCCTCATCATTCATCATGTAGTAAAGCGCTGAGCCTAGACTATAAAGTATGAAGATAAAGAAACAGAGAACAATAATTTTAATCAAAACTAACTCTCGATGAAGTTCTAGTGGCTAAGACGCTTCAGTCTTAGCCACTGCTAAACATTCTAAACTAACCAGTAGACGTAGATGAACAATCCTAACCACACGACATCAACAAAATGCCAGTACCATGCAACCGCTTCAAAACCAAAATGATTCTCTGGCGTAAAATGACCGCGGATTACACGCATTAATATGCAGATCAGCATGATAGTTCCCAGTGTTACGTGGAAACCGTGAAAGCCCGTTAACATGAAGAAGGTGCTTCCATAAACACCAGAAGTTAGCTTGAGATTAAGATCTCCATACGCGTGAGAATACTCATATGCCTGAAACCCAAGGAAAACCACGGCTAAGACAATTGTTGCAATCAGGCCATAAATTAGCTGATCACGCTTCTTGTTTAATAGAGCCCAGTGCGCCCAAGTTAAAGTGGCCCCACTCGCTAGCAACAGCATCGTGTTAATCGCTGGGATTCCCCAAGCGTGAACAAGAGCACTTGGAACCGCAAATATTTCAGGGTTTGGCATTTTAACTAAAGGCCAACTCGCACTGAATTCGGGCCAAAGTAATTTGCCTGTCCAGAAGTTGTTGCCCTCACCGGCCAACCACGGAATAGAAAACTCACGTGCATAAAACATGGCACCAAAAAACGCGGCAAAGAACATGACTTCAGAGAAAATGAACCACGCCATACCAATGCGAAAAGACTTACCTACCTGCTGGTTGTAATAGCCTCCTTCACTCTCGCTAACGACCTGACCCATCCAGCCGAACACCATGAAGACAGTTATCACTAAACCTAAAACGGCCAGTCCTGCGCCTAAACCACTACCGTGGAGTGAGCTTGCAAAACCACCGAGCAAGAAAGCCATACCTATAGAGCCAACGATTGGCCAGTAGCTACCCTCCGGCACGTAATATTGATCTTTAGACTGCATTGATATCTCCTACATTGTTCGATGTCTTGTTATGCTCAAGCATCCGGTTTAATTCTAAAAAAGTTATAAGAAAGCGTGACGTTATGAACATTACTATCCAGCGACGGTTCGACAACAAAACGAACCGGCATCTCAACGGGCTGCTTTGCTGCAAATTCTTGACGTGTAAAACAAAAGCATTCTAATTTCTTAAAGTGTGTTGCTGCTTGAAAAGGCGCAATACTTGGAGTGGCTTGACCCACAATTGCCTCGTTAGAACGATTCTCTGCAAGGTAATTCATAGTATAAACCTTACCGGGAACCACTTCCATACTACCAACCTCAGGCTTAAAGGTAATAGGAAAACCGGGCGCGACAGCTGCTGAGAAAGTAACCGAGACTAAACGAGACTCGTCAATTTCATAGCTGCTTCTAACTTCTTGGTAACTTTCGTTTGTTGTTCTGCCATTAAACCCGGTGATATCACATAAGATGTCATACAACGGAACTAAGGCAAACGCAAAACCAAACATAGCAATTGGCACTAACACTAGCTTGAACCAAAAGCCTTTTGAAATTGGCTCTCTCATTATTTTCCTGACAAAATTAACGTCATTGAAAAAATAGCAAGGGCTACAGCGGCAACTATCGCCGCTGTAATCATTGCTCCACGCTGCTTACGCTTCGTGTCATTCATATCTAATTTACTCAGTGAGCAGTGTGGCTTGATTCCTTAAGAATCAATTCACGTGGTGGCTCTTCAGTGAATGTGTGATAAGGGGCAGGAGTCGGCAGTGTCCACTCCAATCCTTTTGCACTTTCCCAAACACGTGCTTCCTTAACCGGCTTACCGTTACGAATACAGTCGACAACGATATAAGCTAGCAAGATAAAGGAAAGACCAAAGGCGAATCCACCAATACTGGCAATCAGATTAAAGTCAGCAAACTGTAGTGAGTAATCTGGAATACGACGCGGCATTCCGGCAAGACCTAAGAAGTGCATAGGGAAGAACAATACATTCACTGAAATTACTGCCCACCAAAAGTGGATAGTCGCAAGCTTCTCATTGAACATATTTCCACACCATTTTGGCAACCAGTAGAAAACACCTGCAATGATTGAAAATAGCGCACCGGTCACTAGGACATAGTGGAAGTGAGCAACAACAAAGTATGTGTCATGGTACTGAATATCAGCCGGTACGATTCCCAACATCAATCCAGACAATCCACCAATAGTAAACAAGATAACAAACGCAACCGCCCACATCATCGGAATCTCAAACGACATTGAGCCCTTCCACATGGTCGTTACCCAGTTGAAGACTTTTACACCTGTTGGGACAGAGATCAGGATAGTTGCGTACATAAAGTACATCTGACCTGCAATCGGCATACCCGTTAAGAACATGTGATGCGCCCAAACAACGAACGACAATATCGCAATTGATGCGGTTGCATAAACCATTGAGCTGTAACCAAACAAAGGCTTACGTGCAAAGGTTGGTATAATCTGAGAAACGATACCAAACGCTGGCAAAATCATTATGTAAACTTCTGGGTGACCAAAGAACCAGAAAATATGCTGGAACATAACTGGATCACCACCACCTGCGGCATCAAAGAAGCTGGTACCAAAGTTACGGTCAGTCAACATCATCGTTACTGCACCGGCCAATACTGGCATCGCGGCGATTAACAAGAATGCGGTGATAAACCAAGTCCAAACGAACAGAGGCATATCCATTAGCTTCATGCCGCTGGCCCGTAAATTCATTACAGTTGCGATGATATTAATCGCACCCATGATAGATGAGAAACCTAACATATGGATCGCAAATATGAAGTAGTCCGTGCTATCTGGCGCAAACGTTGTTGATAACGGTGCGTAGAAAGTCCAACCAAAGGCAGGGCCACCACCTTCCATAAACATAGTGCTAAGTAACATCGCACCAGCGAAAGGAAGAATCCAAAAGCTCCAGTTATTCATTCTTGGTAGCGCCATATCTGGCCCACCAATCATGGGTGGGATCATGATATTTGCCAAACCAACAAAGGCCGGCATAATCGCACCAAAGACCATGATCAAACCATGCATCGTTGTCATCTGGTTAAAGAACTGTGGCTCAACAAATTGCAATCCAGGCATTAGTAGCTCAAGACGAATGACCATCGCCATTGCACCGCCAATTAACAACATAGAGAACGCAAACCACAGATAGAGATAGCCAATATCTTTATGGTTGGTCGTCTTAACCCAGCGCATCAGTCCTGGCTCAGGGCCATGGTGATGATCGTCGTGTGCATGAATATCGGCTTCAATTTCAGTTGTAGTAGTTGCCATGATACTGACTCCTTATCGTGCAGACTTGATCGCTGCGGGTTGAACAATATCGCCTGTATTGTTACCAAAAGCATTACGCTCATAGGTGACAACGGCTGCTATATCACTATCGCTTAACTGCTTGCCAAAGGCTTGCATTGCAGTTCCTGATTTTCCATTAATGATTATATCAATATGAGCGGCTATCTGATCCGGCTCAACAACGATTGGGCTACCAGTCATTGCGGGGAATGCACCTGGCACACCTGCTCCGGTCACACCGTGACACGCGGCGCAGTTGGTGCTATACACTTTAGCGCCTTGCGTCATTAGCTCGTCCATACTCCACTCGCGATCGCCTGATGCGGCGGCGGCAATAGCAGCGGCCTTTTCATCAGCAACCCATTTTGCGTAGTCTGCTTTTGATTTTACTTCGACAACCACTGGCATAAAGCCATGCTCTTTACCGCAAAGCTCAGTACATCTACCGCGGTAGACCCCTTCTTTTTCAATGTATGCCCATGAATCATTTATGAATCCTGGGTTTGCGTCTTGCTTAACACCAAAATCGCGCACCCACCATGAATGAATAACGTCATTAGATGTCATCAAAAAGCGAACACGTGTGTCGACAGGAAGTACCAAACGCTTGTCTACATCTTGTAGGTAGTTGTCATCAGCATTACGAATTGATGCATCTCTCACACCGTCGCGGCTTTTTTGAGATAAGTTACTGAAAAAGCTAATTCCTTCGCCTTCTGCATCAATATATTCGTACTGCCATTTCCACTGATAACCTGTGATCTTCACCGTCATGTCAGCTTTGGACGTGTCTTCAAGATCAATCAGTACTTTAGTGGCAGGTACTGCAATAATAATCAAAATAGCCAGAGGCACAATCGTCCAAATTAACTCGACTGTTGTGCTCTCGTGGAAGTTAGAGGCGACTGCACCTTTAGATTTACGGTGATTGATCATTGAGTAAATCATGACACCAAAGACCAACACTGCAATCCCGACGCATACCCAGAAGATAGTCATGTGTAAGCCATATATATCACGACTTATCGGGGTCACGCCCTCAGGCATGTTCAAACCATATTCCGCAAAAGCCATACCTGGCACTGCTAGCAGTGACAAGATCAGGGTTTTGAACAGGGTCGAGAAGAATCGATTGTTCAACATGTAGTCTCCTTCAGTATCGATTTAGCATTCGGACTGCAACCAGCCCAAAAACATCGAAAGTTTCTAAGTGTAAATATCAAAAAAATCTGCATCTGTAATGCCTCAGCCTCAATCTCAAATTCTGTGCAACGATCTATGTCTAGAAAACGTGACAGTCCTGCAATTTCTTACAGGCAGATGTATCACTATGGCCGTCCAATAATGGAGCGGTAGTCTACAGCCAAGTTTTAAAATTTGCTAGTGTGTTTAGCAAATTCTAAATACCACTCTGACGACTTACCACTGTGCAAGAGGGGACTACCTTTTGAAGAACACAGACCTAATTACGTCTCTAACTATTGATGACGATTATGATACAAATCCTACTCGGCAAGGTAAAACCCTCTTTTTTTTCGAAGGTAATATAAGACAATCACTGACAAATCGTCATGAATTGACTCTTAAGTGTTGTGCTAATACTAGAACAATTAAACACTTACCTGCGCCAACCTCATCCGCGAGCCCTCAAGCTATGCGGCTTTTGTGCATTTTTTCATATGCTCAGCATGTTTAAATTAAAGCTTAAACCTTGTCTTCAGAGAAATAATGAAGTCAAAAGCAATCAATCAACACGACACACAGCCGTTAGGATTGGTAATTCTTATCCTTTCTATCATTAATCGCCTACCCTTAGATTTCAAACTGCAGGCATGGCTATGTGAACGTAATGCCTAGCGTTTTCCCGACTAACGGCCCCTCAACCCTGATTCTTACAGGGACATAGTGTCGCGTTAGACACGCGATCCAAGCTTGAGAAAAGACCTTTATTAAATACCAAGGACTTAATAGACCTAAATATTGTCATGCATGTTCCTTATCTGTAGGAACATGCGGTACTATCTGCAACCTCTAAAATAGACGTTTAGGCGGACTTGATATGGCCATAGCCTCTGGAAAAAAAACATTACTCTTAATGATCTTTGTTTTCGTTGCACCGATTGTTATTGGCGCCGTTATGTTCATGTTTTCTGATAACTTAAAAATGGGGGCCGACACGGTCAACTACGGTAAGCTTATTGCCCCTCCCGTTAATATTAACGTCGATGGGATACAAGTTGATGGTAAAGCAGCTAATACAGAAACCACCGCCCGAGAAAAGTGGACCTTGCTTTATTTAGCTAAAGATAATTGCACCGAACAGTGCGCCGCTCGCATTGATCTGTTAAAACGGCTGCGTACACTCACTAATGAGAACATGCGCCGAGTTAGAACGGTCGCGGTATTTCCAGACACTCCTGAAAACATAGAAAAATTAGTCTACGACAACCCTGAACTATTGATCACGACCAAAGGCGACGATGCAGCCTCTTTTATGAGTCAATTTCCTCATCAAGATGAAGACCCCATTTATGTAATTGACCCACTGGGTAATCTGATGATGTATTATGCAGGCGAAGTCCCCGACATAAAGCGCATGCTAAAAGACTTTAAGCGCATTCTTAAGTACTCACACATCGGTTAAATCATGGATACTGCACGCCCAACTCTGAACGACTTTTTAAAGCTCTGCAAATTAAAAGTGGTTGCTTTAATCATGTTAACCGCTGTCGTCGGCATGTTGCTAGCAACACCAGGCATGCCACCGCTAGATCTGGTTATTTTAGGATCGATAGGTATCGCCCTTGCTTCGTGCTCAGCGGCTGTATTTAATCATGTGGTTGATCAGCGTATCGATACGATTATGAGCCGCACTAAGAACCGCCCAATGCCAGAAGGCAAGGTAAATAGTCAACAGGCGGTAATATTTGGCGTGATTATTGGTGTGGTCGGTTTGGGTATATTAGCGATTTGGGTAAATATGCTGACCGCGATTCTCACCTTTTTTGCATTGATCGGATACGCGGTGATTTACACCATGTATTTAAAGCGTGCAACGCCTCAAAATATCGTAATCGGCGGCGCGGCGGGCGCAGCACCTCCCGTGCTTGGCTGGGCGGCTATTACCAATTCAGTTGAACTTGATGCGATGCTTTTGTTTCTTATCGTATTTATCTGGACCCCACCGCACTTTTGGGCGCTAGCGATTCATCGTCATGAAGAATATGCCAAAGTTGATGTGCCTATGCTTCCGGTAACACACGGACTACCGTTTACCCGATTACAAATATTACTCTACACTGTCATTTTGTTTATTGTCACGCTAATGCCTTATTTGGTAGGCATGTCTTCACTGATCTATCTCATTGGGGCGATATTGCTAGGCATTGGGTTTCTTTATTATGCTATCCAGATGATCCGTCACCCAGACAATATGGAACTACCAATGAAGACCTTTGGTTTTTCCATTAACTATCTTATGATCTTGTTTGTTGTGCTTTTGGTCGATCACTATTTCCCACTGCACCTTAACCAGATCATATAATCTGGCTAGGGTCTTTGTTTACAATAGATTTAGGTAAGGTACGATGAATGAATTTTTTAGTGCAATTAAAAGTGTTATGGCAGCCTTCGTTGGGGTTCAGAAAAAGAAGAACTTAGAAGAAGACTTCAGTAAAAAAAGCGCCGCCCCCTTTATTTTCGCAGGGTTGCTAATGGGTCTTTTGTTTGTCATTGCTGTTTATTCAGTCGTACAGCTGGTTTTACCTTAGGATTAATATAGGCTAGCCGCAGCTCTGTGAGACTCGAGATACTGTTGAAATTAATCGAATCTAGCACCCCAGTATTACTTAGCTGGAAAGCGCTCGGCATTCATCAAACAATGACTGCACAATAGTAACGCCCTGCTCTGCTGTCACCTTTCGGGTCGCATATCGGCGATCCGAAGGCAGACGCGTCCCCTCTTGACCTAAGAGCTCGCCAAATAACGTTTCTGCGTGAGCAAGCTGTGACAAGCCAGCCGTACCATCAATGCATCGCGCCGGATCGATAGCAATCATAAATTCTCCGCGCTTAGGTGGACCGCCATCTTCCACATCATTAGCCGTCGCTTCAAAGCTAAATACATCACCAATTAACGCACCGGCTAATAGCTCAACCATTAGCGCAATAGACCCACCTTTATAACCACCAAAAGGAAGCTGTGCACCAGAGAGCGCCTCAGTAGGGTCGTTTGTTGGATTTCCTTCACTATCAATCGCCCAACCATCAGGAATGGGCTGACCGTCACGCTCATGGATCATTATTTCACCGCGGGCACTTGCACTTGATGCCTGATCAAACACAATCGGCGGCTGACCTTCGCGTGGCCAAGCAAAAGCCATGGGGTTAGTCCCATACAGCGGTTTAATACCACCTGCCGGAGCAACGTAACTTTTGGCTGTCACAAAAGCAAAAGCGACAAGGCCTTGCTCTGCCAAATACTCCACTTCCGGCCATAGCGCGGCAAAATGGTAACTGTTTGTTATCGCAAGCGCGGCAATACCCTGCTCACGAGCCTTCTGTGCTAGCGCATCCGTACCCATCTTTAACGGCAAAGAAGAAAAACCGTTGGCTGCATCTACCTTAACCACGGCAGGGGCAAGGCTTGATAATACAGGAGTCGCACTACCGGTAATTTTGCCGCTTTTAAGTGACCCTATATACCCTGGTAAACGAAATAAACCATGAGACTTACAACCGTCACGCTCGGCTGAGGTAATCGTATCGGCAACCGCGCCTGCTTGCGCGGCGGATGCACCGTGGCGCATCAGCCCTTTTGTTGCAAGGTCGTGAACCTCATCAAGCTTTAAACGCACCAGATTTCCTTCTTGTGTTGACATGACCTACCCCTTTTTTAACGGTTTACCTTAAGCAGGATTATCAATATCAATAAACTGATGGGCTATACCAAACTGCTCAGCTAGATATGCACCCAATGCTGGGGCACCATAGCGCTCGGTTGCATGATGGCCCGCTGCAAAATAATGAATTCCATTTTCTCGCGCCTCATGAGTTGTTTGCTCTGAAATTTCACCACTAACAAATGCATCAACACCTAACTTAATGGCTTGACCAATGTACGACTGTGCACCACCGGTGCACCAAGCGACTGTCTTTATAGTATGCTCGCCAGACACAACAACTGTCGGAGTGCGCTGGAGCACTTGCTGCATCCTCTGACTCAATTCAGCAACCGTTAGCGGCTGCGCTAACTGTCCATAATCGCCAACACCCTCTGCATTCATTGCACCATCGCGTATAAAACCAAGCCGTTTGGCTAGCTGTGCATTATTACCTAGCTCTGGGTGTGCATCTAAGGGTAAATGATAGCCCAGCAAACTAATATCGTTATCCAGCAACGCTTTAATACGACGTTTTTTCATGCCGACAATACATTGGTCTTCACCGCGCCAAAACCAACCATGATGAACAAGCAGCACATCCGCATTTGCGTCAATTGCCGCCTCAATTAAAGCTTGACTGGCCGTTACCCCAGAAACGATTTTTTGCACGCAAGCCTTTCCCTCAAGCTGCAAACCATTGGGAGCATAGTCTTTGAAGCGGTTAACATCCAGCAGCGTATTCGCCGCATCCACTAGCGTTTTAAGTGCAACCATCGACAATTCCTCTCTATTTAATACTGACTTCAGCTAGCCATCTGCCTTGTCATTATAGATAAGCATTAGACCATTAGGATTTGATTCTATATTCAGCAGCGCGGGCATGGGCTATCAACCCTTCGCCACGAGCTAACACCGAAGCGGTTTTACCAAGTGTCGAGGCAGCCTCTGGCGTGCATGCAATTAAAGAGGTACGCTTTTGAAAATCATACACGCCTAATGGTGATGAGAAGCGAGCGGTACGCGACGTTGGCAGAACGTGATTTGGCCCCGCACAATAATCACCTAAAGACTCAGACGTATAACGACCAACAAAAATGGCGCCAGCGTGACGAATTTTATTAGCCGCCTCCATCGCGTTATCTATAGACAGCTCTAGATGTTCCGGGGCAATATAATTTGCGACTTCTAGCGCATCATTTATATCTTTTGCAACAATAATCAAACCACGATCATTAAGTGATTCTTTTATTATCTTGGCACGAGGCATTTCTAACATTAGGCGCTCAACACTGCGCTTAACCTGCTCAGCAAAATCTGAGTCAGTTGTGATTAAAATCGCCTGCGCATCCTCATCGTGCTCCGCTTGAGAGAACAAATCCATCGCAATCCAATCTGGATCCGTTTTGCCGTCACACACCACCAAGATTTCAGACGGACCAGCTATCATATCAATGCCCACCGTCCCAAAGACCATTCGTTTTGCCGTAGCAACATAAATATTACCCGGCCCAACAATCTTATCCACCGCAGGCACCGAGTCGGTACCGTAAGCCAGTGCAGCAACCGCCTGAGCGCCACCAATTGTAAACACACGGTCAACCCCAGCCACCCTCGCTGCGGCTAACACCAAATCGTTAACGACGCCATCAGGCGTGGGGACCACCATAATGAGCTCAGACACCCCAGCAACCTTTGCCGGAATGGCGTTCATCAAGACAGAGGAGGGATAAGCCGCCTTACCGCCTGGGACGTAGAGCCCCACACGATCCATTGGATTAATTTGCTGACCCAAAACGGTACCATCTGCTTCGGTGTACTGCCATGGCTCAAGTTTTTGATGCGATGCATACGCCCTGATACGCTTTGCAGCTAACTCCAAGGCCTCTCGCTGATCAGCAGGAATCGATTTTAACGCTTGCGCCATACGCTTGGCGGGTATTTCAAGCTTATCCATCGAATCAGCGCTCATGCGATCAAAACGATTGGTATATTCAATCACAGCCGCATCGCCACGTTTTCGCACGTCAGCCAGTATCTTATTGACGGTTTCAAATACTGCCTGATCAGAAACAGACTCCCACTCCAGCATGGCTTTTAGCGCAGGCCAAAAGTCTGTATCCGATGTTTTTAAGCTTTTAATATCCATAACACTCAACCAAAGCTACCATTACGTTAAAGATTACGACGTGTTTCTACCGCAGCTGCTAGCTGCTCAAGCACAGTCACCGTATCATCCCAGCTGATACACGCATCGGTAATGCTCTGGCCGTATACCAATGTGCTTTTATCGACGCCTTCGCCTTTCTGATTTCCTTCAACCAGATGACTTTCAATCATCACACCACTTATGTCATAGCTGCCGTTGGCAATTTGATTGGCAACAGTGGTTGCTACCTTTTTTTGGTTGATATGATTTTTGCGACTATTAGCGTGACTAAAGTCGACCATGAGCGAGGGTGACAAACCGTTTTTACGCAGCTCATTTGAAGCATCTTCCACACTGACAGAGTCATAATTTGGACGCAAACCACCCCGCAAAATCACATGGCAGTCATCATTGCCCGCCGTGGTAAATATTGCAGAATGGCCTTCTTTAGTCACCGACAAAAAATGGTGTGGATTGGCGGCGGCTTTTATCGCATTAATAGCAATATCAACATTGCCATAGGTACCGTTTTTAAAACCGATTGGGCACGAACTGCCCGATGCAAGCTCACGATGCCCTTGACTCTCAGTCGTGCGAGCACCGATTGCACCCCAGCTAATTAAATCAGCCACGTACTGCGGTGAGATCAAATCTAAGAACTCAGTCGCCGCTGGCATGCCTTTTTCAGACAGCTCCAGTAATAAGTTACGCGCCACCCTAAGGCCTTTGTTAATGTTGTATTCGCCCGAAATATCAGGATCATTAATTAAGCCTTTCCAACCCACACTGGTCCGTGGCTTTTCAAAATACACCCGCATAATGATTTGCAGCTGTCCTTTCAAACTTTCTTGCAATACTGCCAGACGATCCGCGTACTCATGTGCAGCCTTTGTATCGTGGATCGAACAAGGCCCCACCACAACGACTAGGCGGTCATCTTCCCCTTTAATGATGTGATGAGTTTCTTGACGTGCATCAACGACGGTTTTCGTGGCAGCTTCAGTAATTGGAAACTCTTTAATTAGCTCAGCTGGCGGTAAAACCTCTTCTATACCCGTAATACGTAAATCATCTGTTGTATGTTTCATGGTGTCCCTTAATTTTTTATCCTTATGCAAATCTATCAAAGCAATAGACTTCTACCCTTTATCAACGGCTTCAGATACTTTGTCTAGTATCTGTTTTAACTGTGTGTGTTTCATTTTCATCGATGCTTTATTGACAACCAATCTCGAACTGATGTCTGCCATATGCTCCTGTGGCACCAAGCCGTTGGCCCGAAGCGTATTGCCAGTATCAACCACATCGACAATGCAGTCGGCTAAACCCACAATAGGCGCCAACTCCATAGAGCCATACAGTTTGATCACTTCAATCTGCCGGCCTTGATCTGCAAAGTAGCGACGCGCGCAATTAACAAACTTTGTGGCCACTTTCAGTTCGCCTTCTGGTAGCGGAACATCCTTTAACCCCGCCGTCATGAGCTTGCAGCAGGCAATCTTTAAATCGAGCATCTCGTACAGACCTTCGCCGCCGTGCTCCATCAATACATCTTTACCCACCACGCCAAGATCAGCCGCGCCATACTCTACGTAAGTGGGTACATCGGTTGCACGAATGATAACCAGTTTGATATGTTCAGAGGTTGTATCCAAGATCAGTTTACGACTGGTTTCAGGATCGTCCAGTGCTTCAATACCCGCCGCTTTTAATAGCGGCATGGTTTCTTTATAAATACGTCCTTTTGACAGGGCGATGGTAATTGTTTCAGTCATAAACAGATACTCCTCGCACTATGTGCGGGTTATTCTCCCGCCGATTGCCCCAAGCTTATCTTCTATACGCTCATACCCACGATCCGTATGATAAATACGGTCAACGATAGTCACGCCATCCGCTGCAAGCCCTGCCAAAATCAAACACGCCGAGGCACGCAAATCCGTCGCCATAACGGGTGCACCTTTCAAACTGGGCATCCCTGCGACAATTGCAGTATTGCCTTCAAGGCGAATATTAGCGCCCATGCGCATCAATTCAGCCACGTGCATCATGCGGTTTTCAAAGATATTCTCAACCACTACGCCAATGCCTTTTGCAACAGCATTCATTGCCATGAACTGTGCTTGCATATCCGTTGGAAAACCCGGATGGGCCTCGGTATTAATATCAACAGACTTAAGTTTGCGCCCGCGCATATCAAGTTCAATCCAGTCATCACCTTGATCTATTTTAGCGCCAGCATCTTTAAACTTATTTAAAACCGCTGTCAGGGTCTCAGGTGCGGCTTTCAAGCATCGCACTTTACCCCCCGTTATCGCTGCCGCCGCCAAATAGGTTCCCGTTTCGATACGGTCAGGAAGCACTGAATAATCCACACCTTGCAAAGACTCAACCCCTTGCACCGTAATCGTATTGGTCCCTGCACCTGATATCTTTGCGCCCATGGCAATTAGACAATTTGCCAGATCAACCACCTCGGGCTCTAACGCCGAGTTATTTAACACTGTCTCACCCTCAGCAAGCACCGCAGCCATCAGCAAATTTTCAGTACCTGTCACGGTTATCTTGTCCATGGTGATATTAGCGCCTTGAAGCCGCTGACACTCCGCCCGAATATAACCTTCCTCGACAGTAATCGTGGCGCCCATCGCCTCTAGACCTGATAGGTGAATATCCACAGGACGACTACCGATAGCGCAGCCACCTGGCAGTGAGACCTCAGCTTGACCATAGCGTGCTAACAATGGTCCTAAGACAAGTATCGAGGCACGCATCGTTCTAACTAACTCATAAGGTGCGCATTGACTATTGATCGTCGCTGCATCTGTAAAGAAGTTGTTATCATCGTCAACTGAGACAGTAACGCCCATGCCCTCGATTAAGGAACCCATGGTTCGCACATCTTTGAGTCTTGGGACATTACGAATAGTCATTGGGCCTTCGGCTAGCAATGTTGCTGCCTGTAGCGGGAGAACCGCATTTTTAGCCCCGGAAATTGTTACATCCCCCTCAAGTGCTACGCCACCTTCAATCTGAAACCTTTGCATTTAGCCTATTCTCACCGGAAAAACAAATGCGAATCATAACCAAATTGGAGGTGAATAACACCCTAGTATTAGTGTAACAAGCAACCTTAATAAAGATTAAGACGACCGCTGGCGCAATAGTGGCTTCCAGACACCCTCTACTAAACCCTCCAAGGGCTGATAGCGCGTTTTATAGCTCATTTTGGCGCAGTCTTCTATCCAATAACCCGGATAAACATATTCTAAACCAAGCGATTTGGCATATTCAATTTGCCAAGTCAGTGCAAACACACCAATCCCACGCTTTCCTCCTTTTTCAGGATCGAAAAAAGTATAAACCGCCGACAGCCCAGAAGTGAGTCGATCAATTGTCGCCACACCAATTAACTCCTCAGCGGCGTAGAACTCAACAAACAAGGTATTGCACCAGTGCGCCGTTAAGAAATCTTTGACGCCTTCGGCATCAGTATCTTGATGCCGATCTTTTAAATAACGGGCATAAAGCGCGACATACTCTGACTTAAAACCATCCTCATTAAGCACGACAGTAAGGTCTTGATTTGTTTTTAAATTACGCCGTTGGCTCCTATCAGGCTTGAACTCATTAACCTCAATACGGGTCGTAATACAAGACTGGCAATCCTGACAGTAAGGACGATAAACCTGACTGCCACTGCGTCGAAAGCCAGACTTGATTAAATAGTCATACACTGACATATCCATTGAGAAATCCGGATCGATAACCGCATTACGTGCAATCTTACTGGGGAGGTAAGCACAAGCATGCATAGCTGTTGGATATATTTTTAGGGGTTTTGAAAAATCCATAATAGGGGGTTGATATACCTTAATTTGACACTAAATTGACGAGGCTGATTTGGGGTACCTCGTGATTGATTTTTAGAGTAAAACGGTGTCACTAATCCAGCAATATAAACCTTGATCGGAGGCAAGCCATAGGCCTACCGCCCGACCGAGGGGTTCCTTTTAAAGCACTACCATCTAATAAGTCGCCACTAATCCTGAGTCTGCCCGACAATTAGTCGATTGCTTCTTTCCAGCTTTTAACATCTCTTCAATGGTTGATGTCGCAGGATCACCTTTTAAACCGAGCCACAGCTCGGTCAGCTGATTTTTACGGTCACATCGCATACCCACACTTTTTGCAGCCTCTTGACCAAAACTTTCAGCCATTGCTTGGCGAATCTGCCTTAAAGAGACCTTTTTACCTTTTAATGAGGTAAGTAACTCATCAACACTGCCTTTATCAATCGCTTTAGCCAAGCGAATTGAGTCAGCGTAATAAGTTTCTGGATCAGCACTGTAGCAGGTGCCGTGTTTAATCCATTCATGACGCTGCAAATTAGAACTAAACCCGGGCATGTACTTTTTTAACTCATTTTTAGTTTGAGACGATAACTTCAACGGCTCTAATAAATCCCAACGCCCCCTTCTGTCAATTGCTTTGTCAGCATCGCTCACACCACAATACGCGTTATCTCTTGGTTGAGGCCATAAGCCATGTAGTGATAAGTGCTTTGAACTGTAGTCACCGCGCTTTGCACTGCGACACTCTTTTTTATTACCGCGCCCTGCACAAAAGCCCGGCTGCCAGCTCATGGCTAATAAAAAATGCTGAGCTTTTCGGCTATTTCTGACAACAGGCGCAGGTTTTGGCTTGCTTGTCGAGGTAACACGCTGGCCGCTACCGTTTAGGTCACCGCAGTTGACCGAAACCCATAAGAATTTTTTTGACGTCAGTTCGATTTGATAATGACTGGGTGAAGGTTTATTTTTCAACCGGACCTTGTACGTTTTACCGGGCTCCAACATGACCTTGCCCGTTTGCTTAGCGATTGAACGATAAGCAGGGCAGCTTTTTGAAACGTCAAATGTTCCTTTTATTCGTTCACTCGCACTAGCGGTAGTAACCATCGCAAAACTTGCAGCAACGATTAAAAAGCCTTTTAAAATGTGATTCATATAAACAATCCCAAGATTTTTTAATTTTAAGGTGATTCAATTATTTTTGATCATACAAATATTAAGTAGACTAGGCGGATTGAAAGTTCACGCTTCACGCCATTGCAGTATCGTGGAATAACAAGTATTCCAAATTTAGTCTATATAGAGCGTTCAAACTTCGATACTTTTTATCTTTCAATCAAACATTAAATCTTTGATTATGAGTTACCGCGCAATCAACATAAAACAATCCGGATAGGATAACAATCTTGATTAGAAATACAAACGATGCATATGGCTTGGTTTCAGTTTTATTACACTGGGGAATGGCACTTGCGCTGGTCGGCCTGTTCGCAACCGGCCTGTATATGACCGATCTGACTTACTATGACAGCCTCTACAATATTCTTCCTTGGTGGCATAAAGGTATTGGCCTCTTAATATTTGGCCTGCTGCTAGTTCGAATTCTATGGAGACTATCGAACCCAAAACCACAAACGCCGGCGACTCACAAGCCTTGGGAGAAGACGCTTGCCTCTGCCACGCATCGGTCGTTATACCTACTGATTTTCATCATCTGCGTTAGCGGCTATTTGATGTCGACGGCCAAAGGTAAAGGCGTTGAGTTATTTAACTGGTTTGAAATTCCAGCGCTCAGAGCGTTGAGCTCTGACGAAACCGACTTTGCCGGAGAAGTGCACTATTATCTAGCATGGGCTTTAATTGTTATATCAGCAGCTCACGCCGCGGCTGCGTTAAAACACCACTTTATCGACCGTGACAAAACATTGTCCAACATTATACTAAGGAAATAAATCATGAAAAAATTCATTGCGAGTACCATTTTAGCAGTAGCCCTTCCGTTTTCAGGTAGCGCTATTGCAGCAGATTATAATATTGACATTAAAGGGGCACATGCGGCGATTAACTTCTCTGTCAGCCACTTAGGCTATGGCTGGGTAGTGGGACGCTTCAACGAATTTGATGGCTCATTCAGCTATGACCCTGCTAAACCTGAAGAGTCAAAAGTTAATGTCGTTATCAATACTAAAAGTCTTGATAGCAACCACGCTGAGCGCGATAAGCATTTGCGAAGTGGCGATTTTTTAGATACGGACAAGCACCCTGAAGCAACGTTTAAGAGCACGGGCTTTAAGGCTGGCGAAGGTAAGAAAGCACAGCTAATGGGCGACCTTACGCTTCGTGGTGTCACCAAACCCGTAACAATCGACGTTGTCATGCAAGGAGCTGGCAAGGACCCATGGGGCGGTGAGCGCATTGGTTTTAAAGGCACTACCAGCATACCGATGGCCGATTATGGAATTGATTTTAACCTTGGCCCTGCGTCTAAAATGATTGATCTCGACCTATTTATCGAAGGTGTTAAAAAGAAATAACAACTTTTGCTTTTGCAAGGTAGTTAATGGATAGCTGCCTCGCTTTTTCTAATAAAGGCGAGGCGTTTTATTATTAACAGCAACATAAAAGCTTAATCAACAAACCTTGAAATGACTGCCATAAAATCTTCACCGTAGCGTTCAAGCTTAGACTCACCCACTCCCCCTAAATAGCGAAAATCATCATCGTTTTGCGGCCTTGACTGTGCCATTTCCTCAAGCGTTCTGTCATGAAAAATTACATAAGGCGGGACCCCTTGATCTTTTGCTAGATCAGCCCTTAACTCTCGTAAAGCTTCAAACAACATCTCGTCCTCTATCTGCAGTTTTACTCTCGTTCTTGGAGTCGAGGATTTTTTGGATAGCGTCGGTGCTGCGAGCTTGCGCGCCCAGAGCGTCTCTTCACCTCGCAATAACGGCCGGGACTTTTCGGTGAGTTGTAAAGCGCCATAGCGCTCCATATTGATGTACAGGTAACCTTGAGCGATCAGCTGCCTGAAAATACTGCGCCAATCTACCTGCGTGTGGTGCTTACCCAAACCGAAGACTTTCAGCTTGTCATGACCATTGTTGACGATGCGCTGATCAGTATCTTTACCCACGAGAATGTCCGTCACGTAAGCCACACCAAAGCTTTGCCCACTTCGATAGACAGCAGATAACGCCTTTTGAGCATCTTCACTAGCATCCCAGGTTTGGGGTGGGCTAAGGCAATTGTCGCAGTTTCCACATTTGTCCGGCGCGGTTTCGCCAAAGTATTCCAAAATTGCACTGCGCCGGCAGCTAACTGTTTCGCACAGCCCCAACATCGCTTCTAATTTGTTTTGCGTAATGCGCTTATATTCCTCAGCGCCTGCGCTGTCCTGCATCATTTGCCTTAAGGTGATGACATCTTGCAGGCCATAGCTCATCCATGCATTAGCCGCCTGCCCGTCGCGACCTGCTCGACCCGTTTCCTGATAATAAGCCTCTATGTTTTTTGGCAAACTCAAATGCGCCACGAACCGAACATCAGGCTTATCGATCCCCATACCAAAGGCAATGGTGGCGACGATAATAACTCCCTCTTCCCTTAAGAAACGCGCTTGCGTTTGCTGGCGAAGTTCAGCAGGCAAACCTGCATGATAAGGCATTGCCTTACGGCCCTTCCCACTCAACCAATCTGCGGTCGATTCAACTTTTTTGCGAGAGAGACAGTAGACGATTCCCGCATCATTGGGGTGATGCTCATTTAAAAACCGCAACAGGCGATCACGCGGGTTTTGCGCATCTGATAAGGCATATCGGATATTGGGCCGATCAAAGCTATTGATGAAAATCTTAGCGTCTTGAAGTTGCAGCTGCTCAATAATTTCTTGGCGCGTGCGCTGATCAGCCGTTGCGGTTAACGCAATACGAGGAATATCTGGAAAACGTTCAATCAAAATACTGAGCCGTTGATATTCCGGCCTAAAGTCATGCCCCCATTGCGAAACGCAGTGAGCCTCATCGACTGCAAACAACGCGATTTTGCACTGCCCCAGTAACTGCAGCGTTGCCTCATTGCTCAGTCTTTCAGGTGCAATATAAATAAAATCAAGCCGCTCTTGGCGTAAATCGGATTCAACCTGAGCGCGTTGCTCATAGCTTAACGTTGAATTTAAAAAAGCAGCCCTGACCCCTAGCTGATTAAGCGCATCGACTTGATCTTGCATGAGTGCAATTAAGGGTGAAATAACAACGCCAATACCCTCGCGCACCAGCGCAGGGATTTGATAGCACAAAGACTTGCCACCCCCCGTCGGCATCAGCACTAGAGCGTCACCGCCCTCAACTACTGTATCGACAATATCTGCCTGATTATGACGAAACTCAGTGTAACCAAAGGTCTTGTTTAAAATTTCTAGCGCGCGTGACATTGACAACCCGTGTGTAGCATTTGAGGGGGCTAATAAACCACATCACTGATCGTAATAATATTAAAACATGCTAGAATTCCATTTTTAAATGGTTCGCAAGGATCCATCTCCACATGGAAGATAAAAAACCCTCTCTGACCTATCAAGACGCTGGTGTTAGCATCGACACAGGCAACGCCTTAATTGATCGTATTAAGCCACATGCTAAGCGCACGAAAAGACCTGAAGTACTAGGTGGTATCGGTGGCTTCGGCGCGTTAATGTCCATCCCAAATCGATATAAAGATCCCGTCTTAGTATCGGGTACCGATGGCGTTGGCACTAAGCTCAAATTAGCGATTGAAATGGAAAAGTACGACACCATCGGTGTCGATTTAGTGGCTATGTGCGTTAACGACATCATCGTTACCGGCGCAGAACCGCTATTTTTCCTTGATTACTACGCAACTGGCAAGCTTAACAACGATCATGCAGAAGCGGTGATTAAAGGCATTGCTGATGGCTGCGAACAGGCAGGCGCTGCACTAACAGGAGGCGAAACCGCCGAAATGCCGGGCATCTATCGCGAAGGCGATTTTGACCTAGCAGGGTTTAGCGTTGGCGTTGTTGAACGCGATCTGATTTTAGATCACAGCTCAGTCGCACATGGCAATGTATTGATCGGACTAGCCTCCAGCGGCCCCCACTCCAATGGCTATTCACTCATTCGAAAAGTCATAGAAGTCGCAGGCGCATCACTGGATCAACCCTTCTCAAACAGTTGCGATAGCACCTTAGGTGAAACACTGCTAACCCCGACAACTATCTATGTTAAGCCTTTACTGCAAGCGCTAAGACAGTTTGATATTCGTGCATTAGCGCACATAACCGGCGGTGGTTTAACTGAGAACCTGCCGCGCGTCTTGCCTGATAACTGTAAAGCAGAGATTGATCTTAACAGCTGGAGTCGGCCAGAGATTTTTAACTGGCTGCAGCAAGAAGGTAATATCGAAGAAAAGGAAATGCTAAAAACCTTCAACTGTGGCATTGGCATGGTGTTAGTAGTCAGTGAAGAGCAAGCCGATGAAATAACCAATAGCTTTAAGCTTCAACAAATTCAAAGCTGGAAAATAGGTCATATTAGCGCTGCTGATACCGATGAACCTTTTGTAGAATATAGCTAAGCCATGCGATCGATTGTTGTTCTGATTTCCGGTGGTGGCAGTAATTTACAAGCCATCATCGACGCTATCGACACGCAAAAGCTTGAAGTAACGATTTCGTTAGTGCTTAGCAATCAAGCAGACGCCTACGGTTTACAGCGCGCTAAAAGCGCAAACATTGCAACCGCAGTCATTGATCACACGCAGTTTGATTCGCGCGAATCTTTTGACCAGGCAATGATCGATGAGATCGATACTTACCGGCCTGACCTGATTGTAATGGCCGGGTTTATGCGGATATTAAGTGTAACGTTCATTGAGCATTACGCTGATAAGATGATCAACATTCATCCTTCACTGCTTCCAGCTTACAAAGGCCTTCACACTCACCGCCGCGCGCTAGCAGATAAGGTAACCACCCACGGCGCCACCGTTCATTATGTAACGGCAGCGCTAGATTCTGGTGCCGCAATCCTGCAAGGGCAAGTCCCTGTTTTAGATGACGACGACGAATCTAGCCTGCAGCAACGCGTCCACCGCATTGAGCACGTAATTTATCCTAACGTTATTGAATGGTTTGCTAAGGGACGTTTGGATTGTAAAAATAATCAGGCCTACCTTGATAACAAACCTTTAAGTGGCCCCGTTATTATCCAGCAGGCCAAAGACCTGTATTAAAAGGCCCCTTTACTAAACGCCCGCAACTGTGACCGATGTTAGCCTGCGGTTTATTCAGGTACACCCTGCCACAGCATCTCATAGCCTGTTTCGTAAGCGTCATCACAAAACTCTAATAGCTCATCAAACTTTTCACGAAATGCCTTATCAGCATGAGATTTTTCGTGTTGCTCGTAGGAGTTCCAGTAAGTAACAATAGCTATCTCACCGGGCTTTACCCGCTTTTCTTCTGGTGGGTCGGTGAACGAGCCTTCATCAGAAATAAATCCACCGTATTTAAACACCTGACCTGCAATAAAACCGCCTTTCTCATCGCCGTAAGTGTTTTTAACAACGTTACACATCTCGCCTAACGTCATTTCGACATCGTCAATAGTGACGCCTTTTTTTAGATCAACTACGTTAAACAACATGACGCAGCCAAATGGAATGGATATCGGATTGAACATGGGTACACCTCAAATTTTAAATAGACGCATGGAAACTATTCAACCTTTAGCAAATAACTCATTGAGTGCTTCAAGGTCTTCCGGCGTATCAACACCCGGCCCTGGCACCTCTTGAGCCTCAGCCACATGAATGCGCGTCCCATACCACATCGCTCGCAGTTGCTCGAGTTTTTCTAACTGCTCAAGTTGACAGCTTTCCATCTTAACAAAATTACGTAAATAACCCGCGCGATAGGCATAGATGCCAAGGTGACGCTTTGCAAATTCCGCTGGGGCAACCTCAGTATCTCGTTGATAAGGAATGGATGCTCGTGAAAAATACATCGCCATTCCTGCGTTATCGGTGACTACTTTGACAACATTAGGGTCTTCATACTCAGCGTCGCTCATGATGGACGTGCATAGTGTGGCAATCATTGCTTCAGGGTGGCTTTCAAGATTAAACGCAACCTGGTGTAAATTAACTACGGGCGTCAACGGCTCATCGCCCTGCAAATTCACCACGATGTCATCATCTGCAAGCTGCCTGATTGCCACAACCTCTGCTAAGCGGTCACTGCCCGTCTCGTGCAATGGGCTTGTCATACACACGTCAGCCCCAAAAGCCTGACAGACCTCGTTAATTCGCTCATCGTCTGTGGCAATAATAATATGTTCAAAACCTGCCAGTTGGGCACACTCAAAGACGCGCTGAACCATCGGTTTGCCTGCAATTAATAGTAACGGCTTGCCCGGTAGGCGAGATGAGTTAAAACGGGCAGGAATAACCAATACTGTTTTCATAATTTTTCCACTTCCTCTTGAGTCAGCATGCGCGCATCGCTTTCTATCATCATTGGTTTTCCATCAACAATGGGATAGGCAAGCCTTGCCGAGCGTGAAATAAGCTCTTGTTTTTGTTTATCGTATTTCAATTGACCCTTAGTCACTGGACAAACCAGTATATCTAATAGCTTTCTATTCATCGCGTACCTAGTCCTTGTCAATGTTTTTCATCAATCTTTGGTGACCACATTAGCAAGTTTTAATAGTAACGTTTGGACAAAATACGCACTCAGTAGCGCCGTAACAGGTATATACCAATGTTTTTCACTAGCAAACGGGCGACATTTAACCGCATCTTTTTCAGTCATTACAACAGGGTAGGAGTCATCAAATTGAATATCTTGAGCATTAAATGGGTGATGGTCTGGGAAGCGATGCTCGATAATGGTTAAGCCTGCGCGTGCCAGCATTAAAAAGAAACGCGATGGGTTACCAATGCCAGTGACCGCATGCACAGTCTTCCCTTTCCACTGATTTAGTGACTGTTGGCTGCCACCATTTAAACGCAAAATAAATGATGCCTCAAGTTGCATACTGTATTTAGCTTGGGGGGCTGCCTCATTAATCACCACAAAATCGCAAGTATCAAGCCTGCTCGCGGGCTCTCTTAATGGCCCAGCAGGTAAGCAGCGCTGGTTACCCAACCCGCGCAACTGATCGATCACGACAATCTCAATATCACGCTGCAACTGATAATGCTGTAAACCATCATCGCTGATGACCACATCAATCTTATGATTTTGTAACAATAGCGCGATATCTTCATTGCGATTGGGTCCAGCCACTACCGGAACCTCTGTGCGCTGTGCCATCAATACCGGTTCGTCACCATATTCACGAGCATCACTCTTTGCATCCACTAACACTGGCCAATGCGTATTTTTACCGCCATAGCCGCGCGTAATGATGCCAGGTGAATACCCCGTACTTTTAAGTAATTCACACAAATAAACAACCAGAGGAGTTTTCCCTGTTCCCCCGATACTAATATTCCCAACAACAATAACGGGCACAGAATGCTTTGTTGACAGCTTTCTCTTGATCCAACGATCAGTGCGTGACAACGCGCTATAAAGCGCCTCTAAAGGATACAACCATTGCTGCCCTGATGCCTTCTCATACCAGATCGACTCAAGACGCCTTTGTAAGGCACTAGTACCCGCAGCTGCATCCTTTTTTGCACCTTGGGCACTCATTAATTAGGCATCACTCTGTAACTGCTGCAAATTGGCATAGACTCCGTTTTTCTCAATGAGTCCACGATGTGTACCGCTCTCGACAATCTGCCCGTCAGCCATGACTAAAATCTTATCTGCCTTTTCGATAGTGCTTAAGCGGTGAGCGATCATAAAAGTCGTTCGCCCCTTGAGTAATTTATCGAGTGCATCTTGAATATAGCGCTCAGATTGAGTATCTAAAGCCGATGTAGCCTCATCTAGTATCAAAATGGGCGTGTCTGCCAAAATCGCGCGCGCGATAGCTAAACGCTGCTTCTGACCACCTGACAACATGGTGCCATTCTCGCCCACTTCCGTCTCCAAGCCTAGTGGCATTTGCTCGATAAACTCCATTGCGTGAGCCGCTTTTGCCGCTGCTATAATGCTTTCTTCGCTAGAATCTTTTAACGCACCGTAGGCAATATTGTTTCTAATGGTGTCGTTAAATAGCGTGACATTTTGACCCACGTAGGCAAATTGTTGACGCAAATTACTTAATTGGTAGTCTTTAAGCGAAACACCGTCAAGCGAAATATCGCCGCCTTGAAAGTCATAAAACCGCGGCAACAAATTGACCAATGTGGTTTTACCACTCCCTGACTTACCTACGAATGCAATTTTTTCACCGGCTTTAACCTCAAAGCTAATATTTTTTAAAATCGGTTCGTCATTATCATAAGTGAAAGAAACCTGATCAAATCGTAACGCCCCCCTCACTCGCTTGACCGTATGAATACCGGTATCATTTTCTTCAGGCGTATCAATCACTGAGAAAATACTTTCGCCTGCGGCGACGCCTGCCTGCAAGATTGAACTAATCGACGTTAAACGTTTTACTGGGTCAAACAGCAACATCATCGCTGCCATAAAAGACATAAAAGTCCCAGGGCTAAATCGCTCTAACAAGTCGCCTTGTGTGGCAACATAAATAATAATGGACAGCGCCGCTGCAACAATAAAATGAACAATCGGCATGCTCAATCGTTCGGTAAAGACGCGCTTCATAAATGACACACGATTGCGCTCATTCACTTCACTAAAACGACCTTTCTCAAAATCGGTTCCGCCAAATATTCTTACTTCTCGCGTCGACAATATTGCCTCGCCACTGATCTGTGTCACCTCGCTAGTGGATTCTTGAATTTGATGACTAAAGCGGCGAAAACGTTTCGATACGAAGCGAATGATGAGTGCAATGAGCGGTCCTGTCAGCAGCACAATTAAGGTGAGCTCCCAACTGTAATACATCATTAATGCCAACAGCCCTATAATACTTGCAAGGTCTTGCACTAGTACCGTTAGCCCGCTGGTTGCGGCATTGGCTACTTGCTCTACGTGGTAGATCAGTTTGGTGATGAGCTGACCTGAGTTGTTTCGATCATAATAACCAATGGGTAGGTGAATCAGGCGTGAAAATATTTGTTCACGCAGTTCGGTTACCACCTTGCGGCCAACCCAGGACATAAAATACCCCGAGAGAAACCCAGATACGCCGCGTAATAGAAAAATAATGAGTAGCGCAATAGGTGCCCATTTGATTATTTCAGGGTCTTTCTCCATGAAAGTGCCATCAAGCAAAGGCTGGAGATAGGCTGCAAACATGGGTTGGGTAAGCGCGTTGATGACTAGACCCGATAGGGCAATCAGTAGGTAGCGCCAGTGCTTCAGGGAGTAGCCTGCAAGGCGCTTATATATTTCAGCCCCACCCTGAGGTGAGGCTGTTGTGTGAGTTGTCTGTGCTGACATCCTGTCCTTAGTGCGTTATTTTCTTGGAGCCTGCGCCGTTGCCATTGAAAAGTTTGTTAAGCCTAAACGTCCGGCAATATCCATCGCAGTCACAACCGACTGATAGTTAGCATTGGCATCTGCACTAATCACTAACGGAGGGTTATTACCTCTAGAGTCAAGTGCTAGGCTCATCGCTTGGAACAAGGTTTCAGGCTTATTATTTAATACCTCACGACCATCCACATAATAGGCACCTTTTCCATCGATCAGAAGCTCCATGGTGTCTTTCTCAACCACTGCCACAGCGCTTTGAGTTTTAGGCAGCTCTATTTTAATCTTAGCATTTCGATCAAAAGTAGTGGTTAACATAAAAAATATTAACAATAAAAACACCACGTCAATTAGAGGCGTCAGATTGACATCGACCTCATCGGGTATATGTTGAGTAAAATTCATGCCACGCCACCCACGCTGGTCTTCTTCATTTTAGCGGCTCTTACCGCGGCCATCGCTTTTTCAGAGCCAGTACTGGCCACCTGAGCATTGGAGGCGGTTTGAACCGTCTTTTTATTTGAGGCTGAGGTGCCAACAACGTCTACCAGCTTCATTGCCGACTTTTCCATTTCGATGGCTAAGTCAGAAATTTTACTTCGAAAGTGCCGATGAAAAATTAACGCAGGAACCGCCACTGAAATACCCGCAGCGGTAGTGATCAATGCCTGAGAGATACCACCGGCAAGCTCAGTGGGGTTGCCCACACCTTGACTTGTGATGACACTAAACACACTGATCATGCCAACCACAGTACCTAAGAGCCCCAACAAAGGAGCAATAGCAGCAATCGTGCCTAAGGTCGTCATGTATTTATCCATTTCATGAATAACATGGCGCCCCGTTTCTTCGATATTCGTTTTCATTACATGACGTGGCTGGTCAACACTGTCTAGGCCTGCCGCTAACACCTTACCTAGTGA
>ENA-ORXT01000763-ORXT01000763.1-marine-metagenome-genome-assembly--contig:-NODE-763-length-48267-cov-11.144491_pt1 | contig 48267 bp, 38 predicted proteins | sample MGYA00237868_ERZ511482 | MGnify/ENA metagenome assembly ERZ511482
AGCGAGACTGTCACGCTACAGACAGGCGAAATCGCCCGTCAGGCTAGTTGTGCGATTGTTGCCAGCATGGGCGACACGGTTGTCCTCGTTACAGCCGTCGGCCGGAAGGAGGCCAAGCCAGGCCAGAACTTCTTTCCACTGACGATCAACTACCAGGAAAAGACTTACGCTGCGGGCAAGATTCCAGGCGGCTTTTTCAAGCGTGAGGGTCGACCCAGCGAATCAGAAACTCTGATCTGCCGCTTGATCGATCGCCCACTACGTCCTTTGTTTCCCAAGGGCTTCATGAATGAGGTGCAGGTTATTGCCACGGTCATGTCTCTAGACCCTGAAATCAGTGCAGACATTCCTGCGCTGATCGGTGCCTCTGCGGCACTGGCCTGTTCCGGTATGCCTTTCGCAGGTCCGGTAGGCGCCGCCAAGGTGGGTTACATCGATGGCGAATACGTGCTGAATCCATCTGTATCGCAGATGGAAGAATCACAGCTGGACCTCGTTGTTGCCGGCACTGATACAGCGGTTCTGATGGTTGAATCAGAAGCTGATCAGCTTTCAGAAGAGACCATGCTCGGTGCGGTCATGTTCGGCCATGAGCAACTGCAAACAGCGGTTACGGCTATCAAGGCACTCGCTGCTGACGTGAACGCCACGCCATGGGATTGGTCTGCTCCTGAAGCCGATGCAACACTGGCTGAAAAAGTCGACGGTGCTTCGCGCGCTGCATTAACTGCCGCCTATCAGGTCGCTGACAAGATGGAACGTCAGGATGCAGTCTCTGCAGCCAAGCACAGTGCTGTTGAAGCACTGGCAGCCGCTGATGGCGAAGATGGCTACAGCTCAGGTGACGTCAAGGATGCTTTCAGCAAGCTGGAAAAATCTATTGTTCGCCGTCGCATTATTGCTGGTGAGCCTCGTATCGATGGTCGTACCACTGATACTGTTCGTCCTATCTCGGTTCACACCAGTATTCTGCCACGCACACACGGTTCAGCCGTGTTTACACGTGGTGAGACTCAGGCCATCGTAGCAGCCACTCTGGGTACCACTCGCGACGCTCAGATCATAGATGCGTTGAGCGGCGAGACTCGCATGGCGTTCATGCTGCACTACAACTTTCCTCCGTACTCAGTGGGTGAGACAGGCTTTGTCGGTTCTCCAAAGCGCCGCGAAATCGGACACGGAAAACTGGCCAAGCGTGGCGTTCAAGCGGTTATGCCTTCTGATGAAGACTTCCCGTACACCATTCGTGTGGTATCGGAAATCACAGAGTCAAACGGTTCAAGCTCAATGGCTTCTGTTTGCGGAACAAGCCTTGCGTTGATGGATGCGGGTGTACCGTTGAAAGCGCCGGTTGCCGGTATTGCAATGGGTCTTATCAAGGAAGATGACGGCTACGCAGTTCTGTCTGACATCCTCGGTGATGAAGATCATCTTGGCGACATGGACTTCAAGGTTGCAGGTTCAGAGAATGGTGTTACTGCTCTGCAGATGGACATCAAGATTCAGGGCATCACGAAAGAGATCATGGAGAAAGCGCTTGAGCAAGCCAAAGGCGGCCGGCTCTGGATTCTCGGTGAGATGGCGAAAGTTCTGGCAGAGCCGCGTAGCGACCTGTCTGAGCATGCTCCACGTTTCATCACCATCAAGATCAACCCTGAGAAGATCGCAGCGGTAATCGGTAAAGGCGGCGCGGTTATCCGTGCACTGACTGAAGAGACAGGCGCTACTATCGATATCGGTGATGATGGCTTGATCAAGATCGCGTCCAGCGATAGAACAGCGGGTGAAGAGGCTCGACGTCGTATCGAACTGATCACAGCTGATATCGAAGTGGGCACTATCTACGAAGGCAAGGTTCAGAAGATCATGGACTTCGGTGCTTTTGTTAACATTCTGCCTGGCAAAGATGGTCTGGTACACATCTCTCAGATCTCTGAGCAGCGTGTACAGAACGTTGCCGACGAGCTGTCCGAAGGACAAGTGGTCAAGGTCAAGGTACTGGAAGTGGACAAGCAAGGCCGCATTCGTCTCAGCATGAAAGCCGTAGAAGAGGGCGAAGCCGTTTCTGGCTAAGTTCTAGTCATTCCTGCGCCCAGTCTGTCATTCCCGCGAAGGCGGGAATCCAAGTGCATCCACACTATGGATCCCCGCTTTCGCGGGGATGACGAATCGTTGCAGTGATTGATGTTATAAGTTCTGACAAACCAACCGCCATCGAACCGATGCCAACGTTGTCACCAAACCAACAGCGAGTTGATGCGGCTTATATGGCTCAGGCATTGCAGCTTGCGCGGCAGGCAGGTGAGCTAGGGGAAGTGCCTGTGGGTGCTGTAGTAGTTCTGAATGGGCACATACTGGGCACAGGCATGAATCGCTGCGTCATCGATCACGACCCCTCAGCGCATGCCGAAGTACTTGCCTTGCGCGATGCAGGTAAGCAGGCAGGCAGTTACCGTCTGGACAAAGCCACGTTATATGTCACCCTCGAACCTTGCCTGATGTGCTGCGGTGCATTGTTACAGGCGCGGATTGCACGCTTGGTGTTTGGTGCACGAGAGCCTAAAACCGGCGGTGTAGTCAGTATCCACGAAGCATTGCGGTTGCCCGGGGTGGATCATCACGTGGCTATAGCTGAAGGTGTTCAGGCTGCTGACTCTATAGCGCTACTCACCGAGTTTTTCCAACGGCGTCGTTAGACTTTGTAACGAAATCGGGCGTAGAAAATGCACGGGCTACCAGTTTGCACGGAGTATTTACGTGAATTTCAGATATCTTCTCCTGACCGCTGCGGTAATTCTTACTGGCTGTGGGGGTGGTAGTAGCGGCGATGGCGTAGGCTCGGAAGCTGAATTAGGCGCAGCCATATCGATGACTGAGCCTGCACCTTTCCCTGCTTTTTCAGACGATCAGGCGACGCTTCTGACACAAAACGCAGCGCGAGAAAGCGTCATAGTGACTGAATCAGGATTGCAGTATGAAGTACTGATACCAGCCGATGGGCCCAAGCCGTCCGCCGATAGCCATGTCACGGTTCACTATAGAGGTACGTTAACCAACGGCACCGATTTCGACAGCTCCTTTGATCGAGGTGAACCTTCAGTCTTCAAGTTAAGCAATACTATTCAAGGCTGGGTGGAAGGCGTGCAGCTTATGAGCGTTGGCAGTCGATACCGGTTCGTTGTACCCTCGGAGCTGGCGTACGGGGCGAGTGGAGCAGGTGAAGTCATAGGCCCTGATCAGGCATTGATCTTTGTTGTGCAGCTGATGGAGATCAATTCGATTTGACTGAGTAGTTTTTATGAGTTCAACCAGACTTTTCCAGCCTGTTGAGTTGCCATGCGGCACGGTGCTGAAGAACCGCCTTGTTAAGTCCGCCATGTCAGACTCACTGGGTGATGGTCGTGGCAATCCCACTGATGCACAGCTCAGATTGTACGAACGGTGGGCAGAGGGTGGTGTTGCCGCATCCATTGTAGGAGAGGTGCAGGGTTCACCGCATTTCGCTGAGAAGCCAGGGAATCTGGTGCTTCGGACAGATTCCGACCTGGAACGCTTCACCGCCCTTGCGCAGAAGGGAGCTACCAATGGGTCGACACTCTGGTTGCAGCTTGGGCATGCAGGAGCCATGGCTCATGCCCCCATCAGTTATCCCAAAGGCCCCAGCGCGATTGATGTTCCGGGCTTAAACTGCGCAGCTCTCAGTTTGGATGAAGTGCGTGCTCTTCCCACCGAATTTGCACAAACAGCAAAGCTTGCTGAGAACCTTGGCTTCGGTGGAGTGCAAATTCACGCAGCGCATGGATTTCTGCTTAGCCAGTTTCTCTCACCTTTGTTTAACCAGCGTAAAGATCAGTATGGAGGTTCAGTCAACGCACGAATGCAGCTGTTGCTGGATGTGGTGGCAGAGGTACGCGAAGCAGTAAGCCCCGGGTTCGTCGTTGCCATCAAACTCAACTCCACCGATCAGCTCGAAAACGGACTCCAGGAAGAAGATGCACTTGCCGTTGTTGCAGCCCTTGATAGTACAAGGGTGGATCTGATCGACATCAGTGGAGGTACCTACTTCCCGGGAGCGAAATCTGCCTCAGACAGTGTGGCGGGAGGGCCTTATTTTCTGGATTTCATGGCACGCGCCCGTCAAGTCACGAGCAAGCTACTCATGCTAACCGGTGGTTTTAAAACGAAATATCAGGCTGAGACTGCAGTGACATCAGGCTGTGTCGATATAGTGGGCCTGGCACGTGCCCTTGTGCTCGATACGCAGCTTCCCAATAAATGGCAATCCGAGACGTCCAGTGATCCCGAATTTCCACGCTTTGTATCACCGCCCGAGGGCGGTATAACGGCGTGGTATACAATGCGTCTCACTGAGTTGGGCGAAGATCGGGAGTCGGCAGCGGTGCCAGATCTGGAGTTGGCTGTAACGGCGTATGAACAGCGTGACAACGATCGTGACGTTAAATGGAATCAACGGTTTAATTGTTGATTCAAGTCAGTGCCTGCCAGCAACGTTCGCTAGTACTCTGGTGAGATTACGCCTACGCATCACGTTGTTTGTTGATCAGGCCAGTACAGGCGCATCGGATTGTCAATCAGAAGCTTGTGTTGATGCTGCACTGTTGGCGCGATATGCGGAATGAAGTCGACTAACTGGCTATCATCTGGTGTTTGGTCAGCAAGGTACGGGTGTGGCCAATCGGTGCCCCAGAGTACTCGGTCAGAGAAGTCTTCGACAATGCATCTGGCAAAGGGCACGACATCTGAATAGCTTGTGCGTTTGCTATCAGGCGTAACCGCACCGGTTAGTGAAAGGCGCTCTGGACAACTGATCTTGCACCACACTCGCTCATTGTCGTCCATGAATCGTCGAAATCGCTCAAAGTCTGGCCCAGTGACGTCTTTGCTAACATCTGGACGTCCTATGTGATCGACCACTAGGTCAGTTGGCAGATCGTTAAAGAACGATTCCAAATCGACAAGGTCTGGTCCGTCAAAGTGGATAACAGTATGCCAGCCGAGTGGTGCAATACGCTCCGCGATACTCAGAAGATCTGCCTTCGGTACCGGGTCTACCAGACGTGATACAAAGTTGAATCGTGCGCCGCGCACACCCGCTTCGTGCATGGCCGCAAGCGTAGTATCAGTGACATCGGCTGGAAGCGTCGCTACACCACGTGCCTGTCCGCCAGACGCACGACACGCATTGACCATCGCTCCATTGTCAGTGCCGTGACAGGCGGCCTGCACGATGACATTTCGTTTAAAGCCGAGCTCATTGCGTAGCGTGAATAGCTGTTCTGCCGATGCATCTTGAGGTGTGTACTTGCGCTCAGCTGCGAAAGGGTAAAGGGTCACAGGGCCGAACACATGACTATGCGTATCAATAGAGCCTGGTGGGGGTTTGAAAGTGGGTTGTGCTGGCATTGTTGGAGTATAGCGTACCTTCATCGGCAAGAATGACCACTATAAAGCAGACTGTATCGCCACTTGCTTCGGCGTCGTGCTGCAATCCATCACTGCCCAGTAGTTCATCCACGGCAAGCCGTACTGCTAAAGAAAGCAGTTCAGTGCAAGCCTGATGAGACGGTCGTGTTTTCATGGATATCATGGCCGTCCAAAGAGGCGCGTGATACCGGAATGCAAGGCGTGATGAGTGACCCTGTCACGGAGGAAAATCCGATGCCGTTCGATGGCAAGCGAATGATTTTTGGTGGGTTCCACACGGTACTTGAAATATGAACATCGCTAAGGCGGCTTGGAGCACGTAACATCCACTCGACCAATCAAGACTATCCACACCAATGCGCTACTGCTCATTACTGCTGTAAAGTAATACCCTCAACCATCCAATCACTGCAGAGGGAACACGATATGGAACTACCAACGCTTACTGAAATGGGTATCAACAATCCAGCGGAGATTACCCGGTACACTTTGCGCCAGAAAGGCCCGCGGCGTGACGTACTCAAGATCCACTACCGCCGACAGAAGGGGTCGTTGCGGCCCGTGAGTCGTACCTACGAGTTCGGGCGTGCGCAGAACACCGTTATCAGCGACAGTGGTGCGCCAGAGTATGAAAATGAGCACGATCCTTCACCTATCCTGCAGGCTGCGATTGGCGAACTGGATATGTTACTGGGTGACAAGCAACCAGAGCTGAAGGTACAGCTGGAAAACGAGCTTGAAAGTCTGAAGCAATTGATGGAGTCAGCACCTGCTAACGAAAAGATTTCGACCAGACTGGCTTCATTGGAATCAATAATCAGCAAGCTCTGAGACCTTCTGAGTGCAACGGCGCGTTCGTGCGCAAAACACGTATCTAACTGCAACAGTTGTCTGTAATACCGAGGCTGTGGGGTAATCTGCTTTGACAATACGGTGTTGTTTTGCGTTACAACCCTCTTGATGCTGGAACAAGCGCACACCAGACTCAGTGACAGACTGCGGCTCTCTGAGCTTGGTGTGCAATATAGCTGAGAAGATTTTCAACGCCCGCAAAGCTAACGGGATTCAGCCTTAGTGCTCAATGCGACCACTAAATACGCTTGGTTACTGCGTCAAGTTGTTTTCTGATCCAGTTGATCCTCGATCCAGAGCTTCTGTATCAATACCATCATGACAACGGCAAGCGGGGTGGCGAACAATAACCCGAGTAGGCCAAGTGCGGTCCCGAAGGCTAGTTGAACAATGATGATGATAGCAGGCGGTAGGGCTACGACGCGCTGCTGAATGAGTGGCGTGACAATGTAGCTCTCAATGATCTGCACCAAGGCGTACAGTCCGACGACATAGACAGCCATCGTTGGACTCTGGCCCAGACCGAGTAAAATGGCCGGTATGGCAGAGACAACCGGTCCAATGTTGGGCACGAACGATAAAAGTCCTGACAATGCACCGAGCGTACCGGCAGATGGCACACCGAGTAGCCATAGGCCCAGCCAGGTTAAGGTACCGACAACCATCATGGAGGCTAGGCGACCGACGAGCCACCAGCGAAGTGAGCTTGCGAGTGCCGATAGTATCGTCTGTGACCGTGCTCTGTGGCGAGGCGGAATTACGGCCAGTAGCGCTCCGGTGTAGGACTGCGGACTCAGCGCAGCGTAAATAGCTATCACACCGATGACGAAGATACTGATCAACGCGCCGCCCATGGCTGACAAAGCGCCGAGTGCCGTCGAAAACAGATCACCGAGCTTTCCGAGCAGACCCATCCCGGGCTCAAGGTTGGATACTTTCTGTGAGGTGGTATCGACTAATTGCGATAGTGACGGGTGCGTGGCAACATAGTTGCGCGCGCTCTCCATCGCAGCGGGTAATTCGTCGCGCAGCTGTATCAGGCTATCGATAAAATCCGGACCCATGGACCAGCCAGCTGCACCTGAGAGAACGAAAAAGAGGACACAGACGATGGCTACCGCTGCACTTTTTGGCAACGGTACTCGCTTAGCTAACGCTGCGCCAGAACCATGGAGTGCAACCGCAAGCAGCACACCGCCAAAGCTCAACAACCATACGTCGGCAAGCTGCCCCAGCAATAGGCCGAACAGGATGACCAGTGTCGTCACACCAATGGCGAAGATGATATGAGAGCGAGTAGTTTGAGAATTCATGGTAAGCAAGACTTCTCTGTTGCTGAGGATGGGTGCAGGCTGCGTCTTAAAACAGAGAAGACGTTGGCCGGAGTGGTCTGGCACCGGAACGGTCGTTGAACCATACCGTTTATTTGTTACCTTACCTTGGCAGAGCGCCTATATGTCCTGGTATTGAAAAAACGAGAAACACGCGATCTGCAGCCATCGGCCTCAGTGCACTAGGGCATCGCATCCCGACTCATTCTGACTATCTCTGATCAGTCGAAACGGTAAGCACTTTAATACGTCAATAATTCACCGTTTAATCACTGAAGCGGGTCGTTACTGGATGCTGGACTAAGGCAGATTCGATTGCTATAAAGACGATTAGCGAACCATGCTGGTACCACTTCACGTCTTCCACTCTACACGTGTAGAGTCATGGTACTGCGTCACGTTTTCCACTCTACACGTGTCGAGTGCCGGTACCACGTCACGGTTGTTACTCTACACGTGTAGACTCTCAGTTTATTGATCTCGCTCTTTAGCAATTCTGCGCAGATCTGACTAATTGAATGCCCGCGGATGGACTTCGGTCTCTGATCCGTTTCGAATCACGCGTCACCCGTTTTTATCGGCACGCTTGAATCCTCATAGGCTTATGCGCCTTGCAGATGCAATGCGATAAACGTCAACCCTTGTTTAATACACGAAGGAAAACCCATGAATTTTGTCATTATTGTTGCAGTGCTCGCGGTGCTACAGTTCATCGTCTTCAGTATCCTCGTCGGTAAAGCGCGGGAAACCTATGGCGTCAAGGCGCCAGCGGTGCAGGGCCATGAAATGTTTGATCGTGCGTTTCGCGTGCAGATGAATACGCTGGAGCAGCTGGTCTGTTTTCTGCCAGCGCTGTTTATGGCCGGTAATTTTTACCCAGACACTTACGTTGCACTGGTTGGGGTGGTCTATCTGGTCGGTAGAGTTATCTATCGGCAAAGTTATGTCGCTGATCCGTCAAAGCGTGGTCTGGGATTCATGCTCACGTTTGCACCCACGGTAGTCTTGCTTATTGCGGCATTGTTCGGCGCTATTTTCAGCTGATGGATTTCTTCGTATAATCAACAGGACCACAACCGCTACAGCCGACCGGATCCACACCGTGAAAAAGAAATCACAGATTATTCAATTCCTGCTGTCTCTCGTGTTTGGGCCGCTCGGTTTGTTTTATTCAAGCCTGACTGCCGGTATCCTGTTTACATTGGTCGCCGCAGGTCTGAGCGCCGGTTTCTTCGGTGTGGGCTGGTTTTTCGTTTATCCGTTCGTACTGCTATTCGGATTTTTCACGGTGTCGCGGCGTAATAGTGAGTTCAAGGTGGGGGAGCGTCGACATCAGGAGATGGTTGAGGCGAGTCGCCGGAGTTAACCTTGTAACTGCTCTATCAACTGCTCTATCAGCGTCACTATTAACTACCTACACTGATGACAATACGCTCCCAAACCAATAGCTGATTGTTGGCTGGCATGTCGATAGTGCGTCTGTGCGTAAAGTGATGCTGCTCAGCCAGTACATTCAAGTCATTGAATTCACGCAAACCACTGGCAGAGTCTTGGCTGCGTAGCTGTTGATCGAAAAGGCGATTTCCCTCACTCGTGTATTGCCCGTTAAATAGAAAGGGGCCGTAGATGCATAGTTTGCCGCCGTCAGCCAACAACGTTGCAGCATGCAGAAACAACCGTTGCACTAACGGCCAGCTCACGATGTGCAATGTGTTGGCGCTGTAGCAGAGGGTTACCCTGGTTGAAGCAAGAAGCTCCGACTGCAAGTCAAGCGTCACGGGTGGCAGAATATTCTTGCAGCCGGATTCTTCGATCCATAGCTCCATGCCCGGCAGGCGTACCGCCAAATCAGACGGTTGCCAAGTGATGGATGGGTGTTGCGCTGCGAAGTGGCAGATATGCTGGCCAGTGCCACTACCGAATTCGAACACGCGATCGTTTTCAATTAGCTCATCGCTCAATGCTGCAAGGATGACATCTCGGTTGCGTTCCGCCGACGGTGCAAAAGGTTTGTCATCCATGATAATTTTTGACTATCCCTATCCCTATCCCTATCCCTATCCCCACTTCCATCCGTGTTTCCATTCTCATCATTAAATCTGGACTCTCACGGCTTTCAGGTAACATGTTCGCTCCTACCGGATCGCTCTGTGTTCTCACGTAAACGCCATGGCTCCTTACCCTGACATACGGGATCTGCAATTGTTGCAGGTGCTGGCCCAGCGCAAACATTTTACCCAGGCTGCCGCGGAATGCGGAATATCTCAACCCGCGTTCTCTGCCCGTATCAGGCATCTGGAAGAGGAGTTGGGTGTACCGATTGTACGCCGAGGCAACAAGTTTCTGGGATTTACACCCGATGGTGAGCTGGTGCTCAAGTGGGCCAGCAAGATCCTTGCTCATGCGGAAGGGCTACGCCAGGATATCGAAGTATCCCGAGGTGCTTTACGTGGCAAGCTGATGATAGGGGTTGTGCCCACCGCACTAACCTACGTTGCCAATATCTCCACACTGCTCAGGCAGTCTTACCCCAGCTTAACCATCCAGATTCAGTCATTGACCTCAGCCCAGATAGCGCGAGGGCTGGTTGAGTTCTCACTGGATGCCGGGATTACCTACGGTGACGAACTGCAGAAAACGTCACTGGTGTTCGATCCGATCTACGACGAACACTACGTCCTGCTGGTGCCAGCGGCTCTTGCGCCGAGGCCTTCTGGCACGGCTACGTGGGCGGAGGCTGCTGGTGTGCCGCTGTGTTTGTTGAGTAACGATATGCATTTCCGTCACATCGTAGACAAGGCCTTTGCCGAGCAACAGGTCAACCCGGAACCCGCCATGGAGACTAACGCTTTCACAGCGGCGTTGGCGCAGGTTGCCAATGGCTCAGCGGCGACCATAGCGCCGTCAGGGCTCGTTGACAGCCTGCTACTCGACGAGCACACAGTCAGTCTGGCGTTAACGCGCCCGGCGCTATGTCCTGCCATCGGGCTGGCCGTGCTGGATCAGGAGCCGAGCCTGCCGGCTATCGCCGCGCTGAGACAAGCCATTGAGGATTATCGCGATAACTAAAACAAATCGTACGATACATAAAAACGATTTGTAATTATGGCGCAAATGAGCTCTATTACCGGCTTCAGATCGGAGTAGAGATATGGCTGTTTCCAACGGCGCGACCAGTGTATGGAAATCAGGTCAGGGCAAAGGGCGTCGAACGACGAAAGGGCGCCAGTTCGACGATGCCGCATTGTCGGACGTGCGGGCCTTGCTGGGTGACAAGCCCCGGCGAGCCGATCTACTCATCGAACACTTGCATTTGATACAAGACAAGTATGGTCATCTGGGTGCCGACCATTTGCGTGCGCTGGCTGAAGAGATGCGCCTGTCGCAGGCAGAAGTCTATGAAGTCGCTACGTTCTACGCGCATTTCGATGTCATTGACGCCGACCAGACGCCACCGCCTGCGCTCACTATCAGGGTATGCGACTCACTGGCCTGCGAACTCGCCGGCGCGCAGCAATTGATGGCAACGCTCAAAGACGGGCTGGATCCGTCAGCAGTGCGAGTTCTCAGAGCGCCCTGTATGGGTCGTTGCGATACCGCACCTGTGTTGGAAATCGGTCATAACCATATCGACAACGCAACGCCTGAAAAAGTGGATGCCACGATAGCAGCCAGTGATTTTCATGCTCACGTGCCCGACTACGAAACTTATGCCAGTTATGAGGCGGCGGGTGGATACTCAGAACTCAAGGCGCTGCGTGAGGGCAAGTCCAGCGTCGATGAAGTACAGGAGCAGGTGCTGGCTTCAGGTCTGCGTGGGTTGGGTGGTGCAGGCTTCCCATCGGGCAAGAAGTGGTCGTTTGTACGGGCGGAAGCCGGGCCTCGCTATCTTGCAGTCAATGGCGATGAGGGTGAGCCTGGTACGTTCAAGGATCGCTATTATCTTGAACGCACTCCGCATCTGTTTCTTGAAGGTATGCTGATCGCAGCATGGGCGGTGGATGCTGAAAAATGCTTTATATACATGCGCGACGAGTACCCGGCGGTACTACAAATTCTGCACGATGAAATAGCGCAGCTTGAATCTGCCGGTGTGGTAGCGGAAGGCTATATCGATTTACGCCGAGGAGCTGGCGCCTACATTTGTGGTGAAGAGAGCGCCATGATTGAATCGATCGAAGGCAAGCGCGGTATTCCACGTCATCGACCGCCATTCGTGGCGCAAAAAGGCATCTTCAACCAACCCACGCTGGTACATAATATCGAAACTCTGTACTGGATAACCCGCATCTGTCGGGAAGGGCCTGAAGTATTGAATTCCACGACCCTGAACGGGCGTACGGGTCTGCGCTCCTACTCTATTTCCGGACGCGTGAAAAATGCGGGTATTCACTTGTTGCCAGCGGGCTCTACTATTGTCGATCTGATTGATGCTGCTGGTGGCATGCTCGATGGGCACACCTTCAAGGCTTATCAGCCCGGTGGTCCCTCTGCAGGTATTCTGCCAGCCTCTATCAATGATGTACCGATGGACTTCGACACTCTACAACCGTTAGGTTCGTTTATCGGTTCGGCTGCCATTGTAGTGTTATCCGATAAAGACAGCATCAAGTCTGCCGCTTTGAACATGCTGCGCTTTTTCGAAGATGAGAGCTGTGGTCAATGCACGCCATGCAGGGTTGGTTGTGGTAAGGCGGTGAAATTAATGGAAGCGAAAACGTGGGACAAGCCCTTGCTTGAAGAGTTATGCACGGTGATGGTTGATGCATCCATCTGCGGATTGGGCCAAGCTGCGCCAAACCCGATACGGCTCACGATGAAGCACTTTGCTGACGAGGTCTGAACCATGAACGATACAGTCACATTTACACTCGATGGTGCATCGGTAACCGCAAAGATCGATGAAAGTCTGTGGGAAATTGCCAAACGGCAGGGCACCACCATTCCGCATTTGTGTCACAAGGACTCGCAGGGCTATCGCGCCGACGGTAACTGTCGTGCCTGCATGGTTGAGATAGAAGGGGAGCGTGTTCTGGCCGCATCGTGTATTCGCACACCTAGCGAAGGTATGGTGGTCAACACGCAGAATCCTCGTTCGGTAGCGGCTCGCAAAATGGTCGTTGAATTGTTACTCGCTGATCAACCCGTGCAAAGCCGTGCGCACGATCAGTCTTCCCACTTCTGGGATATGGCCAAGATGCAGGACATCTCGGTCAGTCGTTTTCCAGCAATGGAAAAACAGCGCATACCCCTACTGGATGCGTCGCATATGGCGATGAGTGTCAATCTGGATGCGTGTATTCATTGCAACTTGTGCGTGCGCGCTTGCCGTGAAGTTCAGGTTAACGATGTTATCGGCATGTCAGGTCGTGGCAGCAATGCGAAGATCACGTTTGACTTTGATGACCCGATGGGAAGCTCCACCTGCGTTGCGTGTGGTGAATGTGTGCAAGCTTGTCCGACGGGTGCATTGATGCCAGCTACTGCACTGGATGCTGCAGGTGTTGGTGATAGCAAGGACTATGACCGAGAAGTCAAAAGCGTCTGCCCGTATTGTGGTGTCGGTTGTCAGATTTCGTTCAAGATCAAAGAAGAAAAAATTGCCTGGGTGGATGGACTACCCGGACCGTCTAATGAAAGCAGGCTCTGCGTGAAGGGGCGCTTTGGTTTTGATTACATCACTCATCCACACCGTTTGAAAACACCGCTTATACGACGTGAAGATGCACCCGCCAAGGGGCTGAACGTGGATCCATCCAATCCCTATACGCACTTTCGTGAAGCCACCTGGGACGAGGCTCTGGATGCTGCGGCTAACGGTTTATCAACATTGCGCAGTGACAAGGGTGAGCGTGTCGCCGGTTTTGGATCGGCCAAATGTTCGAATGAAGAAGCGTATCTGTTTCAAAAACTGATTCGCCAGGGTTTCGGGCATAACAACGTAGATCATTGCACCCGCCTGTGTCACGCGTCATCAGTATCGGCCTTGCTGGAGAACGTAGGTTCTGGTGCAGTCACCGCCACATTCAACGAAATTGAAAACGCAGACGTGGCTATTGTTATCGGTGCCAACCCTACTGAGAATCATCCGGTGGCGGCCACGTTCTTCAAGCAGTTTTCCAAACGCGGTGGCAAGTTGATCGTCATGGATCCGCGCGGGCAGGGGCTCAAGCGACATTCTTCACACATGCTGCAGTTTCGTCCGGGTACCGATGTAGCGCTGCTTAATGCGCTCATGAGTATCATTGTGGAAGAGGAACTCTACGACCAGCAGTACATCGACGGTTTTACTGAAAACTGGGATGCCATGAAAGCGCATCTAGCAGAATTTCCACCTGCGCGCATGGCCAAATTGTGTGGCATTGAAGAATCAGTGCTCAGGGATGTCGCGCGTACGTTTGCCAATGCCAAGGCTGCCATGATTTTCTGGGGCATGGGAATATCCCAGCATATTCACGGTACTGATAACTCACGTTGTCTTATATCGCTGGCCTTGATGTGCGGTCAGATAGGGCGCCCGGGGTCGGGCTTGCATCCATTGCGTGGACAGAACAATGTGCAAGGTGCGTCTGATGCCGGACTGGTACCCATGTTTTTGCCAGACTACCAATCGGTCAAAGATGATGGTGTGCGTTCTGCTTTCAATGGTATCTGGGGTTCTGACAACATAGCCAACACTCCGGGGCTGACAGTTACCGAAATTATGGATGCGGTACATACCGATGATATTCGTGGCATGTATGTGCTCGGTGAAAATCCGGCCATGTCTGATCCTGATGTGGATCACGCACGCGATGCACTGGCCAAACTTCAGCACCTGGTTGTGCAGGACATCTTCCTGACAGAGACCGCAAACTTCGCCGATGTCATTTTGCCATCCTCTGCATGGGCGGAAAAAACCGGCACCGTCACGAATACCAATCGTCAGGTACAGATGGGCAGACCAGCGCTTCCGCCACCGGGTGAGGCAAAGGAGGATTGGTGGATTACCGTGGAGCTTGCCAAGCGACTCGGTCTGGACTGGAACTATACTCACCCAAAGCAGGTGTTTGCCGAGATGAAACTCTCCATGCACTCTCTGGAAAACATCACGTGGGAAAGACTGGAAAAGACGGCGGTAACGTACCCATCGCTGTCACCGGATGATCCCGGCCAACCCATTGTGTTTGGTGATGGTTTTCCGCGCAAGGATGGTCGTGCGCGATTCACACCGGCACAAGTGACGGCACCTGCTGAAATCCCCGATACTGAATTCCCCATGATCCTGACAACAGGGCGACAACTAGAGCATTGGCATACCGGATCGATGACACGTCGCGCTTCCGTGCTGGATTGGGCAGAGCCTGAAGCCAATGCCTCGTTACACCCCAAGACCCTGCGGCGACTAGGGCTTGTGCCGGGTGACATGATGACGGTAGAGACACGACGCGGTGCTATCAGCATCATGGCAAGATCAGATCGTGCCGTTGCAGAAGACATGGTGTTCGTCCCTTTCGCCTACGTGGAAGCCTCGGCAAACATCCTGACCAATTCGGCGGTCGACCCCTTTGGCAAGATTCCTGAATTCAAGTTCTCTGCTTGTCGTATCCACAAGACGGTAGACGAAGAAGTAGCAACTCCAGTGGTGTGATTGAGATTGGAGAAAGACCTTGCGGGTAATACAGACTATTACCCGCAGTCACTCTCTTTTCAGATAAGTTGGTTATACAGGAATGGCACACAGTACTATCCCCCCGTTCACTAACAACTGCAGCGAGCTTCAAACTTATGCGAATACTGATTCTGGGTGCGTCCTACGGCTCTTTGTTATCCACCAAGCTACTGATGGCCGGTCACGATGCAACGCTCGTCTGTCGGGATGCCACAGCTGCTCTAATCAATTCAGAAGGTACGCAGGTACGTATCAAACTGCGTGATGAGGAAGAGCATCGCATCATCAATTCCAGCGATCAGCCGGGTAAGGTGGATGCCGCCACTCCTGAAAACGTAACACCGGCAGACTATGACCTGGTGTGCCTTGCCATGCAGGAACCCCAGTACTCGGCAGGTGCAGTAAAAGATCTGATGGGGCGAATTGCTGCGGCAAAGGTTCCCTGCCTGTCTATCATGAACATGCCACCGAAGCCGTATCTTGCACGCATCGAGTCGTTGAAATCAGTGAGTCTGGACGACGCCTACAGCGACCCTTCAGTATGGGCTGATTTCGAACCAGGGCTGATAAGTCTGTGCAGTCCTGATCCGCAGGCTTTTCGTCCACCAGAAGAAAAAGCCAACTTCCTGCACGTGGGTTTACCCACTAATTTCAAGGCAGCCGTTTTCGCTGATGCTGCACATAACGAGATGTTACGAAAACTGGAAACGGACATCATCGCCGTTACACTTGATGGCAAAGATGTACCCGTAAAGTTGCGTGTGTTCGAGTCACTGTTCGTACCCATGGCCAAGTGGAGCATGCTGGTAACGGGCAACTACCGCTGTGTTACCGACGGGGACATGATTGCCATTCGCGATGCCGTACACGGCGACATCGACAAGTCTGCTGCCATGTATGCCTGGGTCGATAATCTGGCCCGATCACTGGGTGCCGATGCAGCAGATCAGGTACCGTTCGACAAGTACGCCAATGCGGCCAAGAACCTGCTGAAGCCATCGTCAGTTGCACGCGCTATTGATGCAGGCACGGCCAAAGTAGAGCGGGTGGATAAACTGGTGCAGATGGTGGGTGCAAGCCAGGGGATGCAGTCCGATGAAGTGGACGCTATCGTCAAGACTGTAGATGCACGTCTGGCAGCTAATGCCGCGACTTGATTGGGTCGGTTTTTCCAGGAGTGCGAGAGCGCATGACACGTGCGTGTGACTCGAGTCCTTGAAAAGTCATCACTAGGGTTAAGTCATCCCTGCAAATAACAAGTCATTCCCGCGAACGCGGGAATCCATGCATCTTGCCAGATGGACCCCCGCCTACGCGGGGGTGACTGTTACTCTAAAAAGAGCTAACCGTTATTGCTTTTGGTTTAAAACTACCCAATCGCTTTCAGCAGTGCTTCACCCAGTTTTGCAGGTGAAGGCGACACCACAATGCCGGCACTTTCCATCGCGGCTATCTTGTCCTCAGCACCCCCTTTTCCGCCAGAGATAACAGCGCCAGCGTGACCCATGGTGCGGCCCGGAGGTGCAGTACGACCGGCAATGAATCCAGCCATTGGCTTCTTGCGACCTTTGCTGGCTTGCTCGATCAGCCACTCGGCGGCTTCTTCTTCTGCTGATCCGCCAATCTCGCCAATCATGATGATTGACTTGGTTTCGTCATCGCTGAGAAACAGATCGAGCACGTCAATGAACTCAGTGCCTTTAACCGGATCGCCACCAATACCGACAGCCGTGGTTTGCCCCAAGCCTGCCTGAGTAGTCTGGTATACCGCCTCGTACGTCAATGTACCTGAGCGTGAAACAACACCCACTGTTCCTTTCTTGAAGATGCTACCGGGCATGATGCCGATCTTGCACTCGTTGGGCGTGAGGATGCCCGGGCAGTTAGGACCCACAAGACGAGAGTTTGAATCAAGCAGTCGAGCCTTGACTTCAACCATGTCGCGTACCGGAACACCTTCGGTGATGCAGATGATAAGACCAATCTCGGCGTCGATAGCTTCGGTGATTGCGGCAGCTGCACCACCGGGAGGTACGTAGACAACAGACGCATCAGCACCTGTTGCAGCTTTACCTTCCGCCACTGTCGCGAAGATGGGTAATTCAGTACCTTCACTGGTGCCTGAACTACACGTCCACGTCGTGCCACCTTTCTTGGGATGTATACCGCCCACCATTTGAGAGCCGTGGTAGGCGAGGGCTTGTTCCGTATGGAAGGTGCCGGTTTTGCCGGTCAAACCCTGAACAAGTACTTTTGTATTTTCGTTAATCAATATTGACATGATTGCTTATCCCTTTACCGCCTTGACCACTTTTTGAGCGGCATCGTCCAGATCGTCGGCCGCGATGACATTCAAGCCGCTTGAATTGATAATGGCTTTGCCTTCTTCCACTTTGGTACCTTCAAGGCGAACAACCAGTGGTACTTCAAGGCCCACTTCTTTTACGGCCGCCACAACACCTTCAGCAATGACATCGCAACGCATGATGCCGCCGAAGATGTTAACGAGAATGCCTTTCACGTTAGGGTCTGATGTGATTATCTTGAAAGCGGCTGTCACTTTTTCCGTTGTCGCGCCGCCCCCTACGTCCAGGAAGTTGGCCGGTGATGCACCGTACAATTTGATGATATCCATGGTTGCCATAGCCAGACCTGCGCCGTTAACCATGCAACCGATATCGCCATCCAGAGCGATGTAGGCAAGATCGTATTTGGACGCTTCGATCTCCTTCGCATCTTCTTCTGTCTCGTCACGCAACTCGACAATGTCGGGGTGGCGGAACAGTGCGTTGCCATCGAAAGATACCTTGGCATCCAGTACTTTCAGGTGACCATCTTTCAGGGTAACCAGTGGGTTGATTTCCAGCAGGCTCATGTCGGTGTCAACAAAGGCGTTGTACAACAACGGGAACAGAGTCTTGCCGTCTTCAGCTGCCAGGCCATTCAGTTCAAATGCCTTGTTGAGCTTTGCAATATCGGCATCGGTCATCCCGGTACGCGAGTCGATGGCGATGGTATGAATTTTTTCTGGAGTGTCGTGTGCAACCGTCTCGATGTCCATGCCACCTTCAGTGGAGGCCACGAACGATACCTTGCTGTTTTCACGATCAACCAGAATGGACAGATAGAGCTCGTTGGCGATGTCTGCACCGTCTTCCACGTACAACCGATTAACCTGCTTACCGGCTGGTCCGGTTTGAGCGGTGACGAGCGTGTTACCCAGCATTTCACGAGCGTTGGATTTAGCTTCATCGGCCGTGAAACAAACGCGCACGCCGCCTTTGGCATCGCTACCCAGTTCCTTGAATGTTCCTTTACCACGGCCGCCAGCGTGAATCTGACTCTTTACCACGTAGACGGGGCCCGGCAATGTATCTACGGCCGCGTCGATGTCGTCGGTGGACAGAACCGGGACACCGGCCGATACCGGAGCGCCGAATTTCTTCAGCAGCGCCTTTGCCTGATACTCATGAATATTCATATAACGTTTTCTCTCCGTTAAATTTGTCGTAGACACGGCGCTTTCGCACCGATGTTGCCGTGTTCGGTGCTGGAGCGTTTAATACAAGGACTGCATGATAGCCGTATTCGGCCCGTCTATTGATGTATCGGCGGAAGCAGGGTGTGAATGCAGTGCACCGAACCGGTGCGCCGGGTTCGTTATGCGTCGGGTTATGCTTAAAGAGTCATTGTATTGACGTTTCGCACAACATATTCTGACCAAAGCGGCCACCAAACGGGGTATCGGGCGCTTGCTCGTATGGCTGGCATGAATAAGAGCTAGCTCACAAGCAAATTGCTGATTCGGTCAGGCAACCTTCTGAGGGTATCGTGAGTGCAGTGCCGAAGTGTTGCCTGCAGGCAGGGAGCTCAAACAGTTATTAGTTAAGACAATAATGGTGCACTATTTCATGACTCGTTTTCGACGCACCCCGACAGTGGCCGTCGAGACTGCCAAAAGTTGGTGCGACAGAACTAAACGTGTTTGACCCTTGTTACGTTTGGTGTATGGTATACCACATATCTGAGAACACCCTCAAAGAACAGGCGACACACCCCTGACGATATGCCCAAGGTCATTAAAAAAGCCCAACAGTCGATCGGCGTGCAGCTACGTCCGGTGGACACTAATTTCTCCCTGAAGGGGCATACCTACGCAGTGCTGCGCGCAGCCATTATGGATATGGATATCTATGATGAAGACATCGATCTACGCCTGGATGAACGGCAACTCGCTGAACAGCTGGGAATATCCAGAACCCCCATTCGCGAAGCATTAGCCAAGCTGGAGCAAGAGGGCTTCGTAGAGATTCAGCCGCGCAAGGGTGTTTACGTCAAACCCAGAACTCTGGAAGAAGTGCTGGAGATGGTAGTGGTGTGGGCCGCTCTTGAAAGTATGGCGGCGCGTCTGGTCACCACCCTTGCCACAGACGATGAGATCCGAACCTTGAGAGAGCTCGGGGTCAAGCACAGCAGCGATTCGAATCGTGCTGATATCGCTGAATATTCAGAAGCAAATATCCTGTTTCATCAACGTATTCTGGAGCTATCAAAATGCGCATTGTTGAAGGAGACCGCAGACGGTCTTCTGCAACACATGTATGCCGTACGTCGACGCGCCATGCGTGAAGGTGACCGGGTTAACCGCTCCGTGGTTGACCATATGGCCATCATTGAAGCGATTGAGAATCGCGAAGGTGATCTGGCGGCCATGCTGGTGCGTGATCACACCATGAAGTTGCATGACCATATCAACAAGACCTGGATGGCATACGGTCGCCAATCCATTGAGGAAATAAATTAGCCGGGATGTTTGAAGAGCACACTTTTTCGAACAACACCCTCAACCTGAGTGGCACTGCAATAAGCCGGTCAAGGCAATTACGTCATTCCCCCGAAGGCGGGAATCCACTTAAATGCTGAGATAGAGCCCCGCCTGTGCGGGGACGACGGTCTTAAAGCAGTGCCATTCCCCTTAACCTATTCAGTGGAGAGAAGTTCAATGTCTGCAACGGTTACCGAGAAAACGCCTGCAGTGAAGCCAGAAGATGATCAGAACGCTGGACCGGAATCAGCTCCTGAATTAACCGATGGATTCCATCTGTTGATAGACGCTCTCAAGGTTAATGGCCTTAACACCATCTATGGCGTTCCCGGTATTCCCATCACAGATTTTGGTCGTCTTGCACAAGCTAGCGGGATGCGTGTTTTATCGTTTCGTCATGAGCAACACGCGGGTAATGCTGCGGCAGTTGCCGGCTATCTCACTAAAAAACCGGGACTGTGCCTGACCGTTTCGGCACCCGGTTTTCTCAATGGACTTACCGCACTGGCCAATGCAACGACCAACTGCTTCCCGATGATTCTGATAAGCGGCTCATCAGAACGCGAGATAGTGGATTTGCAGCAGGGTGATTACGAAGAGATGGATCAGCTGGCCATTGCAAAGCCTCTGTGCAAGGCGGCCTTTCGTATCCTCAACGCGGAGGATATCGGTATAGGTGTGGCACGCGCTATTCGTGCTGCTGTGTCGGGCCGCCCCGGAGGCGTATACCTTGATTTGCCGGCAAAGTTGTTTGGGCAGGTGATGGATGCGCAAGCAGGTGCACAATCGATAGTCAAGGTGATTGACCCTGCACCCGCACAACTTCCAGGCCCCGATGCAGTAGCGCGGGCACTGGATGTGATCAAGAGCGCAAAGCGTCCGCTAATCATTCTGGGTAAGGGCGCCGCTTATGCGCAGGCTGATGACATCGTTCAAGCGTTTGTTGAGGCCAGTGGTATCCCTTATTTGCCGATGAGTATGGCGAAGGGCTTGTTACCTGACGATCATCCGCAATCAGCAGGAGCGGCCAGGTCGCTGGCGTTAAAAGAATCGGATGTTGTGATCATGGTGGGTGCCAGGCTTAACTGGTTGTTGTCGCATGGCAAGGGTAAGGCTTGGGGTGCTGCGGGTAGCAAGCGATTTGTACAAATTGATATTGAACCGCGTGAGATGGACAGCAACGTTGAAATTGCCGCGCCGCTAGTGGGTGATATTGCTTCAGTTCTCACAGCACTGACAGAGGCCACAGCGGGTTCATGGCCTGCACCTCCTGCAGAATGGTTAAATGCGATTCGGGAAAAGCGCGACGGTAATCTGGCAAAGATGGCCACCAAGCTACAGAGCAATATCGTTGAGCCTATGGATTTTCATACGGCACTAGGTGCGCTGAAAATCATCATCAAGCAACGCCCTGAAACCATGTTGGTTAACGAAGGTGCAAACACACTGGATTTTGCTCGAAGCATTATTGACATGTACAAGCCCAGAAAGCGGCTTGATGTCGGTACCTGGGGCATTATGGGTATTGGCATGGGAGCGGCGGTTGCGGCGGCGGTAGAAACCGGCCATCCGGTGCTGGCAGTGGAAGGCGATAGTGCGTTTGGTTTTTCGGGTATGGAGGTGGAAACTATCTGCCGCTATAACTTGTCGATCTGTATCGTGGTGTTTAACAACAACGGCATCTACCGGGGAACCGATGTTAATCCCACCGGGGGAGATGATGTTGCTCCCACCGTGTTCGTCAAGAATTCACGCTACGACATGATGATGCAGGCATTTGGTGGTCACGGGGTTACTGTTACCACTCGCGATGACTTAGCCCAGGCTGTGAACGAGGCGCTTGACTCGGGCAGACCCACATTGGTCAATGCCGTCATTGATGAAACGGCAGGTACCGAGAGTGGCCGCATTGGTAACCTTAATCCGCAAAGCGTCGTGTCCAGAAAATAACAGATGACAATCAGTCGCTGGAACAGCTTATTATCAACCCAGCTAACTCATTACAGGTAAACCGATTCGATGAAAGCTCTTGATGGAATAAAAGTACTGGATTTTACGCATGTTCAGTCTGGCCCAACCTGCACACAACTGTTAGCCTGGTTTGGTGCTGACGTTATAAAAGTAGAACGTCCGGGCGTTGGTGATGCAACCCGTAAGCAGCTGGTCGATGTACCCGGTGCCGACAGTTTGTATTTCACGATGCTGAACCACAACAAGCGTTCCATTGAGTTGAATTCGAAGAATGAAACCGGTAAGCAGGTACTGACTCGCCTTATTGAAGAATGTGATGTTCTGGTAGAGAACTTTGCACCCGGAGCACTGGATCGAATGGGTTTTTCGTGGGAGCGTATCCAGGAAATAAACCCGCGCATCATCATGGCGTCCATCAAGGGTTTTGGCCCGGGTAAGTATGAGGACTGTAAAGTCTACGAAAACGTTGCACAGTGCGCTGGTGGGTCAGCATCAACCACGGGTTTTCGTGACGGGCCACCCTTGGTAACCGGTGCTCAGATTGGTGACTCCGGCACGGGCTTGCACTTGTGTCTGGGTATCGTGACAGCGCTATTTCAGCGTGAGAAAACAGGTCGGGGTCAAAAGGTTTTGTGTGCTATGCAAGACAGCGTTCTGAATCTGGCGCGCGTCAAACTGCGCGATCAGCAACGCCTGGCAGCAGGTCCTTTGAACGAATATTCGCAGTTCGGCGAGGGTGTGCCTTTTGGCGAGGCGACACCGCGTGCCGGTAACGATTCAGGTGGGGGGCAGCCTGGTCGTATTCTCAAATGCAAAGGCTGGGAGCAGGATCCCAACGCCTATACCTACTTTATTATTCAGGCAGCAATATGGGAGAAAGTCTGTGATCTCATCAGCAAGCCTGAGTGGAAAACCGAAGAGGGTTTCGTCAAGCCGCCAGAGCGTCTGGACAAACTCAATCTGATTTTTGAAACCATCGAACAATGGACCATGACAAAGACCAAGTTCGAAGTGATGGACATCTGTAACCCTCACGATATTCCAGTGGGACCCATTCTGTCCATGAAAGAAATATCAGAAGACCAGGGACTGTTTGCTACCGGCACTATGGTTAAGGTGGATCATCCGGAGCGCGGTGAATATTTAAGCGTGGGTTGCCCGATCAAATTGTCTGACAGTGATGTTGAGGTCACCCGATCTCCTCTGCTGGGCGAACACACCGTTGAGATTCTCAGTGATGTTCTGGGTTACTCAGGTGATGATCTCAGTGCGGTGATATCGTCCGGTGCTGTGGGCGATGTGAAGTCATAAGTTCATTCATTTATATTCACATGCGTTCAGACAAGGAAAATCCATGCGGCTGATAGTGATGGGGCAACAGGCATTCGGTAAGGATGTTCTGGAAAAACTGCTGACGACAGGCACCGATGAAATAGTTGCCGTGTATTGCGAACCGGACAAAGATAGCGGTGCTATCGATCCAATCAAGGAGCTGGCTCTGGTCAAAGGTATTGACGTTCAGCAGCCGGCGCATTTCAAGGATCAGGAAACACTGGATAGGCTCGCCAGCTATAACGCTGACTTGATGATTATGGCATTCGTTAACGTATTCGTGCCGGAGTCTGCTCGCGATATACCCGAGCAGGGCTCTATCTGTTTTCACCCGTCCTTGTTACCGCTGCACCGTGGTCCTTCCGCGGTCAACTGGCCGATCATTCAGGGCTTTGATAAATCAGGGTACTCGTGGTTCTATCCAACCGACGGTCTGGACGAAGGTGACGTTTTGTTGCAGTGGGAATGCCCGATAGAACCAGACGATACGGTGATCAATCTGTACTTCAAGAAAATCTATCCTTCGGCCATAGAGTCTGTGCTGCAAGTGTGTGAGTTGTTCCGCGCAGGTAAGCCACCGCACCATGCGCAAGACGAATCGTTGGCCACTTATGAGCGGCGCTGTACAAAGAAGCACGCGCATATCGATTGGTTCAAGCCAGTGGCACAAGTCTACAACCTGATTAGAGGCACAAACCCCGCGCCTGGTGCCTGGACCACTATCGATGGAGAAGAGCTTGCCGTGTTCGACAGTGTTCGAGTACCGGGCGACGGTGTTGCCGGTCGAATCATGGATATCACCGACAGTGGGGTGACCGTGCAGAGCGTGGGTGGTCGAGTGTTGCTAAAACGTGTCAAGCCGGCGGGTGGTGCAAAAGTCAGCGCATCTGAGTGGGCAGCGAGTACTGGCATGAAACCAGGCGACTCTCTGGGTACCTGATTGAGCGAACGAGGTTTAACCCTAGTGAATCAGATTTAGCGAGACTGTTTTAGAGAAATGCGAACATGATTAGGAAGATTGTTATACCGGTAAGAGGCGATGGAAAAGGCGATAACGTTTTTGCTCATGCAGCTGTTCTGGCTACTCGCTACAAGGCTCACATCGCTGTCACTCATTGCCGTCCTCGCGGTGAGGATCTCATGCCCTATGGTGTTGCCATCACCGCCTCGTTGCGCAAACTGCTGTTGAACCAGTCGGCTGATGTTGCAGACCAGGTGGAAGAGGGTATGCGCAGGGAGCTTGAAACACTGGCCGCTACGTTTGGTGTGCAGATGACAGATGCAGCCATTGAGGGCAAGCCAACCGCTGAGTGGATTGAGGAACAGGGACGTCAAGTCGATATCATCAAGCGTCATGGTCGATTGGCTGATCTGATTTGTGTAGCCAAGCCAGACGTGGACAGGAATCTGGGTGCTAATACGCTCAAGGCGGCGTTGTTCAACACGGGTAGGCCGGTCATGATGTGTCCCCCTAGAGAGCGTGCACCGGAGGCGTTGTGCGACAAGGTAGCCATCGCCTGGAACGGCTCCATAGAAGCTAGTAGAGCCGTTGCAGCAACAACAGGCATTCTGGAAAAGGCCTCAGAGGTCACGATCATTTCCGGTGGTATTGAGGTCAATGGTGCGGACTCTGCGAGTCTGATGAGTTATTTGTCTTCTCGTGGTGTCAACGCGCGTATAGAACGTTTTACACCAGCAAAAAAGGTGGGCAAGGAGCTATTGCAACTTGCCATGGCAGCCAAGGCAGACACTCTGATCATGGGGGCTTATAGCAACAGCCACGAAAGAGAGACCTTTTTTGGAGGTAATACTCAGTATATTGTTGATCATGCCCCGATACCCGTTATTCTGGTTCACTAGAGCGTGGTTTGGAGATCAACAGCGGCCATTTAGCGGCGTTAATTTTTTAATGGTTGACTCGTGCAGGGTAAATGTAGTGTTGTATGAGTGTGTTCAGTTGTATAGAAGTAATCAGGAGAGTGTTAATTACGAGTAGTGATTGTTAAAGCGAGCGTAACGTACTTACGCAATTACGGCAGAATCCAATACTGCTGAGGAGAATGAGGAACATCAATTTTATGAAATCAAGTAAAAAAGCCTTTCTGGGTATGGCGAGTGCTGCGGCGCTGGCGGCAACAACCTTTAGTGGATTAGCACAGGCATGGGAACCAACCAAGCCTATAGATTTTGTGATCATGGCAGGTGCCGGGGGTGGAGCAGATCAGATAGCCCGCTTCATTCAGTCCGTGGCAGAAAAAAATGACATGACGCCACGGCCGTTGATTCCCAACAACAAAGGGGGTGGCTCAGGCGCTGAAGCACTGATCGCATTAAATGGTTCAAAAGACCCAGACCACACCATTCTGGTTACGCTGAACTCTTTCTTCACCACACCGTTGCGTCAGGAAAATCTGGGTATTGATATCAGTACATTTACACCTGTCGCAATGATGGGCGTCGATCCGTTCGTACTGTGGGTACACAAGGAACGGGGAATTGATACATTTGAAGCATGGCAGGAAGCCGTAAAGACTGCCGATGGCGAATGGGTCATGGGTGGCACAGGTAAAGGCCAGGAAGATTCTCTGGTTACCACCTGGCTCGAGCAGAACTACGACTTGAAGATCAAGTACATCCCGTACAAAGGGGGCGGTGCAGTCGCCAAGGATCTGGCCGGTCAACAGATAATGTCATCGGTCAACAATCCATCTGAAGCCAAAGGCTTTTTTGAAAACGGTGACGTTGTGCCTTTGGTATCGTTCTCTGACGAACGTCTACCACTGGTAGAGGGTGTGCCAACCGTCAAGGAGCTGGGCAAGGAATTCAGCTACTACAATCAGCGCGCCGTTGTAGGAGCTCCGGGTATGTCTGACGAAGCTGCAGCGTACTACCAGGATCTGTTCAAGAAGATCTACGACAGTGAAGAGTGGCAGGGCTACATGGCTTCTGAAAGCCTGTCGCCACTGTGGATGGATGCTGACGAGCAGAAAGCCTACTGGGCAACTCAGGTAGAGCGTCACAAGGAACTGCTCGCCGAGATGGGTGAGTAATCTGTCTGTCGAGTGAGTTGTCAACTCCTCAGAAAAGGGGTGAGCGTTCAGCAGTAATAGGCTGACGCTTGCCCCGTTAGTACTCGGATTTTCAGATTCAGTTGCCAATTCAAGGAGTCAGCCGGATGCGGCGAGCAGAAATAATCATGGCCGGCGTACTGGCTATTCTCTCCATCTATCTGATGTGGAAGAGCACTGAACTCAATGTGGGTTACGTGCTGGATGAAGGACCAGGCGGCGGTGCGTGGCCATTCTGGCTATCAGGCATCATGCTGATCTGCACAGGCTTCATCGCCTACAACGGCATCAAGCGCAAATCACCTCCCTCGCAATCAGATGAACCGTTACTGGATCGCTACGGCGTCAAGATGCTGATGCTGGTAGGGGGCGGTATATTTGGGTTTATCGCACTCATCGATATCATCTCGATGTACGGGGCCATGTGTGTGTTCCTGCTTTACTACGTGGGCTTTCTGGGTCGACACTCCCTCAAGCTGACGTTGGCTATGGCGTTCATTACACCTGTTGTGTTCTTTTTCTTCTTTGAAGCATTGATGCGTATCACGTTGCCTAAGGGCTTGCCGTTTCTGGAGCCGTTCTTCAATTACATGAACACGATCATCTACTAGTCATGAATCATTCAACATTGACGCTGACTAGTCCGACTACAGCCACGATAACGCCCACAGCATTCCGGAGTGCAAGCCAATGATGGAGATACTGGGACTACTGGGTGATGGCATCCTGCTGTCGTTGCAGCCTCTCAATCTGGCGCTGATTCTGATAGGTGTGACTCTGGGTTTGTTTATCGGAGCCATGCCCGGACTGGGATCGGTTAATGGCGTTGCCATACTGCTTCCCATTACGTTTCTGGTGCCCCCCGGTTCGGCTATCATTTTTCTGGCAGCTATCTACTACGGCGCCATGTATGGGGGGGCCATCTCATCCATCACACTGGGCATACCCGGTGCCTCCACGGCAGTTGCTACAACCTTCGATGGCAGACCACTTGCCTTGCAGGGCAGAGCGCGGCTCGCGCTGGTCACAGCAGCCATTGCCTCTTTCATTGGTGGCACGGTAGCCAACTTGTTCTTCACAGGCTTTGCCCCGTTGCTAGCCTCGGTTGCGTTGAGTTTCGGACCACCGGAAATCTTTGCATTGATGTTGCTGGCGTTTGCAACGTTTGTCGGACTTGGCGGTGATGACATTCCCAAAACCATTTTCTCAATCTGTATAGGTCTGGTATTGGCATCCGTGGGTTTTGATGAAATATCAGGCGAACCAAGATTGATATTTGGTGGTATTACTGGATTTTTACATGGCATCAATTTCCTGGTACTCGCCATCGGCGTCTATGGTCTGGGCGAGATGCTATGGACGATCGATAGCACTAGAGGAAAGATCACCACAACAGAAGCCAAAATGACAGTCAAGGGCACTGTAGAAGATGCAAAAGAGGGAATGAAGCGTGGCTGGAAAGGTACCGCTATCGGATCGGTTCTCGGATTCTTCGTAGGCATTCTGCCAGCAGCCGGAGCCACACCCGGCTCTTTGATGGCCTACGGTGTTGCAAAACTGGTGTCCAAAAAACCTGACGAATTCGGCAAGGGACATCCAGGCGGTGTCGCAGCGCCAGAGGCTGCCAACAATTCAGCCTCTACAGGTTCAATGCTACCTATGCTGACGTTGGGTATTCCGGGTTCTCCCACCACCGCCATTCTGCTCGGCGGTATGGTTATCTGGGGTCTTACCCCGGGTCCTAGACTGTTTACGGATCAGCCCGAATTTGTGTGGGGACTTATCGGTTCGTTCTATGTCTCCAACGTGGCAGCCGTGGCTGTAAATCTGGCCTTTATTCCATTGTTCATAGCGATGCTGAGAATGCCGTTTACGTTGTTGGCATCCATGATCTTCGTGTTGTCGGTTGTGGGTGGGTATGCGGCCACCAAGGATATGCATGACGTCTGGTTGATGCTGGGTTTTGGCTTCTCCGCCTTCATGTTGCGCAAGCTGGATTATCCGTTGGCACCTGCGGTGTTGGCAATAGTGCTAGGGCCTATCGCAGAGCCCACGTTAAGGCAATCGTTACTGTTGTCGTCGGGTGACCCGTCCATATTCCTGACTCGCCCCATTGCCGGCCCCATCACGGTGGTTGCGGTTATTCTTATCCTGTTGCCATTGTTCAAATATTTCTGGGACAAGCGGGGTGGGCGCGGTGGTGCAACGCCCGATGCGGTTTGATGCTTGAACACAAATGATACAAGCTGACGCGTGGAATCCGGGACTTGAATCGGATATACCCACCCGGTTGTGGCCACTCGTCACATTGTTCAGCGACAGCAATGCGTTTGTCAGTTACCAGGAGGCCTCTGAGCTTTCTGATCTGACCGGGCTCAACGTACTCGAGCTCTATTCGTTACGTCCGGAACGTCTGCTTACGCACTCCTTGTTAGTGCGCGTAACAGCGGAGCTGTCTGTACAGGATGGCCCGAACTATGAAGAGCTGGGGATCAATATGCGTGGCATGGTGGAGAAAATACACCTCAAACACCTGTTGCCCAACTTAGAGATCATTGCGGCCGAGCATGAAGCGGTGCGTGTAATGGCACAGGCTTATATAGCGGAGCAGTTGACACTGCAGTTCGCGCCGTCGACTAACGTTCCATCAGATGACACTCCCAAGCCTTCGCTATTGAAGCGCTGGTTCGGTGGTGCATCGAAGTCTGAAGAAAAACCTGTGATACAGGAGAGCGTCGAAATTACTGCCCTTGAGCGATGGCAGTTAGCATTAAAGGAAGGCACTACGGGTATTGGCAGCACGAGTGATACAGGCAGGATGGCTGATACTGATCACGCCTTACAACAAGAATGTCTGAAGGCATTGATCAAGACTGTGGGTGCCATTACCGGTCATCGTGGTCGTATGTTGCCCGATTATTCTCTGGTGACACGAATCGTGGCCAATCAGGTCTGCAATTCACACGGCTACGAGGTGATCAATCAATTCATTGAACAGATGTGGCAGAGTGCGGTAGCAGCCGAAGGGTATAGGCTGCTTCCGGTACAGGCAAAGCCTGTGATCATGAATGTTAAAGGAGCTTCAGCCTCTGGGAAAAGTACCATCCGGCCACAACAAAGACAGCTTTCCGGAAAGCTTGGCATCCCTTGGGAAGATTTTGCGCTAATCAGTCCGGACTACTGGCGTAAGTACTTGCTGGAATATGCCTCGCTTGAAGATGACTACAAGTACGGCGCTATGCTGACGGGGCGTGAACTGGAGATTGTCGACAAGAAGCTGGATCGCTACATGGCCGCTAAGGCATCATCTGGAACGTTGTCTCATCTGCTGATTGATCGCTTCCGGTTTGATAGTTTCATTGTCGACGTTGACGGCAAGACAGACAGCAAACTACTGACACGCTTTGGCGATCAGGTCTATTTGTTTTTCATGGTGACGCACCCGGCAGAGACTGTTTCCAGAGCGTTTGAACGCGGCAAGAAAACCGGCCGATACAAGGCTGTGGATGATTTGCTGCATCACAACGTTGAAGCATTTACGGGTATGCCGTCGTTATTTCTGTCGTGGGTCAATTCACGAGGAAAACGTATTCATTTCGAATTTCTGGATAACGATGTGCCATTGGGTGAATTGCCCCTGACGGCGGCGTTCGGCTGGAACGAGACTCTAGTGATACTGGATGTGAAATTGCTGTTGAATATTGATCGGTACAAGAAGGTCAACATAGCGGCTACCAAGCCCGATGAGATTTTTATGCAAGCGGATCTGGATGCACATAAAAATACAGACTTTATCGTGCAATGTGCAAACACGGTTAACAAGATCGTCTTTGCCGATCAACACACGGCTGAGCAGTACGCGACACTAACCGGTGGCAAGCTTGATTGGTGGGATGCTAATTACATTGAACAACATGCGAGTGTAGAAGGCTTGCATGATATTTTGAAGGCGCTTGGATATACCGGAGAGCCGTGCAGTCAGCCTCTTGATGAATCTTCAATGCAGATTGATATTGAAACCGAGCAGCGCATAACGGTAGGTAGCTGGAATAGTTCGTCATAAGTAGCAGCTTCTATCCATCGTTGAGTTCAGTTATAGCAGCAATTCTGATAACCGGTTATTCTGTATGAACGCGATAAAAACGGAATCAGGCCAATGAAAGTAGTCTTCCTTGATCGTTCAACCATGGGTCCGGAGATTGAACTCACTCGTCCCGCATTCGAGCATGAATGGATTGAGTACGACAAGACGCTTGCCGAAGAGGTGCTGGAGCGTTGTAAGGGCGCTCACATAGTCATTTCCAACAAGGCTCCGCTGCGCGCAGAAACGTTAGCGCAATTGCCAGATCTGAAAATGATCAGTGTGGCTGCCACGGGTTACGATATCGTTGATATTGATGCCTGCCGTAAGCAGGGTATTCAGGTGTCAAACGTCAGGGGTTATGCTATTCATACTGTGCCGGAGCATACCTTTGCCTTGCTACTAGGGTTGCGCCGCTCTATCAAGGCTTATGTTGATGATGTTATCGCCGGTGAATGGCAGCGTTCCGGGCAATTCTGTTTTTTCAATCATCCCGTGAAGGATCTTGCTGGCTCACGGCTTGGCATTATCGGTGAAGGTGCAATCGGGCAGTCGGTTGCCTCAATAGGCCGGGCGTTTGGTATGGAGCCGGTGTTCGCGGCACACAAGAATGTTTCGGGTCTCGGTCCCTTGTACACACCGTGGGATGAAGTGATTGAAACCTCGGATGTCATTTCTATTCACGCGCCTTTAACGCCCAAAACGCGCCATTGTATTGATGCTGCAGAATTTTCGAGGATGAAAAACAAACCCCTTATCATCAATACAGCACGCGGCGGTTTAGTGGATGAGCAGGCGCTGGTGGAGGCGCTGCATGCAGGTCACATATCAGGGTTCGGATTTGACGTACTGACCGCTGAGCCACCGGTGCCGGACAATCCGCTGATGTCGGTACTCGATCGGCCGGACGTGCTGGTCACCCCACACATTGCCTGGGCCAGTCAGCAGGCAAGGCAGGAAGTCTGGCGGCAGACGGTTGCGCACGTCAATGGCTTCGCGAACGGTGAGGCACTCAATTCGCTCACTTCGTAGTCGTGTCTGGATTATGATGTCAGCAACGTCGTTTTTGCTATCTGGAGCCTGCAACGTATGAGCGAGCCTGAAATCAAACGCATAGATACCAAAGTGGTTTATAAAAACCGCTGGATGACAGTGCGTGAAGATCGTGTGCGGCGCCCGAATGGCGATCATGGGCTGTTTGGTGTAGTAGACAAACCAGACTTTTCATTGATCATTCCGTTCGACGGCAATAAACTCCATCTGGTGCAACAGTACCGCTATCCGGTCAACGGACGCTTCTGGGAGTTTCCGCAAGGCTCACTCGAGCTGGAACCTGATTCCACGCCCGAGCAGGCTGCTGCGACTGAACTAAAAGAAGAGACCGGGCTGAGTGCCAATCGAATGCTCAAGCTGGGCAAGCTGTTTCAGGCCTACGGATATGCCAATCAGGCAGTCCATGTGTTTCTGGCAACCGATCTGACGGCAGGCGAGCCGTCATTATCCGATGAGGAACAGGGCCTGATTTCGCAGCCGTTCACACGAAACCAGTGCGATGCCATGTTAATGGATGGTCGCCTGGCAGATCTGGCCACGGTTGCGGCGCTGCATCTTTTCGACAACCACATGAAAACAGCCACAAGCTCTTGAACAAGAAGAAGTCAGACGCTCTATCAACACAGAACACCGGTGATCTCAGCACCTCCGATGAAGTGAGTGCCTTTCTGGATGCGGTCAAGGAGATGCCGCTGGCAACTGGCAGCTCTGAACGGGGAAAGCTGATTCTGGCACTGGATGCCACCGCCAGCAGACAAGCCGCCTGGAATCAGGCCATGACGTTGACAGGTGACATGTTCACTCAGGCTCGCGGTATCGGCATGCTCGACATCCAGCTCGTGTATTACCGCGGATATGATGAATGTCGTTCATCCCGCTGGCTGAGCTCCGCTGATCAGCTAGTGGCACTGATGCGCAAGGTAAGCTGTATGGCGGGCAGAACCCAGATCAAGCGTGTGCTCAAACATTCACTGGCTGAAACGCGCGAAGCACCTGTGCAGGCAATGGTCTTTATTGGAGATTGTGTAGAAGAGGATGTGGATGAGCTGGGTAATCTGGCGGGGCAGGCGAAGCTGCTCAATCTGCCACTGTTCATTTTTCAGGAAGGCCATGATCGCAGTGCCTCACTGGCATTTGCTCAACTGGCAAAGTTGTCGGGAGGGGCGCACTGCAGCTTTGATCAATCATCAGCCCGCCAGCTAGGCGACTTGCTCAATGCAGTAGCGGTCTATGCCGCTGGCGGCAGACAAGCGCTGCAACGATTGGCTAATGACAATTCGGGTCAGGCGAGCCTGTTGTTGAAGCAGTTGTCGTAGCTGAACAGTAATGGCTTTGAATTGATAGGCTCTGACCTGCGATTTTTCGGTAACTCCCTTGAATGAGATCACTGCCTCGAAGGGGCGTCGCCCCCGCGAATGCGGGGGTCCATAGTGTGATAACTGTGGATTCTTAGCCTTCGCGGGAAAGACGTTTTATCAAACCTAAATCCTTAATCCTCAAACCTTAAGGATATATACCATTGCCGTTATAAGCGCTACGCTGGTAAGCGCGGATGTAGTCAATCTCATACTGGATGGGGAACACACCGCCTTCGATGTCAGGCGTTGGAGCCCAGCCACTACCCGTTACCAGGTAGGTAACAATGTTCATTCCCTGACGTGCCACCTGCGGACCACTGAGGCGCTTCACTTCAACGCCGTCGATGTACCAGATAACCAGCTGAGGCTCCCATAAAACACCGTAGGTATGGAACTTGTCGCTATACAGTTCACCTTCAGGGTTTTCAAAGTTCATCGTAGGGGCAGAACGTAACTCGCCGGTATTCACATCAGTGAAATGGTAGGTCTGGAACGCGTCTTCATCACCAAACGGGTTTTCACCGAGGTATTCAACAATGTCAATCTCAGGACCGTGCAGGTTCACACCTTCGCCCGGGTAACGGTGATAAAGGTAGAAGCTGGATAACGCACCCGCTGTATTACTGGTTTTCATGCGGCCTTCAACATAGCCGTAAGTCATGTTGAACTTGTCGTGGCTCGATAGCGCGCCAGACAGGAACGCACATTGATCCTTGCCCAGAGCATTGGGTTGAGCACACACCTCAGGCAATTGTGATTGCATGTCAGCAGGTGTAGGTATCGCTTCTATCGTCAGAATTGAGTTGGCTATCTTGAACGGGTTGTAGTCAACAGCCGGGTCTTTCTGTGTGTTGACGAAGTACTGTTGTTCGGCATTAATGATGGTTGCATCACCCCATAACAGGCTGGTGTTCCAGCGACGGTTGTCGATGCTGTCGCCATTGAAGTCGTCTTCGAATACCACCTCGAACTTGTCCATGAAATAGGCTGTGTTGGTCAGGTCATGGTTCTGTGCGAAACGGCTTTCGTCCAGGTAGAAGTCTTCATACAAAGGTACGGCTGCACCTTTGAGTGCGTGGTAGTTGATGGTTATCGAGTTAGACGGTGCAGAGACCTTACCTTCGTTATCAACCGCTGCTACCTCGTAGCTGAAAATGTCACCGGCCTTGGGGCCGTTTACACCACAGTCATGAACCTTGTCGAAAAAGCGCGTGTAGTTACAATCGATAAACGAGGTGGTGTTCCAGAACTTGTTGATCTCTGCCTGTGTGCTGCTGGAAGGATCTGTCTGATCTCGACCAACGACATAGACGTGTCCGTCACTCCGGCTGATGCGATAGGCAACCACTTCGCCGTCATCTTTGGACGCAGCCCAGCTGAACTCGGCCCAGTCATTGGATACCAGATCAATACGCAAGTTCTTTGGCTGTGTTGGAGGGCCGCCGGCCACGGCTTCGTCTGCTTCAACTTCGAGCAGTGAACCGAATGGATCGCTTGCAGAGGGGCCTGGTACTGGAGCTGCCAGAAGATCAACCGCTGGAATCACAGGATCAGGAAGATCCCCGTAGTCAGGCGTTGTGACAACAACTTCTTCCTCACCCTCAACAGGATCAGGTGTCGGCGTAACAGCCGGCTCGGTGACAGGCACCTCAGTAGTCGGTGTGTCTGTTTCAGGTACGTTTACAACGGGTGTTTGTGTCCCCGGAGGAACGGCTCCAGGCATATTGATTACCGGGTTTTGTGTGCCTGGGGCATCATTGGGTAGCACAACGGTCTGTGGGGTGTCTGAGCCGGATGAGCAAGCGCCCAGACTGGCGACAACAAGGCTTACAGCGGAAAGGCGAACCAGAGGTTTCATGTTTAGATCCAGTAGGTTTCGTAGTGGAATTATCATGCGAGGATAATAACCAGACACCCACTAATAGCTGCGGAACTGCGTCAAGACTTTGGTGTGACCCAAAGCACAGATCGCTCAGAATGGTTCGCTCTGCTAGAATGGGCGGTTGCGTTGTGCCTGATTCGAATCTGCCCGAAAATTGCAGCATTTGAATCGATATGAGCGCGACGCGTCACAGTGCACCGACGATGACTTCATCCGAGGCGCCTGGTTACCGATCATCTGTCTTGTCTGTCTTTTCCGTCTATTCTGGATTCTTTATGAGTGTCAAAACCGCTGGTGGTTTAACCGTTTCTCAATCGTTGCACGATTTTATTGTTAATGAGGCGCTGCCGGGTACCGGAATTGAAGCCGACGCGCTGTTCTCAGCCATGGGCTCTATTGTCAGTGAGCTTGGCCCTGAAGCTCACGAGTTATTGGCTCGACGCGATGACTTGCAGGAAAAAATCGATTCCTGGCACGTCGCCAACCCCGGAGCGGTAGATGCGGCTACCTACAAGCAGTTTCTAACAGACATCGGTTACCTTGAAACACCCGTCGCAGATTTTAAAGTGGCCGTTAGCAACGTTGATGACGAAATTGCGACCATCGCAGGCCCACAGCTCGTTGTACCGGTTAACAATGCACGTTATGCACTGAATGCGGCTAATGCCCGTTGGGGAAGCTTGTACGACGCTTTGTATGGCACTGATGCCATCAGTGAAGCAGATGGCGCCGAACGCGGTGGTGACTATAACCCGGTGCGTGGCCAGCGAGTGGTTGCGCACGCTAACGCCATGCTTGATGAAGCGGTACCGCTGGCTCAAGGCTCTTATGCTGACTGCACGCAATTCGCTATTGTTAATGGTGCGTTACGCGTAACGCTTGATTCTGGCAGCGAGATTGGTTTGAAATCTCCTGAACAGTGCGTGGGCTATAACGGTGCTGTCGATGCGCTTACCTCTATCGTGATGGTAAACAATGGATTACATATCGAACTGGTTTTCGACAACACCAGTCCGGTTGGTCAGACCAGTGCTGCAGGGCTCAGTGATGTGATCATGGAATCTGCACTGACCACCATTCAGGATTGTGAAGATTCGGTGGCTGCCGTCGATGCAGAAGACAAGGTACTGGTCTATCGCAACTGGCTGGGTCTGATGCAAGGCACACTGGAAGAGAGCATGCACAAGGGCGGCAAGGAAATTGTGCGCAAGCTCAACCCTGATCGCCAGTACACCGATATGCAAGGCAACCGCTTTTCACTGACGGGTCGCAGCGTGCTGCTGGTGCGCAACGTGGGTACGCATATGCTCACCGATGCCATGCTGGATGCCGATGGCAACCCCGTGCTTGAAACGTTCATGGACGCTTTGATTACAAGCCTTGCGGCCATGCACGATCTGAGAAAATCAGCTGACCAGTCGCGTAATTCTCGTGCTGGAAGCGTTTATATCGTCAAGCCCAAGTTACACGGCTCTGATGAAGTAGCCATGTCGGTCAAGCTGTTCGAGAGGGTTGAAAAAGCGTTAGGTCTGCCTGTCAATACGTTGAAAATGGGCATCATGGACGAAGAACGCCGAACCAGCGTAAATCTGAAGAACTGTATAGCGGCAGCGCGTGAGCGCGTCATCTTCATCAATACCGGTTTTCTGGATCGTACCGGTGATGAGATGCACACGAGCATGCTGGCAGGTGTCATGGTGCCCAAGGGCGAAATGAAGAACTCAGCGTGGCTGGTGGCCTATGAAGACAGCAACGTGGATGTTGGTCTTGCGTGTGGTTTGCAGGGTAACGGGCAGATTGGTAAAGGCATGTGGGCAATACCGGATCAGATGGCCGCCATGTTGTCCATCAAACAGGCGCATCCGGAAGCTGGAGCCAACACGGCTTGGGTTCCATCACCAACGGCAGCTACCTTGCATGCAACGCATTATCATCAGATATCAGTGCAGGCTGTGCAACAGGAATTGGTGAAACGAACACCTGCGAGCGTGGATCAGATACTCACCGTGCCATTGAGCGAGTCTGGCCGTAACTATTCTGCCGAGGAAATTCAGCACGAACTGGACAACAACTCACAGAGCATTCTGGGGTACGTGGTGCGTTGGGTGAACCAGGGTGTGGGATGTTCGAAAGTGCCCGATATCAATAACGTGGGCCTGATGGAAGATCGGGCCACGTTGCGTATCTCGAGCCAGTTCCTCGCCAACTGGTTGCACCACGGCATTATTGACAAGTCACAGGTGCGTGATTCCATGGAACGCATGGCGATGATTGTTGATGAACAGAATGCCGGTGACGCCGACTATTCTCCTATGGCACCAACCTTCGACACCGATATTGCATTTCAGGCGGCACTGGACCTGGTTCTCAAAGGCGGCGAGCAGCCAAATGGTTATACTGAGTTCCTGCTGACGACACGTCGTCGTCAAGTGAAGGCAGCGGCCAGCTGATAAGGGTTACCTGCGCACTAACGCACTAAATCGGGACCCCTGGGGAACCTTATTCGAGCAATGTAGCTCGTACTAGATAACGGAGATCTGTATACGAATGTCTACGCAGTGGGAGCGACGTTGTTCAGTATCTTCGGTTGAGTCAAGTGGCATTCGTGTAAACACAACAGATAGGAAAGGGGAAAAAGATGATTAAAGCTGTAACAGGCAAAGTAACTGCTGCCGTGGCGGTGAGTGTTCTGCTCGCTGGCTGTAGCACTCTGACTGCGCCTTTCAAGGAGGCAGATCCGCGCTGGGCTGATTTTAAATCCTGGACCAAGGTTACCGAGCTTGAGCCAAGCACAGGTGATCCCACTAAATTTCTGGGTGGCCTGCACATGGGTGCGGAAGGTTATCGTGATGTTTACGTCAATGACGTAGCCGAGGCGGTTCTGCTTGGTGGTGCGCCGTACAACTACCCGGCTGGTTCTGTCATTGTCAAAGAACAATTCGCCAACAAGGCCGACTGGGAAGCACAGCGTAAGGCTGCGCACACCATCAGCGTAAAGGCAACAGCCTCGGACACTCTGGCGAAAGACAACTGGATCTGGGCAGACAGTTATAAGGGAACCGCCGAAGAAAGCGCGTTCTGTTCAGGTTGCCATTCCATCGCAGCCAAGGACGACTACGTGTTTACCAACGGCGATTTTCTGAAAACACATAGCCAGTAGTCATCGTCCAACACGCCAGACCGATTGCTCAGAACATTTGCATCTGAGCATCGGTAATGGCTGAAAAGCTGGTATCCAGAAATTGCAGAATGCCATCTGCAGCTGGTGCCAGCTGTTTATCCAGATAGTGCTGATAGTCGGGAGCAGATTCCAGCGCATCAACGGGTTCAGGCCCGTTTCTGGTAATGATGTAGCGAATAGAGCGACCACTCTTCGGTAATTTTCTGGCTGCCTGTATGTGCGGTGGCACATTGCGCTGGTAGTCGTCCAGTGCCCGGCGAATACGCTTCTTGTAAATCAGTTGCTCATCCATTTCGCCCTGTCTGAGTTTTTCAGCTGTGGTGCGAACAAATTCTTCAAAGGGCATGTCATGGAACACACGCCTGAACAGTTCACGCTGAAATTCGCGGGCCAACGGTGTCCAGTCGGTACGGGCCGCCTCCAGACCTTTCACGATCAGCGTGGCCTCACCACCATCGTTTGCATTGATCAAGCCGGCATAGCGCTTCTTGCTGCCGGTGGGCATGCCTCTTACCGTGGGCATCAGAAAGCGACTGTAGTGAGTCTCGTATTCAACCTCCAGGTGTGAGGTAATCTGGTAGCGCTCCATGAGCTCCTTTGTCCACCAGCGGTTGAGTGAGTGCATCAGTTCTTCACCAATAGCCTCGCAACGTGCCTCGTCTGCCGAATCACCGATCAGGACAAACACAGAATCGGTATCGCCATAGATAACCGAATAGCCTTGCTCTTCTATCCAGTCTCGCGTGCGCGTGATGATTTCATGGCCACGCCTGGTAATGCTGGAGGCCAGTTGTTGACTGTAGAACCGGCAGCCTGTTGTACCCAGCACACCGTAGAACGAATTCATGATGATTTTGATGGCCTGAGACAATGGGGCATTACGGGTGAGTTTGGCCTGGTCGCGAGCTGCCCACAGCTCCTCTATCAAGCCTGGCAGGATATGCTCATGGCGTGAGAATTCAGCGTCAACAAAGCCGGGTACCGGGTTGTCTCCAGGAACCGCAAGCCCTAACGGGTCGATAAAAAAGGTTCTGATAATGCTGGGATACAGACTTTTAAAGTCCAGCACCAGCACGTTGTTGTATAACCCCGGAATGGAATCCATGACGTAGCCACCCGGGCTGCCCGGGCCATCGCTACGATTGTCGACGTCGGGTGCCACGTAGCCTGCCCGATGCAACAGTGGCAGATAAAGATTATCGAATGCGGCAACCGAACCGCCGTGACGATCCAGTGCAAGACCGGTCAGATTGGCGCGCTGGATAGCAAATTCCAGTAAATCTGCCTTGATGAAAATTTCGTTAACCAACGTACAGTCGCGAATGTTGTAGTCGGCCAGAGAAGGTTTGTCGTCCCGAAACAGCCGGTTGATCTCCGCTACCTTGTCTTGTTCAGTGGTGATTAATTTGCCCACCCCCAATAATTCATGCGAGACATTGTCCAGAGAGAAACTGTCGAAAGACCAGAAACCTGCTTTCAGTAAATCGATACCATCAAACACAGCACGACCCGGCACCCGAGCAATACGCGGGGAACCCGGATTACCCGGCTGCAAAACGGCTGCCGTCTCGCCACCTCGTCCCAGGCGAAACGGGATACCTAGCGATCGGCATTTCTGATCCATGAAGTTCAGGTCGAAATTGACCACGGCCCACCCGATCAACACGTCCGGATCTGACTGTTCTATCCAGTCGAAAAAGGCATTCATCAAATCCTTCTCGTTAGCGTGATAGATCAGTTCATAATCGCTACGTGATTCAGATTCTGCCGCACCGATCATGAAGACGACGGATTGAGGTGTTGAGTCAGGTTTTGTTGCCTGCGCTGTGTCGAGCGCCACGTCAGACTCCGTGTCAATTGCGTCTTTATTGTCATTCGCTTCAATCGCGTCAACGGCGTCATTAAGTGTGTCGTCTTGCGCTACGTCCGGCACTGTCTGTTGCAGGGTCGCAGCAGCAATCGAGTACAGTGTGCGAGAGCTGCCGCGTGTTTCAATATCAACCGATACGGTGCGCAGGGAAGGGTGATAATTTGCAGGTTTCAGGCGTGCATTTCTAACGTGCTGGTGATGCTTGCGTTGCACCAGATCACCTTCAATACGCATGGCGGCCCGGATGAAGCGCTCCATCAGGTAACGATCGACCGGTTTGATATCGGATTCACACAGTGGCACATCGCTACCGCGTAACTGCTGCAAGTCTCTTTGTTGACGGCAGTAGAGTCCATCGACTGCTTGTCCGTGCAATAGCGACAAAGGCAGCGGCTTACGGTCAACACCGTGCGGTAATGCCAGCTCCAGATCGCGCTCGATGAAACAGACCGCCTGTTGCCCGTTAATGACAATATTCACGGGCCCTTGATCAGAGGTTGCCCACAAGGATAACTCGACGCCGTCGCGTGTATCACGCCATTGGCGAGTCAGGAGATAGGCGTCAAGAGTCATGTCCACCAGTGTACTGGAGCATCGGCAGTGCAGAAAGGGACTTCCGGTATTTGCCGTATGGCAGGACGCTGGCTCGTGTACCATTCCTTGCGTGTATTCCATCCAGCCAGAATTCTAGCCTCATGTTTCGTTATCTACCGGGAATTGTGTTGGTTCAGGTTGTAACGCTTGCGTTGTTATGGGTAAACGCCGGTGCAACGCTGGAAAATCAGTTGTTACGGGTAGGTTTGCCAGCCCTGATTATCAGCGGCGTTACCGCGCTGTGGCTTTCCATGATCGGGCGTATGGAAACCGAGCGTCGTAACACCACGTTGCGTGAGCAGCACGCCACCGAGGTCACACGCCTGAATCGCGAGATAGAGCGTGCCCGTGCCGATGTGCTCCAGCAAGCTAGTGCCGACAAGGCACAGTTGGTGGAAAGAGCCCACTCCCAGCGTGAGCAGCTGGTCAAGCAGACTCACAAGGAGCTGCTCAAGCGTGAACGTGGTATCAACAGGCAAGCTAACCTGAAGGTGGGTCTGGCGTTCATGGGCGTCACGGCCATCGGTGTCATTATGCTGATCACTGAACTGCTCACGCTCGGCTTGCTCACCATCATGACAGCGGGCGGTGCGATGGGTGGCTATCTGTTTCGCTGGCGACAGACACGCCAGATGATGGAAGGCCTGGGTACGCTGCCGTCCAAAAATGCCAAGGCTTTGCCACGAGGGGCTATCGTGATTGGCGAGTCGACCAACATGACTGACAAAGAGGCTCGCACGGCAGGTCTGGACCCTATCGAGCTCGACGCGGATGACGGTTCAGAAGCGACTCGCGAACGTTCGCGTAAACCCTCGTCTTAAGTGGTTATTGAAAAAATGCTTTCGCATTAGCGACATCGTACAAATTGGCATTTTCGCCTCCTTCCGTTAAGGTTCTACCAAGACGTTTGGAAAACCATGTATGGAGTTTCTTCAGTATTTTGGCGGGGTCTTTGAGCCGGTCTCGTTCATGCTGCTATTAGGTGGAACCATTGGCGGGCTCATTCTGGGTGCTACGCCTGGCCTCTCACCGACGATGGCTGTTGCGCTTCTCATCCCCTTTACGTTTCAGCTTGAAGCCACTCAGGGGCTTATATTGCTGGGTGCGGCCTACACGTCCACGGTTGCTGGTGGTGCTGTCAGTGCTATTTTGCTGAAAATCCCCGGTGCGCCTGCCAACATAGCCACAGCCCTCGATGGGCATGAGATGGCACGGGCAGGGCGTGGTACCGAAGCTTTGCACGTCTCCTTTCTGGCCTCGGGTGTGGGCGGTATTATCGGTGTGCTATTGCTGATATTTCTCACGCCTGTGCTGGCACGCTGGGCATTGGCGTTTGGCCCGTCCCACTTGTTCTGGATGGCGATTCTGGGTGTCACCATTATCGGCTCTCTGGATTCACGGTCCTTTGTCAAAGGGTTGTTGTCCGGCTGTCTCGGTTTGTGGCTATCGATGATTGGTTACGACGATATTCAAGGTGCACAACGTTTTATATTTCATGATGCATTAACGGGTGGTGTGAACATCATTACCGCATTAATCGGCATTTTCGCTATTCCCCAAGTGATTGAGATGCTGGCCAAGGGACGAGTGGAGCATCAGGTGGCTGCCATCTCGGTCGGTAAACAGTCGCTGCTGAACTCATTAAAACTATTGGTAAAAAATATCAAGGCACTGTCGCTGGGCACGGTAATAGGGTCGGTGATTGGATTGATACCGGGTGTGGGTGGCCAGATCGCAGGCTTGCTTGCCTATGACCAGACGCGCAAGTTTTCAAAAGACGCGGACTCATTCGGCAAGGGAAATCCTGCCGGGGTCATCGCCGCTGAATCTGCGAACAATGCCATGGTCGGTCCATCACTGGTGCCGTTACTCACATTGTCCATACCCGGTAGTCCCACGGCTGCCGTGCTACTCGGCGGATTGTTGATTCACGGGATATTCCCGGGCTCAGATCTGTTTGATAATTACCCTGAGGTAGCATGGACCTTTATCAATTCCATGCTGGTAGGGCAGGTATTGATGGTGATATTCGGTATCTGGGTAGCCAGTTATGCAGCGCGAGTGGCCCAGGTTCCACCACCTGTTATGGCGGCTGCCGTTTTGGTTCTTGCCTTGTTTGGTTCCTATTCGGTGCAGCAGTCCATGGGGGATGTGTACATCATGCTGGCATTGGGAATCAGCATGTATTTTCTGGAAAAAGTGGGTTTCTCGGCAGCGCCGCTGGTGCTCGGCTTGATACTGGGACCTATTGCTGAGGCCAATTTCATTCAGGGCAGCATGATAGCCAACGCGATGGACGGGCCTGTGCGCTATTTCCTGACAGGTCCACTGAACCTGTTTCTGGTTGCGCTGGTGATAGCATCCGTCAGCTGGAGTTTCTTCAGTTCGCGCAAACAGGTAAATAGCAATACCGCAACCCTGGATGTCACGCCGTGAGTGCAAGTATCCAACCTGCAAAAAATGCGGGTCGTCTGCAACATCTCCTGCCAGCATTACTGGTATTGCTACTGGCACTAGTTGTTATCTGGTTGAGCTACACCAGGGAACCTGCTGAAGCCTTTTTGTTTCCAAGGCTTATCAGTAGCGTTATGGTGTTACTGGCGATCTGGAACTTCATTCGTGCAGCGGCGGGTCTGGCCAGGGTGGGAGACGGATTGGCTGGCAAGACTCTATTGAATATTGCGCCGGGTGTGGGCGTCATGTTGTTACTGGTCTACCTCGGAGCCAAGGCGCTGGGTTTTTACGCAGCCTCGTTTTTGGCTTATCTATGTGTATATAGTTTGTATGACCCTGCGTCTCATCTCAGTGTGAAGTCGTGGCTCAGGCGATTGTGGGTAACAGCGCTTTTCATGGTTGTCATTTATGTGTTGTTTAACATGTTGTTAAAGGTTCAAACACCTCGGGGGCTTTTCTTCTGACGGGTCGCGTTATGTTCACCAGCATAACGGTGTTGTGTGATACGTCCGAGCAGGAATCCTCAAAAGAACATCAATCACTTTGGAGAATACAATGAAAAAAAGATTGTTATCGATAGCACTGCTTGCTGCTGCCAGTGTTGCAGCTTCTGGAACTGCGTTTGCCGAGGGTTACCCCGACAGGCCCATCTCTGCCATGGTTTCCTATGGCGCCGGTGGGGCCACTGATTTTCAGGCGCGTATCGTAACCATGATGGCGGGTAACGAGGATTACCTAGGCCAACCCATGGTTATCATCAACAAGCCCGGTGCCGGTGGCCGTGTAGGCTGGAACTGGTTTGCCTCCGACGCCGATAACGACGGCTATACACTGGCTGCTTACAATGTGCCGCATTTCATTGCGCAATCGATCGAAGGCGGTGTCAAGTACAGCGCGGACAGCTTTGAGCCTATCGCCAACTGGGGGGCTGATCCTGCTGTTGTTATTGTGGGGGCCGACAGCCCTTACAACACCATTGAAGAGCTGATGGGGTTTGCCAAGGAGAACCCGGGCAAGGTGACGGTATCAGGTGCCGGCTTGTATGTAGGGCATCACATTGCCGCCTTGCAGATTGAGAAAGCCACCGATACCAAGCTGGCCTACATTCCCACCAAAGGTGGTGGTGCCGCTGCCATGAAGGCGGTGATTGGTGGTGATGTTATTGCCGGTATCAACAACTTGTCCGATGCGTTTCGTGCAAGGGAGGCAGGCAACGTCAAGATTCTTGCCGTGGCTGACGTGGCACGCTCAGAAGAGTTTCTACCGGATGTACCCACTCTGATGGAAGCTGGCTATGAGGTGGATAACGCGTCAGTGAATTTTCGTGGCGTGATGGTGCCTGCAGGAACTCCGGCAGATGTTATCGATATGCTGGCAGAGAAGGTGCCAGCCATGTTTGGCGATGCACGCGTGGCCAAGCAGATGGCCGCCGGTGGTTCGCCGATGAAAATCATGTCGCGCGAAGAAGTTCAGTCCATGTGGGCAGCTCGTCAGGAGACTCTGACTGAGCTGCTGGCTGGTTTGAAGTAACCGACCGGCTAAGAGGAATAACGCCCATGTCCGTGCAATCAATGAACACTGTGAATGAAGAGGCGCAAGTGGATGCGTTGGTTGCACGGGCACGAGCGGCACAGGAGCGCTATGCGCAAGGGGCTGATCAGGCGCGTTTTGATCAGGCCGCGTTGGCTGCAGCCTGGGCCATCATGCAGCCAGAGCGTAATAAAGAGCTATCAGAACAGGCGGTCGAGCTGACAGGGCTTGGTAACGTCAACGACAAGATCACCAAGAACCACCGAAAAACACTGGGATTGCTGCGAGATATTCAGCATGTACAAAGCGTGGGCATCATCAATCAAGATGACAAGACCGGTATTACGGAAATTGCGCGTCCTATTGGTGTGGTGGGTGCGGTAGTACCCTCAACCAATCCTGCTGCCACACCGGCAAACAACATTATTAATGCACTGAAGTGCGGCAATGCCATCATCCTGTCACCGTCGCCCAAGGGCGTGGAAGTGTGCGGGAGGCTACTTGATTTTATCTATGCAGAATTTGACAAGATAGGCCTTGAGCATGATCTGGTTCAGATGGTTCCTTCGCCATCTTCCAAGGTCAAGACACAACGGCTTATGGAAGCGGTCGATCTGATCATTGTGACCGGAAGTCAGGACAACGTGCGTCGAGCGTACCAGTCAGGCACACCAGCCATTGGCGTGGGTGCAGGTAACGCTACCGTTATCGTTGATGAGACTGCTGATCTGGCCGCGGCTGCGCAAAAAATTGCAGCGTCCAAAACATTCGACAACGCCACATCCTGTTCATCAGAGAACGTCATCATCGTGGTGCGCAGTGTGCTGGAGGATTTCATGCAGGCGTTGCATATTCATGGTGGCCGGTTACTGGACGACACCAATTCGGCCCGACTAAAGGCCTCGTTGTTTGAGAATGGTTATCTCAACCGATACATGATTGCTAAAGATATTCAGGTGTTTCTCGATGTGGCTAAATTGGCTGTCGAGGATCGTGAAACCGCGCGCTTTGTTGTCATTCATGGTTCTGGAGTTGGGCCTGATGCACCGGAGTCCGGTGAGAAGTTATCGCTGACGCTTACGCTGTTCGTCGTTGATGATTTCAATGCAGCAACGGATCAGGCTGCGCAGGTGCTGAGCTTTCAAGGGGCGGGGCATTCCGTCGGGTTGCATACGTCGGACAATGCGCGCGCCGTGAGCCTTGGCCACTCGTTGCCAACGTGCAGAGTCATTGTCAATCAGGCTCATTGTTTTGCCACAGGTGGGTCGTTCGACAACGGTTTACCGTTTTCGTTATCCATGGGTTGTGGCAGTTGGGGTGGGAATTCGATAGACAATAATCTGCACTACCGGCATTTCATGAATATCACCAGAGTCGTTCATCCCATACCCAGCCGTGAGCCCGCGTTGGACGACGTGTTCGGTGAATACTGGAAAGCGGCTGGCCGGTAGATGAGCACAGTACGAGATCTGATTGATACGCGTGCACGTGACAATGCCTCAACACTGTTCCTGATTGATCCGGCATCCGGTGCACAGCTCAGCTTTGAGCAGCTGCGAATATCAGCAATTGCACTCAGTGATTTTATTGGTAAGCAAGGCGTGTTGTCTGGTCAGAGTGTTGCGTATGCGATGCACAACAGCCCGCAATGCGTAATGACTATTCTCGGTATTCTCTACGGTGGCTTCCGGGCAGTGGCCGTTAATCTGGTTGCGGGTAGAGATACCATCGGGTATGTGTTGAGCCACTCTGAGTCAGTACTGATCTTGACGCAGCCAGATCATGTCAGCTTGCTTGATGAGGCGATGATGTGTGATGCATTCGAGCAATCTTCTGCTGTGGATGTATTCTGTGCCACTGAATTTCAGCGCGGTGATGTGAGTGTCAGTTTTACCATCGTTGCAGGCAGTGCAGGCAGTGCAGGCAGTGCAGGCAGTGCAGGCAGTGCAGCAACTAATAGTTGTCCGGGTGATCCAGAGCTACTACAGTTGACCGCATCCAGCGATGCCTTACTGATGTACACCAGTGGTACTACAGGTAGGCCCAAGGGTGTGGTGCTTAGTCATGGCAATCTGATTGCCGGTGGGGCCAATGTTGCGTTAGGCCATGAGCTGACAGATCAGGATCGTGCGTTGTGTGTGCTGCCGCTTTACCATATTAATGGACTGTGCGTGACTATTTTCGGGCCACTTGTTACTGGCAGTTCTCTGGTGTTACCGAAGCGCTTTTCCACCTCCGGCTTCTGGCAGTGGATAGATGATTATCGATGCACCTGGTTCAGCGTGGTACCGACACAGATCGCTTATCTTCTGCGCGATGCAGATGCTCAGGCAAGTCGACCGTGGTTACGTTTTGGACGATCAGCATCAGCACCGTTGTCACCTGATGTTCACCGCAACTTTGAAGCCTGTTTTGGCGTGCCGCTGATAGAAACGATGGGGCTAACGGAAACCGCCGCTCAGATTGCCAGTAATCCCATGCCGCCGCACCCGCGCAAGCTGGGCTCACCGGGTGTACCCGTCGGGGATCAGGCGCGTATCGTAGATCCTGATCTGGGGGATGTTGTCACCGGGGGAGAAGGTGAGCTATTGATACGCGGTGCCAATGTCATGCAGCGATACTTCAAGAACGAGCAAGCGACGCAGGATGCGCTTGTGCAAGACGGCTGGTTGCGCACAGGTGATCTTGCGCGTCAGGACGAGGAGGGCTATCTGTTTATTACGGGACGTTTGAAGGAGCTCATCATCAAGGGTGGTGAAAACATCGCGCCCCGCGAAATAGACGAAGCGCTGTATCAGCATAGCGATGTCGTAGAAGCTGCTGCGTTTGCCAGGCCTTGCGACAACTTTGGCCAGATTGTAGAAGCAGCAGTAGCGATAAAAACCTCGTCTATCCTGAAAGAAGAGGATCTGCTTAAGCTTTGCGTAGAACGCGTGGGGAAATTCAAATGCCCGGATCGCATCCATTTTCTGGCTGAGTTACCCAAAGGGCCGTCTGGCAAGATTCAGAGAATCAAACTCATGGAACTGTTGGTGAACTAATCGATGAGCCACAAATCGCCAGCGTGACCACTGTGCAGAATATGCGGGCGAAGTGAGGGTACAACTGTACAAACCAAGGCGCCCGATAACCATAGGCCTGGCCCAGAAGCGTAAGTATGGGATAGTAGTTGTGTGGAACAGGGTCTTCCAGCCAAGTACAGGTACGCATTCATGAATCTTCAAATTAACGGTACGTTGCTCGTTGGGGGCAACGAGCTGAGTGGAACGGCGGATGCCATTCACGCGATCAATCCGGAGAACAACTTGCGGCTGGAACCCGCTTTTGGTGGTGCCACGGATGCGGATATCCGTGCTGCGTGTGTTTTGGCAGCTGATGCGTTCAGCCACTATCGAAACACCCGTCCTGATCAACGTGCAGCGCTTCTGGATTGCATTGCTGATGAGATTGAGGCGATTGGTACGGTGCTGGTGGATAGGGCAGTGCTGGAGACCGGCTTGCCTGCTGCCAGAATTGAGAGCGAGCGCACCAGAACTGCTAGCCAATTGCGCTTGTTTGCAACGCATGTGCGCAAAGGTAATTGGCTTGGCGTACGCATGGATTCTGCACAACCGGCGCGTCTACCGCTATCTCGCTCAGACATCAGGCTGCAATACGTACCGTTAGGGCCAGTTGCGGTCTTTGGTGCCAGTAATTTTCCGCTGGCCTTTTCAGTTGCAGGGGGCGATACAGCTTCGGCACTTGCGGCTGGTGCCCCCGTTATCGTGAAAGCACATTCAGCGCACCCGG
>ENA-ORXT01000764-ORXT01000764.1-marine-metagenome-genome-assembly--contig:-NODE-764-length-48262-cov-4.075770_pt1 | contig 48262 bp, 32 predicted proteins | sample MGYA00237868_ERZ511482 | MGnify/ENA metagenome assembly ERZ511482
TAGCATGGGAATGGAGTATCCTATGATTTGCTTTAATTATGGTAGATGTGCGGACGACGGAACCTATGCTGAACGTACGAAGTATGGACATATCGGAGTAATAATCCACGAGGTAGGACACAACTGGTTTCCTATGATAATTAATTCAGATGAACGCCAGTGGACATGGATGGACGAAGGTTTGAATACATTTGTTCAGTTTCTAACGGAACAGCACTGGGAAAGAAATTACCCGTCTAGGAGAGGGCCTGCACATAAGATAACAAGCTATATGGGTGGGGACAGAGATAAGATTTCTCCGATCATGACAAATTCTGAATCTATCTGGCAGTTTGGAAATAATGCCTATGGAAAACCAGCCACTGCTCTCAATATACTGCGTGAGACGATTATGGGAAGAGAGTTGTTTGATATGGCGTTTGCAGAATATTCTAAGAGATGGGCATTTAAACATCCATCACCTGCAGATTTCTTTAGAACGATGGAGGATGCATCTGGAGTGGATTTAGATTGGTTCTGGAGAGGATGGTTTTATACAAATGAGGCTGTAGACATTTCTATGTCTGAGGTTAACCATAAAAAAATGGATACAAAGAATCCTGATAAAGAAAATGCAATAAAGCGTGCAGAACGCGATGGCCGATCAGAAGGAATTACTGCCATGCGTAATAAGAAAGATATCAAAACAGTGTTAGCTGATAAAGATCCAAGCATTATAGATTTTTATAGCAAGCATGATAAGTTACAAACAGACGCGATCGACAGAGAGAATTATAAAAGATATTACGACTCGCTTTCTGATAAAGAAAAAGAAATAATTGAAAGTGGATTGAATTATTACGAAATCACATTTGAGAATAAGGGCGGATTGGTGATGCCTATAATTTTAGAATTTACGTACAAAGACGGAAGCACTGAATTAGAAAGAATTCCTGCGGAGATCTGGAAACTTACAAACGATAAGGTGACAAAAGTTTTCGTCAAAGAGAAAGAGATTACGTCTATCACTTTGGATCCATATCTTGAAACAGCAGATGTTGATAGATCAAATAACCATTATCCGCCTCAACCAGAAATTGATAGATTTGAATTATTTAAGTCGAGTAGAAGGGGAGGAGAAAATGGAATGCAGAGAGCGAAAAGAGCAAAAGAAAAGTCTATAAAACCTTGATAATCCATTATTTATGGTTTTTAATCTATATTAACATGTATTTTTATAAACTGGGGTGTTCTACTAATAAAACCTTTTATGTTCTTGTAACATAAAAGCATTTACTCTTTAAAATAGTCAATATGAAAACTAGACTTATTTATTCTAACAATTGTCTTTATGTCTCCAACATTAAGTTTTATAGTTTGTAAGCGGGACATGCAAGGAAGCAATTGTCGGTGATGACCCCATGGGGCTCTGTGATTTTTTATAGATCTTGACAGAAAAAAAATATTCTTAAGTGGTAAATATCTAGTGAGATTGACAATGAATGGATAAGTGATTGGGATAATATTGGATATGTAATGGAAACAGTAATATAAAAACATCTATATATTTGATAACGAAATGCCAATGAAAGCTATTAACTATTACAAGCTTGAATAAATAGATTTTGATGTTGTCAAAAATATAGCGATAAGCTTGGCATTAAGATATAAAACAAAAGGTCTGATATTTTAACCTAATCCAACAATGGTATGTTCATTTGAACGCAAATGATAATATCAATTTAAGTTTTAGATATAGGTAAATGTCTAAAACAGAATGTGAATTTAAGTGTGTTAACTCTCGGGATATACGTGCCTTAAAAAAATCAAGAGGTCATTATATTTACTCAGTATTAGATTTAGCGATAGAGTTAGGAGTAGGGGTTTTATATTAAATATGTGTCTTATGTAAAACAGCTGACATTTGAATAATCAAATATTGCTGTTAGATTTTTTTCTTTTAACCAAAAAAATAAACACCTATGAAAGGCATCAACTACCTTTTCGTGTTGCTATTAATCAGTGGCAACCTATGCGCAACCAACTACACTTTTACTGGAGACATTGATACAGAATGGGCCAACTCGGGCAACTGGGACGTATATCCTGGACTCATTTTAGCAGAGGGCGATACTGCTTTTATTGAATCCCCCTGCATGCTAATGGCCGAAATTTATGAAATCAATGGAGATGTTATCGTACAAGCAGATGCTAGTCTTAGTATGTGCAGCGATGTAACTGTGTTCGGAAAGATTACAAATTACGGTTCTATAATGTCGGATGGGTTTGTAAATATTGATGAAACAGGAGTAATTCAAAACGACGGAACGATAACTGGTTTTGGCTATTTCTTGTATGGCCAAATAATTAATAACGGAGAAGCTATCGATCTTTCTATAGATGGTGAGTATGGCGGTGAAATTATTAATTACGGAATCATGAATAATTTTTCTCTCCAAGATCCTGGAGGAGTAACATTTCATAATACAGAATCAGGAATTGTGGTTTTAGAATACGCTGACATTTCTGGAGAATTTATTAACGATGGTGAAATTACAGGCACGTCAATTTTTAATCACGGGGGAAGTATTGTAAATAATGGAAATATGGAGCTTGCTGATATTTATGGTTATATCGGTTATGAAGGAGGCATATCACTTGTAAATAATGGAACGATTAGTACAGCTTTTTTGGAAAACCTAGACGGATCGGATATGCTTAATACGGGTGTAATTGAGGTTTCAGAACTCTTAGCTGTTTGGGAATATTCTAGTTTAGATAATTCGGGAACTATTAATACTTTTCATTTTTTTAGTTACGGAATTGTAACAAACTCAGGAGACTTTACGATCACTGAGCAAGGTGATAACGGTTATGACGATTATGAAAACCCAGGAACCAGTTACATCGTAAATGATGGCTTTTTCCATACTCTAGGAGACTTCTATAATAACGATACGATTTATAATAATTTGGATTTCATGGTAGACGGCATGTTGTATGGTGATGGAATTGTAATTGGTAATATAATTATAGAATCGAGTATAGCACCTGGCAATTCTCCAGGCATATTTTCAGTAAATGGAGATTATGAACAAACGGCAACATCCAATTTAATTATTGAATTAGATGGTCCTTCTACAGGAACTCCTGGTGTTGATTTTGATCAAGTGGATGTAACAGGACAAGCTACTTTAGCAGGAACACTTACTGTACAACTTAATACAACAGAACCAAATGTAGGAGATAGCTATCCGATTATGAATTATGGCTCTTTAAAACCAGGATCAGAATTTGCATTAGACCTGCCGGTCCTTTCAGGGGACAAAGTTTGGACGGTTATTTATAATTCGGATGGAGTTTTATTAATTGTGGATGCAGCATTGCCAGTTGAAATGAGCAAATTTTCCGTGAGTGATAAGGGCACAAGTATACATTTAAATTGGACTACAGAAACAGAAGTGAACAACGCTGGTTTTGAGGTTTTACGATCTGCAACTAGTGATACATGGGAAGTTATTTCTTTTGTAGGCGGTCATGGAACAACATTGGATCAGAAAGAATACAAATTTAATGATGAAAAACCGTTAGAAGGAAAGTCCTATTATAGATTAAACCAGATTGATAATAATGGTAGGTATAGTTTAAGTCAGATATTGGTAGTAGACAGAGAACGGAGAGTAAATGTATTTCCGAACCCTGTAAGCAATTACCTAATGGTGAATAGTCCGAACAGAGAACGCTTTAGTGTTGTGAATCAATCAGGAATATTGGTGAATGAGGGTATTGTAGAGGGTTTTCAAAGAATTGATCTAAGTGTATTACCAGAAGGTAACTACATGTTTATATTAGGAAACGAAACGATACAATTAACAAAACGCAATTAATTATCGGCTTAGCAAATAAGCTTTGAAGTCAGAAAAGGCGGTAGACAGATCTACTGCCTTTTTTGTTTTTTCTGCAAGTTCGGCTAGACGTTTAGGAATATGGATTGATGTATTAAGAGTAGGTTCTACCACATCTAAAAACTTAGACGGATGCGCCGTTTCTAAAAAGACAACATGTGCAGATGGATCATTTTGTAAATACTCTTCTGATGCTAAGAAACCTATAGCACCATGCGGATCGCAGACATATTTATAGTTTTTAAAAACGGTGACTATGGCATCTCGTGTTTTCTCATCTGAATAGGCGTATCCTACAATGTCCTTTTTGACTGCATTCCAATCCTTGCCATAGAGTTCAAGTATGCGAGAAAAATTAGATGGGGCACCCACATCCATAGCGTTTGAGATAGTGGAAATAGATTCAATAGGTGAATATTCCCCAGATATTAGGTAGCGTGGAACAACATCGTTGCTATTTGTAGCTGCAATGAACTTCTTTACAGGTAAACCCATTCGTTTAGCAAATAATCCAGCAGTCAGATTACCAAAATTTCCGCTAGGCACACAAAAAACAAGATTTGATTTATCTTGAATTTGTTTATAAGCTTCGAAGTAATAGAAAGATTGCGGAATTAACCGTGCTATGTTTATGGAGTTTGCAGAACTTAAAGAATATCGTTGATTTAAATCAGAATCAAGGAAAGCCTGCTTAACAAGTGCCTGACAATCATCAAAATTTCCGTCAATTTCGCAAGCATGAATATTATTGCCTAGCGTGGTTAGTTGCTTTTCTTGTAACGCACTAACACGACCCGATGGATACAAAATAACTACTTCTACACCAGGCGTATTGTAAAAACCAGCTGCTACTGCGCCACCAGTATCTCCACTCGTTGCTACTAAGATTGTAATTTTCTTTGTGCTTTTTTGTGTAAAGTAAGATATGAGTTCAGCCATAAACCGTGCGCCAAAATCTTTAAAGGCTAAAGAGGGTCCATGAAAAAGTTCTACGGTAGAAATACGCTCGCTTACCGATATTACGGGTGCGGGAAAATTAATTGCTTTTTGTATGATATCGTTTAGAGCGTTTGGAGGAATGTATTCACCTAAGAGGTTTGCACATACGATAAATGAGAGTTCAGCAAAGTCATACTGTTCTATGTTCTGGATAAACTGCTCGTCAAGGCGGGGTATAGACGTTGGCATATATAAGCCCTTATCTATTGGGAGGGACTTTAAAACAGCTGTTTTAAGATCAACAATGTTTTGCTTATTGTTCGTGCTAAATAACTTCATTCTTAATATTTATAAGCACCTGTTTTATTAATTCCAGAAATAAAGACATCTACGTCTGTCTTTTCATTCATATAATATGATTCAACTGCTGACAATATATTTTCTGCGATAAATGAGTTTTCACAAAGTGCAAACATCGAAGGGCCAGCTCCACTAATACTAAAACCTAATGCGTCATTTTCTAAGGCAATCTCTTTTATTCTGTCAAAATGAGGAATTAGTTTCTTACGTTGTGGCTCTATAATATGGTCAGTAAGAGAACGTCTAATCATATTAAAATCTGACGTATAAAAGGCAGCAACTAATGCAGCTAAATTGCCTGTTTGCGCTATCAAATTGTCTAAGGAGACAGTGTCGTTTAATAAAGCCCTTGATTCACTTGTAAGTATCTTTAAATGCGGATGGACCATTACAAGACTCAGGTGTTCAGGCACATAAATACGTTTCCAGTCTAGAGTTTTGTTATCACGAATTAGAATAATTCCTCCAAATAAGCTTGGCGCAACATTATCTGCATGCCAACTTCCATCTGCAACCTGTTCGCCTTCCACAGCAAAGCGGAGCAATTCAGATTTTTGCAATGGTTTACCCAAATATTCGTTTATGCCCATAACTCCCGCTACCGCGCTGGCTGCACTGGAGCCTAAACCTGTACCAAGCCTCATTTTCTTAATTAGCTCCATTTCAATGGGCATATTTTCTTCTCCCAAATGTTGTAGCAATCGAAGAGCGGCGAGACCAGCAGTATTTTTTTCTAACTCTTTAGAAAGCGACTTTCCATTGGAAATTTTTGAGATAACCAATCCGTCTTTCGTTCCTTTTCTAACAATAACCTCATCGCCAGGATTATCTAAGGCGAGACCGAGGATATCATAACCTACTGCAATGTTTGCAATTGAGGCAGGTGCGAAAACTTTAACTCCACTCATAGTCTTTCTATTCTGTTTTTAGAGGCAATACTTAAAATTTCTGCGAAAACTCCTGCAGCAGTTACCCCTGCACCGGCACCGGGTCCTTTTACAACTAGATGTCGTGAAGCATATCGATTGGTTGTTAATGCAATCATATTATCACTACCCGCAAGGTTATAAAAAGGATTATCTTGATCTACGCTGACTAATTTTACACTAGCCTTTCCGTTTTCTAAACTAGCAATGTATCTTAATTTTTTATTTTCCTTTTCTGCAGTAAGAACCATTTCATTAAATAAGCTATCATTTTTTTGAAGCTCAGTATAAAAGGCATCTACATTATTTGCATCTAAACAAGATTGTGGTAAGATATTATCAAGAGAAACATCTGTCATTTCTAAAGGCACTCCTGCTTCCCGAGCAAGAATAGTAATCTTACGTCGTACATCCGTTCCGTTTAGATCATCGCGCGGATCAGGTTCTGTAAGTCCTTTGGTTTGCGCATCCTTTACAACAGAACTGAAAGATCGGGAGGAATTGAATGTGTTAAAAATATAGGAGATGGTCCCAGAAAGAATAGCATCCAGCTTTATTATTTTATCTCCACTAGACATTAAATTTTTAATAGTTGAAATAATTGGTAAACCCGCTCCAACATTGGTTTCATACAAGAAATCTATATTTTTCTTCTGTGCCATTGACTTTAGAGAAAGATAATCCTTGTAAGAACTAGAGGTTGCAACCTTATTGGGTGTTACAATAGAGATATTAGCTCCGAGAATTCTCTCATATTCCGCAGGTATTTCTGCATTTGCTGTACTGTCGATAAAAATAGAATTGGGCAAATTAAGTGCTATCATTTTGTCTACAAAGCGAGTTGGGGTAGAGTCAGATTCAGATGATAAAAGAGTTTCTTTCCATCCATTAAGTGCAATTCCTTGTTCTGTAAATAACATTTTTTTGGAGTTGGACAATCCTGAAAAACGTAAATCAATTTGATCTTCTTTGAATAATCTATCTGCGTTTGTTTTTACTTGTTCTAATAATGTCCCACCAATCAGGCCAACTCCCTGCATAAATAAATGCACTGTTTTGGATCCAGAAAGGAAGAAGGAGTCATGGATTAAATTTAGTGCTTTCACAGCATCCACTGCTTGGACAACGAAAGAGATATTTAATTCTGAAGATCCTTGAGCAATTGCAATTACATTTACCCCATTCTTTCCTAAGGCAGTAAATAACTTACCCGCCACCCCAGGAATATTTCGCATTTGTTCACCCACTACAGCAATAATTGAAAGCCCTTTTTCTAAGTTGACGGCTTCTATGTATCTTTTTTCGAGTTCTTTTTCAAATTCGATCTCTATTGCATTTTTTGCCCGAACCGCTTCTTCTTTTTTGACTGCAAAACTGATAGAATGCTCTGAAGACCCTTGTGTAATGAGGATTACACTAATTCCATCTTTTGCCAATGAACTAAAAAGTCTTCCAGAAATACCAGGTATTCCGACCATGCCAGAACCCTGTAAGCTTAATAATGCTATGCCTGAGAGCGATGAAAGCCCTGTAATTTCTTTTGCTAAAGAAGCCTCGGTTTCTTTATTTATCAATGTGCCTTTAAACTCAGGATTGAAGGTATTTCGTATGTAGATAGGGATGTCTTTTAGAAGCGCAGGCTGGATGGTTGGTGGGTAAATTACTTTGGCACCGAAATGCGAAAGCTCCATTGCTTCTTTATAACTTAACGAAGGAATAGTGAATGCTTTTTTAACTTTCCTTGGATCACAGGTTAACACACCATCTACATCTGTCCATATTTCCAAGGCTTTTGAGTTTAGTGCAGCAGATAAAATACTTGCTGTATAATCAGAACCACCTCTTCCTAAAGTAGTCGTGAGCCCTCCAACATCAGAAGCAATAAAACCAGTAACGATATGAAGCGTGTCTGCATTTTCTTTATAGTATTCTATTGTTTTTTCTTTGGTGGTTTCAAAATTTACAATTGCGCTCCCAAAGGATTTATCTGTAATTATAATCTTTCTAGCATCTAAGAAACGTGCTGAAATACCTCTATCGTTAAAAGCGTTGGCGATAATAAAAGCAGAATTTCTTTCTCCAAAACTCAACACATAATCCATTGTACGCGGCGAACATTCCCGCACTAAAAACACTCCGTGTAATAAATTTTTAAGGGTCGAATGGTTTTCTGATAGATCTAGTTTTACTTTTTGGTAGGTTTCATTAGTAAGTAAATCTGTTGCTGTTTGATGATGTCTTTCACTAAAGGCCTTAAATACTTCTAAATAGGATATATCTCCACTGGCAGCTAAAGCACTCATTTCAATGAGTTGGTCTGTAACGCCTCCAAATGCTGAAACCACCACAGTGTATGCACCTTTGCCTTGATATTGATCTTGAAGAATGTCAAAAACCTTGAGAATATTCTCTTTGTTTTTAACGGAAGAGCCACCAAATTTTAGAACCTTCATATTAGTCTATTTATTTAATCGAAAGCAATTACAAAGGAAGAGTAATTATAAACGAATTAGTAATATTCTAGTGTTAATTGTGCAGTATCTTTTTAATGGAGGTAGAAAGGTTATCGAGGATTTTTAGTGTTTTGCTTTCTCTTTGACTAAAACAAACCCATCCATGTTTTGAAAAGTATATATCCCGTTATTAATTGTACCATTCGCGCTCTGTATAAAAAATTTAAAACGGTGAGTTTGAGTTGAACTCTCAAATTCTATCTGATCGTGTTGTGGGTCAATCGCGAATCTATCTTTGTATTTTTCTATAAAAGGTGTAAGTGAAATATTCTGTTTTTCGTTATCCTTTGTTGTAAAAGTTATTGATGACTTATCGTCACTTAAATGTATGCGGCTCGTTTTATTTTTTCCGACATAATATGATTTTATCTGTATGAGTTCATCGAACCCTGCCAAAGGTGTATCGATAGTTGCCTCTGTATATATGGTAAAATAATCACGGTTATCGCTTGCGTGATAGTAGAAATTAGGAGTGATATTTAACGCTCTTGCGTAAGCCAGAAGAAGAGTATCTGAACGACCCCAGAGGTGTCTGCCAAAGTCTAATGGAGAAACTGCGGTTTGTACAGGAAACGAGTCTAGCTTAAGTTGTAGCTCTAAGCCTTTATATTTATTGAGCTTTTTTAAAGCATTTCTATTATTTAAAGTCGACAGTCCTTGAGATATTATATGTTCTGTTTTTTTTGAGAGGTTTTGAGCAGGAAGCAAAACACCATCCTTAAGCATTCCAGCCTTTGTTAGTTCTTTTGAAAAGCGACTAAATTGTGAGTTGACTGTTGTGCTATACATATTCATAGGACCAACCGTTGCAATCAATGTAAATATTGCTAAACTTATAGGAATCCATTTAATATTATCCTCTTTAGAAATAACAAAATAGCAAGAAATAAGAGACAACCACAAACTAAGTGATGCAACTATGTATCTAGGTTCTGTCACTCCGTAATCGCTGATTCGTTTATAAACAGCAAGCATTAAAACGATACTCATAATGGCCTGATAATGGAAATAATATTTTTTAAACATGTTTACGAACCGTCCTTCTTTTTTGTCTAGACGTATATAATTGAGTAGATACGCAAGAATTCCAAATACAGAAAACCACAAGACCATATTAGAGACCCAACCTCTAGGCCACGACCATTGGAATACTATTTTTAAGACGTATGCAAGTAGAATTACCCCGTACAGTATCACTACGGGCAGCAAAATTCTTCGCGAAAACACTCTGAAAGCAAGCGAGTTTTCTAACTCCTTGTTATCAAAAACAAGATCTTCAGGAAACCGCGAAAAGAAATAGAGGGGATGAAAAAGAGAAAGTAGGATGATCCATAGATCACCATATATTTCTAGGGGTTTAAAGGATATCCCGAATAATTTTTCAAGAGCGACTATGGCAACGCTTAAAGAAAGAAATATAAATAAAGTGTAAATAGAAGCCTCTAAAAACCGTAATAGAAGGGTCTTGTTGTATGCCCAAAACTGTTTCAAATCTTGATTTTTCCAAAACGGAATTACAGTAATCAACAAATGTAGTACAAAGACCAAACCCACCGTTTGCACAACATGTTTTTCTCCAGGATAAGCTGGAAGTAAGAAGTAATAAAGTACAGCAAACACAGCAACACCGCCAACATAAAACAAGTATTTATTTTTAATGGAAGTATTGTTTATTCGTGCAATTGATAGCAAGGCAAAACTTGCAAACAACAAAACCAAAACATGCAATAACTTCATAACTATTCTAAAAGCCTCTAGATCCGTTTTTATAACTTTTTCAACAAGTAGAAGGGATATTATACCAATGATGCTTGACACAAGGATAGGAAGAGGAAAGCGCTTAAGAACAGATGAAATATTGATTTTATCTAGGAAGGCAAGATTCACACTTAATTATTTATTATCTTATCAATATACTGATTTTCTGCAAGCCTCATTTTTTCTCTATCATTAGGATCTTGATCGTCCATGCCGACAAGATGTAAAACACCATGCACTATAACCCTAGAAAGCTCATTATCGAAGCTAACGCCAAAAGATTCTGCATTTTCTTTTACCCTGTCAATGCTAATGAAAATATCGGATTCTAATAGCTCTGTCCCATATGGAAAGGTGAGGATATCAGTATAAAAATCATGATTGAGGTGTGTCTTATTTAGCTCCAAAAGATATGCATCATCACAGAAGATATATTGGATAGTAGAATAGTCTTTTTTAAAATCAGCGAAGATTTGTTTAAGAACAGAAATATATTTTTCTTCTTCAGCTAAAGAGAATTCAATAAGATGAGATGTAAATGAGATGTTTTGTTTACCCAACGCAACGATGCTTAAAACAAATTTTCACGCGACGGCCATTATCTAAAAAATCGATTTCGTCTGAAAGCTCTTTCATGATATGTACTCCACGCCCACCACAACAATCAATGTTTTCTTCCGAGGTGGGGTCGGCGATCTCGTTTGGATCAAAACCTGTTCCTTCATCAGAAATTTCGAAAACCAAAAGATCGCAGTTTTCTTCTAGGCTTACTTTTACAAATTTGCTTTTGTCTTTATTGTTACCATGTATAATGGCATTATTGACAGCCTCAGTGAGACTAATTAGAATATTGGGATAAATATCAGGTGAAATATTAAACCGCTCAGCAATAGTTTGTACGTAAGACTCTACCTGAACGATTTCTGAGGGGCTAGAGCAAATTTTCAATCTAGATGATTTGTGTGTTATCATATTAATCCCAATTATTCTGATTTAAGAGCTTTATAATAGTCGTTCACAAGATTTCTATAATATTGTTTGAGCGAAGGAGATACGTTTTTAAACATCTCAACTTCTGCTTCTTTCTGTTTTAAATATTCTTTCAAAGCGGCAGGCATTTCCTTCTTCTTTTCTTCTCCAACCTCTGCCTTTCTCTTATTGTCTTTCTCTCTTTGTCTTTGTGCTTGTTCTGCTTCCAATAAACGTGTCACAATATCTTGTTGTCTATTCATTAATTCTGCATCTAGACGTTTGTTCACCAAGTCTTCTTCAGACTTGTCCATTGCATCAATAATTTCTTGTAATTCTTTAGACCCTTGACCTTGTTCTCCTTTCTCTTGTTGCATTTTCTCCAAAGCCTTTCTCATCTGTGCTTGTTTCTTAGCAGCTTGAGCGAACTGTTTTGCCATGCCGCCTTTTCCACCTGCTTTCATTTGCTCTTGCATCTTTCCAAGCTGCTCCTTTAGCCCATTTTGACCTTCGGATATTTTGTCAGAAGGCTTGTCGCCACCTTTTCCTTTCCCTTTTCCACCAGGTTTATCACACATTTGACTCCCTGGCATCATGGACGCCATTTGTTCTTGCATTTGCTGCATGGCGTCGTCTAACATAAGAGCCAGATCGTTCACATTTTTCATTGTTGATCTTTGATATACTTCTGCATCATCCTTTAGCCTCTCTTCATATCGAGTTATATCTCTTTTCACAAGCGTATCTGTTTTAGTAAGCTCTTGAATACTTTTCTTAAAACTCACATTAACCTCAGTTACCTTTTCCGTTACATAGGTTTCCAGTTGTTCTACACGCTTACTTAATGCCTGTAACGAATCTTCGATTAAAGAAAAATCATCACGGAGTTTAAACTGTGTTTCAGTAAGTTTAATGTAACGTGGTGCTGTGATATCCGTTATTCTAATATCATCTATCAAGTCTTCCTGATCAAATGATAAGGCAATAAGATTATCCAAAAGCTGTCTTAGGGCTTGCATGTCTTCTTCCATCTGCTCCATCTCGCCACCTTCCATGGAAGATTGCAAATTCCCTGCCATTTCTTTCATCTTTCCCGCCGCCTTTTTCTGTGATCCTGAAGCCCCTTTACTATCCTTTTTCTCTAACTGTTCTTTGCTATCGTCTAGTTCTTCTTGGATTTCCTCCATCTTCTCTTCGTTGTCGTCTCCTAATTCTTTTGGAAACTCTAACTCTTCGTTTTGCTTCTCTAATTCCTCTATCTCTTCTTTAATTTCCTCAAATTCTTCATTTATTTTCTCTTGTTCTTCTTCAAGTTCGCTTTGAGGTTTGTTTTGTTCTTCTGTATCTTTTGCCAACTCTTCTTGCTCCTCTGCTAACTCTTCAAGTTTTTCTATTTGCTCCTCTAACTCCTTTTCTAGCTCTAGTTGTTTAAATAATTCAAGAAGTCTATCCAGTTCTTTCTCCATTGTCTCATCGTCCATCTCCACATCTTCCATCATTTCCATCATTTCATCTTTGTTCATCTCTTCTAACATCTCCTCGATCTTACGCATGAGTTCTTGGGTTTCTGGATCCAAAACCTCATTAAACATTTCTTGTAGCTTCTCCTGCTTCTTTAGTATTTCTTCTTTCTGCTCAGAAAATTCTTCTTGGTTTTCAAGATTTTCGTCAAACTTATCTTGCGCTTCTTGGATTTTTTCTTCCAGTTGTTTTTGGCGGTCTAGCAGTTTCTGTAAATCGTTTTTATCTTGCCAATCAAGCTCTGGTTTTTGCAAAAGCTTCTCACGCATTTCTTTTAGCTCTTCACGAATCTCTTTAGATTCCTTCATTACCTCTTCAAGGTCTTCTTTAATATCCTCTTCATTTTCATCTTCCTTTTCTTCAAATTCGTCTACAGATGGTTTTTCAATTGTCATAACGGATGTCTTTGCAGACTTGACACCATTGACCCCATCATTATCAAACACCTCAAAATAATAACTCAGTTTATCGCCAGGCATAAGATTTAAGGAACCTATATCAAATGCGTGATCAAAGTTTACTTCGCGTGATTTAGCTACTGTTAGTGGCTTTGATTGAAGACCGGATGATTTTCCACTCTCGTCTGTGCGTGTATAGTTGAAGGTCAATTTTGATATTCCATAGTCGTCTGAAGCAGATCCTGCGAAATACTTCATATCCATTTGTGTACTGTCTTCAAAAACTTGCACGTTTATTTCTGGTCGCTTATCTAGATTTACATTTACTGAATAGGAAATAGAGTCAGCGTTTGGAATTGCTTCGTTTGAAATAAAAACTTTATAAGAAAGGTTGCGCATTATCCGCTTATAGTAATCGAATGCACTTGTTCCTTTTCTGTTTGCTTCTACTTTTTCCTTTGTACCAGAAAAGTGAAGTTGTAGCAAATCTGTATTTTCTGCATCAAAATTCCAGACCACCTTCGTTCCTTGTGGCAAAGAAATGTCCCCAACGTTTTCTAATGTTTCGTCAGGTATTCCAGTATACGCAGGATAATCTAGCGCTACCTGAAAGTTTACTAGATTAGGTTTTTTAAGAACTTTAAGTGTATTCGGTATTGATTTTACAAAACCGGAAAACAGCATAAACCTTGCGTCTTTTTGTACATTTTTGAAAACGTACTGAAAGTTATTGTTGTCAACTTTTTTTAGACGATATTGAAAGTTGTCTACTTCAATAAATACTTCTTCAGGAGCAAAGGTTCCTTCTGTGCTTACATTAAGTGTGTAGTCTTCAAATTGGATTACAGATAAATCCTCTTGGTCTGTTATGAAGGAAAATGGTGCTTCACGTTCAAAATCCTTATTGTTGTTAATGATCCTGTAGGTACTATCCTTAATTATGCTAGGTGCAGCTAAAAGTAAAACTAAGAAGAGCATGAAAGGAGGCATAGCATACTTTAGATACTTTTTGTTATTGGAAATATCTATAGCTGATTTGAAAGGAACAAGTTTTATTTTTTCTGTTTTCTGATTTATACTCGCTTCGATTAAAGCAGAGTTTTGTGCAGTATTGCTTTGAGATTTTAGCTGTAGAACGTTGATCAATTTATCTTTTACATCCGTGAAATGATCACCAATTATTTCGGCAGCCTGGTGATGCGAAATTACCTTACCAATTTTGAAGTAACGAATAAGTGGATTTAGTACCCAGTATGCAACACCGATTAATGAAGAAGCTAAAAAGCCAAAGAAGAAAAATTTTCGGATTTTCTGGCCAAAATAAAATTGGTCCTCAAGGACTGTAAATAGGAGAAATAACCCAAAAATTAGAGCTGCAGAAAAAAGCAGTCCGCGAATTAATTTGTTCAGGTAATACTTCCTTGTGAAAGTATCAAGTTTCTGAATCAATAGATCGTAGTTATTTGCCATCTAAATGATTGGTGTTTAATACGCTTTATAAGAATCTAGTATGCTGTAATATAATCCCCTAATACCAATAAAGGTTCAAGTTATTACCATTATTCTTAAAGGTCAATAAAATAGGATCATTTTAATGGGTTAAAACAACCCCAAATTGTAAGGAAACAGACGCTATTTAGCCTTTAAAGATGGAGATTTGCCCATTATTGGGTAAAAGTTGGAAGCTTTTACGATGATATTCTGTTATTCCGTGTATCATAATCGCTTTTCGGTGCTCTGCCGTAGGATATCCTTTGTTGTTTTCCCAGAGATAAACGGGAAACTTCTTAGCACGCTTTTTCATATAGTCATCCCGATACTCCTTAGCCAATACAGATGCAGCAGCGATGCTGAGATATTTACCGTCCCCTTTAATAATGCAGTCGTGTTTGATGGTCTTATATGGGTTGAAACGATTACCATCTACTAGAATGAGATCTGGAACGATTGGAAGTTTGTTTAGGGACTTGTGCATTGCTTTGAAAGAGGCGTTAAGGATATTAATTTTATCGATCTCTTTAGGACTTACTTTAGCTACAGCCCAGTGTGTAGCATGTTCTTCTATATAGGCGCGTAAGAGTTTCCTTGTTTGTGGTTTCATTTTCTTGGAGTCGTTAAGGTCTTCGTGATAAAAGCCCTTTGGTAAAACCACAGTAGCAGCAAACACTGGCCCTGCTAAGCAACCCCGTCCAGCTTCATCACATCCTGCCACAATTCCCTTATGTTTAAAGTATGTAAGTCCCATGGGTTAAAAGTAAAAGTTGAAAGCGAGGATCACAACTTTTAGAAAACTATCTTGTTGAATATTTTGACGATGTTAGACGGGCTTTACAGGCATAGAAAAACCACAATAGGCATTACTTTTTTGCTTTGCATTATAGCAGGCCTGCTTTTGTTTAACCTAAAATTCTCGTTTGGATTTGAACAATTCTTCCCGCAAGGAGACGAAGATTTAGAATTTTTTGAAGAGTTTATTAGCGAATTTGAAACAGACGATAATTTTCTACTCATTAGCGTAGAGAATGATCCGGATGTCTTTGATATAGACTTCCTTACACAAGTCAAAGCATTATCAAAGGAGTTAGAAGAGCACCCTTTTGTAATTTCTACGATATCACTTCCGCAAATTGAGTACCCGAACTTTAATCCCCTGAATCCGTCAAAGAATACGCTCTTAAACTTGGAAAACGCAGAGGCACTCCAAGAGCAAAAGGAAAAAATAGTAGCGGATGAGCGGTTTCTATATAATCTAATAGGAGAAGATGGTAAGAGCCTTATCATTAATGCTAAAATTAAAGACACGATCAATCTCGAAGATTCTAAAACCCTTATGCGGGATCTATATGACAGTGTAGATAAGTATGCGTTCAAAGATGTGCATTATTTAGGAAGAGCATATTTTCAAATGGAATTAAGTGAAATGCAGAAGACAGAAATCATGTTGTCCTCTGTTGTTTCTATAACGCTAGTTAGTATTGTTTTCTTTTTACTTTTTAGAAGGCTTAAGGGAATTTTATTGGCAATGATTTCTATAGGAATAGGTTTATTGCTTTTCCTTGGATTGCTCAGTCTATTTGGAAGAGAACTCAATGTGATGTCGGCCTTTTATCCTGTCCTAATGCTCATTGTAGGGACAAGTGATGTCGTACATATTTTTACCAAATATATCGACGAATTACGGCGTGGGTTGGATAAGCGTGAGGCTATAAAACGTACAATTCAAGAAACAGGAAAAGCGACTCTACTGACCTCTCTTACAACAGCGGCTGGGTTTCTGTCACTTGTGACATCCTCAGTAATACCTATTCGTGACTTTGGAATTAATTCAGCGCTGGGGGTAATGGTAGCGTATGTAACGGTGATATTTTTCACCACAGCTGTGCTTTCTTTTTTCGAAAAAGAAGAGTTAATAAAAGAAACAAAGAAAAGTGGTTTTTGGGAAAGGTTTACATACGCTTGGTACGTAATGACAAAAAAATATCCTACCAAAATTGCGATAGCGACAATATTATTTTTGGTGTTTTGTGGAATTGGAATTACGAAAATTACAACGAACTATCGTATAGAAAGCAATTTGCCAAAGCGTCAAAAAATTACAGATGATTTTAAGTTTTTCGAAAAAAATTATGGCGGTTTTCGTCCGTATGAATTTGCTATCCAAACAAAGGGCGATTATGAAGCAGATGACTTTGCGGTTATGCAAGAAGTGGATAAAATCGAACGTAAAATTAAGTCGGATGGAAATGCAAAAGCAGTCATTGCTCCAACAAGCTTGTTTAAAACACTTAGCCAACTCCTAAGTTTCGATAAGAATTACGCATTGCCAGATAGCGAAGAGGAACATAACGTATATAAGAAGCTTGTTCGCAATGTTCCTGGCCAAGCGATCCTATTTAGTAAGGACAATAGCAAAACCAGGATCTCAGCTCGCATAAATGACCTTGGAGCGGATAGCATACAGCGCTATGGTGCTAGATTAGACAAATGGTTGGATCTGAATATCGATAAATCGGTGGTAGAGGTGCGCAGGACAGGTACAGGACTCTTATTGGATAAGAATTCAGACTATATTCGTAACAATCTTTTACTGGGCTTGGGATTTGCACTACTCATTGTGAGTATTCTAATGGGTTTACTATTTAGAAACTTCAAAATGCTCTTAATTTCATTTGTTCCTAATGTTATCCCGCTCATTTTTGCTGCGGCTATCCTTGGTTGGACAGGTATAGAATTAGAGGCAGGAACGACCATTGTATTTTCTATAATTTTTGGAATTGCTGTGGACGATACAATACACTTTTTGAGTAAGTATAAAATTTGTAGGTCGAAAGGATACGACAAAGAAAAAAGTTTGGAATTGAGTTTTACAGAAACTGGAAAGGCAATAATATTTACCAGTATCCTCCTCTTCTTTGGATTTCTAATTATGCTGTTTTCTATTCACCCACCAAGTAACATTTTAGGGCTCTTAATTTCCATTACACTAATAAGTGCATTGGTTGCAGACTTATTTATTATTCCTGTATTGATAAGAAAGTTTCTGTAGAAAAGGGGGGTCTTAGATAAGTGATAATATTGGGGAGTGTCCTAAAGGCATGTCTTTTATGCATGCCTGCTTATGGATGTAGCTAGGGAAAGCATGCGTGCCCTTTCGCGAGAGGATTAGAGGATGCTTTTAGGCTACAACGGCTATTTTAATTGGCTATGAAGGTTTTTCTTATCTCTTCAGGGTTTATGAAGTTAGGAATGACGATGGAATGCTTGCATCGTTAGAAAAGCTTTCCCTTTGGGGTTTAAAATTCTTCTAGTATGATTTGAATCCCATCGTTATGGAATAATAAATAACATAAATATACCCTGAAGTGATGCAGTAGATCCTAATTGTTATTCTGAGGCCAACGTGGGGAGCCGCGTGAGTTGCCTGGAATGTGGACTTGTCCAGTCACGCTGCGCGGGACCGAGCCGAACGGTGAGCATGGAAGGGAACGACCCTTTATCCAAAACGTAGTGATGGATATATGGGGCATGCCCAAACAATCTAATCACGTATGTTAGAATTAATTGTGCTAGATCTCGCAGCCAAAATCTTTTTAAAGCCTATGCAAAACTCAGCGCCGATACAGATTTAAATATACCATCAAGTTGTTCTGCATCATAGGGAGAGATTTGTTTAAACCGATCTGGGTAAGTAAAATAACAGGTCAAGATGACGGGCAAAATATCAAGGTTTTTAAAACCGACTACCGTTACGATTTGGTCGCGGGTAAATCCGCAAATAGACTGAACATGGTTCCAACTTGTTTCTGCGATATTATCCCAAGGAATGGTTGGGTTGTTCTTCATATATGCTTCTACATGTGCGTGCATACCTATATTATAGTACTGTTTGGTATTTATGGTCCCATGAAGTAGGTAATCTAATGCGAATAACATGACACCGTCCTGGCGCTCCGTTTCTACTGTATGTAAAAATTGATTATTCGGTGTAGGAAATGGGTGTTTGTATACAACCATTCTATCAAAATCACCCATCATAAAGTCTTCTTGGTAAAATGTAATTACGATTGCATTGTGCGCAATAACAGCTTTGATATCCTCTGGCATACCATCTTGTTTCTGTTTTGCCATTGTAAAAAACTCTTTTCCGAGTAGGTAGACACTTAAGCGATCTTCAAATTTTTGTTTGTCTTGAGCAGACAGGTTTTGGTAAAAAGGTGAATGATTCATTAACCAATCTCGAATGGGTTGCTCCACGCCGGGCGGATTTCTTTTGTTCCACCAAAAGTCAATTTGAGGTGCCATAATAAAAATAATGGCGACCATAATGAATGGAGGAATCACATAGTATGAAAGATCATAATCATAGTTTTTGATCGACAAATAAAGGATGATTGCGAAGCAAATGGCAAACGGAAAAGCGAGTATACGAGAGAAATTATGAATTTTCATAGGTGAATATATAAAGCGTTAACCACAGATAATAGAAAAACAATTACGAATCCTCTAAGTGGATTATACTTACTGCACTATGGCCTTAGATTGCAATTAAAACAATAGAACATGAAAAAGATTGTATTTTTTATCAGCTTATTTTTTCTGGCCAATATATGTACCGCTCAGAATAAGAACGATGACAGGACGGAGTCTCCTTATTTCACAGTGCTTTCAAAAGACACGAAACTGGAGAATTTTCCTCTAAAGTCAACAGATGTGAATGTGAATATATCTGGCCCCATTGCGTCTGTCAATATAGAACAGACATATATAAACGATGGAAACAGCACGATTCACGCTGAATATGTTTTTCCTATGTCTACAAAAGCAGCAGTGTATGGAATGACTGTTTATTATGGCGATAAGAAGTTAGTTGCTAAGATAAATGAAAGAGATAAAGCCAGAAAGATCTTTGAGAAAGCAAGAGATGAAGGTAAACGAGCAAGTCTTTTAGAGCAGGATAGACCGAATGTGTTTAGAATGCAGGTAGCGAACATTCTACCTGGAGAAAAGGTAAAAGTGGTGTTGGACTATACTGAGTTTATAAACCCACGAGATAAAAAATATGGCTTCGTTTATCCGACGGTGGTAGGCCCTAGGTTTGTAGACCCAAGCATAAAAAGGAAAAAAACAGACGGCTTTTTAAATACACCTTACGTAGCTCAGGGTTTAAAGTATCCAGGAAAATTTTCTATGTATGTGAATCTAATTTCTGCTGTACCAATCCAGAAAATTGTAAGTAAGTCTCATCAGATAACTATAAATAAAAACACGGAGAACTTTTCAACAATCTACCTAAGTAACGAAAAAAAGATATTTGAAGGAGATAGAGATTTTATTTTAGAATATCAATTATCTGGGGAAAAGATAGAGTCAGGCACTATCACCTTTAAAGGCGAGGACGAGAACTTTTTTCTATCCGTTATTGAGCCACCCAGAAGACTTGATCGAGAGAACATACCGGGAAGAGAGTATATGTTTGTTGTTGATGTTTCAGGTTCTATGAATGGATTTCCATTAGATGTGTCTAAGAAGCTACTGCGAAACCTTATTAGCAACTTAAGACCAACAGATATGTTCAATATTCTATTATTTGCATCTTCTTCTATAGTGCTATCAGAGGAATCTGTTGAAGCAAACCCAGAAAATTTAGAAAAAGCGATAGATCTGCTAGATAACCAGCGAGGCGGAGGTGGGACTATGTTGTTACCAGCATTGAAAACCGCATTCAATATGCCAAACTGCGGTAGAGACATATCAAGATCGTTTGTGATTGTAACGGACGGCTATGTACATGTAGAAGAGGAAGCATTTAATCTTATAGGAAACAATTTGAATAACGCAAACGTATTTTCCTTTGGGATTGGTAGTTCTGTAAACCGAAATTTAATTGAAGGGCTTGCACAGGTAGGAAGAGGAGAGTCTTTTATAATAACAGACAAAAAATTTGCAGACGAAACTGCAGAGAAGTTTAGAAAGTATATTGAATATCCAGTTTTGACGGGTATAGATATTGCGTTTGAAGGAATCGATGCGTATGATATTATTCCTAAAAGTATTCCAGATTTATTTGCTGAGAAGCCACTCTATGTTTTTGGAAAATATAGAGGGAAAGCAAATGGAAAATTAGTCGTGAATGGGTTTACAGGAACAGAAGATTTTTCACAGTCTGTATCTATTTCAGACAAAGACAATAGACATAAATCGGCGTTAAAATATTTATGGGCAAGAGAGAAAATTAAAGGCTTAGTTGCGCTAAACTATGTTTCCAAGACAAAGGAACGGATCGATGAAATAACCAAGCTGGGCATGAAGTACAACCTAATGACAGAATATACATCTTTTGTGGCTGTAGACGAAGAAGTGGTTGCTAATTCAGATAAAAAGGCTAAAACTGTAAAGCAGCCACTGCCAATGCCCCTCCATGTTCCAAATACGGCAATAGGGTTTGAAATGGACTTGGGAGAGGAGGTTGTGCGTGCAGAAAAACCTAAGAAGAAGGGGGCATTAGAGTATTCACTTAGCCTAAGTAAAGAGGATAGGAATTTAATTAGAAAAGAGGTATCTGACTTACTTTCTGCTAGAGGCATTTTATCAAAAACAAATGAGGCATTAGACATTCGCATAGAAGTAAACGAACATGGCGTGATTACATCCGTTCGTACAAAAAACACTGAGCTACTAGAAAGCTTAAGACGAATATTACTAGGAAAAAGCATAAGCGTAGCTAAAGTAGATCCATATTATATCTCTCTGAATATAAAAATAAACCAATGAAAAAGCTTTTTTCCATCGTGTTAGCAATAGTCATTTTAATATTCATAGTGAGCATGCGGCAAAAAGCGGTGCTGTGTGTTGCGGATTCGGAAGTGAGACCCTCAATAACGTTTATTGTAGGTGAAGACAAACCAGGCAACAACTATTTTACGCAAGCAGAGGAATATTTTAGCTGGAATGCGCGTGATAAGACGGATAAAGTTGTAAAAACATGTAGAAGCCTTGGAGATATTATAAGCCATTTAAATGAAACGGCTGTTAAAGATGAGCTTACTTGGGGCACTGTAAATGTAGTACTCCATGGGAATGTATGGACAGGTTTATCAATGGACATAACACAAGGAGGCCACCGAGCAACACCAAAACGCTTAGTACAGTCTGTGCTATTAAAAACATATCCAGATGTTTTCCCTGATGCGATCGACAGTTGTACACAGCTTAATTTTTATGGATGTGGTATCGGGAAAAACCCAATGGTTGTACAAAGTTTAAAGAAAATGTTTACCAATCAAGATGGACAAAGACCAGAGCTTTTTATCAGTCCAGATTATGTTGTGTTTAGTTCGGCAAAAAATGCAAGTTCACCTGTGATGCTAAGGGCAAATTATTGGCCGTATATTTTTAAAAGAGGGTATCAGCCAAGCTTAGGAAATATTGCAAGTGCATTAAGAAAAAAATATCCATCAAAAGATGTGGACTGGATGGCGGCATTAGAAAGTGAAGAGATAACAGAAGCGGAAAATACGTTTAACCAAAGTTTTCATATTCCGGTATCACACACCGTAATTTATTCGGATTCAGAGTCTAGGCCCTCCGTTTCTACGGAGTTGGAAAAAGAAAATTGGATTTCAGAACAAGAATCACTCTTGAATAAAATCTCAGCTGTTGGGATACCCCAAGATAAATTTACCTGGACTATAAATAAGATACGATATACGAACACCGATGGTACGATAGAGCCAGCCATAAGAGCGATTGGTATGGCAACGATATTATGTGTTCTGGAGGCAAGAGAATACTAGTAGCTCATCATTGAACCATAAGCATCCAGGGAGAAACGGAAGTTATCCCTCCAAGCCCGCTCCTTATACGAGTGGGCTTGTCTATTTGAAAATATAAGATTATTGCCTTAAAATTGGCCATAGTGTGTTAAGAACCAGAGTAAAACATATTTAAATAATTATCTATTAAGGGAAGATCATGATATTTGGAAAGAATGCCAAAAGATAAATACGACCACATTGAGAATATTCTAATAAAAAGCTTGAAATAACACGTGGATAATTATAAATTTGCAACCGCTTAATAAGCCTCCTTAGCTCAGCTGGTTAGAGCGGCGGACTGTTAATCCGTAGGTCCAAGGTTCAAGTCCTTGAGGAGGCGCTTAGAGAGATAGTTGATCTTCAACTATCTCTTTTTTTATGCAATGGTTCGAAAGGTCAGATTGATGCGACCTGTTGTCACTTTTTTTGTTTTGGGTAGACTATGTAACCAATGACTTTGTACCTCGCCCTTCATGACAAGTAAGCTTCCGTGTTCTAAGAGCACTGACTTAGTCTCTCTTGTTTCTCTATGCTTGAAAGAAAACTTTCTTGTTGCACCAAAACTTACGGAAGCGATGGCACCATTTGGTTTTAGTTCTTTTTCATTGTCACTATGCCAACCCATACCTTCAATTCCTTCGTGGTAGTAATTGAGAAGACAAGAATTGTATTTCTCGTGGCTTGCGTCTTCTACCTTATGTTTTATTTCTAACAACTCTTTTGTCCAGGGAAGAGCAACTTTTGTGGTGTTAGAATATTTGTATGGATATGCTTTGTCTCCAAACCAAGCCACTTTTCTTTGTGTGACAATGCGTTTGCCAAACATATGCACAACGTCATTTTCCCATGGAATTTTCTTCTCTAAAATGTTATAAAAACGGGTTGCTTGTTCAATAGCAAACAACGTCCCATAGTAGAGTGCGACTCCTTGTTGTGGTAAAAGATTAGTAGGTGTTCCGTTATAGTTATCAAAGGTGATCAAAGCCTAGGATTTTAATTCAAAAAGCTTCATTTCCCGAAGGAAAACGTAGTAAGCGTCGGTGATACAGACGAAAAAGCCTGCTTTACCGTCTAATAAGCCTAAATGAAATAAATACCCGTTTATAAAGCGGTAGAAAGGCTTAAAAACGATACGAAAAAGACTAGGAGAACCTCCTCCTTCCGATAAGGTTTGTGCGGCAGTTGTGCTGTGTCTATTAATGGTTTCTATTCTATCAGCAAAATCTTCATTAACCTGATGTAGCAATTTACCCTTGAGTTTTTTGACGCTCGCGTTTTGAATAGGAATTATTTTATCGTGGGGTAGTTTGCCGGAACAGATTGCTTTTCCCTTATGAAATAATCGAAGGATATGCTGCGGGTGCCACGTGCCATGTTTTATCCAATATTTACCAACCCTACTTAATCTATTTAGCGTATAGCAATCATGTGTAAACTCGGATTTAATGTTTTGAATTTCGATAATGAGTTCTTCTGATAACCACTCATCAGCATCCAGTGCAAGAATGAAATCATGTTCTGCTTGTTCAACACAAAATGCACGTTGCTTTATGTAACCGGCAAATTCTTTTTCTATTATCCGCGCTCCTAAGCTTTTAGCAATCGCAACGGTATCGTCTGTTGAATAAGAGTCCACAACAAGTGTGTCGTTAGAGATCTTTGAGATAGATTCTAAGCACTTGCGAATATTTTTGCTTTCATTGTAAGTCATTACAACGACGGATAAACTAAGCATCTGCTGCAGATTTAGTTCTAAGGTACGTAAGACTGAGTAGAAGAAAAAGTAAATAACTGGCGGTGCCCAATTGGCTTTCTATTGTATGCTCTACCAAAAACGATGTGAAGTATATGATGGTAATTGACATGAAAAAGTAATTGGCATAGCTAGAGTAGTAGAAACCAGGGACAAAGGCACAAATAACAAATGCAATAAGCCCTAAAAACCCACTGACAGCAAAATAAAAGACGAATTGGTTGTGGGGCAATAGGTCTAAATCTTTAATTCCTGGATAATGTTCAGTTAAATAAGAATTTGTGTCATCCTTAATATCACCTAGCCCTACTCCAAGAACGGGATTTTTCTTACCGAGATCAAGACCCGCATAGATAGATCCAATGCGTCTAGAATCAGAGAGATCGCGAATGTCTTCCATTTTCGCGAGTTTTTCCAGACTATATTTCGTGTAACCTATTTTATTTTTTATAGTGGGGATAAAGGTGATTGCTAGCAATGCAAACGCAGGGAGTACGAGTAAAATGAAAAGCCCTGTGACAAAATCTTTTTTCTTAACGAGATAAAAAACAGCAGTATATATTAAGACGCCGTATATCGCCATGAGCCCACTTCGGACAGCCAGTACGTGTAAGAAAATAAACAAGAATCCAATACCCCAAGTAAGTACACTGCGTTCCCATCTAAACTTTAGTCTATAGTTGTTAAACAATAGATAAACGCCAGAGCTAATTGCAACACAGATAAGCAGACTAAACCGAATGTGCTGAATGGGTGTCGGAATAATCCGACCAGCACCATATATTTTATTGTAGTAATCAAAATCAAAAAGGTAGATTACGAGCAATACAATACATATAATACTAACAAGTGCAAAAAAGAAGTATATGATTTTAAAAAACAGATCTTCAGAAAACTGCTTCATGGAAAAGAATGCAAATGGAAGAACAAGAAAAGGAAGTTTCAGTCGAATTCTAGTTAGAAAGTAATCTGTATTCTCTGTATTGAAATAGGATAATAGACTTACGAAGAATAAAACAGTTAATAAGGAGAAGGCAGGAGTTTTAATAAACTGACGCAATGTCTTACCAAGATCTTCTTGTAACAAAGCATAGACGAACATAGAAATCATACTAACAGACAGAAGGAATCTTGAAAAGAATAAGCCAACGAATGTTAGCACGAAAAGACTGAAAATAATAGAATTATTTTTACTTCTTAATAAGGAAACCGCACTCTGAATTGACAAATTCGCTTAGTTGTTTTTCGTAAGTAAATATTGAACGCACGAAGGAACAAAAAATTGGGAAGGGAGAGGCATTATTTTTATGTAGAAACGCCGGCCCTGCAAATAGCTTTTATCCTTTATTTGCTAATTGTCCACAAGCAGCATCAATATCCCTGCCCCTACTACGTCGTATAGTGATCATAATGCCAGCCCTTCTTACGCGTGCAGCAAAATTGTCTACTGTATTTTGTGCAGCACGCTCAAAATCTACGCCATCTATTGGGTTGTATTCAATGATGTTTATACGAACGGGAAAATGCTTACAAAGAGCAATTAAATTGTCTGCATCTTGATTGGTAAGATTAAAGTTTTTAAAAGCGATGTATTCGTAACTGATTCTGTTTTTGGTTTTTTGATAGTAATACTTCAGAGCCTCCATTAATGTGGATAAATCGTTCTGCTCATTAATTGCCATAATCTTATCGCGCTTCTCATCATCAGCAGCATGTAATGACAAAGCAAGATTGACTTTACTATTATCATCTGCTAATTTTTTTATCATCTTAGAAATTCCAGCAGTACTAATAGTAATTCTTCGTGAAGACATACCCATTCCATCAGGCGAACTTATAAGACTTATACTCTGCATGACATTCTTATAGGTAAGTAATGGTTCGCCCATACCCATATAGACGATGTTGGTAAGGCCATGGTCGTATTCTTCATTACATCGTTCATTGACAAGGTAAACCTGATCATAGATTTCGGCGGCACTTAGGTTTCGCATTCTTTTCATTTTTCCAGTAGCACAAAAACTACAGGCAAGACTACAACCTACTTGGGAAGATACACAAACGGTATATCGTTTGTCTTTATCTACTGGAATAAGTACAGATTCTATTAACGCACCATCGTGTAGTTTAAACCTAAATTTGATTGTGCCATCTACGCTTTTTTGTTCTATGTCGCTTTGAATTCGTCTAAATTCAAATTGCGATTTTAGTTTTTCACGGAGTCCTTTAGATAGGTTAGTCATTTCTTCAAAAGAGTGACAGCCCTTATGCCAAAGCCATTGATATATTTGCTTCGCTCTAAAGGAAGGCTCTTGCATTTCCGCAAAAGTTTCTTGCAGTTCTTCTAAACTCAGATCACGAATATTTCTTTTTTCATCAAGAATCATAATACGAAGATAGGATAGAAAACAGTTAGATAAACTTAGAGGTGCTATTTATTAATGGTAAATTTAGCGCAGAGGAACACATTTATTCTCAGATGGACATATATAGGCAGAAATCAAGGTGGAAATTTTACCTAGCCATTATGGGGGTTGTGTTTGCTGTAATCACTATGGTGTATGCAAATTACCTCGCTAGCAAACTTGCAGAGCTGGAAAGAAACTATGTTCAGCTGTACTCAAAAGCGCTCAAAGAGGTCAATGACGTAGAGAAATTGGAGCAGGAAATAGATCTTCCATTAAGCATCCTACAAAGTTTTGATAACATTCCCATTATTATAGAAGGTGAAAATGGAGAACTCGAAGGGTTCAATTTTGGAGACAATCAATTCATCGATGATCAAGAGTTTTTACAAAAAGAAATAGAAGAACTTTTGGAAGGCGGGTTTGTACCACAGAAAGGATCACAAGGTTACTCGAGTAAGTTCTACTTCAAAAATTCAAAACTTTACGAGTATATAAAATATTTTCCGCTTGTGCAGTTGCTGCTTCTTGCATCTTTTATCGCACTTGGTTATATCGGATTTAATGTGACTAGACGTTCAGAACAAAATAGAGTATGGGCAGGGATGGCCAAGGAAACGGCACATCAACTGGGTACGCCAATTAGTGCAATAATAGCGTGGATAGAAATATTACGAGAGCGTTTGGTAGGTAAGGAAGAAGAGCAAGAAATTTTAGATGAGCTGACTAATGATGTAAAACGATTGGATCTAGTCGCGGATCGGTTTTCAAAAATTGGTTCTGCGCCTAAGCTAGAACGCACAAATATCTATAAAAAGCTACAGGCTTGCCAACTATATATGATGCGACGTTCGCCAAAGAAGATGGTGTTTGATTTTCCTAAATCGGATCCTGGTTTGTTTGTCCAGATGAACCAGCATCTATTTGATTGGGTCGTGGAAAACCTGATACGTAACTCTCTTGACGCAATGGACGGAAAAGGGAAAATATCTGCGACTATTTACCAAGAAGATAATTATGTTTGCATCGATCTTTCTGACACAGGAAAAGGAATACCAGCGAGTAGGCAAAAAACTATATTTAAACCCGGTTATTCTACGAAACAAAGAGGCTGGGGATTGGGTTTATCATTAGCAAAAAGAATTATTGAAAACTATCACAAAGGAAAAATATTCGTTAAAAAATCTGTTGAAGGAGAAGGTACGTCGTTTACCATCAAATTACCTAAGAGTATTTAGCGTTCTGGTTTTTCTTTTTCTTTCTTTTCTTGGAATAGCGCAAACGACAGTACTTGTTACAGATTCTGATAGCAATCCACTTATTGGAGTTCAGGTATTTGTGAACGACAAGGCAATTGATGCCACAGACATAAATGGTGAAGTTGATCTTGTGAATAAGGTAACTGCTGAGGACAAGGTTACATTCACCTACCTATCTTACCAGACATTAGATATTCGCTATAAAGAAATAATTTCTCAGGCTATGAAAGTGGTCCTTAGCCCTGACAATACAACGATTGATGAGGTGCTAATTATAGGTAGAAACGAAAAAGTGAAGTCTGGGGTACTCTTACAAGCAGAGATAATAGGTGCTCAAGAAATAGCAGAATTGGAGGCGCAAACGCCAGCGGACCTATTAGAAAAGAACGGATCAGTCTTTATCCAAAAAAGTCAAATGGGTGGTGGAAGTCCCGTAATCAGGGGGTTTGAAGCCAATAAGATACTCCTTGTCCTTGATGGTGTTCGCTTAAATAACGCGATATATAGAAGTGGGCATTTACAGAATGCGATTACTATTGACGAAATGGTTTTGCAGCAAGCAGAAGTTTTGTTTGGACCAGGATCCATAATTTACGGAAGCGATGCTATTGGTGGTGTCTTGCATTTTAGATCTAAAACAGGGAGGCTTACTGAGGAGTTAAGTTTTAAGCCATCGTTCTCTGCGAGAACAGCGAGTGCAAATTCTGAAAAAACGGTACACGCTAATCTTGAAATAGGAAACACAAATTACTCAGGAATTTTTGGATATACACTTAGTAGTTATGGAGATTTAAGATCCGGTAAAAATCGGGACGATCGTTATCCTGATTTTGGAAAGAGACCAGATTTTGTGGTTATAGAGAATGGAATAGATGTCTTACGGACGAATGAAGAAGAGGAACTTCAAATTGGAACCGCTTACACACAGCAAGATTTTTTCTCTAAAGTTAGATATGTGCCGAATGAGAAAATAGATGTGAATTTAAATATGCAGTACTCTACGAGTACAGATGTTCCCAGATATGATGCCTTAACAGAAAGACAGGGCAACGGACTAAGGTTTGCGGAATGGTACTATGGTCCACAAGACCGTGTACTTGTTTCATTGAATACAAAAATCAAAGGCGATGGAATTTTTGATGAACTGTATATCATTAACTCCTATCAAAAGATCGACGAGGATAGATATAGCAGAGGATTTGGAGATGCGGTATTAGAGGAAAACAAGGAAGATCTGCATGTTTTAGGCAGTTCTGTTGATATGTCTAAAGATTTAACAGCAAATTTAAATATGAGAATGGGTGCTGAATTCCAGTATAACGATCTGACATCAACTGCAGGACAAAACCAGTTTACCCGCTATCCAAGTGGAGATAACAGCATGCTACTTGCAGGATTATATGCGAAATCAGGATATACAATCACATCAAACACCGACTGGCAATTAGGTGTGCGCTATTCTTACTCTGTGACGAAGCTACTGTACGAAAGAAATTCATTTTTTGAGTGGCCAGATTATTTTTACGAAGGAATAGAAAACAGAAATAACAATCTAAGTTTCCTAACAAGTATGTCGCATAGCATTGATAAGATACGTTTGTATGCAAATGCAGGAACATCTTTTAGAGCTCCTAACATTGATGATTTGGCAAAAACAAGAGTTAACACAAATGAAATTTCTGTACCCAATCCAGAATTAAAACCAGAAAAATCTTGGAACGCGGAGATAGGAGCAGCGTACGCATCAGATAAAATCACAATACGTATAAATACTTTTTACACATCTCTTAGAGATGCTATAGTTAGGGAAAACTTTATGCTTATAGACGGCAGCACAACGTATAGAATTGATGAAGAGGATCTGAATGTGGTATCAAATGTAAATGCTGCAAAAGCAAGAGTGTATGGTGTATCCCTTAATACTAAAATTAAGCTATTTGATTATCTCAATTTTAGAGCAGACGCTAGCGCAATCGAAGGTGAAGCATTTAACGAGGAGGATGTCAGATCCCCTTTGGGCCATATCCCACCGATGTATGGTAAAGCAGAGCTCATTTTTAATAAAAACAAGTTTAAAACGCGTGCGGCATATCGGTTTAACGCAGCAAAGAAGCTTGAAGATTTTGGAGGTTCAGTTGATAATCCGGAGTTAGCAACATTAGAAGGATCTTTAGCTTGGAATACATGGAATCTTTATTGCTCCTACAAGATATTTGATAAGTATTCAGTCAATTTAGCAGTTGAAAACATTCTAGATGTTCACTATAGAACATTTTCTTCGGGAGTTAGTGCTGCGGGAAGAAATTTAATACTTTCTGTTAGAGGTACGCTTTAAGGTTTACCATTTATATTTTAACATTTCCTTAAGACTTTCAAAAACACTTTATATAAGTCCTTCAATACGCACTTTATGTGTGCAATACACTAATTCACGCGCGTGTAAAAGTGGCTTATATTGGTTTATTTCAAAACCAATGGCTAGGACTTTCATAGCTTTGTAATGTTGAAATTGATATTTTTTTTACGTTAACTAAAATGCGAAAACATTGCGTGCAAAAACAGCTATTTTGAACAGCTTATCATTTCGAAAACAACCACTCAGAAACTTAGACCCAACGACTCTCGAGAAACACATCATAGACCAAAAGATTGGAATCAGAACCTCTACAGGTGCAGTAAATATATGCACAGGTAAGTACACAGGAAGGTCTCCTCAGGATAGGTATATTGTTGAAGACAAGATTACGAAATCATTAGTGGATTGGGGGTACGTAAATAAGCCATTCTCACAGCAAAGGTATACAGCGTTAGAAGAAAAACTCTTGTCATACATGAACAAGCAGCAGTTGTATGAAATGGATGCATATGCCGGATCAGATGATTCATATAAAATGCATGTCAAACTGTATGCTGAAAATCCATATAGCGCTTTGTTTTTCCACAACATGTTTATCCAAACAGCTCCACAAGCTGAAGATTTAGAATCATGGACAATTTTGTGTGCTCCAAAATTTTTGGCGGATCCTGAAGTTGACGGTACCCGTCAAGAAAATTTCGCAATTATAAATTTTGGAAAGAAAAGAGTGATTATAGGGGGAACGGGTTATACGGGAGAAATCAAGAAATCAATCTTTTCTGTACTGAACTTCAAACTGCCAGTAGTAGATGAAGTATTACCAATGCATTGCTCGGCAAATATTGGACTTGATGGAGACACTACACTTTTCTTTGGCTTGTCAGGTACAGGAAAAACGACATTATCCGCAGACCCTACAAGAAAGTTAATTGGAGACGATGAACACGGATGGAGTGATAATGGAGTATTCAATTTTGAAGGAGGTTGCTATGCTAAATGCATTTCATTGAGTTTAGAAAAAGAGCCACAGATTTATGGAGCAATTAAAGAAGGCGCTCTCTTAGAGAATCTTGTAATGAAAGATGACGGGATAACACCAGATTTTGAAGATAGTAGCATCACAAAAAATACGCGTGTTTCCTATCCACTAGAACATATAGAAAATTTAAAAACCGACTCGAAAGGGGGAATTCCAAGTAACGTCTTTTTTTTAACGTGTGACGCATTTGGTGTGTTACCTCCTATATCTAAGTTAACTAAGGAGCAAGCAATGTATCACTTTATTTCAGGCTACACATCTAAGGTAGCAGGGACAGAAGAGGGTATAAATGAACCGCAAGCTACATTTTCCTCTTGTTTTGGGGCACCATTTTTACCGCTTAACCCAAAAGTGTATGCTAGTATGCTAGGAAATAAGGTGGAGAAACACAATGTGAATATTTGGCTCATCAACACGGGTTGGTCCGGAGGAGGATACGGAGAGGGTAGTAGAATCCCACTTAAGTACACTAGAGCCATGATTACTGCAATACTTGAAGGTGGTTTAGAAGATACGACGTTCTTAAATTATGGAGCATTTAAATTAGCGATTCCTGCTGAGGTAGCAGGAGTTCCTAGTAAAATTCTTGATCCAAGGTCAACTTGGAAAGATAAAGAAGCGTATGATAATAAAGAACAATATTTAGTTTCCTTATTTACTAAAAACATTGAGCAATTTGTAGAATCAGGTGAAGAGGAGTTTCTAAACGCGGGCCCTGTACAACTAAATCAAGAGCTCGTCTTTTAATCAAAACAAAAAAGCATATAAAAGAAAGGGCGCAAGTTTTAAAGCATGTGCCCTTTTTATTTTACAAAAGATTGTCCATTATTTTCTACCTCTACTACCGTTTATTATCTAATCATGACTAATTAAACGGATTTAAAGAATGAGCAGAATTTTTCTTCTGGCCCAGAAACAAAACCATAATTCTTATGTAATTAGATTTTACTCAAGGTTTCGCTTATATCCGTTCGATACGCTCTCCATGCAGGAATGATAGAAGCTAGGAATCCAATACCTAAAGAGAAGAGAAACAAGTACAGTTCTCGTTTGCCAAAAGACCAAGAGCTAAAACTGTATTTGTAGGATTCGCTCATATTATTGGCCATAAACCAAAGAGCGATATGGCTGAGGAGTATCCCAATTACAAAAGAGATAACTGCAAGGATAATACCTTCTAAAATTATAAGCGTAAAAAGATTCGCAGGTTTTCCTCCCATGACACGGATAAGAGCAAGTTCATATTTTCTACTCTTGAGTGAATTGAAAAGTGAAATGAAAATGCTGATGGCAGAAACAATAGAGATCAAGAACGCTAGCATTTGTAAAGCACGCGAACCTACACCAATCATATCATAGAGCCTGTTTATTTCTATAGCAGGAGAAGCAGCCATCATATCTGTGTTCTGATTTATGTTCCGCGGCATATTCAATGCTTGGAAATTTGAACGCGACTTGAATTGTATGAGGACTGCAGTAATTTCTTTGTCTTCATGATCTAAAAGATTAAAGGCTGGTTCAGCGTGATCGTGTCCTGCGTGATCGTGTCCAGAATGGTCATGTCCAGAATGGTCATGTCCTGCGTGATCGTGTCCCTCATGTCCATGCTCGTGTCCTGCATGATCTTGTTCATGATCATGTCCTTCATGTGCAGCAGTCTCTTCTTCTCCCTCTTCGTGTTCGTGCACTTCCCAAACTGTGGCCGAATTCGTAAGAATAAGTTGGTCTACAACGCTCCCTGTTTCTTTTAGGATACCTGCTACTTTGAACGCGGCATGGTCATGGGCAAAATCATCATCTTGTACGAAGCCGTGTGAACTCAAAAAGGTATCGCCTATCTTTAATCCGGTTTTATCAGCAACCGCCTTTCCGATGCTTACTTCCAAGTTATGCTTCCAGAGATTTCCTGTACCAATCTCCGCGTTATAAATATCTAAGATGCTATAATCCGTACCCACAATTCTGAAGCCTTCGTAACTATCACCGAGTGACAGGGGAACAGCTTTCTTAATGAGTGGATGCCTAGGGTTTAAAAATGGTTTAGCCTCTTTGACGGTAATATTTCCCGTAGGATTGTCGATATGGTACATGTTACAAAGGATCATTTGTAAAGGGGACCCTTTTGCTCCCACAACCATATCTATGCCTGCAAGGTTTTTATCAAATTTGTCTTTTAATTGTTCGTTGACGGTTAAAAGGAAGTTTATAAGTCCCACACCGAGAGCAAATAACATGACAACCAAAAGCAAGTTCAGCGGATTGTGAATTATATTTTTCCATGCAAGTTTTAAGAGACTCATTCCAAAATAATTTTATTGGTGATAAAATCTGTTAAGCGGCTATCGTGTGTGACGATAACCAATGCAGCGCCTAGGGCTTTGGATGAATTTTCTAAGAGTTTAATAGATTCGTTGCATGTTTGATCGTCGAGTGCAGAGGTAGGTTCGTCTGCAAGAATAAGTTTCGGACTATTTATAATTGCGCGTGCAATACTCACGCGTTGTTTTTCTCCCTGACTAAGATTTCTAGGATAGGCATCTTTTTTATGCGCGATTTGCAATTGCTCTAGTACCCTGAGTACCTTATTTGCATCCTCTTTTCCCTTTCCCATCTTTTGCGCAAGTAGAATATTCTCAAGTACCGTAAGTGCACCTACAAAGTGCGCTTGTTGAAACACGATACCTATGTTGTCTCCCCTATAGTTATCGATTTTACCTTTAGATAAAGCGTAGAGGTTTTGATTATTAAGGACGACATCGCCCATCTTTGGTTTTAGTAGACCCGCGAGGATATGTAAGAGGGTTGTTTTACCCACACCCGATTGCCCAAGGATTAATAGAGATTCCCCACCACCACATTGGAAGTCAGGAAAGCGCATTTCTTCCTCTTTTGAATATCGATGACTTAGGTTTTTAGTTTCTAGCATTTCTCTGAGGTATAAGTTCTTTAAAGCAATCGCTGCCTTAGAAATTATCTTCCAAAATAAGATATTATTTGAGAGAAATGTATGTCAAGCTTAGGATAAAAACTTTTCATTTATCTGTATTAATAAAGAAAGCACGTTACAGCAATAAAATCCAATAAGCTGTTAATCTTCTTCGTGACGCCTTACTAAACACTACCTTTGCAATCTTTTAGAAAGAAATTGACTTATAAAGCGTACATATCATTAATTAAAGATGCCCTGCGCGGTAAAGAGCAGGACTATACTAAGGGTTCTATTAAGCGTGCCCTCGTTCTGCTGTCCATACCAATGATCATGGAAATGGTTATGGAATCCTTGTTTGCAGTCGTTGATATTTATTTTGTTAGTAAGCTAGATGATGTGGACGCTGTGGCAACAGTAGGACTGACTGAAAGTGTCTTAATGATAATGGAATCAGTTGCTATCGGTATAGCGATGGCAGCGACAGCGATGGTAGCACGGCGGATAGGAGAAAAGAACAAAGAAGGCGCATCGCGCGCTGCCATGCAAGCCTTATTATTGGGAACAGCGGTAGCAATTATATTAGGGATTCTCTCATACAATTATGCGGACGACATTCTCCGGATGATGGGAGGATCGGAGACTCTAGTGCAAAAAGGTACACGTTACACTCAGATCATTTTGGGCTTTAATATTGTTCTTATGCTTTTGTTTCTTTTTAACGGGATCTTTAGAGGTGCTGGCAATGCAGCCATTGCAATGAACACACTTTATCTTGCGAATGGAATCAATATTATTCTGGACCCCTGCCTCATTCACGGGTATTTTTTCTTTCCCGCTTTGGGACTAGAAGGCGCAGCTATTGCAAGTGTTATTGGTAGAGGTGTCGGTGTGATTTTCCAGATCTATGTGCTTGTCAAAGGCTCTTCTATTATTCGTACCAAGCTATCTTACCTGAAACCTAATTTACCCTTGCTAAAAAACCTCACTCGCGTATCATTGGGCGGTGCAGGCCAATTTTTAATCAGTACCGCCAGTTGGATTTTTCTTGTAAAGATTCTAGCAGAATTCGGAAGTGCAGTTTTGGCAGGATACACAATTGGAATTCGCGTAATAATTTTTACTATACTACCGTCGTGGGGAATGTCAAACGCCACCGCAACACTCGTAGGCCAGAACCTAGGAGCAGGCAATGCAGATCGTGCAGAAAAGACAGTGTGGTTGGCAGGAAAATTTAATGTGATTCTTCTCTTTATGATAACAATTATCTGTGTCGTTTTTCCGAAGCCCATCATTACATTTTTCACAAGCGATCCAGAAACAATTCAGCACGGAATCACATGTCTACGCTTTGTAGTTCTAGGCTATATCTTCTACGCTTACCAGATGGTTTTGGGCCAGGCATTCAACGGCGCCGGTGATACATATACACCTAGTCTCATGAATTTCTACGCCCTCTGGCTTTTCCAAATACCAGCAGCATACATACTCGCAAAAACTCTCGGCTTTGGTCCACAGGGTGTATATATGGCGATCAACTTCAGTTCAGTTGTCTTGACTTTGCTCCTTTATTGGAAGTTTAAGCAAGGGAAGTGGAAGGAGTTTAAGATTTAGCATCAATGAGTAATTAATAATGAAAACATGTGGTTTTTATAGCGACATGACGCCTTGATACCTAGATGCTTATATATTTGGGCGTGACCACGAGGGTCGGGTCATTCAGGGGTTCCGTCCCTGCGGGACAGCCGATGGCTCCCTTACTACCCCTTACGCGGGATACTCGCTAGCGAGTAAGGTTTAGAGCTCAAGGTTTTAATTTTTTTTGGTGATATTATGCACGGGCTTCTAGGTCTCAAGGCATCAGAGCATCAAGGTTTCTCGGAAAAGGGTATGAAAAGGGTGTTCGCGCAGAGCGCTGGGTATTAAAATAGATCTTATGTAAAAGAAAATTCTGATCATTCGTTTAATTCTAGATCTCTCGATTCTGCTCGAAACAAGTCCTGTTCTAACACAAAAAATCCTGAATATATTTTTAATCCTTTCAATCCTGTTCAAAAATCCCCCAATAGATAATTCTGGCCATTCATTTAATTTTGTAAATTCTGTTTTGATACAAAGAGTCGGTTTCTATAATTAAAAGATAATTTTTCAGTACGATTTAATTCCCCTAAGGGTTAAAACCACTTGGTCTAGCTTGTCCTATTTCGTATGACTATACAATAATAAATATCTTTTAAATTCTTTTAATCTTGTTCAAAATTCTGTGCACCATGGCTCTCTCTCACATTTTAAACAATGCACTCTTCACCCCTTTCACATCCAACTCTACTTGAAAAACAGAGCCTGCGTCTGGGAAGCGTTTTAGTTCTTCCTCTGTCATATCCATTCTTGCCGATGTAATGTAAAGTGTGGACAAGTTTTCTCCACCGAAAGCACATGAAGTAACATTGTGTGCTGGAACTGGAATCTTTTGCATGACGTTTCCAGTGATTGGGTCAAATTGTATCACAGCATTACCGTTCCACATGCCTACCCAGAGTTTATCATTTTCATCAATTGCCATGCCGTCTGGAAAGCCGATTTTATCTGCGATATCTACCGCTGTTCTTTCATTTGAAATGTCACCGGTTTTAATATCGTAATCGAATGCACGAATTTTTTTTGTGGGTGTGTCGATGTAGTACATTGTTTTAGCGTCTTTGGACCATACTATACCATTGGATATTGTAATATTATCTAGACGTTCTTTAAAAGACCCATCGCCTTCAATACTATAGAGTTTAGCGGCTGCTTCTGTCCCATCCATACGTATAGTTCCTGCCCATAGCCTGCCTGCGGGATCGCATTTTCCGTCATTAAATCTATTTGTAGGGATGTCTGCTTCTATGGAAGCAAATTGGGACAGTTTTTTTGTTAGTCTATCAAAAGTATAGATCCCATCTTCCAAAGCGACAAGAATTTTCCCATTTGTGGTGGGTACTACCGTCCCAATTCTGGAGGGCATATTGTAACTCGTGTTTTCTTTGGATTTAGGATTATAGATATGCAATTGTTTGCCTTCGATATCTATCCAAAAGAACTCATTTGTAGCGTGATTCCAGAATGCACCTTCGCCGAGTTGTGCTTGGTTTTTAAGTAGTAATTCCACAGATAAATTTTGTTGCTGCGTTTGTTTCTTTTCAGCGCAAGAAATAAAAAGAAAGAGTATTAGGAGATATCGCATACGATATTGAAGGTTTACTATTCACTCTAAAGTAGTGAATAGTTCCATACTCTATTAAATGAAACCTTACAAATAATTAGAAGAAGACATTGGGCAACGTATCTCAAAATAAGATTAATACTATCTACTCTTTAATATTCTAAGCATTTCTGTAGTGCGATTTTTAAAACCTTACAAACTTACGCATTCCACTTACACACGTCGCTGTAGTTACTTTTAATATATACGTCCCGGTGTTAATATGTCCAAGGTCTGTTTTGTGCACTTTGGATCGACCATCTAATTCCAACTTCTGTAGTATTTGGCCCTGAAGATTAAAAATTTCTATACTTGAAATATTCTCTTCTGCTTGAATCTCAAGTATTCCTTTAGTAGGATTAGGATATACAGAAAATGTCAAGGAATTTCTTACATCTTCAATACTACTTGGCAATGCTACTAAAGTGGTTGCCGTATTTGTAATATATGGTTAGTAAAGGTGAATAAAGTAGATTTAGATTACTTGGAATGATTAGATAATTACAGATATGCGAGTAATCGACAAATGATTACTTGAGATCTACAAAGCAAGGACTTAACTAGCCTAATAATGTATACCCTAGAATCTTGTTTAGTTAGCAAAATAAATCTTTATTATCCTCAACTCATTTGTATATTACTTATTCAATAGATTATATGAAGACTCTAAAACCCCTTATCTTATTTTCAATTCTCTTCTGCATTTTTGCTTGTCAGCAAGACAATTACAATAATACTTCTGAAGAAGCAGACAGACCTCTTGTTTTCCGTTCCGTATTAGACGGAAAGCCAAGGATGGTTACCATAGGCTTAAGCGATGATCAATTTATTGCTTACAGTACTGTTGACGGCTCTGCTTACAAAGCATGGAAAGGACTTATTAATATGGAAGGTGCAGTTTTTACAGGCGCACATGGACCTCAGCCAACTGCAGTAGGAGACATGTATTTCATCAATAAGCATTCGTCACCATGGAGCTTGATGAAGGATGGATCTATGACGCCCAGTACTTACCAATACCTAGGACATAAATATGTCAATGATAAACCAACGCTCATGCATTCGCTCACAGATAATGCAACGAAAGCGCATATTAATATTTATGAGACAGTAGAACTTCAGAACACGGATAAAGGGGAAGAACTAAAGCGTAGTTTTTCTACAGAACACTTAAACGAAGGACACACCGTTGTACTACGTACCAATGCATCATCTATCGTAGACAAATCGCAATGGCATTCTACGGGTCAGCTAACAGTCAATGATGAGAAATCGGTAGAATATGATGGACGTAGTTTTATGGATTTAGACGGAACACTTCAGTTGTCAGATAAACCTGTTTCCTTAAGTATGCTTTTAATAGAAGCTACCATCGAAGACCCAAATATTGATGATGGGTTTGATCTTAACGATAGTAACTTACCTTTAGGTGCACAACTCATCGCAAAAAATGATTGTAAAACCTGCCACAATAAATCCAAGAAAACGGTAGGACCAGCGTACATCTCAATTGCAAAAAAGTACGAGCATACGGAAGGAAATATCGTTTCACTCGCTGCAAAAATCAAAAGTGGGGGCTCTGGGCTCTGGGGCCAGCAAGAAATGACGCCACATCCTGAAATTCCAGATGCGGATTTAAAAGAAATGATGCAATATATCTTCAGTCTTGCTGACTTTGATGGTGTAGCCTCGGAAAAAGCGCAGGTCATCGACATGATGACACCTTCCATTGATATGAAACCGGAAAACTTAGGTCCTGGGGCTTTGACGCGCATTTATAATATCTCATCATCGCAATCGACCATGCCAAAAAACATAGAAAAACAAAAAGCTATTCAAGGTGGTATTCTTCCAAATTGGGATAATTTGGATGGAGGTGACTTTAAAGATTTGTCCGATAATTTTGCTCTCTTGTCCGAAGGTTATATTGAAATCAAAGAAGATGGGATTTACGAAATGCGTTTGTGGAGTGACGATGGGTCCCTACTTTATCTCAATGGTAAAAAAGTAATAGATAACGATGGTTACCATGGCGTAGAAATGCGTGAAGTAAAAGTCGGATTGAAAAAAGGATTTCATCCTTTTCGACTAGAATTTTTTCAAGGAGGAGGTGGCAAGATGTTGTCTTGGAACATTAAAGCTCCGGGGGCAGATGCATGGATGGTTGTGCCAACAGAATTAATATCACATGACATAAACAGACAGGGAGAATTGCTAGGCCTTAAACTACCTATGTCTAAAAAATCCCATACGCCCGGCGATAGGTCCGCCGTTGCTGGAGTTCATCCATCTTTTACCCTTAGCCAGGCAAGACCAGACGATTTTATGCCTAAAGTCGGTGGACTAGACTTCCTTAAAGACGGAAGAGCGGTAGTCAGTACGTGGGATACAGATGGAGCGGTCTACTTAGTAGATGGCGTAAGCAGCGGTGACCCAGAAGCTATGTCTGCAACCATTATAGCGTCAGGTTTGGCGGAACCCTTAGGTATAAAAGTCGTAGGGGATGACATCTATGTTATGCAAAAACAAGAGATAACGCAGTTAGTCGACACAAATGACGATGATATTATAGATGAATATAGAACGCTATCTAATGCTTGGGGCGTTTCTCCAAACTTTCATGAATTTGGTTTTGGTCTAGAAGAAAAAGATGGATACTTGTATGCAAATCTTGCAACTGGAATTATGCCGGGCGGGGCAGGTATGGTCAACCAGCATAAAGACAGAGGATCTGCCATACGTGTAAATATTAAAGATGGAAGTTTAGAAAAAGTTGCAAATGGTTTACGTACGCCGAATGGTATTGGAAAAGGATATAATGGTGAATTGTTTATTGCGGATAACCAAGGCGATTGGTTGCCAGCGAGTAAAATTGTGCATGTTCAAAAAGGGAATTGGTACGGATCGCGTGCAGTCGATTTTGATGGCACTGCAAACTTAAAAGAAGACAAACCCGTTGTTTGGTTACCGCAGGATGAAATCGGTAATTCGCCTTCTACTCCTGGGCCACTGAACGTAGGTCCTTATAAGAATCAGATGATACATGGCGAGGTGACGCATGGTGGAATTAAGCGTGTATTTGTTGAAGAGATCAATGGCAAACTACAGGGATGTTTATTCAGATTTACACAGGGTTTAGAGGCTGGGGTCAATAGAATTAAATGGGGGCCAGACGGTGCTTTATACGCTGGAGGTATAGGAAACCCTGGAAATTGGCAGCATAATGGCAAGCATTGGTATGGATTGCAGCGTTTAGAATATAATGGCGAGTCTACCTTCGAAATGTTGGCTGTACGTGCCAAGTCCAATGGTGTTGAGATTGAATTTACCGAGGCTTTACGTGAAGGAGATGGTTGGAACCCTAAGGACTATGAAGTACGTCAATGGCAATATGTACCAACTGCCGCGTATGGTGGACCAAAGGTAGGAGATCGTCCTTTGCAAGTAAAATCTACACATGTTTCTGAAGATAGAAAACGTGTCTTTCTAGAACTCGATGGTATGCAAGAAGATCGTGTGGTTTACGTCCGACTCATTGAAAAATTTGTAAGTACTGAATCACATTCTCTTTGGTCATCTGAGGCATGGTACACGATGAATAATATTCCTAAAAACCAAAAGGGCTTTGTAAGTAAGAACAGACCCGACATAAACAAAACGAATGTATTGACGCAGGCAGAAATAGCTGCAGGATGGTCCTTGCTTTTCGATGGAAATGTATTAGATAGTTGGAGCACCTTCAAAGGAGATCCACCAAGTAGTAAATGGTCAGCTACGGATGGCACATTGTTTTTTAATCCGAAGGCAGATGGTCCAAATGGGGATATCATGACAAAAGAAAGCTTTGAGAATTTTGAGCTTGCTTTAGAATGGAAGATTCAGAACTGTGGAAACAGCGGTATCTTCTATAATGTCGTTGCTGATGAAAAATATAATCATGTTTGGCAGACGGGACCAGAAATGCAGATCTTAGACAACATATGCCATCCAGATACGCGCTTTGTGACTCACCGTGCTGGTGATTTATATGATATGATTGCATGTAATTACTCGACTGTAAAACCCGCCGGTTCTTGGAATAAGGTCATGATAAAATCGAATAATGGAGAGGTGGAGTTTTGGATGAATGGTTATAAGGTAGTTGAATTTACTATGCACAATGAGAAGTGGAAAAAAATGATAGCAAATAGTAAGTTTAAGGACATGCCCGGGTTTGGAACTGCCAAGGCTGGCCATATAGCCTTACAAGATCATGGAGATAAAGTTTGGTTCAGAAATTTAAAAATCAAAAAACTTTAGTATCGTTGTCAAAGGGTTGCTAATAAATTTTAAGAAATAATAAGCTATGGAAAACAATTCAAGACTATTTAATGCTAGTTGTATTGCACTGATCGTTACATCAATGACGTTTGCAATACGTGCAGGAATCCTCAATCAATTAAATGTTGATTTCGATTTAAACAACACGCAATTGGGTTGGGTCAACTCTATGGCATTTTTAGGTTTTCCAATAGCGATGATCATTGGAGGTCTTTTATACAACTCTGTAGGTCCTAGAAAACTCATGTGGCTTGCATTCATAGGTCATTTGTTGGGACTTGTTCTCACAATTTTTGCATCTGGTTTTTGGACGCTTATTATTTCTACATTCTTTATTGGCTTTGCAAATGGCTCTGTGGAAGCGGCTTGTAATCCTATGATTGCAGATATGTTTCCAAATAAGAAGACAACTATGCTCAACAAATTTCACGTATGGTTTCCTGGTGGAATTGTGATAGGAGCACTCATTTCAAAATTTATGACAGGTGCTGACATTGGTTGGCAAATGCAAATAGCAGTAATGCTTATACCTACACTTATTTACGGCTTTTTAATTTTTGGTCAGAAGTTTCCAGAGACTAAAGAATTGGAATCAGATACAGGTAAAAACATAAAAGCCTTAGCCACACCTCTGTTCTTATTTATGGCAATTTGTATGACCATAACCGCAACTTCCGAATTAGGTACACAGCAATGGGTAGAAAAGATTCTGGCAAATCAAGGTGCCAATGGAATGCTGATACTTGCCCTGTGGGCAGGAATAATGGCGACGGGTAGATACTTTGCTGGTCCTCTTATTCACAAACTAAATCCGGTAGGGGTACTTTTTGGTTCGGCAATAGTATCCACGATAGGTGTTTTTTTCTTGCTTAATAGCAGCGGAACAATGACCTATGTTGCGACTGCCGTTTTCGCAATGGGGCTCACATATTTTTGGCCGACTATGATTGGTTTTGTAGGTGAGTATCTTCCTAAAACAGGTGCATTAGGTATGTCACTTGTTGGTGGCGCGGGTATGTTTGCTCTTACTATCTGGAATCCGATTATTGGAGGTTGGTTAGATAATGCAAAAGAAGCTGCATTGGATTCTGGACTCTCTGGAGAAGCGGCTGATTTAGCGGCGGGTCAGGCAACCTTAGATAATCTTGCATGGTTTCCTGCGGTGTTGATTATTTTATTTGGGCTGTTGTATTTTTATATGAAGAGTCGGGATTTTAAGCCTGTGGTGTAGGTGCTCACTTTGTTCGCAAGATCGTTCGCGGAGCTCACTGTTAGATCGCTCATTGCATTCGCTGTTAGACCGTTCGCGATGCTCACTGTTAGATCGCTCATTGCATTCGCTGTTAGATCGTTCGCGATGCTCACTGTTAGATCGCTCATTGCATTCGCTGTTAGACCGTTCGCGGAGCTCACTGGTAGATTGTTGTTTACGAAACGACTCTCGGATTTATGACAATGAATCTTGACTTAAAATCTAACAACTCTATTCAATCTTAGTATTAATAATTTTGTACTAAATAAAATTAAAACCCGTTTTACAGTTATCCTTTTATTATAAATACACATATATGAATAATGATAATCAATAAAAACGAATACCATGAAATTTAAATGCATTGCTATTTTCAGCTTAGTTATTGTATTTGGAATCAATATACAAGCACAAGAAATAACCACCTTTAATGGTTGGTTTGGGCCCAAGTATTATCAAGACGCAAATGAAATTTCGGGTTCTGAAGTTGAGACTTTAATGAAATCCAACCCAGAAGCCTACCAGCAATGGCAATCACATAAAACACTTCGAAGTTTGTCTTATGGCTCTATGGCAGTGCAAATAGGATTTTTAGTTTGGGGATATGCGCGGACTGGAGGTGACCGCAGTGCTAATTCTGATAAACTAATAACTCCTTTGATCGGAAGTTTAGTTTTTGCGGGTGTAACTATTGGTCTCACCCTATCTTCTAACGATGAAAGGCAGGATGCGATTTTAACCTACAATCAAGGTTTTGATGGAGGGTCGTCCTTACATTTAGGGCCTACACGGAATGGGTTTGGGTTTGTATATGGGTTTTGAGGGGAATGCAGACGTATATCGTTAGATAAATCTAAATTTATAATACTTTAAAAATAATCTTCAACTAAATAATTGAATTGTAAACGCCTTACAATGCATTCATTTAACCAATAAAAAGAACACCATGAATATCAAATGCTTTACCATTTTCGCCTTAGCTATTCTATTCACAATAAATCTACAAGCCCAAGAAATAACAACCTTTAATGGTTTCTTTGGAGCCAACTACTATCAAGATGAAAAAGAAATATCGAGTTTTGAAGTAGAGAGCTTAATGAAAACTAACACAGAAGCCTACAAACATTGGCAAAAGCATAGAACACTAGCAAGCTTAACTGTTGGCTTTGCTGTAGTGCAATTTGGTTTTTTAGTTTGGACATTTGTTCGTATAGATGGTGATATTGTTGGAAATGTAAACAAAGTATGGACCCCCTTATTATTAGGTTCAGTTTTTACTGGCCTAACTATCCATTTCAGCTTATCTTCTGAAACTGAAAAGAAACATGCAGTCATAACTTATAATGAAGGCTTAGAAGAAGTTTCTACATTGCATTTTGGGCCTACGCGGAACGGGATTGGTTTTGTTTATAGCTTTTAAGGATATGCTGACAAGAATGGACAATGAATATCATACGTTTGATATTTTTCAAATAGTATGGTCCAAAATTATTATTTATAAATAATTACTTTTTAATACATTCCAGAATTAACAAAATAAAACCAACCATATGAATGCTAAATGCATAGCTATTTTCGCACTAAGTGTTCTACTAGGTATACATGCACAAGCGCAAGAATTAACCACTTTTAATGGCATCAGTGGGAAAATGTTTTATCAAGATGACAAAGAAATAACGGCTTCTGAAATGGAGTCTTTAATGAAATCTAACCCTGAGGTCTATCAGGAGTGGCTGGAACATAAAAAACTATGGAAATTAACTCTTGGTTCTTTGACAGTGCAAATGGGGTTTATAGCATGGAGTGTATCGTTAGCTTTGGTTGATGGTTTTGATACTAAAGGCGGTCTAAAGGTTCCTCTGATCGGAAGTCTAGTTTTTACGGGTGTAACTAGTGCTCTTGCCATCTCTTCTGAGACAAATAAAAAGAATGCAATCTTAGGTTACAATAAAGGCTTGGATGAACTTTCTACTTTATATTTCGGACCTACTCAGAATGGACTTGGGTTTGTATATGGGTTTTGAAGAGAGCGCAAATAGAAATGCACGCTAGATGGCAGAAACACCTGAAGATATTTAGTACTTTAACACAAAAGGCACTATTTCATGAGGCTTCATACTATCTAACGTCCAGCATCTAACATCCTCCCCCAAATTATTCACTATCAGTTATTAATTTAATAACCCAGGCAACCATTTCCATACTTACCTTACATATATATACAACTAAGAAATTTACTTGAACAACAACTTAGACCATATAATCGCAAAGAGTATCGCTGGAGATGATCAATCACAGCGTAAGCTGTATGAAAAGCATCAAGTGATGTGGTTCATGACAGCATTGCGATATGGGAAGAATAAAGTACAAGCAGATGATATTTTTCAAGAAGGTCTTATTCAAATATTTAAAGATCTACATCAATTTAATAGTAAGAAATCTGCATTTAATACATGGTCTTCCAGAGTAATGGTAAATGCCGCTTTACGGTTTTTAAAAAAGCATGCTTGGAAAAATATGATTGTTGAACAAGAACAAACATTACAGCTAGAAGATAAAAGCGAAAATATATTTTCCAAAATGTCAGCAAAAGAAATCACGCGGATAATACAAAACTTGCCACTTGGTTACAGATTGGTTTTTAATATGTATGTGATCGAAGGATATAAACACAACGAAATAGCACAAGAGTTAGGAATAAAAGAAGGAACCTCTAAATCACAATTATCGAAAGCTAGAAAATTGCTAAGGCAGCAAATTGAATCACAACTAATCCAAAGACATGTTTAAAATGGATGACTTTATAAAAAAACAACTCGAAGACCGTAGCGTAGACAGCTCTGACCAATGGAATGTGCCTTCGGAAAGTCATTGGAATACAGCAAAAGAGCACTTTCCTAAAAAGAAAGAAAACAGACGTAGAGCTTTATGGCTTTGGACACTTGGGGTGTGCGCATTATTCTTGGTAGGATTTTATTTTTTGAAATTAGGTAAATCGGATACTAAGGCAATTATTAATAAGACACAGGAAATTGCAGAAGCGGAAACAACACAGGTACAAACAGTAACAACTAAAGAAACAGAAACAAATCAAATTATTATAACATCCAATGAAGAGCAAATAGCTAAAGAACAAGAAATAGTGAGTACTCCAATTGTAACTGCAAAGAAAATACAAGCTGCAGATAACATTAACAAAACTGCAATAGAGAACAACGCAACATTTGGTAAAAGCACGCCATTTGTACAAAATACTCTTAAACCAATAGTTGGAAACAATCCCTCAAATGCACCGATGACAAAAGATGTCGCTAGAATCAACACGGAAGTACTGAACACTACGACAATAAGCAAGAACAAGACGTCTAGTCCAGTCTTAGAAAAAAGAGAACTTGTGACAAATTTTCCAACTCTAATCTCGCCTAAAATATATACTGTTGATACAGATACCCCCAAAAATTTAAAAACACCTAGCATAGCAATAATTCCTGTGGTTCCAAGCGGTAGCTTTTATGAATTTGGAGTTTCCCACAAGCAGTTTGGATTTACTCTCTTGTCTACTTCATTTTTAATAGATGAAGACCAGGAGCTAGGAACTTTGGTAGAATTGGATAGGTCTTACCGGAATGCCAACCTGAATTTTAATAAGCACTTTAATAAAAAATGGAGTCTGTCTACTGGTCTTGATTTTTCAAAACTAGGTTTGAACATTGATGCGTGTATCATAACAACATTAACAAATGAAGATCTCGATATAATAGTAGGAGATGGTATAGATGGTGCTATAGCAACTAGAGGAGGACTAAGTGATGACTTAGAAATCGAATTAATAGATGGAATAGAGTTGGCGGAAGGAGACCAGATTAAAGTAAAAGGAAATATTGACCTAAATATACGAGCAATTGAACTCCCGATTCTTTTTAATCTACACTTGAATAAATCAAAATTTGAATTTGTTTTTGGAGGAGGGCTTGCATTAGAATATCTCAGGGTAGAACAACAAGAAGCAGAGTTTTTCATATTTCTAGACAATACACTTATTAATAAAGAAACAGTACAAGATAGTTTCTTGGAAAATATTTTTGACAGTTCCTTTTATTTAAACTATACAACGAAATACCATATTAATAAGAATTTAAATTGTGGATTATCAAAATCTATAAACCTGAGTGATATTGGATTTTCCTATATCGAGGCAGGACTGTATTATAGATTCTACTAATAAAATAGATACGATTTATTGAAGATTTATAGGCTTTGCTAAAACAGGGTCTAGGATAAGTGTGCTTACTAACAACAAAAAATGTATATGAAAAATGTATTCAATCTAATGCTCATTTTTTCTTTGCTCTTTTTAGGAGCGGAGAGATTACATGCGCAACAAGAAGAAAAATTTACCCTCAGTGGACATGTCAAAGATGCAGATACGGGTGAGGAACTCATCAGCGCCAGCCTTTATATAGAAGAACTGAAAACAGGGAATGTCACAAACGTTTATGGCTATTATTCCATTACGCTCCCTAAAGGAAACTATAAGGTAACTTATAACTATATCGGGTATCAAGACTTTGTAATTGAAATCAGTTTGGATGCGGATATGAGACAAGATGTCGAACTCTTGGGTAGTTTAAACGCATTTGACGAAGTAACCATAGTTGCTGAAGAGGAAGAAAAGGATAAAAATGTGCAGTCTGTGGATATGAGTAAAATTACCGTTGACATAGAAGCGGTTAAGAAAATGCCAGCACTCTTTGGAGAGGTAGATATTATCAAGACGATCCAACTTCTGCCGGGTGTGAAGTCTGTAGGTGAGGGCACGTCAGGGTTTTATGTCAGAGGAGGAAATGCAGATCAGAACCTTGTGCTTTTAGATGAAGCACCAATCTATAATGCGTCTCATTTATTAGGGTTCTTTTCATCGTTTAACCCAGACGCAATTAAGGATATGCAATTATCTAAAGGTGCAATAGATGCAAGATATGGAGGAAGACTGAGCTCAGTCTTAGACATACGAATGAAGGAGGGGAATTCTAAGTCTTTTGCAGGAGCTGGAGGCATAGGCTCTATCATGTCCAGACTTGCAATTGAAGCACCTTTGGGGGATAAAGGATCATTCATAGTTTCAGGAA
>ENA-ORXT01000765-ORXT01000765.1-marine-metagenome-genome-assembly--contig:-NODE-765-length-48261-cov-7.585775_pt1 | contig 48261 bp, 27 predicted proteins | sample MGYA00237868_ERZ511482 | MGnify/ENA metagenome assembly ERZ511482
GCGCGTAGGACCGGACGCTATCGCGTGGCGGCTGATAAGATTATCCTGCGTTTTGTCTAAAGGAAGTGCCATTGGGCTATCGACCTGCGGCGCGAGATCGTTTATTGGCTGCTCAAGATATTGATAAAATGTGAGATATCTAGAAAGTTAACCACGCCATTCTCATCAACATCTGCTTCTGTTTTAAAACCGTTAGATGAAAGAATGGAAATGAATGGTGAGATATCTAAAAAGTTAACTACGCCATCCATGTTGACGTCTCCAAGTAGTGCCTCGGCGACAATGTCACCAGCTCGGGTAATGTTGAGCCGGGTTAAATTTGACGCGATGCCCAGATTCTCAATCTCGATATTCAATTCACCGTCGGAGACTGGGACGGCTTGCAGGGTATAATTGGAAAACGCTCCCTGAGCCTGACTGACAGTAGTCAATTCCACCGAACCTTCGGCAGTGAATCTTATTGGGTCCGTATTCTCAGTCGCGTCGCCAACGGATATCAAAACATTGTAAAGGCCATCGGCAACTTTGTGATGGAACGTAGACGTGGATCGAAGCCGAATGAGATCGCGGCTGATGTCGTGACTATTCTGTGGGTGGTCAGCAGACTCAACTGGATTGGGCCCGTCGGACGTAAACCCCAAATCCCCAAAGGTTAAGTGAGAAATGGATTGGTAGTTAGCAAACACCGGAGAGTTAGGAGTCCCCAGATCGTAACGGTACGCCGTTGCGGTTAAGTCGACAATAGACGGTACGTCAGCCACACGTGTTATGTTAAGCCGCGTAATATTGGCGGAAAAACCAAGATTTTTGATATCAAGTGTCAACTCGCCATCGGTAACGACTACATCCTCGAGCACATAGTTGGTAAAGGTCGTAGGCACATGATTGGCTGTTTGTAAAAGAAACTCGGTTTCCGCTATGAATAAAATTGGGTTGGAGTTTTCCGTTGCATCCCCAATTGTCATCAAAATATCGTATACACCATCATTGAGTCGATGATGAAACGTCGTGTTCGAACGAAGTCGAATGAGATCCCGGTTTATATCATTTACATTAGGGATCTGCCCATTTTCTTCGCGATCACGCGACTCAACTGGATTGGGGCCGTTGGAGGTAAATCCAAGTTCGCCAAACGAATCTGGAGAAATGCTTTCGTAGTCGGGGAACACCGGCGAATCGGCGTTGCCGAGATCGTAACGATACAGAGTCAAGCTTGGATCGACGAACGTCGGCGATACAACCGTCACGTAGACGGCTCCAAAATCAGATCGGCCGCTAGAATCAAAAACGGTGTAATGGAAAAAATCTTCGCCCGATTCGTTAGTCGGTGGAGTGTAGATTAACTCATTGCGACCACCCGGTCCGGTCGCGCTTGAGAGACTGATCGTTCCGCCAAGATTGCTAACCGTGTCAAGCAGCATCACATCGAGAACGTCATTATTGACGTCGGTGTCATTTTTGATAACGTCGATCGTGACAGGATTTAGGCTAGCAAAGGCTACATCATATCTTCCAAACGGTTTCACGGGAGCGGGAGTGAATGGCGTTCCAAAAGAAGTTCTTGAGCTGCGAGCAGCCAACACAACTTCCGCTTCTTCTGTCGCCAGCCTGCCAATGTTGTGGTTGCCACTGCCATGCATGACGCTGATGAAATCGTCCCTGCCGCCGGGTGAGTTAGAACCAGAATTGACGCGCGGTCTTGCCTCATAGAAAAGTCCTGAGTCATTGGTATGTCGCAGGTTCCACGAATGACCAAACTCATGAACCAACGTACCATCAGCCCAACTCGTCGCGCCGTTGCCCCCACAGGTCGCATAACGATTGCTGCTTCCAACACTGTTGACGTAGGCTAAACCCGAGGGCGCTGACAAAACATGATAGACCGCAAGGTCGTGCGTGTCGCCGACTTCATCGGGGTTGTTGTTCCAATAATTTCTAAACGCCGAGAGACTGCTGTTGGCGTTTGTCGTAGCTCCAGTCGACGTCACCGAGTTTCGTAGCGGATCGGTACTGGCATCGGTCCGAATGATAACCGTGCCAAGCTTAAATTTGATTCCGGTAGCGTGAAGATAACGAGCATCAAGATTGCCAATGGTCGAAGCTGCAGATGCTTGGGCAGTGGCTAGATTACCGTTGTAGGGAGAACCGAAAAAAGCTCGGGAGCCGATTTCTACGCCGATTTCATACTCCAACACGGGAACAATCTGCAAGGGAGTCAATGTCGCAGAGGATGCCGTCATTGCCAGCACAGGTGGGTCGCCACTGGATCCAGTCGTCACGGTGTCTGTCGAGGCCGCAGTCAATTCCTGACCGAGCAATTCGCGTTCATGTTCATCTCCATGTTCGTGATTACCATCGTGACCATAATTGCGTGCGGCTCTCACTTCAGCCAAAGAAATTTCATGGTGTCCCGGTGTCGCCAAATCGCGGACGGGTTGTATCGTGAGGGACTCTTGATTTGGACGAATGATATTCGCAACCAAACCTTCGCGGGTGAGCAAAGCGCTAACGGCAAATTCCGGTTCCTCCACGACAGTTCCCAAATAGGAACGATCCAAACCTGCATCGATCTTGACCAAAGCACCGGTTCCATCGTCCACAAGAAACCTGGTGTTCTCTCCGTAAACTGAGTTCTTTTCTAACTTCAGAGTAAGACGTTGTCCACGAAACTCGACTGCAACCTCGAACTCGCGAGGTGCGTCGCTTGGTAAACTGAGAACAAAGTTATCCGAATCTACCGATTCTGAATGCCCCAACGTCTGGCTGAATGTGGAAGAGGGCTCTCCAGAAACTCCGACAATCAGGTCGGGCGTTCCATCTGAATTGACATCCCCTACACCGCTGGCTGAGTGGCCACATCCATTTTCTGCACTGCCGCCATGGAACGTGCAAAGCGGGGCATGGGGGATCGTTTGCGCTACTAACGAACTAGCTGTCGCTGAAAAAAAGAAAGACACCAACAAAATGATATAGAGCCGAGTTGCCTGCATCGGTTTAGACCTGTGTTCTAGATCAGGATGGGAGATTCTATTGCCATAAAGTTGCGGCTCGAGAGGTGACCTATCGTTAGCACGAGAGTGATTAATCAGAGAAATGCCTTGAAAGATAAACTGTTGCATGGCATAAAGTGGGGCTATAGGGATCGTCAGTACAGTCAAATGTGGAAGAGGTCTCTATTATTGCAAAGTTGATCAAACTAACGCATCAGGATTCGGTGGGCTTCTGTTAAGCCAGCAGATTGTGAACATCAACATATTGACTTCAAGCCTTTGCTCGCGGCAATTGGAACAATCACGAGGCCGTTTCATTGGCCAAAACGATCTGCGTCGTCCCTCTTTCAAACGAATGGCTTTACCTACGCGATCTCGGTCAAAAAAAGCTCGCTAACGACTGGAGTCGAAAAGCGAGCTATTGATACTCTAATCGAGCAATGTTGGACTAGCGTCGTCGACGCTTAAAACCAACCGCAACTCCAAGCAAGCTTAGCAAAGCAAATGAGCCAGGCTCTGGAATTGGTTGAATGATCTCGAACTGAATATTGTCAATAAGACTACGAGAGTTGCCACCGGTTGCGGCTTCAATTACCAATTGCAATGAAGAACCAGTCAGCCCAGTGGCTGCGTAAGTCAATCGCGGACTACCTGCCGCATTACCGGTCTGAGTGGAACCAATTTGCGTTCCTACAGTTGCTCCATCTATCAAAAGATAAGCATCAAAAGTGGCAGTCCCGTTATCCGAACCACCTTGAAAGGAGATATTTACGGTATCAGCGGCTGTTAATGCTTGCATATAGACGTCGGAGAAAAGAAAGAACTCACCAGAGTTTGCAAATGCATCGCCATTGCCAGGGACATTTCCTGTGGCTCCTAGCCGCGTTGAATTTTCCAAGAAACCGAACGAATTGTTTCCGCCGGAGTAGTTTCCTCGGTATGCAATGAAGCCATTAAGCTCGACCGCCGCATTGTCCACGATGTTGGCGGTATTTGTCATGTCACCGACCCCACCGCCGTTATAGCCGTCGCTTCCATACTGAGCCAATGATCGACCATCCGTATTGTGGAAGATGTTGCCAGGAAGCGTTTCATTTAGAAGCGCACCTTGTTGGTAGGTCACTCCCCCAACTGTGATGTCATTCAATAGCTGGCCATTTCCAACATTGCCAGCATCGTAGTCGATGAGGACCACATCAGCGTAAGCCGCGCCAGTTGCAAACAGCAACGCAGCAATTGTCAAAGCGATTAGTTTCATGGGATGTTCTCCGGGTGTAAAGTGATTGAGAGACAGTGGCGACATTCAGGCATAAGTTATGAGGCACGCACGAAAGCGTCGCCGTCACCCAAACCAAAGTGCCCAATTTTTTTTGCCTATATCTATATCGAGGATCAACTCGGAAAAAAACCTTTCCTTTGATCCCACGGTTGACAACCGTCGCAAACTGAAATGAAGTAAGAAACGTCTCAGTTTACACACCTAGTGTAAACTAAGGCGTAGCGGTCACGTAAACGATTGTAGTTAAAAACTTTGTGATTTTTCAGGAAATCTGCCAATACAGCTTTCCCAGCACCAGCGATCTGTTGTGTGAGTTGGACAAAGCCGTAGCGACTCTATTGAGGCTTTCAGAGCATTGGCAAACAGCGTAGCAGCGAACAATTTGTCCGAAGTATCCCCGGAATGAAGGTAATAATTCCGATTCCTTAAGAGGGATCTTTTTAGCGGCAGCAGCTTAGCTTGCTCGTTATTTTTGTGCGGATTTATTGGCCAACTGCGAACCGCAGGACTCGCGAATAACGAGTGTCACGTCCAGTGAAATCGTGCGTGCGGCCATCTTTCGATTTTCAATGCGTGTAATCATAGTCTGCGTAGCAACCGAGCCAATTGCTTGGCAAGGTTGTCGAATCGTCGTCAATGGGACCGACGCACCTGCCGCAAGTTTGACATCGTCGACACCAATCAACTTGATGTCGCGCGGAACTTCTACACCTTGACTTTGCAAACTTTCGAGAAGCAAAACAGTCGTGGCATCATTGGAACACACGACAGCAGTTGCCTTTAAGTCTTTGATTCTGGTGACGAATTCGGGAGTTTCGGCGTTTCCAGTAAGAATCATTTTTGGATCGAAGTCGATCCCCGCGTCCTGCAACGCTTGGCGATAACCGGCAATTCGCAAATCAATCATTGGAGCAGAACCCTCACGCGAGACATAAGCGATCCGCTGCTGACCAGACTTAATGAAGTGAGTTGTCTGAATCATTCCGATTCGGAAGTTGTCCACCCCAACCAAATCGAATTGGCTGCGACCGGGCAATCGCTCCAAGCCACGGTCCAGCAAAACGACTGCAATCCCAGCTTCGTCAAACCGTTGAACAATGTTGCGATTGACATGCTGCATATGCTCAGAGAATTCGACGGGGGCGAAGAAAACTCCAGCAACTCCCTGTTCGATAAAACTGGCGCAAAGCAAGGCTAATTGCCGTTTCATATTTTCGTCGCTTTGATCATTGCCAGTCCATTCCGTCCGGATCAGGCTCATGTTGTGTTTTTTGCATTGTGACTGGATCTCGGTGCAAATAGGCTCAAAGATCTCCGCTCGACCAAACTCCGGTAACAACTTGCCGATCAGAATGGCCTGAGTGTTGGACTTAACTCGAACGTAGGATCCCGAACCGACTCGCCGCTCCAGATAACCTTCTTTCTCCAAGTCGTGCATTGCTTTGGCAACCGTTGGTCGGGAAGACGAAAACATCTTGACCAGTTGTCCGTCAGAGGGCAAACGATCACCCGGAGCAAATTCTCCCGAGATGATCCGGTCTCGGACATACTCAAGAATTTGATCGTATTTTGTTGGTCCAGATGCCATTGGTACCAGCTTAGGATTAGTAGTTCTGCATTGCGGCTTTCGTTAAAGCCATTCAATTCATTTTAACAAGTGTTGTTTGTTTTTGCACATGGCGTTTTTTTATTGGTCGCGTTCGGGGCATCATGCATGAGTTGTCAGAGCACGTGAATTCAGCTCGGGGAGCTGCGCGACCTTGCTGGCAAACCAATGTGTCTTTCAGGAGAGGTCGCTCCCGAACATTCTGGGGACAAATTTCGAACGACAGACTACCAACTTGGTTCTGAACCTATGGCCATGCGATTGCAATCACTGAATCCGAAACTGGCTGTCTTTTTGCAACGAGCAAGTGCAACAAGTAAGAATCTGACTTTACAGCTTTCCACTAATCCAAGGACTTATTCTCCGTAATAACTGTAGAATAGGGCCCCGCAACACTCTAAGATATAGGGAACCTTTCCCACTCTAACTATTATTCTTTCTGGAGATATCATGAAGACTCTTCAAAAACAGAAACGTGGTTTCACACTTGTGGAACTGCTGGTTGTCATTGCGATCATCGGGATCCTGATCGGCATGCTCTTGCCGGCCGTTCAACAGGTCCGCGAAGCCGCCCGGCGGACACAGTGCATGAATACATTGCGGCAACTTTCGTTGGCTTGTTTGAATCACGAGTCGGCTCGAATGAAATTCCCAGCCGCGGACTTAGTTGCAAACCAAGCCAGAGCTGATGGAAACGCAGGCCGGGGCAGTAGCTGGTTCATTCAGATTTTGCCATTCATAGAGCAAGGAAATATTCTCACGACGATCGGCTACGACTTTAATGCCGCTTCGAACTTGACTAGCCCCGGTGGCCAGTTTGATAACGCTACCGTTGTTGCTGGGGTCAGAGATGGAATCACGCTTGCTCCAAAGGCACAGGCCAAGTGCCCTTCAGCCGGAACTCCCGACTGGGCCAGGGACTATTTTGGTGTCCAAGGTGGTCAGGAAGGGTTTAGCTCAAGCCCTGAATTCAGGAGTCCTCGGGGCCCCATTCACAACGATGGAATTCTGGGAATGAACCATGGTCGTTCAATGTCAGCGATTTCCGACGGCACCTCTAACACCCTTTTGATTGGGGAAAATAACTTGAAGCAGTTCTACGGGGCACAGGATGCGGTCGGTGGAAATGGACTTACCGGTGCCAACCCAGGATATTCGCCTTGGTGGTGGGGCGGCGGAACTGCTGGAGACAGGCCCATCTCCGAAGCTAGGAGGTTCTACGCCAATCCTGCTCGCCACATTCTGACACTTAACAGCCCGCTGAACGACCCCAACTTTCTGGATGAAAGCTACTTGACCAACGAAAACTATCACTGGCAACCGTTCTCAAGTGCCCACCCGGGAGGAGTCAGCTTCACCTTCGCCGATGGTCATACTGGTTTCGCAAATGATTTTGCTGACGAACGCGTACTGCAAGAAGCCGCTTCGATGAATAGTGGTGGAGTTATTAGCCTGGACGAGCTGTAATTTTTGATTGGTGCCGATCATCAATTGGTTGGGACCTTAATTATACGCCCTCGAGATTGGATCGAGGGCTTTTTTTATTAATTGGGAATGATCGTGATGGTAATGGGATTTACACAGAAGAACCTAAACCCAATCAAGTCATTGGCTTTGACTGGGGTGTTGAGTTGCTTGATGGTCTGCCTGACAGGGTGTGGAAGCTCCGTCCACACCGTTCCCGCTGGAGGCATCTTAAAAATTGATGGCGAGCCCGTTACCGGTGCCGTTGCTACAGTCAAGTTTTATCCGGCTGGGGGTGGACGATCAGCGATGGCTCACGTGAAAGAGGATGGGACGTTTCAAATCTCGTACTTGAAACCTGGCGACGGACTACCGCCGGGAAATTACAAAGTTGCCGTGACTGCTGCACTCACCAAAACGAAAGCCGGAGTGACCGAAGAAGAAAATTTCTCTGGAACGGGTGTCAAGACAAAGTACCTTGTGCCGCAGGAGTATACGAACACCCAAACAACTCCATTGACTTATGAGATCGTTGACACCGGTGAGGCGCAGTTCATCGAAATTGATGTCGTTCTTGATAAGTGACGGTTGTTCAACCAGATAGCTGGTTCCCTCTACGCAATCAAATCTTTGACAACATGTCCGTGGACATCGGTCAAACGAAACTGACGCCCCTGATAGCGGAAGGTTAGCTTGGTGTGGTCGATTCCCATCAAGTGCATGATGGTTGCCTGCATGTCATGAATGTGGACCGGTCCTTCGGTGATGTTCCAGGCAAACTCGTCAGTTGCTCCATGGATGTGGCCCCCTTTGACTCCGCCACCTGATAGCAAAAACGAATAGGCTTTCCCGAAGTGGTCACGACCGTTGGGATTGTCTGAATCCCCTTGGCCAAACGGTGTCCGGCCAAATTCGCCCCCCCACGCCACCAACGTGTCGTCCATCAATCCGCGCTCTTTTAAATCCATCATCAACGCGGCCGATGGACGATCGGTGTCCTTACACTGTTGCTCAAGTTGTGTGAAAAGATTGCTGTGCTGGTCCCAGCCTGCATGCATTAACTGAACGAAACGAGTTCCGCGCTCAAGCAAACGCCGCGCAATCAAACAGTTGTAGGCAAAGCTGCCTTTGGTGTTAACATCCGGCCCGTAGCGATCGAGTATTCGCTTCGGCTCATCGGAAAAATCAATCAAATCCGGAACACTTGTTTGCATTCGAAACGCCATCTCGTATTGGGCAATGCGGGTGTCGATCTCCGGATCACCATAGTCTTGTAAGTGCTGTGCATTCATTTCAGCAAGATCGTCCAGCAGCATCCGTCGCGCTTTGCGGCTCACGCCCTTGGGGTTGAACAAATAGGGCACGGGTTGTCCAGCGTTACGAAACTTCACTCCTTGATACCGAGACGGCAGAAAACCACTACCCCAGTAATAGTCGAAAAAGAGTTGCCCACATGACTTCGCTTTGTCGGATGACGTCATCACGACAAACGCTGGAAGATTTTCGGTTTCACAACCCAAGCCATAGCTCACCCACGCGCCCATGCTCGGCCGCCCAGGAACCTGAGCTCCCGTTTGAAAAAACGTGACACCGGGCGCATGATTCACCGCTTCGGTGTGCATGCTGCGAACCAGGCAGATATCATCGGCAAGGCTGCCCAGGCCCGGCAACATGGAACTCATCTCCATCCCACATTCACCATACCTTTTGAAGGGCTTGATTGGGGGGACGATCGGCCACTTGGCATAACCACTGGACATCGTGGACAGCCGCGTTTTACCACGAACGCTGTCGGGGATGCCTTTCCCGCCACCTTTGATCAACTCAGGCTTTGGATCAAACAGGTCAACGTGTGACGGACCACCTCCCTGCCAAAGCATCACTATACGCTTGGCCTTGGGCTCATGGTGTGGCAGGTTGGGAAGGCCGGCAATGCCTGATTGTTTGGTTGGGTTATCGGATTTAGGAGACCCTGCCAGCGCGTCACGGCCGAGCAACGACGCCAGCGCGACCGACCCGATCCCCATCCCCGCCGAGCCGAACAGCTGACGACGGGTTACTTTTTTTATGTTGTCGCGGTGCAATTCTTTCATCGCTCATTCCCGGTTCAATGCTTCATCAAGATTAAAAATGCCCAAACAAACATTGCTCAGAGCGGCGTGTTTTACAGGATCGAGTTTTTCATCGCGCGGGCTTTCTCCAACGCTTATCAATTGCGTCGCGGCCTTTTCATCCGCCTCGTAGACCGCCAGCTGACGGTCGTACATCTTCCGCAAGCTCTTCAAATCGTTCTCGGTAGGTTTACGAGCGACGACCCGACGAAAAGCAAGCGTTAGCTGATCCTCAATTTTCGTTTCTGTCTGGATACAGACCTCCGCCAACACGCGCGCAGCTTCGGTCCAAGTCGGATCGTTGAGTGTGGTAAGAGCGTGCAGTGGCGTACAGGTAAGACCTGTCCGGACCACACAGATTCGACGGTTGGCTACGTCGAACATATTGGCAGGGGCAACCGTTCGGCGCCAAAATGTATACAGGCTACGCCGATACAAATCGGGCCCCTTCGAGGTCGGGTAAGTAAAGTCGCGTTCCTTGGTGATCGCCAATGATTCCCAGATTGCGTCGGGCTGATACGGATACACCGGTTTGCCACCGACTTTAGTGTTAAGTAAACCACTTGCCGCCAGCGCAACATCGCGCAAGATCATCGAAGGCATGCGAAAACGCGACGCTCGTGCATGAAGTCGATTCTCAGGGTCTTTCACCAAATGTTCTGCAGTCACTCGACTGGATTGCCTATAGGTGGCACTCGTCACGATCATTCGGTGCATTGTTTTCATGCTCCAACCGGACTCCTGAAATTCAATCGCCAGCCAGTCAAGCAGTTCCATGTGCTGCGGATACTCGCTTTGTACGCCCATATCTTCTGAAGTTTTTACGATCCCAATTCCAAAAAAGAACTGCCACATTCGGTTGACTTGCACCCGAGCGGTGAGTGGATTTTCAGCCAGAAACAGCCACTTGGCCAAACCTAAGCGATTAGCATCCAGATCATCAGGAAGGCTCGGCAGCACACCGGGCGTTGCAAATGAAAGCGGCTCGCCAATCGGTGACAAGTACTCCCCGCGATCCAACACCTTGGTCTCCCGGTAGCGGTCGTCGCTCATCACCATGACGTGGGGTATCTCGTTCGCCACGTAGTCGTTGTAAGCCTTCTTGGCTGCATAGTATTTCCGTACCGGCTCAATTTTTTGGCCCAGTTCTTTCTTGATTTGAGCTTCAAAATGTTTGCGAATCTGATCTTCGATCGCTTTTTTATTTTTTTCCGTTCGTTTCGCCGGTGGCTTTTTTAACAACGCGATAAGTTCCTTGGGCAATTCTGCCTTGCCGATGGATTCCTCGTCGGCTAACACGTCATTTTTCCAATCGCGATAGGCGGCCTCCATCAAAGGTTTGCTCTGTTTCTCGAGAGCTTGCATCGTCTCTTTTAGTTTCGCTTGTTGTTCTTCTTTCGCACCGGGTATTCGGATGAATGGTTCGGCAACTCGAATACGGGATGATTGTTTACCGGGCCTACCTTTCTCTGGCACTTGGTTGAAAATATGCATCAACCGGTAGTAGTCTTTCTGTGTTAGTGGATCATATTTGTGGTCATGGCATTGAGCGCAAGCCATGGTCAAGCCCAGCCAAGTCGTGCTCGTCGTGTCAACGCGATCAAACAGGTTATTAAACCGTTGTTCCTCCGCAATCGCTCCCCCTTCGCCGTTGAGTAGGTGGTTCCTGTTAAACGCCGTGGCTATTTTTTGGGAAACGCTCGCATCGGGCAGTAGATCTCCTGCCAGCTGTTCAATTGAAAACTGGTCGAACGGCATGTCAGCATTAAAAGCATCAACAACCCAGTCTCTCCAGACCCACTGCCAAGTGTCGCCGTCCTGCTGGAATCCATTCGAGTCTGCATAGCGTGCAGCATCGAGCCATGGCATTGCCATTCGTTCACCATAATGTGGCGACGCCAACAAACGGTCGACCAGATTGTCATAAGCATCGGCGTTCTGGTTCGACACGAACGCTTCGACTTCTTCGGGCGTAGGAGGCAGTCCCGTTAAGTCGGCGTGTAAACGGCGAATTAGGGTTTCGCGATTCGCTTGGGGCGATGGAGCAAGCCCCGTTTGTTTCAGCTTGGCAAGGACGAATTGGTCAATGGGGTTTTTAGGCCAATCGGATTGTTTGACCTTGGGCAGTTCCGGGCGCGTCGGGGAAACGAACGCCCAGTGTGACTGATATTTCGCACCTTGTTGGACCCACCGTTTTAACAACTCTTTTTGGGAGTTGGAAATCTTTCGATTCGATTCCGGCGGAGGCATCATCGTGTCCTGGTCATCCGAAAACACTCGCTCAATCAAGGTGCTTACCTCAACATCGTTTGGTGTGATCGCGCCATAATCGATCGCTTCCTTACGAACGTCTAGCCTTAGGCCCGACTCCCGCTTATTGGGATCTTGGCCATGACAGTAGAAACAGTTTTCGGAAAGTATGGGGCGGATATCGCGATTGAAAGAAATATCGTCCGCCGATACCACTGAGGGCCACAACATCCCTGCCAAGGCGATGAGACGCAGCAGGTTAGAGCATCCTAGCTTTTCGATCGTCTTAAGACACATGTTGTTCACTAACCTGAGATAGCCTTCAGCTTCAAACAATCCATCAATCAGTTTAACTTTGCATTTCTAAACAAAGACCGTTAATCAGAATGAACTTTTGACGAACGCTTGGATCAATCGGCAGAACTATTTCTTGATTGAACTGACCTTGAAGGTCCATGCGTACTGACAGGGCATTTTCGAGGGATTGAGTTTTGGCATCTTGATGACGAGATCTTTGCCGTTTTGTTCAAACTCAAGTTCGCCGCCACCGAGCATTGAAACAGTAGCACCATCTCCCGCAGTGATGCCTTTGAGAACCAGTTGATCATCCGGGAACACAGCGCAGATCGCAAAGAGAGCATCTTTCTTTCGAGTGAACAAAGTTTCTTTGCGTGCCTTGCCATCGTCAGGAGTCTTGAGCAGTTTGTTCACGTCATATTTAACGCGATAGTTTCCGTGCTTCAATTCCTGAACGCTGCCGTCTGTCCATTGGCAGGATTCGCTATGCGTTGTCGTACCGTAAATCGCTTCTCCGTTGACTTCCAACCAGTCGCCGATCTCGGCCATTCGTTCTTCCATCAGAGGCGGAATGCGACCATCAGCGGTCGGTCCAATATCCAGCAGAAAGTTTCCACCACGCGAGACGATGTCGATCAACATCAGAACAAGTGACTCGGTCGAGTTGTAGTCTTCGAAACGCTCGGTCCGGCTGTAGCCAAACGAATGAGCCATCCCGCGGTTCTCTTCCCAAGGGTTTTCGGCGTTGGGGAGTCCTGCACCATATTCGGTTGTGTAATAGCCACCGTGTTTGTGCCGGTCGCCTTTGCCCCAACGGTCGTTGATCACGACTTCGTCTTTGCACTCGGATTCATTGAACAACCAAGTCAACATTTCCGCAGACTTCCATTTGGCGGCTGGGTAATCCCATTCACCATCGGAAAAAATGACGGATGGTTTGTACTTTGTAACGACGTCTTTGAATTGCGGAATCAAGTGCTTGTCAACAAACGTGCCAACATCGGCGGTATAAAGCGGGTTGTACCACTCGTAAAGCGAATAGTAGATTCCCATTTTGACGTCGTCAGTCTTGCGGACGGCAGTCGTTAGCTCACCCAGCAGATCGCGCCCCGGACCGGAGTTGGTGCTGGACCATGGACGTCCCCATGATTTGTCTGCTTCGGCGCTGGGCCACAAGCAATAGCCATCGTGGTGCTTCGAAGTCAGCACGACATACTTTGCACCTGATTCTTTGAATGCCTTGGCCCATTGATCGGCGTCGAACATTTCGCAGGTGAAGTCAGGAACGAAATCGGGGTATGCGAACTTCGATCCATAGATCCTGTTGTGGAATTCCTTGACGGTTTTATGCGTCGCACGTTTCTCGTTGACGAGGTCGCACCAGTACCACTCCGAGTATCGCCCAACCTGAGAAAACGCCGGAACGGAATAAGGTCCCCAGTGAATGAAAATTCCGAATTTGGCATCGCTCCACCACTGCGGAGTTTTCCGTTTATCGATCGCTTCCCAAGCAGCAGTTTCATCGACGGCAGCTGCTTCTGTCTCAACGGACTTGCTTTGCTGCGCCGAGACTTGACTTGTACTGCAAATTCCTGAAAAGCAAACTCCGGCAGAAAGAGAAAGCAACAATTGGATTTTAATTTGTTTTAACATTTCATCTTCTGTTTTTTAGAGTAAGGGTAAGCGAGCTTAAAAGATTGTCGTCACACTTCAGTTACTTTACCAGTAACAACGAAATAATTTTTTGAACTTGCCGACCAGGCGGCGAAAGTTGCGCCGTCGATCAAACAGACGTCACGTGACAGAAATCTGTAAAGTCAGATTGAAGTCTTCATAAGTGATGGCATTGAATTAGAAATAGTCACCAATGCACATGAATCCATACAACATTTAACTTTGTTCGTGGTTATATTAGTAACTCATCAATTACTCGTATTGCATCGGTCGAAAGGAACCAGACTGGCAGCGATTCAAAGTAGCGTTGATGGTAAGAATTCAATACGTCTCCCAATCCAAAAAGTGAGAACCGGTAGCGTGTTTCGGCTTCGATTCCATTCCATTGCACTCGCGATCCTTCTCGCTGCCGGCGGGACGTTCCTGTTCGCTGATGAACCAGGAATGCCGAAAGTTGTTGATTTCAACACCCACATCCGACCGATTTTCACCAGCCATTGCACGTCTTGTCATGGCGGCGTCAAACAAGCGGCGGACCTCTCGTTTGTGTATGCCGATTCGGCAATGAATACGATTGAATCAGGCGATCCCGAGGGATCTTACCTGTTCGAGAAAATCATCGAAGAAGACGAAGATTCACGGATGCCTCCGGCCGATCACGGACCAGCACTGCCTGCGCACGATGTGGAACTGATTCGAAAGTGGATCCAGCAGGGAGCCAAATGGGGCGATCACTGGGCCTATCAAATTCCGCAGCGATACAGTGCCCCTGATGTCTCGCAGCCCCAATGGATTAGCCAACCCCTTGATGCGTTTGTTTTGAAGCAGTTGGACGATCGAGGTGTTCAGCCGGCTGAAGACGAACGGCCCGAGCGCTGGCTTCGGCGGGCATCGCTGGATCTCATTGGGCTTCCTCCAACGCTTGAGCAGCGCGAAACATTTTTGAGCGAAGTGAAACGGGATGGCGAAGGCGCATACCCACAAGCCGTTGATCGAATGTTGGCGTCGCCGCGATTTGGAGAGCGATGGGCCAGCGTCTGGTTCGACCAAGTGCGTTACGCCGACTCGCGCGGCCAAGGAGAAGACTCGCCGCGGACGATTTGGAAGTATCGCGACTGGGTAATCGAATCGCTCAACAAGGATCTTGGCTATGATCAGTTTACGATCAAACAAATTGCCGGCGATTTGTTGCCCAATCGCACGATCGAAGATCAGATCGCGACCGCCGTTCACCGACTGACTCATTCTAACGAAGAAGGAGGCACCGATGACGAAGAGTTTCGCGTTGCGGCCGTCCTAGACCGAGTTAACACGACTTGGCAAACCTGGCAAGGCACGACATTCGGTTGCACCCAATGCCATAGCCACCCTTACGATCCGTTTACGCACGACGAGTACTACAAGTACACAGCGTTTTTCAACAACACGTTGGATTGCGATCTAAACGACGACTGGCCGGTGATTCCTGTCCCCGAGAACCACGATGACTATGCGGCAGCTTCGGAATTGAATCGCAAAATTGACGAACTAACTCTGTCGCTTTGGGAAACTGCCTGGAATGTTGTATCAGAAGATTCCCAATGGAGTCACTTGCGGATCACCAAAGCCAAAACGAATAAGTCTGCCAAGTTAGTTATCGAGCCGCATGAAGACTGGGACGAATACTTCACGACTGGCACTGTTCCCAGCGGGACTTCGGTTTTTGTCGAAATGCCGTTACCCGATTCGGTTTCATTGATGACTGGAATTCGGATTACCGGCATGCCGCTTGATCCTGACAAAGCGCTTTCCGAATCGGAGTGGGGTTTTGTGATGTCCAACATCTCAGCAGAGTTGGTCCAGCCTTCGGAGGGTGAAGACGGTACTTTAAAAGATGCCAAACCGAAGACGAGCAAACCGAAGACGAGCAAACTGAAGACGAGCAAACTGAAGACGAGCAAACTGAAGACGAGCAAACTGAAGACGAGCAAACTGAAATTTGCCCAGGTTTTCGGCGACGATCCGTTTCCGCGATACGATCCCAACAAAAGCCTCGACGGCGATCGAGAAGGTTACTCTGCGTACACGCGAATCCACCACTCGCGGCAAGTCGTGCTCCTGTTCGCGAAGCCGGTCAACGTTGCCCCTGGATCGCGGCTGAAACTTCAGATCAAACATCACGTTACCGAACTTGCCGCGTTTCCGCTGGTAACCCGACGCGCGCACTTCGCTGTTTCTTCCAATAGAAAATTGACAGCGCTGCTTGACGACAAGACGTTGATTTCCAAGACGGCCAAATTGGCACGACTTAAATCGCAGCGTGACGAAATCAAGTCCACCGAGATTCCTGTTCTTCAAGAACGCACAGCAAGTCTTGCTCGCCCGGCTCATCTATTTACTCGCGGTAATTTCCTGACCAAAGACAAGCAAGTCTTTCCCGATGTCCCGAAGTCACTTCGACCGATTGAGGAGCCAATTTCCAATCGGCTGGAATTGGCAAATTGGTTGGTGAGTTCCGACAATCCGCTGACTGCCCGTGTGGCCGTCAATCGCTATTGGGCTCGCATGTTTGGCGTGGGATTGGTCTCGACAGAAGAAGACTTCGGGTCGACGGGGGAGTCGCCATCGCATCCACAGATGCTGGACGATTTGTCCGTTCGGTTCCGTGAAGACTATCAATGGAGCGTGAAAAAACTCTTACGCGAAATCGCGTTGTCGCACACGTACCGACAAAGTTCACGGATACGTCCCGATCTGCAGGAATCCGATGCAAACAATCGTTGGCTCGCTCGTGGTCCGCGTCACGGATTGCCTGCAGAATCGGTTCGAGACCAGATGCTTGCCATCAGTGGATTGCTTAGCGATAAGATGCATGGAGCACCCGTTCATCCTCCTTTGCCTCGTGGCGTCTGGAAAGCACGGAGGGGAAATTGGAAAACGCCGAAACCGGGTGAAGAAGATCGATATCGCCGAAGCGTGTATACCTCGATCAAACGAAGCATTCCATTCCCGATGGCGGCAGCGTTCGATGCGCCTTCACGCGATTTTTGTTCACCAAAACGCTTGCGGTCCAATACCCCACTGCAACCATTGATGTTGATGAACGATGCCGGATTCGTAGAGTGTGCCGATGCTTTCGGGAAAAGAATGCGAGCTCATTCGGACGAACTCGATCAGCAGATCACCTTTGGCTTGTTGACGGCGACGTGTCGTGAGCCCGACCCGGATGAAATCAGCCGGCTTGTGAAACTTTACGAGCAGGTCGAAAAATCAAGCAACGCAAATATCGCGATGCAGTCCGTAGCCAGCGTGATACTGAACCTAGACGAAATCATTAGCAAATAGAAAGCAAATTGATATAGGAACTACGAATGAAAACTAATGCACACGAATACATACAGGTTTTCATTCGTGTCTATTTCTGTCCATTCGTGGTTAAAAAAACACCGCATCCGCACCAAGAATCAAAACCACTAATTACAAAGTCAGCCAAATGAATCGAACGTCACTCGAACAAGAAATTCGTCTCTCACATTTGCAAAGCCATACACGTCGACAGTTTTTGAAAAACTGCACGACGGGATTAGGAGGAGTTTGGTTGGCCTCGCAAGCAGGCGGTTCGGCGATGGGCTCCTGCCCCGAAGATCGATTGGATACCAATGCGCTTCCACACTTTCCGCCGACCGCCAAGCGGGTGATCTTCCTGCACATGATTGGCGCGCCAAGCCAACTTGAACTCTTCGATCACAAACCGGAACTGGCCAAATACGATGGCAAGGACTGTCCTCAGGAGTATCTAGAAGGCCAGCGTTTTGCATTTATCCGAGGCACGCCGAAGTTGCTGGGTCCTCAATACAAGTTTCAGCAACATGGTCAATGCGGCGCCCCTGTTTCCGAGTTGTTCCCGCACATTGCCCAGCATGTCGACGACATGTGCTTCATCAAGACGATGCAATCCGATCAGTTCAATCACGGGCCGGCACAGTTGCTGGTTCATACTGGAAACGCGCGGATTGGATACCCGTCAGAGGGGTCGTGGGTGACATGGGGATTAGGAACGGAGAACGAAGACTTGCCGGGTTATATGGTTTTGCTTTCTGGCGGAACGCCCCGCAACGGCAAAACGCTTTGGTCAAGTGGTTTTCTTCCGTCGGTCTATCAAGGAGTGCAATGTCGATCGCAAGGCGACCCGATTCTAAACATTTCGAATCCGAAAAACGTTACGCGTGACATCCGTCGACAAATGCTGGACGCGTTGGGCGATTTAAATCGCAAATCACATGAAGATTATGGCGATCCGGAAACTTTAACGCGCATCGCACAATATGAAATGTCATTTCGCATGCAGATGACGGCTCCGAAAATTACCGATATAGCTGATGAGTCGGACGATACATTGGAGATGTACGGAGTGGAAAAAGGCAAACAGTCTTTTGCCTACAACTGTTTACTGGCGCGACGTTTAGCGGAAGCAGGCGTGCGTTTTATTCAGCTCTATGACAGTGGCTGGGATTCGCACGGCACAGAGAAAAAGACCGCCATCAATCTTGGTTTTGCCGACAAGTGTAAAGAGACGGACAAGCCGATTTCTGCTTTGCTGACTGATTTGAAACAGCGCGGCATGCTTGAGGATACGCTTGTCGTTTGGACTGGAGAGTTCGGTCGAACACCGATGCGTGAAAATCGCGGCGGAAATAAAATGGCTTTCATCGGGCGCGATCATTCGCCTTCAGCGTTTACGCTATGGATGGCCGGCGGTGGTGTGAAGCCCGGTTTTACTTATGGCGAGACAGATGAATTCGGCTATCGACCGGCTTCGGACCCGGTTCAGGTTCGTGATTTCCACGCCACGATGTTGCGACTGATGGGCATCGACTCTCAACGTATTACCCATTACTTTCAAGGCTTGCATCAGAAACTTACTGGAGTCAAACCCGCGCGCGTGATTCACGATGTGATTGCTTGATCCAGTTGCTTAGTTCTCTCATTTCCCATCATGAGCAATACAAGATTACTCAACGACGCGAGTTTGAATTAATCGTTTGGCATTAAGCTGGGGTTGGCGTTGTCAATTCTTCGGGGCAAGTCCCGCTTAGGTATACGGTTTTTCGCGACGTTGATAATCTGATTTTCATCGTGCAATTGTTGATGAACTACAGGGGCGCACCAACTTAGTTTTACGCCAACCTGTAAACGCAGATTGGTTCTCGAACTTCGGCATTTTAGTTTTTCGTGACGTTGATAATCTGTTTTACTTACTCCGAAATACGTATTACAATACGTCAACTTTCTGATTCGCCTGATACAGAATTCAGCAAGATTGTGTTTTTGAAGATGCCGTTTTGTAAACGGTTCGCTTCGCATGTTTTGGCTTGTACGTAATAATTTAACTTCATTGGAGAAAAGATGAAACGAACGAAAAACCTCTTGGTTGCGTTTGCAGTCCTGTTTACCGCTTTGACAACTTCTACGGTTGTTGGGCAGACCGAAACGGAAAATTTCATCACTTACGATGCGATGAACATCGGCAACGGAAACTTCAACACCACCCAGGACGACGTGGACGCGGGGCTTACCGGGGCGGTCACTTTGTTTGAGACCCCGGATGAAACGCCCGGACCAGATCCCATCATCCAGGTGGACCGCCACCGAGTTCTACAAGGCGGCGGCAGCGGCGGACCATTTATCTCGGGATGGACGGTGATCCGAAGGTTTTACATGGGTGGTAACGGAGCGATTGGATTTGATGGCAACTACGGCTTCGCCACTCCGCCATATCAAGCTGATAATGGCGAATCCGGACAAGCGTTCGCAAATACCGGACGCGTTGAGGTTGTTTCAAACACTTACGATTTTAACTTCGCCAGTGGAACGACAGTTGATTTCGAATATCTTGTCGGTAGCGACACAATCAAAGACATCGACGGCCTACCGCTGACAGCTATTGCTACGCCGTCTTTGGTTTTTGATGCGGGGCTTCCTACAGAGTTCCGAGAAGATTTTGCCTCGGAATCCGGCACGGGCAGTTTGGATCCCAATGACAATTCCAATTTGTCATTCAATCGGCGATCCGGCACATACACGACAACCGCAGCCTACTCAACGGTTCAAATCCGTTTCGACTTGACCAATGAATTACAGCTAGGTGATCTCAATGCTCCCCAAGGTGTTCTTCGATCTCTGCTTGATCAAGTATCCTTAACAGCTACGGGCGAACGTGATTCTCCTGTCCTGCTGGGTGATTGTGACCAAGACGGCGTCGTGGGCTTTTTGGACATCGCGCCCTTTATCACAATCTTATCCGGTGGCACCTTCCTCGCTCAAGCAGACTGCAACGAAGATCTGATTGTTGACTTTTTGGACATCCAGCCGTTTATCGACATTCTAGCTGGGGGGTAGAAAACATCTATGCGTTGGAGGGCTTGGGGCCTTTGGCACTTGCCCTCGAAACGCTGGCTGTATCAGACGACTCGTTCGACTTACCGAATCAATACGACGTCAAGAAACTGCTTAAATCTGCTGATGAGGGCAAGGCTCGCAAGGAAGATTTTGCGTGCAAGACAGCTTCGCTTTTTAGCGATCTGTGTTGTGTGCCCGTATGATCGGTTGGTATTCAAAGGCACCATGCCACGGAAGGGAACAATGGTTCCGATTCTCGAAATCGCATTGCTAATACGCTTTGGCATTCAACGTTTATTCGGGCAACGTATATTGCCGGAACTTTTGCGAATTCGATTTGGACTGAGCAAGAAGTTTAGACATAACTTGGCACGAATTTTCCAATCATATTTTTCGTGTCCATCTAAGAGCCTTAGCGCGTGTTCGTGAATCAATCTGCATTTACAGATCGCTCCAAGGCTATTTTAGTGCGCCCGAGTAATTCATTTACTGATGCGTAGATTCCGAATCGCAACTAAAATAGACCAAACATTGAATGGTAATTCGCCGATCTGAATTCCTTGTCTTGGCAAACTTCTATTATTCCACGACGGTTCAACAAATGCGCGCCATTTCGTTTTCAAGAAATTGGCAACTATTAACTGCCGAGCATTCCTTTCACATTACGTTGATTTTTTTGCTTGGCTCCGTAGCTTGGTTGGCGTTTGTCTGGCTCGGCGGCAATCCGGTAATGCAGCAGTTGCCGCCTGCTCATCCAGTGATTTAAATAGCTGCTGACGAAACCGAGCAGGGCAATACGGTGGGCAGTCAAAAATTCCCGGACAAGATTTCTTTCAATGCACACATCCGGCCAATCATGTCCAATACGTGCTTCAGCTGCCATGGGCCCGATGAAGAAGCAACGGAAGTGAATTGCGGTTGGATTCGTTCGCGGCAGCCGTTGACGAAGGCGAAGCGATTAAATCGGGTGATGCAGAGGAATCCTTGGTCTACTTGTGATTGATGGATGCAGATGATTCGATGCCACCAGCAGACTTCCTGGATCAGTTGTCGAACTATCACAAAGCCCTTTTTCGCAAATGGATCGAGCAAGGCGCGAAATATGAGTCACACTGGTGGTCTGCTCCAATCAAACGGCCTGATGTCCCCGACATTTTCAAGCCAGAAAAAGTTGCCAATGAGATTAATGCGTTTGTGCAAACACGTTTGGCGTTTGAAGGTTTTGAGCCTTCCCCTAAAGCAGACAAAGCCACGCTGCTGCGTCGATTGAGTCTCGATCTGATTGGTATCCCGCCTACTCCTGAGGAACTAGATTCTTTTCTGGCTGATTCGGGGGCGGACGCATACGAAACTCAAGTCGAACGCTTGCTAGCTTCGCCGCATTACGGCGAGCGAATGGCCTCCTAATGGCTGGACATCGTGCGATTCAGTGACACGGATGGATTTTACGGCGATCAGAATCAAAACGTGTTTTCTTATCGCGACTATGTGATTGACTCGCTAAACAACAACAAGCCATTTGATCAGTTCACACGAAGGCAATTTGCTGGCGATCTGTTGGAAAATCCGACGAACGAACAGCTAATCGGAACGACCTTGATTCGATTAAATATGATGACTCGCGAAGGTGGCGCGCAACCGAACGAGTACCTTGCGAAATATACTGCCGATCGAGCTCGCATGATCGGAACTGCATTCCTAGGGGCAACCACTGGATGTTGCGAATGCCACAACCATAAGTACGATCCGCTAACTGTAAAAGACTTCTATTCGTTAGGGGGCCTTCCTTGACGACGTCAGCCAGTGGGGTGTGTACAGTGATTACGGCTATTCACCCAATCCGGACTAAAAAGGTTTCAATAACGATGCGTTATTTCCACCAGAGTTGCGCTCGTCGAGCAAATCGAGGTTTGCATAAATCGAGTTCCTTGAATCAGCACTCGCCAAGCAAATCGTAAATGCGCAAGACGCTTCGGTTTTTGACAGTCCCCAATTCAGGCAATGGGTCGCGGCATTGGCGGATGACTTGGAATCGCACACCCAAGGATGGATTCCCGTCGAAGTTATCAAAGCAGAATCTTCTAAAGAAACAAAGCTAAAAAAACTTGACGACGGTAGCTTGTTAATCGTCGACAAATCACAAGCCGAAGATTCCTTTACTGTTGCTACGGGATTTCCCGACTCACGAACGATCAAATCGGTTCGTCTGGAAGTAACTCCTGATCGTCACCACGACGGACATATCGGTCGCGCCAAAGACGGGCGATTCTCGACGACTTTCGCAGCAAGTCTTGACCGATATCGTCCGCCTGGCGAAGCAGTCGAAGAAAAATTAAAACTGGTTGGGCCGCGTTTCGTTCGAGTTGAGCTTGATCGGGCTGAGTTTCTCGCGTTGGCGGAAGTCGAAATCTTTGGTGAAGACGAGGCCGGAGTCGAAACCAACATTGCAACCAAGGGCACGGTCACACAGAGCTCACCCCAGACTTCCCGATACCCTCGACAAAAATCGCTGTCCCAACGGTGCGAAATGTCGAATCCAGAAAGGGCTCGATAATTTTCGAATTTGGTAAAGCCAATCGGGACCGATCTGCGAGTTACTCCAATGGCCATCCACCGCTCTTTTTGTCTCGGCCTTGGGAGTCTGGACCGTCGCGCTGGCAGTTACCGATCGATGAAGCCAAACAACAACATACAGCTGTTTTTCATCTTCAAACGAGTTTGAAAGTTGATCCTCAAGATCAATTAGAATTCAAACTCGATTCCGCTAATCTTGGTCGATTCAGAATTTCAGTGTCTCCATTGACTCGCTTTGTCGCCGGATTGCCTGTCGCCGATCAATCGTTGGCCAGCGCCGTTAAGGACTATCAGTCGGGCGCTGAAATCTTGTCTGAGCAACGACGATCATTAGTCGCCGCGTTTTAACTATCGACCAACGGAGCCAATAAGCTACCGCCAGTAATATTTCGATATCGTGACGCGATTCTTCGCTGTCGTTCAGGCCAAGCAATTACGACGATCGCGCAGCAAGCCTCCCAAGACAAAATTCGTCATTCGCGAATCCTGCTGCGGGGGGACTGGCAAAACGAATCAGGTGAAAAGTTGTCCCCGCGACACCTGAGTTTTTGCCACAACTGCCGGAAGCAAAAACGCGACGATTGACGCGTCTGGACTTGGCCAACTGGATCACTTCACGGGATAACCCACTTCCCGCCCGTCACGACGTGAATCGAACGTGAAAACATTTCTTCGGTGCAGGATTGTCAAATCGACTGGACGATCTTGGGAACCAAGGCGAATGGCCCAGCCATCCTTTGTTGTTGGATTGGCTCTCAGATGAGTTTCGTCAGGCTTGGGATATGAAACACATCACTCGTTTGATCGTAACCAGCAATTCCTACGAACAACAAGTCTCAATTAATAGCCGCGTTAAGGTGTTCGATCCTTACAATCGGTTGCTATCCCAACAGTCGCCGCGCCGGTTGGAAGCAGAGGCCGTTCGCGAAAACGCGCTAGCTATCGCGGGTCTGCTGAACGACAATTTTATTGGTGGACCAATTTTTTTCCGTTCCAGCCGGGCGGACATTACTCAAATCTGCAGTTTCCCAATCGAGGATACACTGCAACACCTAACGGCCTGCAATATCGACGCGGCGTTTACATGCACTGGCAGCGTACGTTTGCTTCCAACTGTTTATTGGCTCGCCGGTTGCTCGAACGTGGCGTTCGTTTCGTCCAGCTTTATCATCGCGGCAGGGACCACCACAGTGATCTCAATAAAAAATTCACAACCGCTGACAAAGCCTGCGATCAGGCGACTGCTGCATTGGTCAAAGACCTGAAGCAACGCGGATTGTTGGAAGACACGCTGGTCGTGTGGGGCGGCGAATTCGGTCGGACTCCGATGGCCCAAGGAAGTGGACGCGATCACCACATCAACGCGTTCAGCATTGGGATGGCTGGCGGCGGTACTAAACCCGGCATCACTTTCGGAGACACCGATGAGCTTGGATATCGCAGTGTAAAAGACATCGTCAACGTACGCGATCTGCACGCGACGATGCTGCACTTGTTCGGCATCGACCACGACCGATTGACGAAAAAGTTTCAGGGACTCGATCTGAAACTCACCGGCGTAGAACACAGTCGAGTCGTAAAAGATATCATCGCGTGATGGCTACCGCCGCATCCAGAGCGGCCGTTTTTTTTGGGCATCATCGTATTGCTTGTTCAGTATGCCCCTGCGTTCTTTTTGCTGTTTAACCAAGTCCTTCGCGACTTGCACCGGGTCGTCGTCCGTACGGTTCTCGCGCGGCTGCGGCCCGATTTTGTCCCAAGGAATTTCGGCGAAACCAGGCACTTGCTTGCGAAGCGAATCGTAATCCAAGATTTGAAAGTTCTGCTCTTTTCCATTTTCGAACAACGGATCTTCGGCGGTCGTGATCCAGTTGCGAGTTTCGCCAAATGGTTCGCGCGAATAGGGAGTTTCAAAAATTGCTGCCAAATGTGGGTACCGGATCGAATACGGCGGCGCAAGCACGTTGACTTGTTTGAGCAAATTGTTGATTTGTTGATCCATTGCCAAAAAGATCTCCCAGCGCTGCTGATCCCACAATAAATACTTGATCGGCATTCTACAATCGATCACAACGTTGTTGATAAACGAGTTATATTGCCCGCCATGATATTTTATCGCGCCGTTCTTGCCGGTGTTATAGAAGACATTGCTGTGAACGAACTGGTTGCTTACGCCATCGTCAAAGAATATTCCCGAGTTGCCGAATCCTGCGTGATGCGAAACGGTGTCGTGAAAAAAGTTGTAGCGAAAAACATTCCCAGCATACGAGGGATTGCGGCTAAGATAGATCGCTCCTTGATCGGACATCGTGCCAATCAAATGACCAAACTCGTTGTATTCAATCAAGTGATCATTGCCCGACATGGTGATTCCCTGTCCCGGGCAGTTGTGCAGATGATTATGTTGAACTTGGTTGCCGACCCCCGAAAGATGGATTGCTGGTCTGTAGGTTCGGTACCAACGGTTGACTCTCGAAATATCGCAATGCCGAATGATGTTTCCACCCGGCTCAAGTGTTCGCCGATTACCGCCACTTAGGTGGACGCCGCCAGCTCCCAAGTCGATCAATTCGCAGCCTTCGAGCATGTTGTTTTTTCCGGCGAGAGTTAGCCCTCGCCCACCAATATTTCTGAACGTGCAGTCGATCAGCTTAATTTTTCCACCTTGAAATTCCGCTCCGTCACCGCGCGAATTTTCAAAAGTGATACTTTGAAAGGTTAAGGATTCAATGTCCTCTGCGGCGACAAACGGTTCAGACAGCTGCGAAACCTGGAGCATTGTGTCCTCCGCTCTGTCAAAGCCTTCAGGTGGGAGGAAATACAGCAATCCATTTTCACGATCAAGATAGTACTCGCTTGGTTGATCAATCTCCTCAAGCAAATTTTCCGCGTGCCATCCCCACACGCTTGGCGGCTTACCTGTTCCAACGCCATAGAAATGTGGCAATCCCAAATGGACGACACCGGTTGTGGTATCAATGTTGTCGACGGGAATGGAGTCATCGGCAAATCCATTAGAAAAGAAACCTTGCAAGAAAATGTCGTTTGCCTGAGTCCACTTTTCTGCGCGTTGTGTTTCGTATTTGAAAGCGCCAGGCCGCAAAGGTTCCTCTTTGTTGTAGCGCAGCGCGCTACCGGAATCAATGACTTCGCCCAACGGAATATCTGGCTCTCCAACGTTGGGCCAGCGCGCGATCGTCAACGGTGCTGAGTCAACAAAAAGCTCGACGGGAGCCAATATCTGACGCCGCCGGAAACCGCGCGGCCCGAACTCACCAAATTCGTCGATGCCCATTGCTTTCAAATCGATGAAGAGAAGTCTCTTGGCCGCAGCTGAATCTACCAATCGAGAAGTCACCGCCTCGTCGGTAACAGGCAGGCAACTCGACTTTGAAATGACGCGACCTCCATCGAAAAACACTTGCTCGCCTTCGGCTGCGCGATAGACGACGTTTCCGTCCTCGTTCGTCAATTCAAAAGAATGTTCGCGGAAGTAGCGACTGCCCTTCAAGATGACTTCTGCTTGACCACGTCTGGGCATCGCACGTAACGCATCCCGCGCTTTTTCTAGCGAATCAAACGGTTGCTCGGTAGTGCCGGTGCCATCGGCTTGCGCGTCAGCCGAAACGTAGATAACAATTGGTTCGCCGCCGAAGCTATCGGCGGCGGTGAGCGTTAAAGCAAGAAAATACAGTGCAAGGCAACGAGCATTCATCAAAATCTTTCGAGTACGTATTGGTCAAGAGTTGGGAATCGTCGAAGGTTTCGATTGGCGGGAAAGTAAGCTTGTCCCTTCGTGGTTACTACGTTCCGAAAGTCCATTTCGTTTTTGGCTGTGGCTGTGCTATGCACGCCGGCCCCATTCGAGGATAAACTAATGTTTGGAATAGAAAGGCAGTGAATCATCGTCATCAGTCACCGGCGCAATTCGAATAGCTTGTCCGCTGTTCTTACCAAGAACGATGTTCAACACCGTTTCGCTGTTGACTTTCCAACGCTCAATTTTGACGTGCGTGCGTGTTTCAATCGAGGCATCATGCGAATAGATGTGAGCTACATGGTTCTCGCTTTCACCAAGGAACTCAAGCGGCGTATTGAGTTGACGAGGTGTCTCGCCATTGAGCGCGCCCACATACCAATCGGCACCTGACTTTCGAGCAATCACCGCGTATTGCCCAATGACGCCATGAAGCACGCGCGAGTCGTCCCAGACCGTTGGCATGTGGTCCCAAAATTCCAACTCTGGCGTTTCGTAAATAACGCCCTCACCTCCGTTTCGCTTCTTCGCGACCGATTTGGCCGGCGTGTCGTACCAAAATAGAAATTGCCACGGGTCGTACATCATCATTGCTTTGGCAAGTTGCGCGGCATGATTTTGGTTTTCCTCAACGCGATTGTTAAAGTAGCAGATCTTATTATCGGCCGCGCCAGCGAGCATCCGAGTAAACAAAAGTGTAAGGGTTAGTTCGTTGGTTGGCGTTGCTTCATCGCCCCGAATGCCCTCCACCGTCATTAGGTTGGGATAGGTCCGACACCACCCGGTTGTGCGATACTCGTCGTGAACGTCGACCATCAGTTGGTGGTCAGCGGCCTTGCGAACCGCGTCGTGCAACCAAGCCGTAGCATCCTGTGAACCGACACGGACAAAGCCGTACTTCACGCCTGCAACGCCCCATGATTTGTAAAGCGGTAGGATTTCGTCAAGCTGTTTTTCGAGTGCTCGCCGATTGACATAGAGAATCACGCCCAGTCCATTGGCATTCGCTTCCTTGATCCACTTTTTCAATGCCAGAGGTCCATCTGTTCGTTCGGGGTCCACCGTGATCGTGGTCGCATCCGAAGCATCGTCGTATTCATGCCCGTACCAACCGGCATCAAATTCCACGTATTGAAGGTGGTGTTTTACTGCGAACTCGATGCTGGCCTGTGCGCCTTCATTGGTAAGCGTGATTTCTCGAATGACCTTTCCTGGCCTGATCCATGAAGTGTCTTCGATCGCGCAGGGCTCGTTCAAGTTGAGAATGATGTCGTTGTTTTCCAATAGCTGCCCCGGGGAATCTGCGACCATGATGACACGCCAAGGTGTTTCCGCCGGATACTGCAGAGCGACTTTACTGCTTAGCTGACTGACGATTTGCAGTGGGTTCTCGGCCGAACGCTGAAGTTTCATGCGGGCATAGTCTACAAGGGCGGCTTCGGCAATCGCGACATAAACCGGTTTGCCGTTCCCGTCAGCCCGCAGTGTCAAAGGACGCTCGACTTGATCGCCCAACGTACTGATGACTTCTTCGGTGTATTCTCCCTGTGCTTGCCGTGTTACCCAAGCTCTGTGGTCGCCAAGAAAAGTAAATTCGGCCAGTTCTTCTGCGATGCGAATAGATTCCTCGACGCTCTTATCTTCAAATTTTGTCCGAAATGCAACACCCGCGTCGTAGGCGCGAAACGTCAACTCCATCGTTCGGTTTTTGTTTCGAAGATCGCGAAGCTTGACAACTAGTTGCCGATAATGATCGCGTACCTGGCTGCGCTCGCCATAAACAGGTTTCCAAGTTTCGTCGTGTTCGGAAACCTTCTGCGAGATGACCTCTAGGTTTTCACCGAGATAGTCGTTGACGTTTTCAGTGTTTTTTTTCGCCACACTGAAACGCAACCTGGAATCAGCAACCAAGTTATTCCCATCGTAGGTAACTCGGTAGGTCGCGCATTGCGAGCTGTCAGCAATGTCCTGCAACTCAAAAGCAATCGCAATCCGCCCATTGGGCGAAAGGATTTCTTCCGCATAGCAAGGTGAATGCGCGAAAACGAGCGTGAGGAAGAATAGTAGCGTGACTTTCAAGGGAAAGACTGTCTTCACTTGGCGTACAGAGCATACATTTTTTTGCATGGAACGAAGCAGTTTTTGAAAAAAGAGAAGTAACTCAAACATCAGCGATCACGTTAGCACTACGCACTCTCACTCGACCAACCTATTCAAATCTTCGTAGCTTTCTTCAAGCTGAAAATCAAAAATTCCATCTAGCGATTCGGGGCGTGCGTCGAACAATTCAGCAGCCGTCGAAAAAGACTTCTCAGTCGACAAGTTGGCAGCTGAAGGCTTGTTGTGGGAATCCTGTGAAATGTCGAGGCGCTCCGTGTTCTCAGTCAGCGAGCGCCGCTTTGCCAGCAGTCCGTTACTTTCGGGACCTTTTGCACTTAATTTGCGAGCCCCCAAGAATCTGTACTTGACAGGGGCAATTGCAACAGGCGGGCTGTAATTGTCGAACGAGGTTACCCCGGCTACTGCTACGTTGTTAGACACCGCCGGAAGTCTACTAGTCGCTGCCATTGGTGAGGCCAATGAATCGCTCACTGATTCTAGCGACACTTGAGGTAACGGTATTGTGGCAGTAATGTTTTCGCTGACCGTGGCGGGCTCAGCGTCAATGTTTTTGGCCAGAGATATTTTCGTAGTGATCGAGACTTCATCAGTGGAAGCAACTGAGGCTGTCGACACTGGCTCAGAAACGGAAACCAGTGAAACCGAGGAACTGACTGGAAGGGCGAAGGCAGAGGCTTGAGCCGTTCCCGTTCCGCTAAGCACATCGATGAATGGGCCGATATCGAGGAAGCTGACGATTCCGTCACGGTTTGTATCAGCTTCGTTAAGATAGCTATTGGTTGAAAGCAGAGAGATGAACGGCTGGATATCGAGGAAGTCAACGACACCATTCAAGTTTGCATCTCCGAGGAAGAAGGGGCTGTTAAGCGAAAAGTCTTCCTGGGCAACATCGGACCAAATGCCATTGAGCAAGGTCCGAGCAGTGACCGTAGTGGCGTCGGTAATCACGATGGTCGCGGAAGACGACGTGGCGGAAGCATTGGAATTGACGGTGCCGCTGGGTAACCTTGGGTCCGTCCCGTTGGTCGTATAGTAAACCGTGCCAGCACCGTCCAAGTTCGTAATCGTGATATCCGTACCCGCGTCGACAGCACCGCCGTTGGGGTCGATCGTGGGCGATCCGCTTGGTGTTCGTGTCAAGACAATCCGGTTCACCGCCCACAACGGATTGGCTACATCAGCATCACCGAATTCCAAATTCAGCTGTCCGTCAGTGACATCGACCTCCACCGCAAAAGTTGTATTCACGCCAGTGGGGCGATCAATATTCGAAGCCAGTATGATACCTTCGCCACGCACAAACATGTTGTCCAACGACACGTTGGGGTCGCTCATGTTCAGCTTCACCTGATAACGACCATTGGCAATGTTATGATTGAAGGTCGCTGGCGATGTCCCGCCGATGAAATCGCGATTGAACGCATTACCGGTCGAACTGCCTCGGTCCGTTGCCGTGACCGTTCCTGTGAAAGAAATGTCACCGTTAACCGACGGCGTTACCAACTGGGCACCGGAAAAGACGGCTGCTGAGGTGCCAAGGTCATAAACGTATTCAAAGGCATTCAGATCGACGACGTTGGGAGCAGCCCAAACCTGCACCTCTGCCAGTGACAGAAGATTGGTGCCCGTTTTCTGCACCCTCACAAATCTTCCATTGGTAACGCTGTCCAGTCGGACGCCACCCGAAGTCGTGCTGCCGTCAATTCGTAACGCGCCACCATTGCCAATGGAATTCGTTGAAACCGCAGGTGCGCTACTACTGTACGAGTAATTTCTGCCCCAAACCTCACTGCCACCGGAGTTTGGATCTCCATTCCATACCGAGACTCGGAAGGTCCCGATACGACTGGCGACAAGGTTAGTTGACTCCCGATTGACGATGACGATCTGCTGAAGCGCCGTATCGTTCTTGAGGTCAACCTGCCACCACGGCTGCGATTGGTTCTCGGTAGTGGTAAACTCGCCAGCGGGAGACACAATCCCATTAATCGCGTTCTCCGCCAGATCGGTATAAGCACGGAAGTTGCTCGACTGAGAGGCTTCCCCGAACAAAGCTCGATTGCTCGAAGGCTGTGCCTTGTCCGAACTTCGCACCGCAACATCTTTCAGCGACAACGCGCCATTGCCGGCGTTGTTAAGCCCGTTTAGCTGAACGCGGACAACCCGGCCAAATGCCGCTCCCAAATGTGTCACTCCATCGTCAGCAACTTCGCCTCCTGAAATTTGAAGCACGCCTCCTTGCTCAACACTGCCAGAACTGAAGTAGCTCTTGTGCCATAACTCATTTCCACCGGCATCTGGATCTCCGTCCCAGACAGAAACAGTGAAATTACTAAGTTCGTTGTACCGAGCATCATCGCGATTGAATAACTCAATCTCGCCAATCGAAATATTTGCGGGGAGACTCATCTGCCACCAACTGTTACTCGTTGCAGCTAAAGTCTCTGACCGAGTCGTATCATCTTCATCTGTCGCGTTGAACGCCGTCAGTCCGCCAAATGTCGACGACTGCGAGGCGTCTCCTTGGGTGGCGGCGAGATTGTCACCACTTGGAATCTCTCCCTCAATCAAAAACATCCGGTCAAGATAAGCGTTGATGCGTCCGTTGTTGACAAAGAGAATGTTCGCGCGGTCCGCACTCGGCCCCGTCGTGAATGTAAATTGCTCGTAACCGGGTTGCCAGTCAGACCAGCCCACTTTCGCATTAATGCCGGGCGCCCCAGACGCCAAAATGGTTAGCTTGTCGGTTTCTGGGGGCGTTTCCTTGCTGAGTCTGACGCTGCCGACGGCTAAATTGGCTGCGTTAGCTCCACTGACCGAAATGTAGATCGATTGACTCCCGGAAACCGTTGGTAGGTCGCCTCGATTTCGATACCAGACCTGGTTTACATCGTCGATCGGATCGGTGAGCTCAGCCAGCAATTGCCCCGTCGGACTGCCCAAGCGAATTTGGACCGTTGTCCCGGCAATGGAATTGGCGAGAGCCGCCCGGGTGTACATCAATTCGATCTGATCGAATTGACCAGCGTCACCGAAGTCAATATTGTCAAACCGGATCCACTCACCGCTGGTCAGCCCCGTCGCAAAGGGCTCAGCGCGGTAATTACCAAAGGACACCGAACCCGAAGAGCCGTCATATTGGCTTCCAATGGTGACTTGGTTGATGATCCTAGCAGCAGCTCCCAGCGTGTAGGTAGTGTTAGGCGTCAGACCGGTAAACAGGCGCCTGATCGACTCACCGGGGCTGAATTCGACACTCTTGGTGCGAAAATTCCCGGTCAGCGAGTTGCCCTGCCCTTTCAAGTTCCACGAGTTGCGATCCAACGAGTTGGGCGTGCCCGAGACGATGGTCCAATCGCCAATGCCCTGAATGAACTGGCTATTGGTAAACAAGTTGGTGCCAGGAAGTGCCACAAAATTGTATGTTGCTGTGTGGGGCGTCACAAAGTCGTGCCCAACGTCCCACATCGCTTCGCCGAATTCCAAAGCTCCAGCGTCAGGAGCCGCCCCAGTGAATCCATCATTGATGCCAGGCAGCACAACGCCAATATCGATCGCACCCGACCCTACTGCCAAACGTAAATCACGAGCGCCAAAGTTAACAAAGTCGGACGACGAGTAATCGTGGTTCCCTCTCACGCTTACGCCCAGCACCTCTACGTTAGCCTGCGAAATCTGTAGGTTGTTGTTGTACCGCGACTGGATAATGGCCTCGGGATCGGTAACACTAGTCAAGCCATTGGGCGGCCGGTTGCTGATAATCGTATTATGGTAAACCTGTCGAAAATCTGTGCCACCCGCGGCAAAGTTGCCTCGGGCACCGCCACCTTCAAAATCGTAAATGATGTTATGGTGGATTACCGCGTTGTTGTTGAGACCATAGAAGGTCTCCATGATGCCCCGCGCGCTGGTGTCGCGGAACACGTTGTGATGAAATATGGAGAAGCTGGTATTGCCGTTGGTCCCATCACTATCGAAGACGCCAGTATCCCAAGTCAACCGCCCCGCATCTTCAAACAGGTTGTAGGAAAATTCGCTGCGTGCTGAATAGCCATCGAACACACTGCGTGCGAAGGTTTGGAAAGTGTTGTGACTGATAAGATGCTCTGATCCAGACATGCTTAGCAGACGCGTGTCGCCATTGAACCCAATATCGTGGAAGTAATTGTTGACCAGCGAGTTGCGTGTGCCCCTGACGGTGACCGATGTCGTCCAACCTTCGTAGACCTCGTTGTCACGGAAGACGTTGTTGTCTCCGGAGATAAAGAAGCGGCCAAAACCTCCCCTGTCGAACGCGTGCAGCGTGTTACCAGCGTACACGTTGTAATCCGTACTGGCGTTGGTGGTGATGCTGGCCCCGCGGAAGGTGAACCCTTCGATATTGATATAGTCCCGGCTGCTGACATTGAATGCTCGGTCGCGTCGCTTGAATTCGATGTCCAGGCTGTTGGGATTCTGGCCAGCGGCAGCTTTATAGTACAGGGTATTGCTGCCCGTTGCCTTGAACCATTCACCGGGCTTGTCTAGCGCATTGAGCGTGTTGAAGATGTAGTAGCCATTGTCTTGTTTCTGAGAGACGGCCCCTACCGGGCTGTCCAGCGTGATCCTGCCAGTACTGGAATTAAAGTCGGTAATCGTCTTCGTCGCGAACGCGTAGTCGAACGTATGGAACTTGATCTGCGCGCCGTTCCAGTAGTCGTTGGGAAAGCCACCGAGGTCATCGACGACGAAGGAGCTGGCACCACTGGTCAGCCTTCCCTGTTCCAGCACGCCCCAGTCATTGATATCAAGGAAGTCGTTTTCGGCGCCCTGCTGAGCCTCGTGTTGAAGTGCTCCGTTGACAAACAACGTGTTGTTGTTACGACTGCCACCCGCGTCCCAGTTGACATTGGCCGTCCAAACGTTGTTTCCAGTGTTGGTCCAACCGGTGACTTGGTCAGCCCCCGAGAGAATCACCTCTTCGTTCTGATAGGTGCGGAAAACGATTGGATTGTTCGAGTTGCCCGAACGTGGAACATTGACGGTTTCGCGATAAGTACCACCCCGGACTTCAACAATGTCGCCAGCGGCTGCCACATTCGCGGCTGCCTGAATTGTATTGAATGGACTGCCGAACGTCCCCGCGCCGTTGCTGGCAACGTCGTCGACGTAATAAGTAGCCAGCAATCGTCGGTCTTCCAGTTTTTCAAACGTAAGCTCTTTTGATTTCAGACGACTGCCTGTTTTGCGGCTACGTTTTGTGAACTTGCGACTTGGACGCTGGGCCATGAGAAAGTTCCTGTAGAATTCCAGAACGTGAAGGCAGGCGGATTAGAAAAAGAGAGAGAGGCATGAAGCTCCACCGTGGCCAACTTTGACCGTGCAACAACAATATCCACCTAGTCCAAGGCTACATAAATTTCATGCCGTATCAAGCCCAAGACATTGTGTTACGACGAAAAAGATTCTTCTTTTGAATTTCACGCAAACCAGCTTCATGATTTGGCCAGCGACGTTCCAAGCCTGTAAATACAGATTGTCCGCAGCATCCTCATAGCAACCGTGGGTGGCCTTCGGTGCTTGGGAGAAATGACCGTACTTAGTTTCATTTCATCTCTCGCGAACTCATAATTCGACTCGCTGTCGTAACCCGCATCGGAAAGAATAGTATTGAGCCTCACTCTCCCTGCAAAATGGTATCCGGATCGGTTGATGCGCCCAGCCAATGTTGGACCGCTAATGATTGAGCGCTATAAAAAACATGCCAAGCTTCAATGAGCGAACCGGCATCGTAAACATCTTTAACTTGTGCCTCCATTGGTCAGCAAGTCGATAAAGTCGCTGATGTCAAAGAAGTCTATAACGCCGTCTTGGTTTGCATCTGCTTCAGCCAGAAAGGTTTGGGTCGTCAATAGTGAGATAAAGGGACTGATGTCTAAGAAGTTCACGACTCCATCTTGGTTTGCGTCGCCTAACAGGAAAGGCTGCTCAAAAACTCCGGGGTTAGGTGCATCAGCGGTCCAGCTCAAAGCCAAGTTTCCACTTGTATTGATGCCATTGCGATGTAGAGACTGTCCAGATCCATCTGCATTGCCCCAAGGAGCAAGATCGTCATAAACAACCTCATCAACGACAACACGCGGAATCACTGTTAAAACAGGTGTGTCGGGTTGTTGCAAGGAGATTCTGCCAGTGCTGTTGGAAAGCGTGCCAGAGAACGGCCCCACTAAGTTAGCGCTGGAGATTCCATAGTGGGCTTGGAATGCCGCAACCAAATCTGCGTTGGCAGTATCGCTGGGGTCAAACGAAACCACGACAACGGCTTGACCGCTGCTGATTGACAGTGAGGGGAAATCAAAATCTGACTCGCCTCGTATTCGCCAATTGGTGGTATCGATTGAGCTACTGGTTGGATTAGAGATTTCGATGAATTCCAAGTCATTTTCGGTCAGCCCTACGAACAGCGCCAGCGCAGCGGCGGTCGGAGGTCCCGGGTTGTAGTTGACTTCGGAAATCACCAACGGGCCAACTTTGACGGTGCCGTTTTCGCTGCCAAATGAATTCGACGCAAGCCGAGTCAGTGGTCCCGATCCATTGGGTAACCGTCCAATCGACTCGCCGTTGAATGTTGCCAAGATTTCGACCGCGTTTTCAAACCGACTGGTCTCTCCGCCGGAGGCCTGAGTCAGATAAAGTTTCTGGCCTAGCGCACTAAGTGAAAAACCGAAATCTGTTTCCCTCAGCACGAGGTAACCGTTGCTTGGAATCGTTGTCCCCGTCGGAATCTGATATCTCAACAGGTTTGTCGCAGAATTACTCAAATACCAGCCGCCAATGTTGACTGAATTTGAGTTGTTGTTAAACAGCTCGACCGAGTCGACTTGAGGAACGTCGGTGTTGGCCAATAATTCATTGATCACTACGCCCGAGTGAGCAACGGCTCCGGTGCCTGGTGTGCCGCCCGCGATTGCCGATGCTTGCCAGGAGTAATACTTGTCCAACTGTTCATAAAGTGTGTTTTCGTCAGCCAGTTCTAGCGTCGCGCCGACTCCGTCTGCCGCAAACGCCCATGGATTGGCATCACCATAATGCAAATCCAGCAGGGTATTGCCGCCAGCGTCCTCAACTCGTATGCGTTCGCCCGAGTTGGAAAGGCTGCCCGAATACGGGCCGAGGATCTGCGAGGAGGCAACCGATGGGTATTCTGTGACGAACGCACCGATATCCTTAACGACGATCAGTCGTGCACCTGAAGCGAGCGCGGTACCAGCGGGGAACACGAACGGAATGCTCGGCCCGTCTGTGATACTGACTCCTCCAAGGTCTAACGTTGTCGCGCTACCGCCGGTACTAATATTTGTGAACTCAATGAATTCTTCGCTGCCGCTGACTGACGCTGGATTGTAATTGACTTCTGTTATGCGAAGGAACGATTGCAGATCATTAGCTGCGGTCGCGGGAATTTGTAACGTGGCCACGACGTTTCCGTCAACTGAAATAAGATTTACCGTCTCACTGAGAAATCCAAGTTGCCCGGAGTAGTTGCCGTGGGTCAAATTCTCTTGCCCGCCTCCGATTTCTCCTTGCGATGTCGCGAGAAACTGCTGAATGTCCGCAACCGCGTACAATTCTCCACCAGCAGGGATCACGGTTCCGGGGCGGAAAGCCAGGTCAACTCCACCGGCCAGTTTCCAGCCCGATATATCAACCGCCGTGCTGTTGGGGTTGTGCAATCGAATATATTCCTGTCCTTGGTTACCTGAGGCAGGGTTGGCATCAAATCCGTTGAACAGAATGGTTGGCGAGCCGATTTGCTCATTCGGAATCCCGACCGCATCAGGGTTGCCATTGAAACCCGTCAAAGAAAAGTCTAACAGCATGTCCGAGCTGTTGGTGGTGATGTTAATCCCTTGCATCGCCAAGACGTTACTACCAACGTTCAAGGCGTTAATCGCCGCGGTGTTGAGGGCAAACGTTTCGAATCCGGCGGCTTCATGGTTGATTACTGTTGCCGTTAGTCCGCTACCATTGCTACCGGCGCTTCGAGCGATTTCAACTCCATTAAGATAGGCGATAAAGCCATCGTCATAGTTGACGTCGAGCAGTAGCTGGGTGATTTGAGACAACTCGGCAGCACTACCAATTGTGAAACTGCTGCGCGTGTAAACGTGTCGTTGGGAACCTTGGATCTGAAGTTCCGTGTTGATCAAAGGATCATAACCGGGGTTGGTGTCGTAGCCGAAACCTTTGTCACCAGAACCCCACGAAGTATCGTTGAAAGAAGTGCTGGTCCAGTTGGAGATGTTACTGGTAGGTACAATGAACTTGGCAGGGTCGCTGGTCGTCACAAGTTCGACCGCGACACCCGGATTGGCATTGTCAATATTGTGGTAGTTGAAAAGATAGTCACGTCGCGGCTCAAGGTAACGATCGATGATCCGCTGAAAGTGAGTAGCCAGGGGTAAGTTTTCACCCCAATCGGTACCACGGTTTAAGTCAGTTTGTGGTGCTTCGATCCAGCGCGCGTCATCCAAAGTCCAGTCGTCTTGGATCAACGGCAGAAGCTCCGCCAACCGGGCCTCCAGTTTCAACTCGTTCACAGGTGTGGTTGGGCTTTGCAGTACTTCGTCCATGACCGTCCGAAGGCGGCGTAGGTACATCTCTTTGAACTCAGGCGTGTCGAGAACCGCGTCGATCAACCGATTCCAAAGAACCGGATTGTTGAAGCGAGTGTGGTCGCTGTCTCCAAAAAATGGATGGGCGTTGGGATAGTCGTTGCTGCTTTGGTTAGTAGATGCGGCTTGATAAACTTCGGTATTGGGAGTGTTCGCTCCGTTCTTGCCGAACGTTAAATCCAAATCCCAGGGAATGAACGACCACTTGCCGGTGCCCTCGGTATCCTGATAAATGTAATGATTCTTTCCAAGGTGGTCTGCGTTGTGAATTAGCGATGTAGCGGCCAGATAGTTGATCACTGAAAACACATCGACGTGATCGTAGAGGTATTGAGCCCGCTGCGCCTGCGGCAAATTTTCATCGACTGCATCAGCCAATTCCTGAAGTGCAGCGTTGCCTTCATTGAGCCTTGTCCGCTTCAGATACCCAGTCAGTCCATGCACAGGATTGAACCCGTTATTACCGACACTTCCACCGTCGACTTTGTATAGTGCACCGTTGGGATCAAGCCCATTTCGTTCCAGGAAATCAGCATCGACTTGCTCAATGTAAATCGACAAACTCCAAAATTCACCATTGAGACGCGTTTGAATCGGAAATGAAAGCGGAGCAGCCTGTCCGGCGCTGGTAAACACTTCGCTAGCCAGCGTGGCTCGAACGTCAGCTTGGTCATAGTAGGTGTTGCTGAGGTTAATTTCGTCGACGCGCAACATGCCCGGCTTAAGCAAGAAACGATCGCCTGGATTGAAGTCGAACTTCAGATTTTTCTTGGGGCTGTTGTTGGACGATTGTCCCCGCCTACGCATCAAAATATTGTCGTAGAACTCACCGTTGTAAAATACAGAACCTCTTGCTCCAGATCCTGTTGCCCCGTTCGGGTTGTTTGTAAACCAGTAGATCACAGGTAGTTGAGTATCGATCGAACTATCTGCAACGATGGTTCCAAAATACTGAGGCGATTTTCCCGGATCCAAAAATTGTGGGCCTTTACCGACAAGACCATTGGATGCCGTCGCGACGAAACGCCAACGAACCATATCGCCTTCAGTAAACAGACTTGAAGGTATCGAAGCGGTATAAATACCGTCGCCAGCGATTACGTCATTTGCAATTCCATTGTCAAAGATCGTAATCTGTGTTTCGCTTCCGTAATTGACACGGACAAACATCGTGACGTTTGCGATCGAGCCACTAAGCAGAATCGGAGACGAAGTTACGAAAATATTCTGACTGGAGATTGCTGTGCCAATCAGCTTCTGCTCAGAGATGATTGGCGCAAGGTCGGCGGAGTTAGGGGTGTTGGTCGTGCCCGGGGTAGGCAGCACGAAGTACCGCTGCGAATTGAGAATGTAATTACCGCCAGAGATATCCAGTCCGAAAGAAACATCGGTGAGCTGGGTTGGATAGTCTTCGCTGTTGTTTCCAAACTCCGAAATTAGATTCCCGGTGGGATCGAAGAACCCAACAAACTCGCCAGAAGCGCTCAGCTTAAAATTGGTGTGGATATTCCCCGAACTATCAATCGCATTTTCACCTGAAGTAAAAATAACAAGATGGTCGCCTGGAAAAAGAGTCTTGGTCGGCAAGACGAATTTTGAAGGCTCAAACGCATCGTCGGTCAGGGAATAGCCAAGAAGATTGACCGGTTGGTCGCCGGCATTATGCAGTTCAATCCAGTCCGAATAGTTGGCTTGCCCATCAGAGATCGTCGACTCGTTGGCCGCCATGAACTCGGTGATAATTGGAACGGCGGCCAGCAAACAACGAGGTTCCAGTTTCTCGTAAAACTGTTTTCGCCCAAAGGCCGACTTGTTGCGAGTTTTGGATAAAGCCATGGAGTATCTCGGTCAATTATTTCGGGCCACCAATAAGCGTTCCGCGTTAGTTCCTTTTGCCAAGCAATGAAGGAAGCGACAACTAAGCTGAAAGAAGCTCGCCAGATTTGGCGTTTTGGAACAGGTAAGGAAGGCTACAAGCGGAATAGTGGATAAGTAGATCTTAAGTGCTTGAGCATCGTGTTGCCAGAGAACAATTTTTTATCTCAGGCAACTGCTACGGCCAGTTGTAATTTCAGATATCGATGATTGAGAGCTGCTTTGCTTTCAAACCAGGATTTAGAAGTAGAAGGGAAATTCCGAAATTAGCTATTGTGCGTTCTCTTTGTCTGCCGGACAACGCGGCCATAATTATACTCTTTACGGGCAATTGTGCTTTTCGAACTCAAGCAGAGATACCTTCCAAAGTTTGCAAAATACGCTCGCTTGAGTCAGCTGCTTAATGGCGGCCAACGAGTCGACGAAGTAACGATGAAGCGTGCTTCCAGTACCGTCCTCCGTGGCACGCGGAAAACTTCGACATGACTATACGTGGATGCCGTCAGCACAATATCATCTTTGCCGTTGATGCAGCAACGAGGCAAGAACTTGTTGCGTCTTCATTCGAGGACGCAAGGTGGCGGTACACGACATTACCAATCACCACCGAAGCAGAAGTCCTGGCGGTGTTTGATGGCTATTGCCAGCGGTGGAACATTGAGATGTATTTCATGACGCTCAAAAGCGGATTGAAGATCGAAGACATGAAATGTAAAACGCTACTAAGGTACTTAAATGCTTCCGCGATGCCTGCGGTTATGGTTAGGCGAGTGGAGTACCTAAAGAAAGCTGCAAGAGTAGAAACCTACTTCAGCGCACAAAAATAGCCTGCTCAGGGGAGGACTCCGCACAAAAGTACACCGCTTAGAGCTGCTCCATATTTCAGGCCTGACCCGGTTCACAGCTTCTCCTCGCGGAGTCCACCCGCAAGCAGGCTCGACTCATTGCTGACTAATGTATTCCACAGCTGCAGCATCGTCAAAGGGGTTTTGGCAGGTTAAATTGGAGTAAAGCAAAAACGTCAGCGTCCAGAAGTTCCATCCGTTATAACGGTATGTAATCACTCGGCGCTCCAACGCAGACGAGCGGGCTTGCTGATTCGGTTAGCCGTTTGGGCGCTAGGCCCCGGTTCGGTTATCTCAGAACCGGGCCTAACGCCCCAACGGCTAATATTCAGAACCGAAATCAGACGGAATCAATAAGCCCGAGCCGTCGAGTTCCACGATATTCGAAGCTACCCATCTACTCGGCAGCGGCCCTATGAACACCCAGCTTAAACCTGAACAATCCGTCGACCCCAATGCTCCGCTGATCAGCCCTGCCTTGATGGCGAAGCTGGAGCAGATGGAGCTGGTCAGCCGCAAGATCTTCCGAGGGAGGATGAAAGGCGAACGCCGCAGTCGCCGCAAAGGCCAAAGTGTTGAGTTCGCTGACTTCCGAAACTACGTTGCCGGTGACGATCTTCGTTTCGTCGATTGGAACATGTACGCTCGGCTGGATAAATTGTTCCTCAAACTATTCCTCGAAGAAGAAGAGCTCCACTTCTACATATTGATCGACGTTAGTGAATCGATGCAGTTCGGCACGCCGACCAAACTTCACTACGCCAAACAACTGGCTGCATCGTTGGGTTATATCGGATTGTGTCGATCAGATCGGGTCAAGATCGAACCGCTGGATGGAAACAAGCGGAATACGGCGCCCGTCTTCCGTGGTCGCAAAAGCCTGTGGCAGATGATGAATTACTTAGAGGATTTTGCGGCTGGTTCGAGTGGTTCAGGTGGTTCTGGGGCAGAAGTTTCTCTAACTGAGGCCGTGCGTTCGTTTTGCTTGCGGAATTCGGGGAAGGGAATTCTGCTGCTGATCACGGATCTGATGGATAAATCGGGATACCAAGACGCGCTGAAATATTTAGTGGCGCAGCAGATGGACGTTTATCTGATTCACGTTCTCTCCCAAGAAGAAATTGATCCCGATATCACTGGCGATCTGAAACTGGTCGATTGCGAAGACGCCGACGTTGCAGAGATTAGCGTCAGCCAACGTTTGATCGACCGCTACCGCGCGACGTTGGCCAGCTTTATTACCGAGGCACGTGATTTCAGCTCCAAACGCGGTATCGTTTACACCATGACCAGCACCGAACGTTCGGTTGACCGGTTGGTGTCGCGCTATCTCCGGCAACGGGGGCTGGTTCGATGAGTTTTTTGTTTCAAAGTCTGCCTTGGTGGAGCTGGGTGACGCTGTTGGCGGTACCGCCGCTGATCTTCCTGCTGTATTTTCTCAAACTTCGTCGAACGTCGGTCCAAGTGCCCAGTACCTACCTGTGGTCCAAAACAATCGAAGACTTGCACGTCAATAGTTTTTGGCAGCGGCTGCGGAAGAATCTACTGCTGCTGTTGCAACTGTTTTTCGCATTGATGTTGTTGCTGACGTGTTTGCGACCGGGCTGTGATGGGACGGAATTAGTTGGCGAGCGATTCATTTTTTTGGTCGATAACTCGGCCAGTATGTCTGCGACCGATACGCCTGATGGTATTACTCGTTTGGCAGACGCAAAGAAACAAATCCGAAACGCAATTCAAAGTATGGCGTCCGGTTCGTCGGCGATGCTGATCAGTTTTTCTGATTCGGCCAGCGTTCAGCAATCCTACACGAGTAACAAATCCGAGCTGATTAGGAAGCTGGACGAGATCCAGCCGACGCAGCGGAGCAGCGATCTCAATGAGGCGCTCGCTGCAGCGACGGGGTTGGCCAATCCCGGACGTTCCAGCGACAAGGAAAGTAACTTGGATGTTCAGGTCGCAGATGCGTTGGATGCGGTGCTGTACATCTACAGTGACGGTGGCGTACGTAAAGTCGATCAGTTTGCCCAGGGATCGCTCAGCCCCGAATATCATGCCGTCGGTTCGGTAGGAGACCCACCGGCAAACGTTGGGATCACTGCGTTTTCGATTGGAGAGCCATCGGATACAGACGGTTCGGTGCAGGTGTTCGCGCGACTGCAAAACTCGGACGACGTAGATCAAACGGTCAGCGTTTCATTTTATGTTGGTGATGTCTTACAAGATGCCGTTGCTGATATTCTGCTGCCGTCCAGCGATGCCAAGGGGATTAGTTTTGAACTGTCGGCGCAAGCTGCTGCGGTTGATGAACCAACGACCGTTCGGTTGAAGATCGACAATGATGATATTTTTATGCTGGACAATGAAGCGTTCGCGATACTCAATCCCCCCCGTAAATCGAACGTGATTGTCATCAGCGAAAACATGACCTACTTTCGTTACGCCTGCGACACCGATGCGATTAAAAAGAGAATCAACGTCGAATTTCATGGTGCAGATTATTTGGAGGATAAAGAGTATCTCGAGCGGTCGTTGGCGGGGTACTATGATTTAGCGATCTTGGATTCGGTGGTCCCCGAAACAATGCCGCAGTGCAATTGCTTGATTTGGAATGCAGTGCCGCCGGGGGATCGTTGGGATCGCAGCGTGGTGCAGTCGCCAACGCCCATTCTGGACTATGACGGTTCACATCCCATCATGGCATCGGTCAAGATCGGCGGGCTGACCATCATCAACAGCCGCAATGTCGAGGGCCCACAAGGCAGTTTGTCATTGATCGAGTCAACGTCCGGTTCGATTGCGATGCTGGGGCCGCGGGAGAGCTATTTAGATTTTGTGATCGGTTTTTCGATCGTTGAAACAAATGAGGCTGGGGAAACGAACATCAATTCGGACTGGCCTAAGAAACTTAGCTTCCCAATCTTCATACAAAATGTGATTGAGAATTTGAGTGGGTTGTCATCTTTTTCAGCCGGTGCGAATATCCAGCCGGGAGATTTGCTGACGATCAAACCATCGGTTCCATTTGAGGAGATCAACGTCCGCGGTCCCGATGGCACGGTGACGAAATTGAAGGCCCAGGAGAATCGGTCCTTTCTGTTTTCTAAAACGCAGCGATCAGGCGTGTATGAAGTTTTTAATCCCACTGGCGGGGAAGTCGATCAGCGGATCGCAGTGAACTTGATGGACGCAAACGAGAGTAACCTTGTTGTCCGCGAGGATCTCAACCTAGGCTATTCCAACCTCCAACGCGTCGCATCGCAGATGCCGCGGCGGAAAGAGTTTTGGCCTTGGCTACTTATTGGCAGCCTCGTGCTGTTGATGGCCGAATGGATAATTTATAATCGCCGCGTGTTTATTTAGCGTAGTGTTTGCTGTCAATCCAGTGGCTTTTTTCTATCCACGGTATTGGCGGCAGCTATTCGTCCACGGTGTGAGCCGTGTGGGAAAATTGCGAAGCAAAACAGGAAGCCTCGGCAGGGACGCCAGCGAGTTTTAACGGGTTTTGCAAGTTCAATGCGATGCCGCCCCTGCCGGGGCTATGTAGATCGGCTAACATCTAATCACATGGCTTACGGGCTTGTTGATTAAGTCGGCTTTCATTTTTTAATGTGAGCCGTTTGGGCATAAGGGGCTTGTTGGTTTCATCTGATTTTGCGAAGCAATGATCAGCCGCAGGGCGATAGCCCAATGGCACTTACTTTACCTCCAATCAGCCGCCAACGGAAAAGCGTCCGGTTCATTCGCGCTAACGAAAAACCGGGAGCTATCGCTCGGCGGCTGATGAGATTATCAAAAGTTTCGTCTAAAGTAAGTGCCATTGGTCGATAGCCCCCGGTTATGTTGCGGAACCGGACGCTATCGCGTGGCGGCTGATTAAATCAACTGCCCGTAAGCCTCGGTTTTGCGACGACGAAACCGAGGCTAGCGCCTAGACGGCTCACTTAATCAACCAGCCCTTACGCCATGGGCTAATCGGTGTCGCCCCATCCGGGGTTAAAGAGAGAGCCATCGTGCTGCCAGAATGCATTGCGAATCCTATTGAGAAATTACTGTGCCGGAAACAACATCAAAATTGAAATGGCACCAGACACTCAACCATTGGGTTTTTTGGCCGCCGTTTCTGGCGCTGATCTTAATGGTCAGCCTGAACGTGATAGATGGAGAAACATTTAACTCCGTCGTTACTGGCGTCAAACAGTTTATCGTAAGTAAATTCGGCTGGTTGTTTACGCTTTGTTCGATCCTGTCGGTTGCCGCGTGCAGCGTGATTGCGTTTTCGCCTTTTGGTGCAGTTAGAATCGGCGGCGCCGATGCAAAGCCCTTGATGAACCGCTGGAACTGGTTTGCGATCACCGTTTGCACCAGCGTGGCCACTGGGATCTTGTTTTGGTCTACCGCCGAACCCATCTTTCACCTAGCCAACGTCCCGCCGTTTTTTGATTCCCAGCCCAACACGCAGGCGGCCGCGATTGACTCGCTGAGCGTCGTTTTCTTGCACTGGACGATTACTCCGTATTGTCTGTACGCGGTTGTTAGTTTGGCTTTCGCATTTTCGTACTACAACATGAAGCAGCCGTACTCGCTGCGGTCGATGGTCGCGCCTTTGCTTGGGCCCGGCAACGAGGACTGGCTCGAAAACTATCATTGGGTTGGCAACGCCATCGACGGAATCTGTCTGTTCGCTTTGGTTGCCGGCATGTCGGCTTCCTTAGGCACGGGCATCCTTGTCATCGCCAGCGGATTGGGCGAGGTCTTTGGGCTGGAAAAATCGCAATGGTTGTGGGCGGCGATTACCGTCGCCATCGTGGTGGCCTTTATTGTCTCCAGCGCGACGGGGCTGACCCAAGGCATCCGGATCCTGTCCGACGTGAACACAAAAGGGCTTTTTGTGCTGTGTGCGTTTGTGCTGATCACCGGCCCGACGGTATTGATTTTACAAAATGGAGCGTCAGCGTTGATGGAGTATGCTTTCGACTTCCCCAAGCTCAGCACGGCGGGGTTCGACCTTGCCGGCAATGAGTGGACGGCTTCTTGGTCGGCGTTTTACTGGGCCGTCTGGCTGGCTTGGGCACCCGTTACCGCCTGTTTTCTTGGTCGCATTAGTCTTGGCAGAACGGTGCGGGAGACACTGATTTTTAATCTGTTGTTGCCGGCGATGTTTAGTATGTTTTGGATGGCGGTGTTTTGTACGACGGCGATGGATTTTCAGCTGACGGGTGCCGCTGATCTTACGGCCGTGATCGAAGATCCCACCCTCGGCGCCGAGAACGTGACCTATGAAGTATTCAGACAACTACCGCTCAGCTTTTTAATGACGGTGTTCTACCTGACAAGCGCTTTCATCTGCTTTGTCACTTCAGCGGATTCCAACACGACTGCGATGGCCAGCATCAGCGGACGTCACTCGCCCGGCGCCGATCCAGAAGGTCCTCTGACGGTGAAAGTACTTTGGGGCGTCGCGGTCGGAGCGGTGGCGTTTGTGATGATCGCATTTGCCAGCGTCGAAGGAATCAAAACGATCTCGGTGATCGGCGGCTTCCCCGTCAGTATCCTGTTCATTGTCGTGGTGATTTCGCTGATGCGGATTGTGATTGAACACAAGCAATTTAGCCGAGTGGATTGATCGCGATTGTCGCCTTTCGCACCGCGAAAGTAGCGCACTTTCGCGGAGCGAAAGGCTACTATGATTTAGCTTCCAGCTAAAATTTCGATGAATGGAGCGATGTCTAAGAAGTTTACTTCACCGTCTTGGTTGCAATCTGCTTCTTCGAGAAAACCGTCCGTGGCTAGGAATTGGATAAACGGATTGATATCCAAAAACGTAACGATGCCGTCTTGATTGACGTCCCCCAAGACGAACGCAGGGGCCCATGAATCTCCCGCCAACACAAAACTCGAGACGCTTGGATCGGTGTTGATGTAAAGGTCATCTCCTTGAAACAGAGATGTTAATTCAACGTAATCGGGATCGCTATTGACCAGCTCCGGCGGTAACGCGAAACCAAGAATTCCTTTGTAGTCCGTTTGTCCATCGTAGGGAGTCGGGCTTAAAGCGTAAGGATCAATGCTGATGAATTCGTTGCCGCCAGTGTCTTCGAATAAGAACAGAGGCTGTGATCCATTGATAGGTTGGGCGTAGGTTAAGAAGTCGGCCGCCGCTTCTGTTGCGACGCTTAGGACAGAAGTCCTTCCATTTTCTTCCACGATATCCCAAGCCAACACGCCGGAATTCTGAACGGAGATGATCCGTTTATCATAGGTGGCGCTGATAACTAAGTTGCGATTGGCAATCGTCGATTCGATGTGATCCACGTCGCCCAGTACCAAGAAGTAGCGACTCTCAAACAGGTCCCCGGGCTCGACATCGACCACGCGGCGAAACGTGCCCACGTTGAAGTTGCGAATTGGAATTCCAAGAAAGTCACCGCCGCCGTCTCCCCACCGCCACGAGCTTTCGTTGTTCTGCCACGATTGGTTCAAATGCGTGTCGGTGTCTCCAAAAACGTAAGCCAATCCACGATCGGACCCCGCAGTTCCCTCGGTAAACGCAGCCCAGCCTCCGGTCGAAGCAGCGGTGACAACTTGATTGGTCGGATTGCCAAAACTTTCAATCAGTCTGCCGGTAAAACCACCGCCCGGATCGGAAACCAACATGTTATCGAAGAGGGTTTTGCGAACGCCGCCCCACGGCAGGTTATGAAAGTCGACGGTGGCGTTGCCAAAGTTATAGATTGAGTGAGTGACTTCAATGACGCCATCGCCTAAGTCTTTGGTCCGTTGATAGTTGAGCAGGCCTCCGGGGAATTGTGGATTAGCTTCGGCGTCGGCTTGCACGGCCAGAGAGAGTGTCGAGTATGAATTGGCTTCGGATGAACTGCTGGAGAGCAACGGAGAAAAAGTCGGTTGCGTGACGTTGTTGCTGTCCACATAGTATCCTGACTGGTGATAGAAGGCTGCTTGGCCTCCGGTCGCGCGCGGCGACGTATTGACCGAAACGGATTGGAAGACTTCATCGTTGAAGGGCCGCCCCATTGATTGCGGTGGAACGATCTCGCCGACCTCACTGCGGATGGAGTAAATCTGTCCGCCCTTACCAACTCGAATCTCCCAATCCCGGTTCGCCGGTCCGCTGATTTGGTTCGTTCTTAGCGCAGCATGGTAGACATCAATTTCATTGACGCCGAAGCCAAAGGTTGAACCCGATAGATCGAGCTCAGTGGTGCTGGTGAAAGCTGAATTGCCTGCACTTGGGGTGGTGCTATCTGAAAAGACATTCAACAAGTTGTTGTTTTGAAAAGCCAATGCGCGGCTGCTGGTAACGAGGCAACCGGCGATCGCAAGCAATGTCAAACCTGCGTGGCGAAGCCAATGGACGTTACGCTGAAAGACTCGCATGAAGGGAACCCGGTGAGATGCATAAGAGAACTAGGTGCTGTTTACGTTGCTTGGCAGCTTTGGCGATGATTGGCCAAGCTTACGTTACCAGTGATTCGCAGGAGGGAAAGTTGTGCAAGACCGTAGAGAAGGACAATCATCAATAGTTATCGGCGAACATTCCGGTCGCCTTGAGAAATCTGACGGGCTTAGAGGAGGACATCTAGTCGAATGTTCATTCCAAGAGTTGTCTAACGCTTCTCTGATGCTTCCATGGAAATCGAAATCAGCGATCCCCAGCACTTGTGAGTTCTGCCGCTGACACTAAAAGAACCCCGTGTTTGCCTGCCAATCTAAGGTCGGTCCATGTTGGGACATAGGAAGCCCAACTGCCCATTTTGTATGGCATTTAGGCGGCCGTTAAGCTAGATTGATGGGCGGTCTTCTACCTCCCGCTTTTAAAAGCAAAAGCGCTTTCTGCAAGTTTCTTCCATCTGAGAATACGTATGCAATTCGTTCCCAAGTTGTTTGAACCGAAGACCGCGCGAAACCGTGCAAGCAGATCTGGCCGAGCCAAGCGCAAGATCAATCATCGTGTTTCCTACGACACGTTAGAGCCCAGACAACTGTTGGCTACGATCGGTTGGTCCTCTGGAGACATAACCGGAAGCAGCGATATCTCCACCAACGGCAATTTGGTATTCGCCATCAACGGCTCAAATGTATCTGGCACTACGACGACCGTTAACGGTGTCAGCTTTGTATCCTCGATTCGCGACAATTCTCTTTCGTTATCTCAATCCCAGTCTCCCGGCAGCGAAGCGATTTCTACGACCCTTGGAAATGACAATGGCAGCTCATTCACCGATGGCGGGTTGGGTGTTACGGGAGCGCTCATCCAAGGTGGATGGTGGGGGGCGGAAACTGCCGGTTCGGCCACCGTCACCCTGAGTGGGCTTTCGGTTGGAGACGATTATGAGATCCAGATTTTTTCTAACGACGCCCGGAC
>ENA-ORXT01000766-ORXT01000766.1-marine-metagenome-genome-assembly--contig:-NODE-766-length-48219-cov-46.014083_pt1 | contig 48219 bp, 51 predicted proteins | sample MGYA00237868_ERZ511482 | MGnify/ENA metagenome assembly ERZ511482
ACCGTCGCCGCCGGCGAAGATCTCTACAAACAGCTACGCCAGCGCGGTATCGATGTGGTGCTCGACGATCGCGACGCCCGGGCAGGCGTGAAGTTCGCCGACACCGAACTCACCGGTATCCCCTGGCGTGTCACCGTTGGCCCCAAGGGAGTCGCAGCCGGCATGGCCGAGCTGACATCGCGCCTCACGGGCGAGACCATCGAGGTCCCCATGGCCGATGTCGTGAACCAGGTGGCCGAAGCTATCGAAGCCGAACGAGTGCCGGCCGGAGCCGAACCGATCTACCGTTGATCTCGTGAATACGGTCGCACTGACCCCCGAAGAGCAGGCCATGCTCGACGGGCGCGAGGGTGAGGGCGTAGCGATGTCTATGCGGATCGTGGTGCGCTTGGCCGAGGCGATGGGTGCAAGCGGGCTGCTTGCCATCTCGGGTGCGCACATCGACTCGTGTCTCTATCACGGACAGTCCGGTCTCGACTTCGTTCACCGATTGCGCCAGGGCAGCGCCGTCGTGCAGGTGCCGACGACGTTGAACGTGTCGAGTCTGGATCTGTTGCATCCGGAGCTCTACGTCGGCGACGCCGACGAGGCGGCGAAGTCCCACCAGCTCATGGACGCGTACGTGTCTCTCGGCTGTGAACCCACGTGGACGTGTGCGCCTTACCAGCGGGAGCAGCGTCCGGGGTTCGGCGATCATGTCGCCTGGGCGGAGTCGAACGCGATCGTCTTCGCCAACAGCGTTCTGGGCGCCCGCACGCATCGGTACGGCGACTTCATCGACATCGCTGCTGCAGTGACGGGTCGGGTTCCGCATGCGGGCTTACATCTCGAAGAGAACCGGCGGGCCACAATCGTCGTCGATGTGTCGGAGCTGCCTGGCGCACTTCTTCGGTCCGACGTGCTGTATCCCTGCCTCGGCTTCCTGATCGGACGACACTGCCCGGACCAGATCCCTGCAATCATCGGCCTGTCACCAGAGGCAACCGAGAGCAACCTGAAGGCACTCGGCGCGGCTGCTGCGTCGTCGGGCAATCTCGCCATGTTCCATGCAGTCGGGATCACGCCTGAAGCGCCAACACTCGAGGATGCGACTGGTGGGTTGCATGTTGACAGCATCACCTTCGACCCGGCCGACATCCGCACCGTCAGAGACGGGCTGTCTTCGGATGCAGACCGACCGCTGGCCACGGTGAGCCTGGGAACGCCGCACTATGGACTCGATGAGATCGGCTTGCTACACGGCGAACTGGCAGGAGCTGCAATCGCTCCGCACGTCGCGTGCTACGTCTCGACAGCGCGCGAGACGTTGCACGAAGCAATGCTGCATGGCTGGGTCGCCGCGCTGCGCGAAGCCGGCGTGACCTTCGTGACCGACACGTGCACCTACATCACGCCGATCGTGAAGGACACGACTGGGCTCGCCATGACCGATTCGGCCAAGTGGGCCTATTACGCACCCGGCAACATCGGTGTCGAGGCCGTGTTCGGCTCTCTTTCGGAATGTGTGGCTTCGGCGATCGCCGGGCGGGTCATTCGCCACGAGAACTTCTGGATCGTCGATGACTGATCGATTACAAGCGCAGGTGATCGTCGAGGGGCACGCTCGCGGTCCGCTGTCTGTACTGCTCGAACCGGTGAGCTTCTGGGGCGGCTTCGATCCCCTGACCGGTGAGATCACCGACGTCCACCATCCCCAGCATGGCGCGAAAATCGGCGGGACGATTGTCGCAATGCGTTCTGGGCGCGGATCCAGTTCGGCGTCGAGCGTGCTGCTAGAAGCGGTGCGATTGGGATCGGCTCCCTTGGCGTTCATCCTGACCGAGCCCGACGAGATACTCGTGGTCGGCGCACTTGTGGGCTACGAGCTCTACGGCGTCGCTACGCCGGTACTGGTCATGGATTCCTCCGACCACGACCACCTGCGCAATGGCGAGTTCGTCGACATCGATCGTGAAGGCACGGTCATCAGCAGCTGAGCGCTGTCCGCGTGGGTGTCGATGCATCGTTGATAGGAGTGTTCTCGTCTCGCGATGTCCCCGCACCCATCGTGATCACGAGGTCGGAATTTCGTCTTCTCAGACGTCGGAACGTCAGGGGCACGACGTGGGCAAGGCAAGGGCATTGGTCGATGCCGGTTGAAGAACCGGCTTGCCTGACCGTCTCAGCGAATACAGTCAGACGGTGCGCCCCGATCTGTATCGACTCGAAACCCTCAGCTTGCATGCCGGGCAGAGGCCAGACCCCACGACCGGGGCTCGGGCCGTGCCGATCTATCAAACGACCTCGTACAACTTCGAGTCGGTCGATCAAGCAGCGTCGTTGTTCAATCTCGAAGAGCCGGGGCACCTCTACAGCCGCATCTCGAATCCGACCGTGGCGGTGCTCGAAGAGCGCCTGGCTGCCCTCGAGAACGGAACCGCAGCAGTCTGCACCGCCAGTGGGCAAGCGGCACTCTTCATGGCCATCTCGACGCTGATGGACAGTGGCGGTCACATCGTGGCCAGCCGCAACATCTACGGCGGCAGCCACAACATGCTGAATGTGACTCTCCCCCGGTTCGGTATCACCACGACCTTCGTCGACCCTCGTGATCCCGATGCGTTTGCCCAGGCAATCACGCCCGATACGCAGTTGATCCTGGCCGAGATAACCGGCAACCCCGGCCTCGAGGTCCTGAACGTGCCACTGGTGGCCGATGTCGCCCACTCCCACGGCCTTCCGCTGATGGTCGACAGCACGTTCACCACGCCGTATCTGATCAATCCGGTCGAACACGGTGCCGACATCGTCATGCACTCGGTCACCAAGTTTCTGGGTGGTCATGGTGTAGCGATCGGTGGTGCGCTGGTCGACGGTGGCCGTCTCGACTGGACCACCACAGACCGCTTCCCGACCCTGACCGAGCCCTACGTCGGCTATCACGGCTTGTCCTTCGCCGACGAGTTCGGCCCGGCGGCGTTCTCTGCCCGAGCACGAGCCGAGGGTCTGCGCGACTTCGGGGCATGCATGAGCCCCACCAACGCCTTCCACCTGCTGCAAGGTGTCGAGACCTTGCCCGTGCGGATGCAGCGCCACGTCGACAACACGCATCAGGTCGTCGAAGCACTGCTGGCCAACGACGCGGTCACCTGGGTCAAACACCCGAGTGTTTCCGAACACCCCGATCACGAGCTGGCCAAAGAACTGCTGCCCCGTGGTGCCGGTGCAATCCTGAGCTTCGGGATCAAGGGCGGACGCGAAGCCGGCCGCACCTTCATCGAATCGGTCCAGCTGGCGTCGCACCTGGCCAACATCGGCGATGCCAAAACGCTCGTGATCCATCCTGGAAGCACGACCCACGGCCAGATGAGCTCCCAAGATCTCGAAGATGCCGGTATCGGCGAGGAACTCGTGCGCCTGTCGGTCGGGCTCGAACATGTCGACGACATCGTCGACGATCTTTCCCAGGCGCTGCGCCGATCACAGAAGGCTCGCTGATGACCTCTTTCACCTTTGCCGACGAGTATCGCGTCTCGGGTGCAAGCGGCGGGCGGGACCTGGGCACCGACGGACCTATCGTCGTGCTCGTGCACGGCGCCGGCATGGACCGCACGGCGTGGTCGCTGCAGACCCGCTGGCTGGCCCACCATGGTTGCCCGGCGTTGGCAATCGATCTACCCGGGCACGGCGCATCACCCGAATCCGAGCTCGATTCGGTCGACGCCTACGCCGACTGGCTTGCCGGGCTGGTTAGGGCGCTGAATCGCCCAGTGCATGTCGTTGGCCACTCGATGGGGTCGTTCATCGCGCTGGAGTGCGCAACCAAAGCGGACCTGGCATCGATCACGCTGGTCGGTACTGCCGCAGCCATGCCAGTCCATCCGGCGTTGCTCGAAGCCGCCCAGGCCAACGATCCTCTGGCGGCGCAGCTGATGGCTGGCTGGGGTTTCGCCGCCGCCACCCGCACCGGTCCGCACCCGTCACCGGGCAATTCGATGGTGGGTTCGAATCTGGCCATGGTTGCTCAGACCAAGAACGGCGTGTTGTTCAGCGACCTGACCGCCTGTGCTCGGTACGAAGATGCGGTGTCGACTGCGGCTACCTTGTCGCTGCCCGTGAGCTTCCTGCTGGGAGCCGCCGATAAGATGACGCCGGTACGCGCCGCCCGACCGCTGATCGACGCCGTCGATCACGCCACGGCAGAAATCGTGCCCGGTGTCGGTCACATGGTCATGATCGAGGCGCCTGCTGTCACCCGCACCTCGATCGCCGGAGTTCTTGGCTCGCGTGTCTGACCCGTCGAATCCGGCACCCGAGGGTGTCGTAGATCAATCCCATGCCCCCGAACCTGCTTCGGCGCAGCCCGGGCCCACTGAACCTGCGCCTGCGCAGCCGTTTCCGCCCGATCCCAAGCCGCGACGCCGGGTAGGTCTGCCTCGCCCATCAGCCAAGCGGTGGGGTATGAATCCCGAAGACCGCATGCGCGTAATGGAAGCATGCCTCGTCATTCCTGGCGCAGGTTGGGCGCTGCACTTCTCGCTGATGATGACGATGTCGGTCATCGTGGCGATCATGGGCCTGTCGGCCAACTCAGCCGCACTGGTCATTGGTGCCATGCTGATCGCTCCGCTAATGACACCAGTGCTCGGAATCGCCGCTGCGATCGCCATGGCGTTGGGTGACGCCGTCGTGCGATCTGCCACAACGGTGGCCGCTGCGACTGCGGGCGCGATCGGCGGCAGCTACATCATTGCCGGGTGGTTGCCGGGCGAACTTCTCACCGACGAAGTGCTGGCCCGTACTGCGCCCGACGCGCGCGACCTGGTGGTCGCGTTGGCCGCAGGAGTCGCTGGCTCCTATGCCACCGCCCGCCCCGACGTGTCCAGCTCGCTACCGGGCGTAGCCATTGCCGTGGCGCTGGTTCCGCCTCTCGGTGTCGTTGGTATCACCTTGCGGGCCGGAGAAACCGACCTGGCCCTGGGCGCACTGCTGCTGTACGCAACCAACCTGGCCGCCATTGTGACCGTGAGCACGGTTGTGTTCGTCGCCGCCGGGTTCGTTCCCGGCCGTCGCCTGCTCAGTATGGCGCCCCGCGTGATCGCCGGCAGCTTGATCGCCCTCATCGTGGTGGCGATCCTGGGCGTGTTGCTGGGTACCCGCAGCCTCGACAGCGCTCAACGCTCTTCTCAGCTCACCCAGATTCGCTTGGCTGCCGAGACATGGCTCGAAGGCACGTTCAACGACTCCGAGGTTTCGGTAGACGGAAGCATCGTTCGAGTCACCGTGACGGGCCCCACCCAGATCCCACCGTCGTCTGACCTGCGAGCAAAGATCGCTGATGTTCTCGGCGACGTACCTGATTTGCGAGTCACCTGGATACAAGGCCAGACAAGCGAGGCGATCATCGCCGCAGAAGAACGTACTGCTGAGCAACAGGCTCGATTCGAGGCGGTCAGCGAGGTCGTCGATGGATGGCTCGCCAGTTCGGGCGACCCCGACGTCTTCGATGTCACCAACCTGGATGTCGGTGACGATTCGGTCGTCACGGTGTCGATCTCGTCGGCGATCCAACACCCGGATCGGCTCGACCTGGAAAGTCGACTGCTGCAGCGGCTGGGCGAGCCGGTGGCCGTTGGTATCAACTGGGACGATCTGTCTGCGGGTGAGGCCCAACGTGCCATCGATGAGGCCCAGAGTGCGGCTCGATCCATCGTGCAGGACTTCGGCAGTAGCCGGGCACTGACCATCGACGCCGTCAACTTCGATGGTCGCACGTTGGTGGCCGATCTTCGAGGAACCGTGCCGCCCGACGGTGCCGAGCTCGAGAACTCGCTGCGCGAGCTGCTCGGCCCAGACGCGCTGATCAATGTGTTCTTCATCGAGCGGCTCCCCGTCATCCCCGCGCCCACCCCCACGCCGACACCTACACCAACCCCGACACCAACTCCCACCCCCGAGCCGACGGCAACCCCCGTGCCCACACCGAATCCCGACGCCACGCCTGATCCCGACGCCATCCCAGCCCCAGACACCGCAGACCCCGATGATGGATGAACTCGGTCTCCGACGCAGATCTGTCAGATAGCAGGTACCGACAGGACCGCACCGCCGAGGCCGCCGCGGGCAGGCCACATCGATCATGGGCCCGACTACTTGGCCTCCCTCGCCGGTCTCTAGTCGAGCTCGTCGAACAATCGCAGGAACACACCCGAGCGAACCTTGGGCGTGAAGTACGTGGACTTGGCTGGCATGATCACGCCGCCCTCGGCGACCGCCATCATGTCGGCGATGGCCACCGGGGGCACGAAGATCGGAACCTGATTGTTCTCTGCTGCGTCAGCGGCAATGATGGCAAAAGGCTGCGTATCGGGTGTGTAGGAAACGTCGAATGCGCCGTAGTGCTCGACGATGCCCAACACTTCTCGTTCGAGCACCACGGGATCCAGCGATCCCAGCAGAATCTCGGCGCCACCGGCCACGGGCCGTTCGTCGAAGTTCACCACGTGCCATTCGCCATCGAGCACGATCGCAACATGGCCCGAAGAAACGGTGGCGACATCGGAAACGGTCTCGACCCGAAACCGTCGTTGGATCGCACGCAGCACGGTGGCGTGGTCGACTTCGTCATGAAGTCGCAGTAACCGGTGGAATCCGACCAGGTGCAGTGCCTGTTCGGGAAAGATCGACGCCAACACCGGTAAGGATATGCCCTGCGCGAAGAGCGTTCTGTTGGCCGCGGATCGATGATGCCCGTCGATGATGAACAGCGGTTCATTGTGCATACGTTCGATGATTCGAGCTGTCGCGGCGGCGTCGTCGATTCGCCACACGGTTTGCTGCAGGCCGTCGTCACCGGTGATGTCGAGCAGGGGTTCGCTTTTGGTCACGACATGCAACTCGCGCTCGAGACTGCCGTCGTCGCGAATAGCGCAGGCAATCGGGCTCGACGCGGCCTTGACCGTGGTGAAGTGTTCGGCCAGCAGTTGGGCTCGGTCTGCTCGGGTCGCTTCGTGTGGCTTGGCCACATCGTGGTAATAGCCAGCCGGAACCTCGCACACGATTCCGGATTGGAGATGGGCACCATCGATGAGTCGGTACACGTAGAGCGCCGGTTCGCCATGAGCGGTGAACATGTCGGCGGCTAGAATGTCTTCGAGCGCGGCCCGGCCCCGGGTAACGAGCGTGGTGTTGTCGACGGTCGCGGCGTCGGGTTCATCGTCGGCAGAACGGGTCACGTGCAGGTATGAGTCCGGATGATCGGCGCGAAATTGCCGTCGCTGTGCGACTGTCAGCGCGTCGTAGGCCGGTGATACCACGTCGTGGGCCACACGCTGTCGAACCACCATGCCGCGGAACGGTTGGATGCCTGTCATCGAGAGGCCTGCATGTCGGATCCTCGCTTGATCATTGCCCCTCGCGACTGTCGCAACCGGCGGGGTGCCCGCAGGGAGTGGGACAGTATGCCGCAGTGCTAGCGAACCTCGGTCGTTTCGTCTGGCGCCAGCGGCCACCAGATCAGTTCGAGCGCCAGCCACAGCAATCGAGACCTGGCGTAAAAGAGAAGAGGCACAAATACGGAAACGGCCAGCGCAGGAAGCAGGATCTTGGGCACCGATGCTTCTCCTCGGGTAGCAATGAACCCGCCGACGATCACGACCAATAACAGGGCAAAGGTGACAACCGTGTTCACGCCGACGCCACCAATGAACGATCCGACCTGACGCTCCATGTTCAGCTGACAATTCGGACAGTGCAGTTCGACCTGGGCTGGATGGCGGCTGATCCGCGACGATGCGCAGACGGGGCATCGACGACGAAGTGCTCGCGTGATGGAAGCGAGTCGTCCGGGTTGCGCTGCCCCTGGAGTCATGTGCTGACCGTATCGGCGATGCACCCTGCTCCGCCAAGGCGAACAAGCGTTCTATGATATTCGTCATGGTGCTCACCGCTATCCATCCCCGTCAAACCCTCTGCGGTCAGGGCGCAGACCTGCAAGTTGCAATGCAGACGTCGCTCTTCGGCTCGGGCGAAGTGGTCTGTGCCGATCTCACCGCCTCGCCTCAACCCCTCGACGATCGGTCTTCGGTGACCTTTCAACCGGGGTGGCTTCGAGGCAGCGATGTCGTCTTCGAGCAGCTGCGCGATCAACTTCCGTGGCGAGCCATGGAACGCCCGATGTATGACCGAGTGGTGGCGGTGCCCCGACTGATCTGCACCGTCGAGCCCCGGTCGTTCGATGCGAGCCATCCGCTCGCGGTGATCACCGTGGCGCTCGAAAATGCACTTCAGACCCGTTTTTCGACCGTCGGCGCAAATTTTTATCGGACCGCTCACGACTCGGTCGCCTGGCACCGTGACCGCATCCGCAAGACTGCCCGTCCCACCACGGTGGCGCTGGTGTCGCTCGGAAGTCCCCGCACCTTTGCGGTGCGACCTCATGCAACACACCCCTCAAAAACCGCAGAAACAACACGAATAACACCAGCAACACGATTTCGTTGGCATCTCGGTCACGGCGACCTGCTGATCATGAGCGGGCGCTCTCAACACGATTGGGAACATTGTGTGCCCAAGGAAAGGGCTGGTGGTCCACGAATCAGCTTGGCGTTTCGTGCACGCTGACGCCGAGGGGGTCCACGTACAGACCGTGCAGGGGTGCCAACATTGTTGGCTAGTCACAAATTAGAGTGGCGCCCGCGGGCGGTATCCGGAGGTCTGCAGTGAAACAATTCAGAGTTACGTTCTTCTTCCTAGTTGCTGTGTTGGCGCTGGGCGGATGTTCATTGGGGGGAAGCGACGGCTCCGAGGTGTCGGTCGCCGAGGGCGTCGAACCGCAAGCAACGCCGAACATTGTCCAGGCGGTTCCCGCGCAGGACTCGACCGTCGACGGTGACGGGACCGACCAACAAGACGAGGTCGAAGGCGCGACCACCGATCCCACGTTGCCTACCGCAGTGACGCTGCCTACAGCAGCCCCGACGCCGGAACCAACGGTCGATCGCACACAACCCAGCACGTACATCGTGCAGAGCGGCGACGTTTTGGGCCTCATCGCCGAACGTTTCGACGCCGACATCGCAGAACTTCGTCGGGTGAACAATCTCGATGGCAACCTGATCCAGGTTGGACAGACACTCACCATCCCTGCACTCGACGGCTCCACCACGACATCGTCGGACAGCGAAGCATCTGGCAGCGCAAGCACTGATGCGGCACCCGCCGCAACGAGTGCCCCGGTGTCATCGGGGCCCGTCAGCTGCGGCTCGGCCACCGGCCACTGCATACAACCCGGCGAAAGCCTGACCGGAATCGCCGTCGAGCTCGGCGTCAGCGTGGATGCGCTTCGAGCAGCCAACCCCGGCATCGTCGGCGACCTGATCCGCTCTGGATCGTCGCTGAACATTCCCGGTGGCGGTACCGCTGCACCGGTCACACCATCGAACCCGGCAGCGCCCGCCGGAACGCCGGCGGCAGTCGCAACCGTGGGCCCAACCGGTGACGCCGACTGTGCTGCCCGCAACCCCGACTTCCCGTTCTTCCACGGTGCCGACGGCCTCTGTTACGCCAACCCGATTGGTGCAACCGTGGTCCCAACGGTGGCGGGAACCAGCAGCGATACCGTATGTGAAGCCGGACGATTCCTGTGGGACGACGGTCTGTGTTACCCAATTCCTGGCGTGACCGTCACCGCAACCGCTGGCCCCACACCCACATCCAGTTCGCTTCCCGACTACGGCACGGCGCCATGTCGCGACGGCTACCTGCCACTCGACAGTGGCCGTTGCTGGCCCGAGCCCGACACCACGCCAGCCACAGTTGTTCCGGCAGCCGCTGCCACTGCTACCTCCACTGCGGGAACGGCCACCGCGTGTGCCGAACCGAACTTCACCGAGTCCAACGGGACCTGCTTCTTGCTGCAAGAGGGTGTCGATGCTGGCTGCACAGTCGAGAATCAAGTGCCGAAGTGTCCATAGACACGGCGGGGTTGACAACCACGTCGTTGTCGTAGGTCGAATCGAACATTGCGAGGGTCGGGCAGCATGGCTGCCCGACCCTCGGCTTTTTGAACCCCGATCGCTGCCTGCGGCTGTGGTTCACTAGAGCATGGCTGACCCACAGGCTGGTGCCATCACCAGACGAATACGTGTCCCGCGCCGCGAGCGCGCCCCGCTTGTCGCGGTCAGCCGTCGCGTCGGGCTGGCACTGAGTCTGGTCGTGTTCGTTGCGCTCGTCGCCTGGCTCGGCGGCGACGGCTATGTCGACTCGGCTACCGGCGATCCTGTCAGTTTCATGGATGCGCTCTACTACGCGTCGGTCACGGTGACCACGACCGGCTACGGCGACATCACCGCAGTGAGCGACTCGGCGCGGCTCGCAACGATCCTGCTGATCACTCCGGCCCGCATCGTGTTCTTGATCCTGGTTGTGGGCACCACGGTGGAAGTGCTGACCGACCAATCCCGCGAGTATCTCGCATCACTCCGATGGAGGCGCGCTGTGCGCAATCACATTCTCATCTGCGGCTATGGCGCCACTGGGCAAGCCGCCGCCGCCGAGTTGATCAAACGGGGCGAACCCATCAGCGACATCGTTATCGTCGACAGCGATCCAGCAGCCGTCGACGCCGCCGCCCAGGCTGGCTTCGTGACCATTGGCGGCGACGCCACCCAGAGCGCGGTTCTCGCCGAGGCCCGCGTCTCCCGTGCCCGATCGGTCGTGGTTGCCCCCAACCGAGACGACACCGCAGTGCTGATCACCCTCACGGTTCGAGAACTCAACGAAACCGCTCATATCGTGGCCGGCGGACGCGAGCAGGAGAACCTGCACCTGCTTCGCCAGGGTGGCGCAAACGAGGTCATCGACGCCACCGCAGCGGTCGGCCGCATGATCGGCTTGGCCACCACTACGCCAGAGGCGGTGCGAGTGGTCAACGATCTACTCGATTCGGGAACCGGGCTCAGTTTGTTGGAAGTGGCACCTGTGCGAACAGCTGCGGGATTGGGTGCTCCCGCATCCACCACCATCGTCGCCGTCATCCGCAACGGCAAACGCCTCGCCGAGACGGCGATGGCCGCTACTGATCTGGAAGCCGACGATCGGCTGATCGTATTGTCGGAATCGTGCTGAGGACCCACACGACCTGAATCAGGCGGTGAAGAAGTCGGCTCGGGGTGTGTGGGTATCGTCGTAGACCGGCTCCTTGATGTCGCACCGGTACTTGTTGTTGTCGGCCCCCACGATGCCCATCTCGCCCAGCAGGGTTCGCATGTTGAAGTAGTTCTCGTGTTCGAAGTGCGCAGCCAGCGATGGTTCGTCGTCCCACAACTCGTACACCTGCATGATCGTGGCATCACAGGGATCGGGCGCGAAGCAGTACGCCTGGCAGCCGGGCTCGTCGTCGCGAGTCGCCTGCTGAAGTGCTGCGCTGGCGGCACACGCTGCGTCGCGTTGGGCTTGGGTCCCGAACTCGATTCGACCGGCAATGATGATCATGTGGCTCCTTCATGGCGTTCAAAAAGACAGTAGCGGGCGGGTCAGGATCTATGTTTGTGTGGTGGACGTAGCACTGATCACTGGCCGAGAAACCGTTGAAATTCTGGAATTTGCAACGCCTGAACCGCAGGGTTCCGATGGCGTTGTCGTGGAAATCTCGCTGTGTGGAATCTGCGGCACCGACATTCACGCCTGGCAAGCCGGGTCTGAATACAACCCGGCGGTCTGTGGGCACGAATGGACCGGGACCGTCAGCGCGGCCGCCGCCGATGTCACCACGGTTGGCGAAGGTGATCGCGTGGTGGTGGCGGTCCCGGCGGCGTGTGGACGATGCGCTAGCTGTCGTGCCGGCTACACCGACACCTGCTCAACGGTGTTCGCGCATGCAACTGGCCGCCACCCAACGGCGCCCGCCCATGGTGGCTTCGCAACAGCTATTGCGGTGTCGCAGGACCGGGTGACTCGGATCACCGAAGACATCACCGACGCCCAGGCTGCCCAGATCGAGCCATTGACGGTCACATTACATGCGACCCGCAAAAGTGGCCTGCAACTGGGCGAGTTCGCCGTTGTGCAAGGCGCAGGCCCCATTGGACTGCTCACCACGCAGTTGGTGCATGCCGGTGGCGCAGGCACCACGGTGGTGGTGGAACCGAACCAGGCACGGCGCGAGCTGTCGCTGAGCCTGGGCGCAGACCATGCCTTCCACCCCGACGAAGCCGCCGCCCAGATCCGTGAGCTGACCGGCGGCCTGGGCGCCGACATCGTGTACGAGTGTGCTGGCGTGCCGGCAACCGTGCAGACCGCCGTCGATCTGGCACGGCGCGGCGGTCGCATGTGCCTGATCGGGCTTGCCAGCGGCCCGGCCACCATTGACCCACGCATTTGGTTGGTCAAGGAAATCGGGCTGCAGGCAGCACTGGCCTACACCCACGAAGAGTTCGCCATGGCGATGGGTTTGGTCGCCGACGGCCGGGTGAATGTCGACGCCATGCATACCGCAACGGTCGGGCTCCACGGCGTGAATGATGCGTTGGCCGGTCTGGCCGCAGGGGTGGGCGAGATGAAAGTACTGGTCGACCCCCGGATCTAGAAATTCAGCGGCAGCTGGGTGGGATCCACCACATACACGATGGCGGCGGCGACGCCGAATCCCAGGGCAGCTACCAGTGAGGGTGCCAGCGCAAGCGCATGGGGCCCCACCCGCCGAGAAACGCCCACGATCACTCCCCCGACAAGTCCGACTGCCAGACCTCCGAGATGCCCGCCCAGGGACACGAACGGCAAGAAGCTGAGCGCAATATTGACCGCGATCAGCGGTGCAACGCCTGACTTGAGAACGTTTTGTCCGGCGACGAGCTGCAGTGTTGCCACGGCGCCCATCAGTGCGAAGACCGCACCACTGGCGCCGCCGACCTGGTGTTCTGGCTCGATGATGATCGCTCCCAGCGATCCACCCAGCACGCCCGTGACGAACAACGTGGTGAAGGTCAGTGCGCCGAATACGCCTTCGATCAGGCGCCCGAGTTGCCACAGGACCAGCATGTTCAAGCCCAGGTGAACAATGTTGAAGTGAATGAAGCCCGACGTGAAGACTCGGTACCATTCGCCGTCGAACTCCAGACTCGGACGGTACAACGAGAGTTCGCCCAGCCCTTCGATCGAGACGCCGCCGATCGTTCGAACGGTGGTGGTCATGGTCCAGCCACTACCCGACCACGTGTCGTAGGCGAAAACCGCGCTGCAGATCAAGATGATCGCCGTAGTCGCCAGGGGCAGGTGTGTGCGCGCAGCTGCGCTCGGACGCCTGGTCCCAGCGGTTGTTGGCGTCTGTTGTGTCGCGGGCGCGGCAATGGGGTTTGGCTGGCGCACACAAATGGGGCACAACGGTCCTACAGGCGACTGATGGGTGCAGCTCGGACACATCGATCGACCGCATCGTCGACAGCCCAGAGTCCCCAACCGATCGGGGTGGGTGGCACAGACCTGGTCGGTCGAGGGCAAGGGCACGGCGAGAGAGTAGCCACCACAGCCCAGGAAGTCGTCGCAGGCACCCATGGTCACCGCTAGCGTGCAGCAGCGTGATCAAACGCCGAGGGGATGGCAGGTGACAACGTATTTCGCGGGTTTCGACATCGGCGGTACCAAGACGCTTGCCCTGGTCGTCTCGGACCTAGGCGATGTTGTTCACCAGGTTCGTGTACCTCGGCCTCGTGGCCCCGACGAGACCGTCGAGCAGCTGTGCACCATGGTCGCCGACGTGCAGCGAGCTGCGGCTGTCGACATCGCTGCAGTCGGTATCGGCATCGCCGGCGCCATCAGTCGCAGCGGTTCGGTGCAGTTCTCCCCCAATATTGCCGAACTCGTCGACTTCCCGCTTCGAGATCTGTTGGCGCAGCGTCTTGTCCTGCCCACAGTTGTCGACAACGACGCCACAGCAGCGACATGGGCCGAACACCAGCAGGGAGCAGGTCGGGGTGCTGACGACCTGCTGTATGTGGCACTCGGTACCGGTATCGGCACCGGCTTCGTGCTCGACGGCCGCATTTACAGAGGCGCTCACGGGTTTGCTGGCGAATCAGGCCACATAGTGATCGATCGGCTTGGATCTGAGCACATCTCGGGTGTGCGGGGTCCGTGGGAGATGTATGCGTCTGGCAGCGGACTTGGTGCGCTTGCCCGCCGGTGGGCATCCGAGGGCCGACTGGCTGGCGTGCTCGACGCCGCCGACTCGGTCGAGGCGATCCGCGGTGAACATGTGAGCGTTGCGATCCAGGACAACGATTGCGAAGCGCTTTCGCTGCTCGACGAGTTTGCGTCCTATGTGGCGGTAGGCATGACCAACCTGATGTACGTGCTCGACCCGGCACGCATCGTTCTCGGGGGCGGCCTGGTAGAAATCGGCGAGCCGCTGCGGGTACGGGTGCAGCAGTGGGTCGACAAGACGACGCTCGGCGGAGCGTTTCGCCCTCATGTGCCGATCGTGCTGGCCGAACTCGGCCCGCAATCAGCAGCGTTGGGTGCAGCTTTGCTGGCTCGTCAACTGGTCAGCTGACGCTGCCCGTCTGGTCAGTGACGCCGGGCCAATCGGCGAAGGCCAACCCGGTTATGCGTTCGTAGGCTTGGGTGTAGCGCTCGGTGGTGGCTTCGAGCACATCACGTGGCAGCGCGGGTGCCGGGTACGTCTTGGGCCAATCGAGCGTCTCGAGAAAATCGCGCACGGGTTGTTTGTCGAACGATGGGGGTGTCGACCCCGGCTGCCACTCGTCGGCGGGCCAGAAGCGCGATGAGTCGGGCGTCAGCATCTCGTCGGCAACGACCAGTTCGCCGTTCACATGCCCCAGTTCGAACTTGGTGTCGGCGATGATGATGCCGCGCTCGCAGGCCAACTCGGCGCCTCGGGTGTACAGATCCAGTGCAATGGACCGCGCTTGCTCGGCCAGGTCTGCACCCAGGATGTCGACCGCCTGATCGAACGTGATGTTCTGGTCGTGGAGCCCATCGTCGGCTTTGGTCGACGGTGTGAACACGGGCTCGGGCAATTGACTGGCTTCGAGCAGTCCTGCGGGCATCGCCGTGCCGTGTATGGTGCCGGCGCGCTGGTATTCCTTCCAGGCCGATCCGGTGATGTAGCCCCGAACAATGCACTCGACCGGCAACATCTCGGCCTTGTGAGTGAGCATGACCCTGCCCGCCAGGTCATCGACTGAGGCCGCGGCCGCCACGTCGTTGACGTCGGTCGAGAGCAGATGGCTGGGCGCAACATCTTTGAGCTGATCGAACCAAAACGCGGAGATCGCCGTGAGCACCCGGCCCTTGTGCCGTACCGGCTCGTTCATCACCACGTCGAAGGCGGACAGGCGATCCGACGCAATCATGAAATAGCGGTCGTCGCCGGCGTCGTACATATCGCGAACCTTTCCCGAATATACGTGAGGCAGGTCAACGACGTAGGCGGGTTCTCGCATGGAAATCCTTCTCGGAGACTGTCAAGGACGCGTCGTAGAGACCTTATTCGTTTGACGCGCCACCCAGACCGACCATCCGATCACTTCGCGATCGTGTTCGCGAGCCTGTTGCCAATCGTCTTGCTCGGCCAGCCACTGGTCGCTCGCCTGGCCCGGGTGCAGCACGGCCCAATCGCGTGCCGCCGCAGCGGTACGAGCCAGGTACGCGTCCCAGCCGGCGTCGTCTGGATCGACACGATGCAGCGGTTCGAACCCGAAGTGTTCGAGTAGCGCGCGCTGATCGGCAACGGTCTCCACTGCGCCACGTTGGCGTCGCACCCGATCAGGATCTGCTGCGGTATGGAGACGGGCAGCACCTATCACCGCTACTCCCCCACTCTGCAGGCGTTCGGCGAGGGCCCTGGCCGTACCCCTGAAGTCGTGCCATACCCATTCGGCGCCGATACACACCGCCACGTCGCAGGGTGAAGCTGGCCGGTAGTCGCGGGCCTCGCCCAACACCCACCGCAGCGTCGAACCTGCCGATCGGTCGCCTGCTTGGGCGGCTGCACGGGTGATCATCCAGGGCGACAGGTCGACTCCGACACCACGAACGCAAGCGCGCTGGGCGGCGCGGAAAAGCACCTCTCCATAGCCGCACGCATAATCCACGATGTGTGCTCCGTCGGCGATCCCCACGGCATCGATCACCTCGTCGAGCTGGGTCGACGTCATCGGATTGCAGATCTGCATCGAGTGATGCAGAGCCTCGAAGACCTCGAATCGACGCCAGACGTCGTCCAGATCGGTCCCCGCCCGCACCCTGATGGCCGGGTCGAGCAATGGGCGAGGTGCGCTGATGGTCAGCCTTCGAGCAGTGCGGCTGCTTCGAGCGCCGCGTAGGTGAAGATCAGGTCCGCGCCTGCGCGTCGGAAAGCCGTCAGGCTCTCGAGCAGACAGGCATCGTAGTCGATCCAGCCGTTTGCGCCTGCAGCCTTGAGCATGGCGAACTCGCCGCTGACCTGATAAGCGGTGACCGGCAGTGTGGTGTTCTCACGGAAGTCGCGAATCACGTCGAGGTACGGCATTCCCGGCTTCACCATGACCCAGTCGGCTCCTTCGAGTTCGTCGAGGCGTAGCTCGCGAAGGGCTTCGCGGCGGTTGGCGGGATCCATCTGGTAGGTCTTCTTGTCGCCGCCGCGTGGTTCGCTGTCGAGCGCTTCACGGAAGGGCCCGTAGAAGGCGCTCGCATACTTGGCGCAGTAACTGTTGATCAGCACATGTTGGTGGCCGGCAGCATCGAGTGCGTTACGGATGGCGCCGATGCGACCGTCCATCATGTCCGAGGGTGCAACGACATCGGTACCGGCGTCGGCTTGAGCCACCGCCATTGCAGCCAGTATCTCGACGCTCTCGTCGTTGACGATCTGGCCGTCGACCACTACCCCGTCGTGGCCATCGGAGCTGTAGGGGTCGAGCGCAATATCGGTGATGACCATGAGCTCGGGCACCTCGGTCTTGATGGCTCGAACTGCCCGCAGATTCACATTGTCGGGGTTCGTCGAATGGGTGCCGTGGCTGTCCTTCTGCTCGTCGGGCAGCGCCGGGAACAATGCAACACCGGGCACGCCGGCCTCGGCGACGGCTTCGCACTGCTTGACCATCAGGTCGATCGACAACCGTGCCTGTCCGGGCATGGAAGCGATCGGCGTGGATTCGCCCTCGCCTTCCTGCACGAACATGGGCAGGATCAGGTTGTGCACACCAAGATCGGTTTCACGGGCCATCGCCCGGATCGCGGCGGTCGATCGGTTTCGGCGGGGCCGTTGCTGCATGGCAAGAGGATATCTCGCCTCTACCCACCCTCGACTAGACCCAACGGCTCATGGGCCTTCACTGCGGGCGCGACATCACAGAGGCTGATCGGCCCCTTCGACTGAGCGAACGGGACATCGGTTGCTATGTTCCGATCAGTGGAACCCGTCGAGCCAACCAGCGCAGCGTTGCGAGGCCTGGTCAACGAGCTCGAAGACAAGCTGTCCTCGGCGCCATCGAGTCGCATCACCAACCCCGACGGCATCGAGGTGATCGGCCAATCAAGCCCCGAGAGCGGGTGGACCGGGCTCGTGAGCGACCTCGATCAGAAGTTGGCGACCTCACGCAGCAGTCGGACCCGCAATCCCGACGGCATCGAAATCATCCCCGAGCGGCGGATGCCTGGATGGCTCGGCATCGTGCTCGTCACCCTGTTGGGCATCGGCATCGGCGCAGCCGTCGTGCAGCCATGGGAAGAACGTTGCACGTACGGGCGCGAGCTGTGCGCCGTGGCCGAGCTCGACATCGATGCCCTTCGCATCACCGTTCCGGACTCTCGACTGATCGCCGCGTTGCCGAACATCGACGCTCTCGATCCCCACGACGAACTCACTGCGGGCGAGATCTTCGCCATGGAGCGCTTCTCCCATCTGGACTTTGCCGAGCTCTTGACCGACGAGGACATCGATCGACTGCTCGCCATTTCGGGCTGAGGTCGAATGCGGTCGATGACACGCCGGCTAACAGCGCGCCGCTGGTCCTCGTAGTGTCATGGCATGGAGCTCTACGACGCCATGCGTACCAACCCGTCGTGTCGCTATTTCACCGATGAACCGGTCGACGACGCAACCTTGCACCGCATCTTCGATCACGCACGGTTCGCCTCTTCGGGCGGCAACCGTCAGGGATGGCGTACCATCGTGGTCACCGACCCCGATCTGAAGTTGCAGCTGTCGCTGCTGCACGCCAAGCAATGGGACGTGTACCTGGACCATGCTCGTGACGGTGTCGTGGGTTACCAGACGACCGATGCGCAGACAACGATGGACGCCTACAGCCCGGCGCAACGACGGCTCACTCGCACCGACGATTTTGCCAAGGCGCTGGCACAGGTTCCTGCGCTGCTGGTGTGTTGTGTCGAGCTGTGGACGTTGGCGGTGACCGACAAGGATCTCGACCGCCAGAGCATCGTGGGCGGCGGCTCGTTGTACACGTTTGTGCAGAACGTGCTCCTGGGTTGCCGCAACGAAGGACTGGGATCGGCGCTCACCACCCTGCTCGCCGCCGAAGAAGAGGCCGTGGCCGAACTGTTGGGTCTGCCGGCCGAAGTGGCGGTGGGCGCACTGGTCGCCATTGGTTGGCCAGTGCCCGAGAAGCAGTACACCAAGCTCACCCGCAAGCCGGTCGAAGAGGTCGTGTTCCGGAACCACTACGGCAATCCCTTCGAGATCACCTAGCGCCCGAGAAGCACCCTGCGTGGTCGGGGCGTTTCTGCGTTGTGCCGACGGTTTGACCTGTGCTGGCCCGCTACGGTGGCCGGGTGGCATGGTTGCGCTTTCCCCGCCTTGCGCTGACCGATGTCATCGCCGGCGCCAGCGTGGCGATGGTGCTCATCCCGCAGTCTCTGGCCTATGCCGAGCTGGCACAGCTTCCGCCCTATATCGGGCTGTTCGCCGCCGCGTTCCCGCTGCTGATCTTTGCATTGTTGGCCTCGTCGCCGTACCTGCAAACCGGCCCGGTGGCAGTCACGAGCCTGCTCACCATCGCCGCCTTGCCCGAGGTCGAGCCGACCGAGCTGCCGGCAATCGCCGCGCTGATGGCGTTCATGGTGGGTGCGCTCCGAGTGTTCTTTGGCGTGGCCCGCCTGGGTTATGTGGTGCAACTGATGAGTTCGCCGGTGGTGATGGGGTTCACGTCGGGAGCCGCCATCGTGATCATGTCGTCGCAGCTGCCGAAATCGCTTGGGGTGGCACCACCCGACGGCGGCGTGCTCTGGCAGGCAGGGTGGGCGCTGCGACATCCGGGTGAATGGTTGATTCCTGCCGTGGTCTTGGCTGGCGTCACCATTGCGCTGTTCAAGGGCGGGCGGCGTCTCAGTCCTGTCTTTCCCGGCGTGCTGTTCGCCGTGATCGTGGGCATCGTGTACTCGCGAGTCGGGGACTACAACGGTGACACCATCAACGAGATTCCCGAAGGGCTGCCGCCGATCAGTTTCGATCTGCCATGGGATCAGATCCCGACGCTTCTGCTGGGAGCGATCATCATTGCCCTGGTCGGTTTCGCCGAACCGGCTTCGATCGCTCGTACCTTCGCCAACGAGACCGGTGAGCGATGGGATGCCAACCAGGAGATGGTGGCGTCGGGCGCCGCGAACTTCGTGGCCGCGTTCTCTGGTGGTTATCCGGTGGGTGGATCGTTCTCGCGCAGCTCGATCAACCGGCTCGCCGGAGCCAAGACACGCTGGAGCGGCGGGATCACCGGGTTGATCGTGATTGCGTTCCTTCCCTTTGCGAGCGTGCTCGAGCCTCTGCCGACCGCGGTACTGGGCGCGATCGTGCTGGCGGCGGCTTCGTCGCTGGTGAATCCGGTCAAGCTGGTGCGGCTGTGGCAGCGGACCAAGACGCAGGCGCTGTTGGCGTGGGCCACGGCAGCCGCGGTGCTGGTGTTTGCTCCCCGTGTAGAACGCGCCGTGATCCTGGGTGTGGTGCTGACCCTTGTGCTGCACCTCACCCGTGGCTTCACCATGGCCCGCGAACCTCAGGCTGATGGTTCCGTGCGGGTGCAGCCGGTCGGCATGATCTGGATGGGCAACGACGCCAACTTCGAGCAAGGGCTGCGCGAGGCCGCCGAGGCGAGCAGCGCCGGTGTCACGATCGACTTCGCACGCATCCCGTTCCTGAGCGATTCCACCATCGACGCCATGAGTTCGGTCAGCGAACAACTCAACACCAACGGTCACCAGCTCACATGGATCGATGCGCCGATCGGAAGCGAGCGCATGCTGAACAATGTGCGGCCCGGTGAGCCCGAACCGAAAGGCGCCACGTCGGCGACCGATCGAGTTGAGCGCCCAGACCGTTAATGTGAAGCCAGCGAGGGCCGGCGTTCGACCACTCTGGTCACCGATTCGAACTGCTTGGCGATCGCGAGCAGCGCGAGATCGCTGCGGGGCGCAGCGATGATTTGCAGCCCGATGGGTAGCCCGTCGTCGGAGAACCCAGCCGGTACCGAGATGGCGGGAACGTTCATGATGGTCACGTCGCTGACCACGCGCATCCATTCGATGTAGGTGTGCATTTCGATGCCGTTGATCTCGGTGATGTATTCGGTCTCGACAGGAAACGGCGGCACCTGCGCAACGGGCGCCAACAAGAAGTCGTAGTCCTGAAAGAAGTCGACCGTTCGCTGGTACAGCTTGGCCCGGGTCTTCCACGCATCCATGTGATCGGCCATCGACAGGTCTCGTCCCCGTTGCACGTTCCACCGCACAGTCTCTTTTGCCTTGTCGCCGTACTTTTCGACCAGATCGCCCAATCCCAGGGCGAAGCTCCACGCTCGCAAGGTGTCGAACACGGCGCCAGCCTCGCTGAGATCAGGACAGGCCGCCTCGACCCGGTGGCCGAGTCCCTCGAAGACCGCGGGTACGTGTGCCAACGCCGCAGTGACCTGGGGGTCGATGGGCAGCCCGCCCAGATCCGGCGCCCAGGCGATGCGCAGTTGGTCTGTGGGTTCACCAATGGGCGGGGCGAAGTGGGAGCCCGGTGTCTCCAGCGCGATGGGGTTGCGAGGGTCGGGGCCCGCCTGAGCCGCGAGCAGCAAGGCGACGTCGTCGACCGAGCGGGCCATGGGGCCTTCGGTGGACAGATGGCTCCACGGGTGGGCCTTTGGCCATGCAGGCACGCGGCCGGGCGACGGACGCAGACCAACGACGTTGCAGAATGAGGCCGGGTTGCGCAATGAGCCGCCCATGTCGGATCCGTCGGCCAGCGGCACCATGCCGGCGGCAAGCGACACTGCGGCCCCGCCACTGGATCCACCGCAGGTCCGCGACGGATCGAAGGGGTTCTTGGTGGAGCCGAAGACGTCGTTGAAGGTCTGTGAACCGGCACCGAATTCGGGTGTGTTGGTCTTGCCCATGGTGACCGCACCCGCATCTATTGCACGTTGCACAACCAGCGCGTTCTTGGTCGGAACTCCGTCACTCAGCAGGGTCGACCCGTGCGTGGTGCGGATACCGGCGGTGTCGGCCAGGTCCTTGTGCGCTATTGGTAGGCCGTGCAGCAGTCCGAGTGTGTCACCCTTGGCTTGGCGTTCGTCGGCAGCAGCGGCCATGGCCAATGCATGATCGGGCACAATCGTGACCATGGCGTTGAGCGCAGGGTTCACTCGGTCGATGTGTTCGAGGTGCGCAGTAACCACTTCGGTCGACGAGATCTCGCCGGACTGCATCATCGCCGTCAGCTCGACGGCGGACTGCCAGACAAGGGCTTCGTTGGGTTCCACGTCGCAACGCTAACCACCCGCTCGAATAGACGGGTAAAGTCAGTTCCGAAACCGCTGCCACATGGTGTGACAGCGGCTCTACAAGGAGTAACAAGCATGGCAGTTTCGGTTGGCGACAAGATTCCCGACGTCGAAGTTCGAGTACTCGGCGACGACGGCGCGCCAATGCCCGTGCAGACCGGCGACATCTTGGGTTCGGGCAAGGTCGTTCTGTTCGCCGTTCCTGGTGCGTTCACCCCTGGTTGCTCCAAGGTGCACATGCCTGGTTTCGTACAAAACGAAGCCGAACTTGCGGCCAAGGGTGTAGCCAAGGTGGCCTGCATCTCGGTCAACGACGCCTGGGTCATGGGAGCCTGGGGCGAAGCTCAGGGCGCCAGCGACATCATGATGCTCGGCGACGGCAACGGCGAATTCACTGCAGCCATGGGCCTGACCATGGACGGTTCCGGCTTCGGGCTGGGCAGTCGCTCTCGCCGCTATGCCGCCATCATCGAAGATGGTGTGATCACCAGCCTCGACGTCGAAGAAGGCGGCGGCGTCGAAGTCTCCAGCTGCGAAACGGTCATCGGCAAGCTTTAAAACCGCGTGTGTGAGTCTCAGACTGCGCCAGGCGGTCTGAGACTCCCAGGACCTGACCAGGGTGGTCAGATATCAATGATGGCGAGGTCGCTTCGCTCTGCGAACCCACGGAGCAGCTCGGTTGCACGCTGGACCGCCGCCAGCTGATTGGTGCTGTCATCTCGACCGCCACCTGCGGCGACCACGTCGACGTTGATGGTGTCGGCTTCTCGCGATGCCATAACCATCTGGCCATTGGTGGCACCGGTCGAGGCAATGAAGCGTTCGCCGACCAGCGCAAAGAACCCCGACCCACCGGCACGGAATTCGAAACCGCCGACCTCGAGCAGATAGTCGTGAAGACGTCGCAGGTCGGTGTCGGCGACCTCGTGGATCTCGAACGAGCGCACGTGCATGGTTGGCACTCTAAACACGCCAGCCGCCAGCTGCACAGATCCACCGACCATGTTCACATCGTGTTCATACACCTCGTGCACGTCTACAGGCGCGGCCGCTGTCCCGCATAGGATCATGCGGTGAGTATCAATGCCTGGCGAGAGACCGCACAACGAGAGCTGAAGGGACGCGACCCCGACGACCTCACGGTGACCACCCCCGAGGGCATCGACATCAAGCCGCTGTATACCCAGGACGATCTCGAAGGTCTCGACCATCTCGGGTCGGTGCCGGGGCAGGGTTCGTTCGTGCGCGGCCCTCGAGCGACCATGTACACGAATCGACCGTGGACGATTCGCCAGTACGCAGGCTTCTCCACTGCCGAGGAGTCCAACGCCTTCTATCGCGCCAATCTGGCCGCGGGTCAGATGGGCCTGTCGGTGGCCTTCGATCTCGCGACCCACCGGGGCTACGACAGCGATCATCCTCGGGTGCTCGGCGATGTGGGCAAGGCTGGCGTGGCGATCGATTCGGTCGAGGACATGAAGATCCTGTTCGACGGCATCCCGCTCGATCAGATGAGCGTGTCGATGACCATGAATGGAGCCGTCCTGCCGATCCTGGCCTGCTACATCGTTGCCGGCGAGGAACAGGGTGTGTCACAGGATCAACTGGCTGGCACGATCCAGAACGACATCCTCAAAGAATTCATGGTGCGCAACACGTACATCTATCCGCCGGAACCGTCGATGCGAATCGTGGCCGACATCATCGAATACACCGCGCACAACATGCCGCGGTTCAACTCGATCTCGATCTCCGGCTACCACATCCAAGAAGCTGGAGCCACGCTCGATATCGAGCTGGCCTACACGCTGGCCGACGGCGTCGAATACGTGCGGGCGGCGCTGGCCAAGGGCCTCGATGTCGATGCGTTTGCCGGTCGCTTGAGCTTCTTCTTCAACATCGGCCAGGACTTTTTCATGGAGATCGCCAAGTTGCGGGCGGCGCGTCTGCTGTGGTCGGAGTTGATGGCGCAGTTCGAGCCGAAGAATCCCAAGTCGTCGATGTTGCGCACCCATTGTCAGACGTCGGGTGTCTCGCTGACCGAGCAAGACCCGTACAACAATGTGACCCGCACGGCGTTCGAAGCGCTGTCGGCAGTGCTCGGCGGAACACAATCACTGCATACGAACAGTTTCGATGAGGCCTTGGGTTTGCCTACTGAGTTCAGTGCTCGCCTGGCTCGCAACACCCAGCTCATTTTGGCCGAGGAAACCGGCGTGACCCGCACCGTTGATCCACTGGCTGGCAGCTACTACGTCGAGAAGCTTACGGCGGATCTGGCCGACAAGGCTCGAGAGATCATGGCCGAGATCGAAGAAGCTGGCGGCATGACCAAGGCCATTGCAGCGGGTTGGCCCAAGTTGCGAATCGAAGAAGCGGCCGCCCGCAAGCAGGCTCGCGTGGACCGGTTGGAAGACGTGGTAGTGGGCGTGAACAAGTACGAGGTCGCCAACCCCGAGATGGTCGACGTGCTCGACATCGACAACACCGATGTGCGCCAACAGCAGGTTCGTCGGCTCGAAGAGACGCGGTCGCAGCGCAACACCGAGGCCACCGAGGGCGCACTGGCTGCACTCACGTCGGCGGCCATCGGCGACGGCAACCTGCTGGCGGCGTGCGTCGAGGCCGCTCGCCAACGAGCGACCGTCGGCGAGATGAGCGATGCGCTCGAAGCGGTGTTCGAACGACATCAAGCCGAGACCAAGTTGATCTCGGGTGTCTACGGCGCGGCCTACGAAGGCGACGAGGGTTATGCCGCTATTGCCGCCAATATTGCATCGTTCACCGACGAGTTCGGTCGAGCTCCAAAGATGTTCGTGGCCAAGATGGGCCAGGACGGACACGACCGCGGCGCGCGCGTCATTGCCACGGCGTTCGCCGATCTGGGCTTCGACGTGCTGGTCGGGCCGCTCTTTCAGCAGCCCGACGAAGCAGTCGCCGAGGCAATCGCCAACGATGTCGATCTGATTGGGGTGTCGAGCCATGCGGCTGGACACCTGACGCTGGTCCCCCAGCTGATGACTGCACTGAACGGCGAAGCCGGGGGCAAGAACATCACGGTCATCTGTGGTGGTGTCATCCCGCCCAAGGACTACGACGAGTTACTCAACCATGGGGTCGGTGCGATCTTCGGCCCCGGGACCAACATCCCCGAAGCGGCGGCGGAAGTCATCGAGATCGTTCGCACCGCGAAAACAGGAGCACACACGTGAGCGAGAAGCCATTCAGAATCCTGGGCTTGCAACAGATTGCCGTAGGCGGCCTCGACCTGGGCGCATTGCGCAACTTGTGGGTCGACACCCTGGGCGTCGAGAAGGTCGGCGAGTTCGAGAGCGAGTCCGAAAACGTTCGCGAAGACATCCTGAAACTCGGCACGGGTCCGCATGCGGTCGAGATCGATCTCATGGAACCGCTCGATCCCGAGTCTCGGCCCAAGGTGCACGACCCGGCGCTGAATCACGTCGGTCTGTGGGTCGACGATCTTCCTGCGGCGGTGACCTGGCTCGAGGCGAATGGCATGCGCTTTACGCCCGGCGGTATTCGTAAGGGTGCATCGGGGCACGACATCTGCTTCGTGCACCCCAAGGGCAACGACGAGTTCCCGGTCTCGGGCCAAGGCGTGCTGATCGAACTGGTTCAGGCCCCCGCCGACGTTATTGCCGCGTTGTGATCAGGTGCGCCGCATCGTCTGCAGGAGAGCCACGGTCATACACACCGCAGCTCCAGTCACCGTTGCCAAGACGAAGCCCAGATTGCTGAGCGTAGAGCCCGTTCTCATAAGCCCGTCGGAGCTGGATTGAGTGATCAGCAGTACCGGTACTGCCATCGCAGCCAGCACGATTCCTGTTGCTGGTCGCAGCCAGACAACAAGCGCACAGCCGACCAACAAGGCCGGCCAGATCCAGTAGAACAGATCAGGAAGTTGGAACCGCAATGGAGCCATCCAATCGGTACCGATCGGGCGCAAAATACCCAGGCCGGACGCCCGCACGCCTGCCCACACGCCCAGGGATGTGCCAGCCAGACAGCCGCTCAGCACGACAACCCATCGGTGTCGTCGCGATGTCGTGGATTGGGTCAGTGCCACCGCCAAGCCAAGCCAAATCACCGCCAGAAGCAGCAATCGTGTGATCAGGATCGCCTCGGGGCCCAGCGCAGCGGCCGCGACCGCTCCTGCTGCGAGGAACGGCCGAACCGGGGTGAGCGAGTCTGGTCGCAACGCGAACAATGCGACAACGGTGGCTGGCACCAGCCATAAGCTGAAGCCGACCGATACCGCCTGGCTCGTACCGAGCATCGCCTGGGCGGCCACAGTTGCGGTCGTGATCAGTGCCAATATGAAGGCCGAAACCCCAGCAACGGCAGTACGAGCTCGGCTTCGTGTGGATGCACCGTTCGCCCGGGCCCGTTCGGCAATGCCACATCGCAGAAGATTAAAGGCGTCGGCGAAGCGGGGGCGCTTCTGGTCTGGGTCGGCGGTGTCCAGCAGCGTGGTGATCATCTCGTCGCCGCGGGTCTCGACATATTCGGGTGGGTAGGCCACCGAGATCAGTAGCCAGTACTTGCGTTCGAGTGGAGTCATGAGAAGACCTTTCCTTCTGGTCTGCAGTGGGTGTGAGGATTGAGACGGATGCGAGCCTTTGTCGCCACAAGATCGACCGTGGTGACTGCATCGGCGAGGGCGAAGCGTCCCTCTTCAGTGAGCTGGTAGTACCGACGTTCGCGGCCATCTACCACTTCGGTGCGTTCGGCCTCTATCAGACCGTCTCGGCACAATGCATCAATGATGCGGTAAAGCGAACCGACCGGCGGGTTCAGGCGGCCGCTGGACACCTCTTTGATATCGAGCAGAATCCCGTAGCCATGCCGGGGGCCGCCGGCCAGAGATGAGAGTAGGGACATGCGCACCGGATCTATATTCACGATTCGAGACTATATGCGATCTCGTCGGCAGATTGGCGTCGGGCGCTACTCGGTGGTGAAGACGACCGACGTAGTGTCGGCCCACGCGCCGGTTGCGGTGTGCGGCGGTGTGTCGAGCTGGCCTGCGAGAGAGAAGCTCTGCGTTCCCGTGTCGTCGATCGTGATCTGCATTGTGTCGCCGCGACTGCCGGTGATCTCCAACGTCGAGTTCGCCATCAGCCCAAATGCACGGAATCGCAGGACTCCCTCGGTGCGCTCGAAGCACATCTGGCCAGAGGGAGGAGGGCCATCCCGATCGATGCATATTGCGCCGCCGTCGGGAACTGCGCCCACCGGCTGCGCATCGTTGGCCGCACCGGATCCGACGCCGAGCACTGCGGCGCCGAGGAGTGTGAAACCAAGGACGACCGCGATAGCAACAGCGACGATTTTCACGATCGTCTTCAGTAGCGCAGTGCGCGAGTGGCGTGGCTTTGGTGTGACGGGGGCGCTCATTGCGCCGTCCTTTGGGGTGTGCTTTCGCCGCGGCGAAAGGTCTGCTCCGCTGAGTGAGTGCAACGCACGACAACCTCGTAAGAACAGGGTGGGACAGTCAACGCGCAATCGCGTTGTCGAGCGAAACATGCGCCTTTTCGAACACGATGTCAAGCAGATTTCATCTCGGATCGATCAAGGTTTTTCGGAGAGGTCCAACGAGCCGGTGATCAACAGTGATTGAGCTTCAGCCCAGCCGTTTCCCAGGCGACTTTCGCCAGCTGACCGGTGGACGACAGGGTTACATAGGCGGTCTGCAGATCATCACCGCCGAAGCAGATATTCGTGGTGACTCGGTCGGGCATGGGCACGAACTTCGGGGCTGCACCGGTTGGCGACAGGATCGTGATGCCGCCGTCGACGATCGTGGCTACGCATACGTTGCCATCGCTGTCGATGGCCAGTGAGTCGAACAGGAAATAGCCGGGTCGGCCCGCGAGCAGTCGCCCGCCGTTGGGCTTGTCGCGACGCTCTCCCAGCAGCTCGCCCGCTCCCGCCAGTTCATAGGCCCACACCTGGCCGGTCGGTGTCTCGGCTATGTACAACTCATCTTCGTCGGGAGAAAGACCGATGCCGTTAGGTCCTGCCAGTGGGAAGATCATTTCTTGGATATGAGAGCCGTCGGCCTTGGCATAGAACACGCCGGTCCGGTCCTGTAGCCGATCCTGGAGCTTGCCGTGGTCAGTGAACCAGAAGCCACCTTGGCGGTCGAAGACCAGGTCGTTCGGGCCCCGCAGTTGGACGTCGCCCGCGTGGGTGTAGAGCACATCGAACTCGCCGGTGACCGGGTCGACGCGTTGGATACTGCCGCCGGTGTAATCGGGCGGAACGTGTCCGGGATAGGTCTTGCCCCGTCGATCGTGGAACAACATGCCGCCGTTGTTGCACACGTAGATCTTGCCGTCGGGACCGACCGCAGCGCCGTTCGGTCCCCCGCCCAGGTCGGCGATCACGTCGACCGTGCCATCGGGGTCGACTCGACTCAAGGTCTGGCGCGCGATCTCGACCAGCACGATCGAACCATCGTCCATAGCGATTGGACCTTCCGGGAACCGAAGTCCGGTGGCCATGATTTCTATCTCGGGGTGTTCAGCCATGATTTCATCGTCGCGCAGCCGTCGGGCCCAGCGTTAGCCTCGGATCACAGCCATCCAGACCGCTAGTGATCGAACCAGGCTTCGGCTCGCAGCTGGTCCCAGATCTGGTTTACTGCCCGTCCGCCTTCGCGAACGACTCGTTCCTCGTCATCCACGACCAGCGAGCCTCGGCGTACTTGAAAGCGGCCGTCGATCATCACGTCGCGAACACACCGCCCGTGGGCGTAGAGCAGATTGTTCAATGGCTCGGGTGGCGCGGCGCCGCTGCCCACCAACAAGCCCGTCACGTCGACGGTGACCAGATCAGCTTTTGCCCCTGGCCTGATCCGCCCCAGGTCTGGACGGCCCAGTCCGTTTGCGGCATTGATGGTGACGGCGCGGATGGCGTCCCAGATCGTGGGGCGAGTCATCAGCCGCCCGCCATCAGCGAGTAGGTCGTACCTGGCCTGGCCGTAGAGCACTGCCAATTTGAGGTTCTCGAGATGGTCGTTCGAGTGGGTATCGATGCCGATGTTGGTGTTCACGCCTGCAGCCAGCATCTCCGGCCAGGGCTGCGTGCCGCCTCCCGCTCCCCCGGCGGAGGGATTGTGGGCATACGTTGCACCGTTCGAGCGCAGGATCTCGGGGTCATTATCCAGATCGGCGCCGTTCAGGTGGGCCGCGAACAGCGGTCCGCCATAGAAGCCGAAATCGTCGATCCAGTCGGCCGGACGCTTGCCCCAAAGCCGGCGGACGGTCTCGGTTTCTACCGGTCCCTGTGACAGATGCATGTGGATACCGTTGCCGAGTTCCCTGGCTGCCGCGGCGAACGCCAGCATGGTCTCGGGTGTCTGGGTGTCGGTGGCATGCACCCCCATCTGTGATTGGATTCGGCCATTCTCGGAACCGTTCACCTGTTGAGCAAACGACAACGCCAGCTCGATTTCCTGCAGTGAGCCCGGCACGGAGTCGAAGAGAACCTGATCGTCGGTCCGACGCCAGATCTGGAACAGGCGGCCGATGCCGGGCACCATGGCGCTGGGATACCCACGGGCTCCCCACTGGCTTGCGACTCGCACATAGGACTCGACCTGGCGCAGGCTCAACGACATTTCGACCTGGGTGGTGCAACCGCTGCGCAACAGCTCCGCCAGATTGTGGGCGGTGACCGCATCGAGATCGGCATCGTCGAGCTCTTCGGCCAATTCCAGCGGGCGACCGTAGTTGCGACCGCCTTCGATGATCCCGCGCGTGACGGTGCCGCCTGCGACGTGTGTGTGACCCGAGATGAATCCCGGCAACAGAATCGTGCCCGGGGCTCGAACCCGTCGGTTTCGACCAGATGGCCGTCGCGGCACAACCGCGGCGATCACATCGCCCTCGACCACCACGGTGTGGTCCTGCACGAGCGACAGTTCGTCGTTCTCATCACACAGCAGCACCCAACTCGGCTCGATCAGTATCGGACCGGACCGGGTCCGCGCCGACGCTTGCTCGACCAACCGCCGGCGCTTGGTCGCGGCATCGCGAACGTACTGGCGAACATTGTCGATCGGCGTCGGGGACGTCGCCGACTTGTCACTGCCCGCAGCGGCGACACACAAGATGCACATGCGCCAACTCCAGCACAATCGCAAGCAAGGTCATAACCCGCCATGGAATCTCGGAGCTTGGCACTCGTCGGTACTCGCCACCAGCGCAGACGCACAACCTTTCATCGGCCGCATTACCCAGACCTGGCACGTTCGCAGCGACAGGTCTGGGTATCTGGGTATCGGCGAGGTCGCCTGACTAGCTCGCAGGGGCGGCAGTGCGCTCCCAGGCAAACTTCTGGAACATTTCATCAACCGGTGTGTGGGCGAAGTGGTTGGTGTAGTTCGACATCAACTTCTGCGCAGCGCCCAAGATGACCTCGAGGATATTGGCCTGGCTATAGCCGGCGTCCAAGAAGGCTTGGGTGTCGTGTTCGCTGACAAAGCCGCGCTCGCGAATCACGTGCAGGGTGAAGTCGCGAAGCGCTTCGAGCTTGGCGGTCGGCAATGGCGTTTCGTTGCGAAGCGCGTCGGTGATTGCATCGTCGACCTTCATCATCTTGGCGATCCCGGTATGTGCAGGCACGCAGTAGTGGCAGTTCTGTTCGACGTTCGCGGTTTGCCAGACAACGGTCTTTTCCTCGTCTGTGAAGCTGGTTGCCATGAATTGCTGGTGGGCGAAGTTGTACGTGGCGAGCAGCCCCGGTGCTTCGGCCATCACTCCATGCAGTCCAGGGATGCGCCCGTTCGCCTTCAATGATGCTTCGAGCAGGGGCTTGGAAGCTTCTGGGGCGGTTTCAATGCTGTGAATCACAAAGTCGGTCATGATGTTCCTTGGGGAGTGGGTCGGACGATTTCCGAACTTGAAACCGAACGGTACCATACTCACATTCTTTTGCAACCGAAAGGTACCAAATGTGACGCGAGTGCTCTAAGATGGCTCCATGGCAGTGTCGGAAACCCAAAATGTTGGTCGACCTCGATCGTTCGACGAGGAAGCAGTACTCGACGCGCTCGTGGCACTGTTCTGGCGCAAGGGCTACAGCCAGACATCGATGACCGACATCGTCGATGCCAGTGGTGTTCACAAGCCGAGCCTCTACCGCGTGTTCGGCACCAAAGACGAGATCTTCGCCGCAGTGCTGCGCCGCTACCTCGCTGGCCAGATGAACATGCTCGACCAGCTCATCGACCGCACAAGCCCAGGCACCAAAGGTGTGCATGAGTTCCTCGATGAATTTGCTGCGGCGGCGTTGGCCGACGCTGGTCGCAACGGGTGCTTGCTTGTTGTTGCCTCGAACGAACTGTCCGGGACAATCGCTGGTTACGAAGACTTTGCTTCGTCGTATCGAAGTGTTCTCAGAGAACGTCTGACACGGCTGCTCAGCGACAAAACTCGGGCCGGCAATGACCCAACGGTTGAACAGCGATCAGAACTGCTCACCACGTTCCTGGCCGGTTTTCAGGTGGCTGTCCGAGCGGGAGCTCCCGACGAAGAGATCAACCGGATTGTCGATTCGATGCACGCGGTCATCGCTTCCTGGTGACCACACGGGTTCGGGGCTGACGAGACACCCAGGTAGGCAAGTGTCGAGTTGTGTCCAATGAAGCATCCGTCGAGGCAGCCAACGTGTTGGTTGTCGAGTGCTCGCCCGCGTCGTACTTGGCCGCTCCGCCGATGTGGTCTGGCTGTGCCAAGCTCTGGTCGTGAATTCGCCCTTCAGGTTTGCTCCGTATGAAGAAACCTACGATGTGGCCAATGTCGTCGTCGACGGCTCACCCAATCCCTCGACGGTCCTCACGCTCACCCACTGGCCGGGCATCGACCAGCCACCTGGTCTGTCGGCCGACCTCTCTGCAGAGATGGCGTTCAAGTACTTGGATGCACCCCCGGCTCATCCGACTGCCGAACTGGTCACCAACAACCATTTCGATCAAGACGGCGTGGTCGGGTTGCACACGCTCATCCAGCCCGACATCTCACTTCGCCATCGTGAGCGCCTTGTCGATGTCGCCGCGGCCGGTGACTTCGCCACCTACAGGTTCCGCGAAGCGGCCAGAACGTCGATGGCGATCTGGTCCTACGCTCAGCCTGATCGGTCGCCGCTGGGGACTCGGCTCGATGGTCCGTACGAGGCAGCTTGTGCCCTGCTCTATGACACCGTTCTACCGCTTCTCATCCCCATGCTCGAGGAGCCCGATCGGTTCAAGGACCTGTGGCAGCAAGAAGATGTTCAACTCACCGCAAGCGAGCAAGCTCTGGTGAACGGACAGGTCACGATCGAAGAGATCAGTGAGCTCTCGCTGGCAATCGTGAATATCGAAGCCGACCAGCTGGGCGGCGGGCACCGATTTGCCAGTGACACCTTCGATCCCATCCATCCGTTTGCGATCAACAATGCAACATCGTGTTGTCGGCTGCTGATCATCCGCGGACGTGAGTACACCTTTGTCGACCGCTACGAGACCTGGGTTCAGTACCGCAGCCGGGCGCTTCCGCAGCGGGTCGATCTCGACCCATTGCGGAGCCGACTGGAAGCCCGTGAGACGGGCACCGCTTTGTGGACGGCATCTCGGCCGTCGACGCTCGTGCCAGTATTGCGATCCTCGAACAAGTCGAGCATCAGCGCCACAAACGTGAAGGCCATGCTCATCGAGCATCTTCGCTCGGCCCCGGGGGCTTGGAACCCGTTCGAGTATTCGTAGGTTCAGTGACCTGCGAGTGCGCTCGCAATGGTCTCCACCACCCGGCGAGCATTCATATTGCTCATGTCCGGTAGCAACGCCAGGTCAGGTTCGAATGCGACGGGGTCGGTTGCAACGGGTGTGAAGCGTGCCCCGGGATCGCGTCGTTCCAAAATGCTGGTCACGTTGGAGTCGGTGGGTTCGATCGTCATGTTGTGGTGTCTCCTAGTCGACACCCGCTTGTCGGCACACTCTGTGCGCCCTACTCCGGCGGGTACTAAAGCATGCGCATCGCGACAGATCAATGATGGTTGCCCATCTTCATCCGATCGAAATGCAATCGTTACGTAATCGGCCATCAGCCGAGTTGACGTAGGCGGGTCGCGACGTCTTCGGGACATGGGTTCTCCGTCGATACATTCACAGAATACGACGCCACTGTCGCTGAGAGGTGTGTGAGATACTGGCGCCATGACGAGACCTGCTGACCTGCCCATCGTCGACCTCATGGTGGAGTTGCCCCATGGTGGCGCCGGGATGGGCATGGATCAGGCTCGCAAGCTGATGAAAGACTCGGGTTCCGGCGAGTTCGGCCACCACCCGGCCGAATACCTGTTCAAGGACGCCGGCGACCGAATGAGCAAGGATCTCACGATCGACGAACTGGTGATGCTGATGGACCATCACGGCATCACCACTGCGCAGATCGATGTCAACCCGGTTCGACCCCACGAGTCACACGAGATCTTCGAGCGCCACCCCGGCCGCTTCTTCGGCTCCGTCGGGATCGACCCCAACCGCGGCATGAAGTCGTTGCGTTCGATGAAGGCTGCCGTCGAGTCTCATCCGGCGATCAAGTCGGTCTCGGCCGCCCCGTGTCTGTATGCGCCTCAGGTGCCGATCGACGCTGCACTCATGTACCCGTTCTAGGGGGACGACCGGAATACGCCCGAAACCCGCCATTCAGATCTGAGATGGTGCGATTGGTGCGTGATTTTCGTCTGTTCGGAGTTGGACGTGACTCGTGATTTCTACTGTTGGTGGGGTGAGGTCGAGGACGTAGTCGCCGAATCGGAGCACCTGTTTGGTGGTGTAGGGCGAGAGGGCTGCGGCGTGTTCTCGTTCGGCGGGTTGGCCTTCTGCAGCTAGTTGGCTCAATTGTTCAGTCCCTGAGGTTTCGCTTTCGGCGGAATCGTCGCTCCTTCGGTGCGAAGGAATCTCGATCGGGGAGCAGAATCGGTGGTGGCACGCGACCTCGGAGTGTTGTTGCTCGGTATCTACGTCGGTGGCGTTCTACTCGCAGTGTTTGCAGCCACGCTGGCAGTGCCAGTCGAGCAATTCGGTGGCTCCGTGAACTTGGCGCTCATTGCCGTGATCGTGGTTGGCCTGTTGGTTCTCATGGACGTTTGGTCACTGGCTCGGCTGCGGTGGTTCCCCCTCGGACCCAAACGGCAAGCGTCCCAGCGACTCGACCATGATGATCGTCTCGAGTGGTGGGCCACAGGTGTCGTGTGGGGAATTGATCTTGGCCTCGGAGTGACGACGTACCGCGTCACGTCGGGGGTATGGATGCTAATTGTCTTGTCGATTCTCACGCCGACTCCCGCTTGGGTTGTCCTGCTTTATTCCACTGGTTTCGCGGCTGGGCTCGTCATTCGGGTGCTGCAGGACGCCGCTCGATTGGCCGAGGGTGACGTCGACACGGTCGCTATCCACATCGAAAGTGCCCGGGTCTGGCGTCGTGCTGTCCACTTTGGTTACGTCTTAATCGTGGCGATCTCGATCCCGCTGTGGGTCGGCTAGATCTTTCTGAAGATGTGAGAGGTGAAGATGTGAGAGGTGAAGATTTCCGCCGATTAGTCGTAAGCGACCACTGGAGCGTCGTGCCGGTGTCCACAAGCGCAGGCGGCTCCTCCCGTGGTTGGTTAACACGCTCGTGGGCGAGATTGGCCGCTAACTCACTGCGTCTGAAAAAATCGGTTGATCTCATTGGAGAAGGACAACTATGCGTGAGGTAAAGGAAGCCCCCAAGCAAGCCCCGGCGCGTGTACTCGTGCCGATCGCGGTGGTGATCGCCATAGCGGCCGGAATCTTTGCCGTTACGGTTGGGTTCCGCGACCAGTCTGATGCCACCGTAGAACAGAGTAACACGGATCCCATCGCTGCGACTCTGGCGCCGGAGTTGTCTGTCGAGAGCATCGAAGTCACAGGCTCTTCCACGACAAGAAGGGTGGAGATCGCGTTCGACAACATACTCCCCGAAACCAATATCGCGTTGGTCGAGAGTCTTGAGGTAGTCGATGCCACCGAGGACATCGTCTACACGGTTCAGCCCGCGTCGAAAGTCAACGTGTGCGACGCCGTTCACTCGTTTCCGCCCCCAGCCGACGGAACTGTAGATGTGCTCATGCCGGCGAGTTGGTTCGCTGCGACTGACGAACCGAACATCGGGCCGCTTCGACGGATCGGAGAACCCGCCAAGTTCGTGCCGTGCGGTCCGTACAACGGCTACTACCAGTATTCGATATGGGGACCCGCAACCATCGATCCTTCGGGGGTGTCGGTGACGATCGAGAACGGCGGCCGGAGCCTCGTCATTTCAATCGTCCCTCAGCGATAATAGGCCGCTGGTAGACCCGGCCGACCACGGCGTCAACCGATATGGCACGCGCTCAACTGTCGCAACGTTCTCGGCCTCACATCACTCTGAGTTCAAGGCTCCGTCCATGCAGGATCCTGTGGCGTTGTTCGTCAGATCAGGATCTGAATGGCCGGTTTCGAGCGTATTCCGGTCGTCCCCCTTCTACGCAGCATGTTGCGAACTCGATGTGCCGATGAACATTCTGGCTGGCGTCCCGGGGCCCCGCGTGCCGTTCGACTGCCAGCGCGTGGACCGGATCGATCAGGTTTGCTACGACTTTCCCGAGCTCAAGCTGGTGATGCGCCACGGCTGTGAACCGTGGCAGGACCTGGCGGTCAAACTCATGGTCAAGTGGCCCAATCTGTACTTCTCGACCACTGCGTTCGCGCCCAAGCACTACCCGCAGGCCATCATCGACTTTGCAAACACACGCGGTACCGAGAAGGTGATGTTCGCCGGCTACTACCCCGGCCTCAGCTGGGAACGAGTGCTGGGCGAACTCGATGATTTGGGCCTGCGCGACCACGTCTGGGAGCCTTTCCTGGCCGGCAACGCTCGGAGAGTCTTCAAGCTCGACGACTGACGCAAGTGACGTCAGCTGGCGCGCTGGTCCCATGGCAGTGCGCACACTGGTGGTCTATTGATCCACCGTGAAACGCAACGACATCAGTTCGTCGTTCTCCCAGCTGTGGGCGCTGATCGTGACAGTGAGCTCGTCACCATCGTCTTGCACGTCGAGCATGCCGTACTGCCCCGATCCGCCAATGGCGCCCTCGCTGTAGGGGCCCCCCTTGACGCTTGCCGGTCGGTCAAGGGCCGCGGCGTGAAGCAACGGGAAGCCGGTCCCGCCTCGATTGGAGTAGTTCGTATTCGTTCCATCATCGATGGCGACCATGTGGGCGTCGCCCGAGATCATAAGAAGATTTTCAATGCGGTTGCTCGCAATGAAATTCGCAATTTCGGCGCGTTCTGTGGTGTATCCACCCCAGTTGTCTCCCCCTACTGACGCCTCGGCAATCCAGGGCACCGGATTGATCCAGACAACCAGCTCATGAGAGTCTGCCGACTCGCTGAGTTCATCGAGAAGCCATTCCTTTTGTTGTACGCCAAGCATGCTCTTGTCCGCATTGTCGTCCTTGGACTGCTCATCACGAGCTGATCGAGCGTCGGTCATGATGAAGCGCACGCGTCCAATGGTGAAGGCTTGAAACACTGCGGACGATGTGCCGGCCAGCTCGTAACTCGGTACGTACTCGCGATAGCTCGCCATGGCGGCTGCCCGCGCCACCGACGTCGCGTTCGAGTCGTTTGCGCCGAAGTCGTGATCGTCCCATACATAGGCGATGGGGCTTGAGCGATAGAGCGCTGCTTGACCCGGTTGCGTGAGTGTGAGATCGAGTACGTCTCGATAGTCGTCGACGTTGTCGACGTCGTTGTCTCCATAGTGAAAGTCGCCCAGGACCATATACAGCAACGGATCCCGCTGGCGTATGGCGTCGAAGACCATGGCGTTGGAGCCAACCCGGGCGCACGCGCCGAAGACGACCCGAAACGACGAGGGTCCTGTGGGAAACGTCTCGAATTCTCCGCTCCGGATCTCGTCGACTTCATCGTCGAATCTCACCGCGTAGTGGTACTTCGTGCCAGATTCCAGGTTGCCGATGTCGAATCCCACGACCTTCCCGGCGCGATCCGAAAAATTCACGACCCGGGGACTCGTGAGATCCTTGCTCGTCGAGACGAGCAGCTCGGCAGTAGTGAAGTCGGCCCGAGCCTTTGCTCGTACCGACGCCGATTCAGCATCGACGTTGCCAGACCAGACCCACAACACCGGGGACTCGGGAAGTTGTTGAACCACGCTGGATGGATGGGTAGGGCCCCACGTGAAGTTGTAGGCAAAGTTTCCAATCAGGAAGCCGCCTGCCGTTGCTGCGAGAGCCCCGACGACCGCCAGAGCAGCCCGACGGGCGGAGAGGGCGTGCGCGTCGATGATGAACCACAGAATCCCCGGTATCGCAAAGGACAGTATGACCAAGACTGCCGAGCCCGTTCGTAGTTGCTGTGTCGCAAATGCGACGAGCCCGCCAGCGGCAAATACCGCTATCAATCCACCAGCGATTTCCCAACGAAGTGCTACCAGCAGGGCAACGATGAATATCGCCACGAAGACCGGGCGAATGAGCGTGTCGAATGAAGAGCCGCCGGGCGCGAACTTCACCAGACCGTATTGTCGACCGAGCGTGCTAAGCAGCAATGCAAGCACGGCGAAGGCAAAGGCTGCGGTGCGTACGATCGCGATCGTGCTCGGCGACAGTCTCATTACAGGTCGATTCTCTCGTCGTCGGGCGTGAGATCCAGTTTCTGAACCTGGGGCGCCTGGATGCGATCCTCGTCGGCGTTGTGATCAGCAAGACCGTCTTGGGCGATGTTGTACGCAACGATCAACGAGACCACCCCAAGAGCTATGCCGCCGATCATGTCGCTCACATAGTGCATGCCCAAGTACAGACGCGACACGAACATGCCCACAGGAATGAGTATCCCGACACCGAGCGACAGTCGTCGCCAGAGCTGGCTGTTGGTGTTCCAGTACACGACCATGACCAGACCCAGATAGAAGGTGATCGCAGCAGCCATGTGACCGGAGGGGAAACTTTGCGTCGGGGCCGTAGTGAGTCGCTCGACATCAGGGCGAGAGCGCCCCACGATCGAGCTGGCTGCCCCGTAGACCGAGACTTCGAGGATCAGAGCCCCAATGAGGAAGGCCCAGTCGTGCCAGCGGCGCAGCACAAGGGGAAACACAACGATCATCGCAACCACGAGGCCGATTTTTACCGGCGTGTCCGATGGGATCGACAGGACCTTTGCGACCGTGTTGAGGAAGTCGCTTCGATTGTCTTCGAGCCAGAAATTGATTTCTGCCTCGGCCTGCCCGATCGATGATGGCTCGAACCAGGTGACGATCGCTGCGCCGACCAATGTCCACAGTGCGGTCATGGCAATGAATGCAGCCAGGAACCATCCGACACTGCTCCACGTATAGGGCCATGCCTTGAGCGGGTGCTGGATGTATCCCGGTCTGGGCTTGAACAGCCGTGCAATGGGTGTTCGGTCGGGTGCTTGCGTCATGATGGGTTCAGTTCGGGGGTTGTAGTCGAGTAAAGAGGTCATCGACGTGCAAGTCGGGTTGCGGGTAGTCCAGCCCGAGGGAGTCGAGGGTTTGGATGAGCAGCGCAGCGATTACCCAGTTCCGATACCACTTGTTGTCGGCTGGGATAACCAGCCAGGGAGCGTGATCGGTCGAAGTTGCCGCCAGGGTCTCGCCGTAGGCAGCCTGAAACTCATCCCATCGACGCCGGGTGTCGAGATCGGCTTCGGAGAATTTCCATCGCTTGTCGTCGCGACGCAGCCGCCGAAGAAATCGTTCGCGCTGTTCGTCGAATGAGATGTGCAACATACACTTGACGATCGTCGTGCCCGAAGATGCAAGGTCGGATTCGAACTCGTTGATCTCGCCGATGCGCCGCCTGATCTCGTCGTCGGAAACGGTCCCGAGCACTTTGGGGACGAGCACGTCCTCGTAGTGTGACCTGTCGAAGACTCCTAGCTGACCGGGTCCCGGCAACTGCTGGCGGTGTCGCCACAGGAAATGATGGTTCGCCTCCTCCTCGGTCGGCTTGGTGAACGATGCCGTGCGTACGCCAGCGGGATTCATTCGGATGACGACGTGCTTGATCGTGCCGTTCTTGCCGCTGCAATCAAGGCCCTGCAGCACGAGCAGAAGGGACTCCGTCTCGTTGGCGAAAAGCAGTTCGTGTTGATCGAACAGACGATCCTTGAATTCGCCTTCAAGCTGGCTCTTGGCCTCGGCCTTTGAGTCGACAAAGGGCGTGACTGCCGGGTCGTAGCCCGCCATGGTCACCGTTCCGTTGATGGGGGCGACGCGAAGTTCCTTATGTAGTTCTTGCAACGAAGGCGTCACGACGACACTCCATGGTGAATCTTGAGTGCTTGCTCCTCGATCGAGAACTCGAGGCGACGCACGCCCGCGCGAGCCTCGCCGTCGAGTTCATAGGGACGCTTACGCGTCGTCTCGACGCGGATGGTGCGTCCTTGCGCGCGCGAGACAAGTTCGGGCTTTTGAGTCTGCTTACGCACAAGTCGCCAAAGCACTGAGCCCCATTCGCGACCGGCTTTCGCTGCAAGGACGGCCACATCGAGGAGCCCATCGTTGGGTTTTGCATCGGGAAATACCACCAGGCCCCCGGTCACAACGCCGTAGTTTCCGACCAAGACCATGGATGTTCTACCGCGAAACCAGAGTTCGTCGTCGACGTATACCGATGTCGGCGTGAGGGCGTCGGCGAGATGCTTGGCCGCCGACATCACGTACGCCAGGCGACCCAGACGCGACTTGGCCGATTCGTCTGCATCGCGAATCATGTAGGCGTCGAACCCTGAGCCAGCCATCACGGCAAACGCCTCACCGTTGACCATGCCCACGTCGATGGTGGTCTGCGGGCGATGCCCTGCGTCACCAGCTGCAGAGAGACCGCTTGGAATATCGAGGTTTGCGGCGAGCAGATTGCCCGTACCAAGGGGCACGATATCGAGCGCTGTATTGCTGTGAAGGAGCGGTTTGAGGCAGGCCCGGATGGTGCCGTCGCCGCCACAAGCCACCACGGTCGAGGCGCCCGACGCAACAGCGGCGTGGGTCTGCCCCGGTCCGGGATCCTCGGCAGTGGTCTTGACAAGCTCGGCGCTGTCTGTCAGAGCGTCGCGAAGGTCTGCCTCGTCTGGGGCGCTACCACTAGCTGGGTTCCATACGGCGGTGATGGTCATTGCTCGCTCCAGGTCATGTTCGGGGACAATTCGGATGTGGGCTCGGGCTTCCCGTCCCACGCCATGCGGCGGCGCCGAGCGCTCAACACACAAAAGAAGGCATAAATCAACAGACAGAGTCCCAACCCGAAGACGACCAATTGCCCGGCGTTGCCATTGGCGACCCGATGCATTGCGCTGTCGATCCCACGCACGTCGTTCGGATCCGAGTCGATAGCAGCCCACGTCACGAAGCTGGCAACGACTACGACGGTCAAGCCACGGCCAACCCAACCAGCTGCGCCGCTGTACTCGATGACGCGTCGCTCCACAGGACCCAGCGACGCAGTCTCGATCTGGCTCATGAAGCGTCGGGTCACGCCTTTGTAAACGAAGTAGATTGCAACGCCGAATGCAGCGGCGCCGAAGACCACCAACGCGAATCGCCCCAGACCACTTCCGAGAAGAGCCTTGGAGACTCGCTCTACCTTGCTCTCCCCGGTCTCGCTGGCACCATCGATAACCGCCGAACCGGCCGCCCACGCAATGGTCACATACGTGGCCGCACTGGCGAGATAGCCAACTCGATGCGCCCATGCGTTCACATCAACCTCATCGATGAGAGCAACCGAGAGCAATCGGAATCCGATGTAAAAAACCAGACCTACCGCGATCACCGCCAGGAGAAATCGCGTGAATGCACCCGCTGAGAGCGCTGTGACAATGCCGGTATACGCAGCATCATCAGCAGCAGACTTTGCCAGTGAGATTTCGATCGCCGCCCAGCCGAGCGCACCATACACCACACCCTTTGCGACCCAGCCGACTTGTGTGGCACCGTGAATCCAGGGGTGAGTCTTTACCTGCTCGTGCACCTTGTCAGCTAGCGCCGTCGATACCTCTTTGATCGTCGTATCCGCCGAGCCACCGCTAGCGGCTTTTGTGCGGTGCGTCGCTGCGCACCTGTCTGGTTCGAATGTCATGGCTCAGTCTAGTTACCCCGATCGACCCCGGAATATACCTCTCATCCTACGTTTCATATCTCGCTGGTTACGCGTGGGCGAGTAGCTGTCGGCTAGCCAAGTGCTGACCAGCGAGGACAGACGCAACCCCTCTGCTGTGAGCTCGGCCCGGTCGATCGCTACGTGAACGTCGTCTGAACGATAGGTGACCGATGCAATGTTGTTGTGGGTCCAAACGTCTGACACAAGGCGATGTCGAACCTGGGGTGTTTCAGAGCGGAAGCTTCGGCCGGCGAATCTGCGCATGACCTTGTTGAAAGTTGCAGTCATGGCCGCCCACCGAGCCACCTGCTCATAGGCAGCGTCACCCTGTCGCAGGGGCGACGACACGATTTGATATGCCTTGCTTCCATTATCCAATGGCTGCTCGGCCACGTAGGCAAAGTGCACGTCGCCGGAGAAGACAATCGGTGGATACTTCGGGCCGGTCCGGCTGAGTTGTCGCAGGCGTTCGGTCAGTTCTTCGACCGAACGCCCGAATGCAGCCCAGTGTTCCAGGTCGATCTCTCGCCGAATACGTTCGCCGAGACGGGCGATTCGCCGGCCCCACTTGCCTGCGACGAGCTGACTGACGAAGCGCTCCAGGTGGTGGACACCTGGCGGCAGAAGCCACGGCACCGAGGACACGACGAGAACATCCGGGTTCTGCGCGATTGCATCGTCAAGAAAGGCCCAGTCTCGCGGTGACAGCATTGACCGCTTTTCTGGCTCGAGCACCCTGCCATTGCGAGCATCGAGCACGACCACATTCACTCGACCCAGATCGAAGTTGTACGACCACGACCAGTCATAGCGATTGACGCCGGTTCCCACCATGCGAGCATGGGCTCGCAACTCGGCGGCACCGTCGTCGGCGGCTTGAACGCGTTGAAAGAGATCGTTCGTTGACCGCTCGACGGTAGAGAGGTTGCCCAGGTGCTGGTACACCCAATAGGACATCAAGGCCGCGTCGAGCCGGTCCTGCCACCATGGATTCTCGGCAATGTTTGCGGCCCACGTGTCAGAAATATTCCAGTCGTCGATCACGTCATGGTCGTCAAAAATCATCACTGACGGAACCGACGCCAGCAGCCATCGAATGCGCGGGTGTGACCATGTGCGCTGATAGAGCCATGCGTACTCATCGAAAGAGGTGACCTCGGGATAGCCCGGCTGCGGGCCCCCGCCGCGCTTAGTGCGCAGGTACGACGTGACCGATTCGTGCCGTTCATCGGCGTACACCTGGTCGCCGGTCAGCAGTAGCAGGTGCGGCATTTGCCGCTCGCCGCGTTGGATCTCGGTTGCCAGCGCAGCTAATGCGTCGGCTCCCAACTCGTCTGTTGCCGTTGGTCCGCTCGAATGCCGATCACCCCGGGTGTGTTGAGGAGCCTGCTGGCGGCACGAGCCGCCTGAGATGCGAAGATCGCCTTCACCATCCCAAACCTCGAGCTGCACTGGCGCAATCGCCAGGCTCGGGTCGGGCCATACCAGTTGCTCGTCAAGCCGAACGGTGTAGGTGTACTTCGAGCCAGGCGGCTGGTCTGGTAGATCGACGATTGCGTAATGCCGGCCGGCGATGTGGAACGTCGGGCAAGAATGGGCGAGCACGGTGACCTGGCATGCCCGAGAAGTCTCCATCCATACCGAAATCGACTGTGGTGAGTTGCCTCGACGAAGCAGGGGGCCGAGGATAAGCGTGGGAAGCGCTGTGTCTCTTGGGGAGTCTTCCATAGCAATCAATCCGCTTGCGTCGAATACCCACCAAGGTAGGACATCCACGCAACGCCAGAGAGAATGTACCGTTGTTGCCCCACCCATGACAGCTAGGGATGTCTCGGCGCTCACCCGTTTCTACAGCCGACTCGGCATGCGAATCGTGGACGAGGCACCTCGTTTCGCCATCCTTGAGCTTCGAGGGGGCAGTCTTCGTTGCCGAAGGCATGGAGGCCTCACGTATCACGCGAGGTAATCCACACGACCGGTTCGTGACGGCCGACCCCGAGGGCAACCGCTTACCCGTGAGCTCGAGTCACGCCACTGGACCCGTGTAGTCCAATGGCCACCAAGCCCGTCACCGGTCCCACCACCGCAGACCGCAGGCGCACAACCTGCCTGCCACCACACCACAGAGCGGTCCGCAAGGGCCGGCTTTGTTCGTTTGGCGCAGAGTCGCCACCTCGTCGGGCTCATAACCCGAAGGTCACAGGTTCAAATCCTGTCCCCGCCACTTAGAAACAAGCCGGTCCGCAAGGGCCGGCTTCTTTCGTTTTCGGCGCGTTGGTCACGGATTGGTCACAGACTATGGGCGATGCTTTCCAACCGGTTCAGTAAGGTCAAGGCGTGATCACACTTCCGGAGCATCCTGACGTTGTGTTCGACAAGGCGCCGCTGGTCGCTGTCCGATGTCGCGCTACCTTTTCACCGGTGCTCTCATTGATGACATCGGCGGGTGTTGCTGGTATCCAAGAAGCACTCCGCTCCGAATATCCGTCGTACGAGGAGAGGCGTCGAGCTTCGTTCACCTTTACCAACGAGATCGGAATCGAGCACCAGCCTCCGGTGCACAGCTTGCAGTCACAAGACGGATGGCGAGTCGACGTCACGACGACGTCAGTTGAACTGAGTGCGCTCGGCGCTGCCTACTCAACGAGCGGCGAGTTTCTTGCAAGGTTCGACAGGATCGCGCAAGTCGTCGCGAGAACCGTCGCGCCAGGTCCGACCTCTCGCCTAGCCCTATCGAAGGAGAACAAGCTCAGGCACCCAGACGTTAAAGCGCCCGCCGATTGGAATGGCTTATTGTCGAGTCTGTTGGTGCAGCCGTTCTCAGACTTCGCGGCGCACAGTCCGGATGGTTGTCGCCCTCATGGTGCATCTACTCTTCACTTCCACGGAGACGACCAGATCTTGGATGTCACCTACGGCGTGGAACTTCAATCACCCGAGACGTTCGATCTAGTAATCAGTCGATGGACTGATCGCCCCTATGATCTAGAGTCATCGACAGAGATGATTGATGTTTTGCGAGAGTTTGCGGATGGCGCCACGAGCATCTTCCACTTCCTGCTGGAAGACGACATGAAGGCGTACCTGCAGCCGAAGGCAAGGGAATTGGCATGAGGCTCGATTGCCTGGATGTTATGCCGGTGGCTAGTAGCTGCGCTGATGTTGAGCCCATTGCGGGTGCGGATCTCGATCGACTGTTCCGCAGTCACCTCAATCGCGGCGCAAGCGACCATATGCGATCTGTCGACCTGAGAGTTCTGCTGGCGCGGTTACCCGATGAGACTGTCGCCAGCGTAGGTGAGATGCTGTCAATCAAACCGACCCGGCTTAAGAGCTTTTTACGCGGTGAGGCGTACTTGAACAAGACGCAAGCTGGGCGTGTAGAACTGTTGCTCTCAGTCGTGCGAGTTGTTTCAGAAGTTCTGGAATCTGCAGCGATTACGCCATGGCTCGATGCAAATCTGCCAGCCCTCGACTCCTCCGCTCGCAACTTGCTCAAACGGGGTCGCGGCGCAGACCTAAGCGAGCACGTCGGCGGATACCTGAACACCAACTACTCGTAGGGCGATCCTTGGACTGCTGGCGTTCAGGCCTCGACCTCAGCGTGTTTCGCCTTGTGCCGCAAAGTAAGAGCTACCCCCCTGATCAGCCATATGCCTCCGTCGGCGGGCGCTTTTGCGACAAGGGCATTGCGACGCTCTATGTCACTGAAGACCCGGAAGTTGCGGTCGCCGAGTATTTGCGCTGGAATCCTGAGCTGATCGACTTTCAACCGATGCTACGCCTTCGGTTGTTCCGCTTTTCAGTAAGCACCACCGAACCAGAGTTCGATCTGACAGCTGAGGACTGTGGCACTCAATTCAATCTCTCGTCTGAGTGGCCCGACCCGGAAGCGGTTGATCCCGAAGTGCGATATGTCGACACCAGGAGACTGGCCCGGTGGGTTTTCTTCGATGAGGGCGGCGCTGGTATCAAGTTCAAGTCAGCTGCCCATCGATCCTCCTCGGCAGCGAATCACGTTCTGTTCACCGATCGATGGGCGAGTACAAGCGTTCCGGAGCGAATGCCATTGCCGATGATTGATCCCACCGAGATCGTGTTGTTCTCGACTAACTAAGGACATCGCCAACTCGGCGCGCCAGGTCTTCCATCATGGTTGGGGTGACGTGGCTGTAGACGTCCATGGTGAAGGCGGGGGATGAGTGGCCGAGGACTTCGCTGATGACCTTGATGGGCACATTATTTTCGAGCGCGAGGGTGGCGTAGGTGTGGCGGCAGTCGTGCAGGCGGATGCGTCGTAGGCCTGATGACTTGACCTTGCGTTTGAATGAGTCGCTGAGCGCATCGGGGTGCACTGGTCTGCTGTCTTCGTAGGTGAACACGAGGTCGTGGTCGGGCCAGCCCCGGCCGATGACTTCCCGCCAGGACTTCTGCCGCTCCCGCTGTCGGCGCAGATGGTTGATAGCAAGTTCTGGCAATGGGACCGAGCGTCGGCTGCGTGCGCTCTTTGGTTCGCCGAACACGAGGCCGTATTCGACGCTGTTCAACGTCTGGCGCACCGACAGGCGGGCAGTGTCGAAGTCGACGTCTCGCCATCGCAGGCCGCAGATTTCGCCTCGCCGCATGCCGGTTGTGAGGGCAAGCACAAAGAGAGGTTCGTTCTCGTGGCCATCGATGTGCGCTAAGAAATCTTGACATTCGGCGACGGACCAGGTGCTCATTTCCTTGCGCTTGAGTGGCGGTGGGTCGGCTAGTGCTGCAGCGTTGCGTTCGAGAACGCCCCAGCGCATGCCGTCGGCGAATGCCTTGCGGAGCGTGGTGTGAATATGTCGGATCGACTTTGGTGCCAGGCAGTTGCCGGTCGAGGGTGAACCATCTGCAACTTGTCGGTACAAGTCGTTCAGCATCGGTGCTGTCAGGTCTTGGACCCGTGCGCCGCCGATGATCGGCAGAACATGCAGCACAATGTTGCGCTCGTAGCTCGAATACGTCGATGGCCGCAACGTCTGCTTGGCCGACGGCAACCATTGACCAACGAGGTACCCCTCGACCGTCAACTCCGATCGCAGCACGTAGCTATTCGTCGACAGCTTCTGCAGCTCGACCGCCAGTGCTCGCTCCGCATCGGACTTGGTGCGGAAGCCCCGCTTCTTCTTCTGTCGACGACGCCCATCAGATCCACGAGGGAAGTCAACCACGTATCGCCAGCTGGCTCCTTCTCTGCGTACTGACCCTCTCATCGGCGCCACCACCGTCGAGGTTCTTCGCTGTCGCGTTCAACGAAGAGTGCAACCGGTGTTGGTGGTTCGCCCGACAGTCCTACCGCCCAACCCTCCCCGGTCGTGTTGGTTGGTGGCAAGAGCTGTGAATCGCCGAGCACCATGCGGTAACCGTCACCAGATACCCAGCCCAGCGCGACGCGGAATCCGAACTGGTCCCGAGTTGCACCGCCAACAACATCAGCATCTGCTCGCTGCAACGCAATCAGCAAGTGCACACCGGCCGACCGTCCCATCAAAGCAAGGCCACTCAATGCAGAGAGGAATCGGTCTTTGCGTTCACGGGCATCCTTTGCTTGATCGCCGACTGTTCTGAGGGTGATGGCAGCTGCCTCGTCGACGACCAGCACGAGCGGGCGATCAAACCCGGCTTGCCGTTCGCTGATCAAGGCTGCTGCTTCCTCGCACAGCGAAACACAATCGCGTGGCCAACGCAGAGAATGAGCCGACATTCCTTCACGCTCCGGCCAGTCTCGCTCTCGCACTCGACATGCCAGCCGAGTACGCCAAGTTCATCGAGACCGCACTCCACCAATTCTTCTCCGAGACGCGTCTTGATCTTTGGTTCGAAGGTGGAGCCGAGCCCCGCGAGTGGTTCAACGTGCCAGTCGATGCCATCGAGCAAGCCGTTGAATTGATCCAGAGCGGCCAGCTTGCGAATTACCGGTACAACGCCGGAACCGCCACGATCGAATTGAGCTGAAACGTCAGGGTGATCCGAGCGTCTGAGTGATGATTGACTCTCATTGGCTCCGCGTGTGCGCTGGTTTCAGACGCATGTCGAGATATGCGAGCACTGTCCGGCCGGCGTTAATGACTAGTTGCGCCTCCGCTGGATCCAACAGGGAGTCATTCGGGTGCGCCATGGATGCGTTGTTGCGAATCGGGCTAAGGGCATCAAAAACCTGGCCGAACGCTTGCCAGATTCGTTGAGCTGTATGCGCATGCCCGTTCGGTGGTGTAGCCAACTGTGGGTGTGCCGAGCGCAGTTCCTTGAATACCTTTGCCAGGTTGGCGTCATGGTCGACTACGATCGATGCCTCGCTGCACTTTCCAACGAGGTAGGAGTGCAGCGTTGTGTGAACACGGTCAACCGAGACTGGCGCGCCATTGGATGATTTGAGCAGCGTCTCGGTATCAGCGATCGCTTTCGCAACGTCGTCACGTGTAGTTGCTGGCACGACCCCCGGCACCACAATGCCTGCAATTCGGTCTGCCCATGATCGCAAATCGGACGCTAGAGCCTCGTTTCGCGTCTCGGGCGCACCCTCAGCCCCAATCGGAAATCTCTCGATCACACCGCGCACAATCATCGCTTGCTCATGCGGCTCAACCCCCTGCAGAATCGCTAAGAAACGTTCACGCGTCGTGCCCTCCCACTCGTTTGGATTGATGTCCAAATTGCAGAACTCGGGGTAGAACTCGGCATGAGTGCGATATGAGAAGTCGCCGAGATAACCGCCTTCGACCCCGATGAACCGATTGACGATCTTCATTCGCTCCGCTGGCGATAGCCCGTGCGCACTCACGGTCAGACCGTAGCCGAGACACAGGAGAGCGGTCTCGGGTTCTGTGGGTTTGAGAGTGCAAGGACTGGTCACCGATTGGTCACAAGCTGTAGGAACTCCAGCCGATTGGCCGCCACTCACTGCACGAGAAGTCCCAGAATTGCAGGTCGTGGCGAACCAACAGCACCCAAGCGGACGCCAGCCGCCTAACTCATAACCCGAAGGTCACAGGTTCAAACCCTATGCCCGGAGCTGACGCAGAGATTCGTCGCTGGGCGTGCAATCGCGCCGTCTGGTGTTTGACCGAGCTGTCCGGCGTTCGTCGTGCCGGTGATGGCCGCTCTCGAGAACTACTGAGAATTTCCACGAATTCGGTTGTTACGAACGTTTGTTCGGTGTAGGGTGTTGGTTGTTAGTCAGGGAATTGCCCGTTTGTCTGAGGTCACCGCGTGACGGCA
>ENA-ORXT01000767-ORXT01000767.1-marine-metagenome-genome-assembly--contig:-NODE-767-length-48183-cov-5.139692_pt1 | contig 48183 bp, 36 predicted proteins | sample MGYA00237868_ERZ511482 | MGnify/ENA metagenome assembly ERZ511482
CAGCTTTTTTGCCCACAGAGTCTCACGGAGGACTACGCAGAGTCTCGCAGAGCACAACGTCGGAGCGTTGGAGTAGCGACCTTGCAACTACCCCGGGGTGCGCGGCGCGGGTGCAAGGGAAGTTTTACAGCCCAAGCTCATATTTACGTTCCACCAACGGTTTGCCGAAGCTGTCCGATGGGTTCTCCTCCGTCAGCCGGAAACCGAAGCGTTCGTATAGATTGACGGCAATCGCCCGCTCCTCCGTCGTCCACAGGTAAACTGACGTGTAGCCTTTGGCGCGGGCGAAGGCGAGGAAAGTAGTCATTAGTTGGCTGCCTAATCCTTGGCCCCGCACCTCCGGCCGGAGGATGAAGTAGCGCAGTTGAGCCGCCGACCCACGATCAAGTAACACCAACGAACCGACGCGCCGTCCTTCCGCTTCCACGATCCAGATGCGGCTGCGGTCGGGTTGGTACCGTTCGTAAAATTCTACGGCATTTTTGGCGACGTAATACTCGAACATTTCCGTATAGCCGAGCTCACGGTGGTAGTATTCCGTGTGATAGCCGATGATAAAACTGAGGTCGCCGGCTTTAAGGTCGGTGCGGATTTGGATGTCGGAAAGCATGGGGCGAATATATCTATCAGTCTAGAAATTTCATTTAGGTGGGAGATCGTTAATGATTTGCTGAATATGCTCATCGCTCACAGCCTCAATATCAGCTTTGTCGTAGATAGTGATGAGATTGATGTCGGTCTTTTCTTCGTCCTCAATCAGTTTTAATTCAACATAAGTAATCACCCGAGCTCCGCCGCTCTTACCCCTGCCCTTGCTGGTGATGGCCATTCGAATTTAATAAGTGTCAGGACCAATTTGAACGCCCATTCTCGGTTCTTCAAGAAGTTCATCAAACAGCACTTGCAGGTCCGCGCCCAGAGATCTTTGCTTCTTACCGAGGCGTTTTGCTTTACGCTTAAATTCAGCGGACAGTATGATTCTACAACTCATTCAGGAAAGCTCGAATGCTTTGATAAGAATTTTCTTCTTCAGTCATTTGTCGGATTTCCGAAAAGCCTTGGTGAATACTATCTCTCAAGCGATGATACTGGTCATAGAACTCGAAAACCTCTTTCCATCTGGCGATAGGAACTACTACGGCGGTTTTGTTGCCACTGTCATCGGTTAAGTATTGGACTGAGTAGTTTGACATCGATCAAGCTTTAATTGTAAAACGGCAAGAGCTATTTATTCGTTGCCGGTTCGCTAAAGGCAAAGAAGTAAGAAGCTAATCAAACCTAAACAACTGATACCGGTCCACTGTCCTGACCAGTTGCTCCGCCAGCCCGTCGGTGTCGCCGTAGCCGAGTTCTTCCAGCCCGGCGGACCACTTCCGGTAATCGGTTTCGCTGAACTGCTTCATGGCCTCGAAGCGGCCGGAGGTGACGTAGAGGCTGAAGTCGCGGAAACCCGTCCACGCGTTCTCGTAGGCGCGCACGCACTGCCCGTTGGCGCGGCCGGTGGCGCCGGGCCAGTCCGCGTCGCAACCCAGGCCGAAGTAGGCATGATGGGCCTTCGCCGCTTCGGCCGCGCCGGCCCGACCGTACAGCAGCCCGGCGGCCAGGGTGACGCTGGCCGGTACGCCGAACTTCTCCTGCTCCGCCTGGGCAACGTTACTGAAACGGCGGATGAAGGCGGCGATGTCGTCTTCGCTTTGCCGGGTCAGCAGGTCGTAGCCGCTCGGCTCGTCGCTGCCGAAGAAGTTGAAGCGATCCAGAAAACCGGCCTTCTCCTCCACCTTCGCGGCGACGGGTACGGCGGGTTCCCGCTCGGAAAGCACCGGCCGTTCGGGATTGGCGACGGGAGCGGGCGCCAGGGCATCCCCCGGTAAAGCGGCGGGCACCGGAGCTTCCGCCGGGGCACCTTTCCCGAGGCGGATGTTGAAATTCACCTGCTTGTCGGACAGCAGGACGAGGGCCGCTCCCACAATCAGGATACGCAGCCAGTGTTGCCCGGCGAAGGACGCCAGACGGATTAATACAGCAGTCATTTTTTTGCAACCTTTGGGGGAGCCCCGATTCCGTCTCCCGTGTTCAACCAAATAAAAAAACGGTTGAGCGTCCTTTGAGTGTGAATGCTACAAATGTAGGGCGTAAAAATTAAATAAACAAATTGTTTTAAATAAAATCCGCCTTTATTCATTCAATACGTATTGCACGTTCCCATCCGCATCGAGCCCGAACTTTCCCCGGCCGTCGGCCACGACCTTTCCACGCCACTTCCCCGGCACCAGCGGCCCCGCCCCCTTGGTTCTCGCATCGAAAATCCAGTACCCCTCCGCCGAAGAACCGGTCAGGTAAGGCGCGCGGAAACCAAAATTCTCCGCCGCCGGGAGGTCGACCCACCGTTGAAAACGGCCGTAATTCGTGAAGACCGCCACGCGCGCGTCGGCCACGTAATGCAGCAGCACGAGGTTGCGGTCTACGTACACCGCGTCGGGCACCGCGGCGGATTTGATCTCCAGCCGCAGGTCGTTGCTTTGCTGACGGATCCTGCCCTGCTCGTCGAGTGATTTCAGGCGGTAATCCCACGAATCGAACACCCAAAAACCCTGGTCGGAAGCGCGGGCCACGGCGGCGGGCGTCTCCACGGCGTCCAGCGAAAAAAGGTCGATGCGGCTCACTTCACTCAGCGTCCGGTCGAGCACGACGATCGTGCCGTAGTCGGCGTAAAACAGCAGGATGGCGAAGGGGCTGCTGACGTCCACTGAAGTCGGCGCGCCGAGGCTGCTGTCGTAAAAATCGAAAGTGTTTTGGCCCAGCGGATTGTCGGTCACAAAGCGGTCGTCGGTCAGCAGCCGGTAGCTTTTGCCGACGTTATCGACGAAAAAATCAGCCACGACGGGCGGTGTTTGCGGCCGCGCGGCGGCGCAGGAAAACAGGATCAGCAGGAGGGGAAGGAAGCGCATATGCCAATAATAACGCCAAAGGCCGCACATTTGTGGAACGTGGGGTATCCTCCTTGCATAAACCGGCGCTATGTACCTGAAATTTCTCCTTTTCTCCTTGTTAATGACTTCGGGCCTTTGTGGCCAGACCGTCGATTCCGTCAAGACGATCAATCGCTTGCAATTCGGCGTCCATTTTGGCGTAATGGAGCATGAAGTGGAGTTTACGCCGAGCCGTACGGTGGAAGCCTTGCAGGGGAATTCCTTCGGCGTCGCGCTGCGGCATTTCGACAACAAACTGGTCGGCTTTCAGGCGGAGCTGTCCTATGTCCAGGCGGGCTGGAAGGAGAACATCGACCCTGATTTTGCGACGCTGTACGAGCGTTCGGTGAGCTACGCCGAGCTGCTGATCCTGACCCAGGTGAGTATCGGGAAAGGAACAATACAACCGTTATTGCAGGCGGGACCGTACGTGTCGTTTCCACTAAGCGATTCGGAAAAAATTCCGGAGGACTACGTCGACCCCGGCGGCACGTTACCGCAGACGTACGGGCTGGATTTTCCGTCGCGGATTAACTACGGCGCACGGGTCGGGGTGGGCCTGAACGTCGAGCTCGGGCCGCTGACGTTGCAGCTGGACGGCCGTTATCTGGCGGGCTTCAGCGACCTGTTCAAAAACGGCGAGACGGTGGTGGCGACGAGCCGGCGGGGCGGGCTGGGCGGGCACGTGGCGCTTTTTTACACCTTCTTTCAGGGCGGGGACGCGGGTGCAAAGGTGGGGAAGTAAAGCGTTGGTTTCCTCCGCAATCAGGAGTATCTTGACGGCCATGATCAAGTGGATATTTCCGGCCGTACTGACGGCCTTTTGCGCGGTGGCTACCGCGCAAACCCCGGCCTGGCTAGCGGACTCCATCCGCGCCGTGCTGGAAGAAGGCATCGCGGCCGGTGCCTTTCCCGGCGCGCAGGTGTACGCCCTCCACAAAGGGGAAGTGCTGGCCCACGTTACCGCCGGCTACCATACCTACGCCCGCGAGCGGGCGGTGCGACCGGACGACGTGTACGACCTGGCGTCGATCACCAAAACCAGTTCGGGACTACTTTGGCTTATGCGGATGTATGATCTCGGCCTGCTGGACCTCGACGTAACCCTCGGAGAGATGTTCCCCGTATTCTCCGGTACGGACAAAGCCACCCTCACCCTCCGCTCCGCCCTCAGCCACCGCGCCGGTCTGCTACCGTGGGTGCCCTACTGGCAGGGCACGCTGCGCGGCAACGGCCGTTACCCCTGGAGCAAGCGACGCGGCGCGGGCCGTACGAACGACTATCGCTTCCGTCCGCGCACCATTCGCCGCGACAGCAGCCGCCGTTACCCGATCCGGCTGACCGATGACCTGTGGCTGCACCGCAAGTTCCGCGAGCGGCACATCGAGCGCGCCATCCGAAAATCGCCGGTGAAGGCGGAAGGAACGTATGCCTACTCCGGCCTGCTGTTTTACCTGCTGCCCGATCTGATCACCCGGCAAACGGGGGAGGACTACCGGGCTTTTCTGCGCCGGGAATTTTACGATCCGCTCGGCGCGGCGACGCTCGGCTATCGGCCGCTGGACCGGGGCATTCCGCTCGGCCGCATCGTACCGACCGAGGTGGATACCTTCTTCCGCATGACCACCCTGCACGGCGTCGTACACGACGAAGGCGCGGCGATGATGGACGGGGTGAGCGGCAACGCCGGGCTCTTCTCCACCGCCGAAGACCTGGGCAAGCTGTACCGGATGCTGCTCGACGGCGGTGAGTATAATGGTAGACGCTACTTCAAGTCCTCCACCATCGACACCTTCACCAATCGTCATTACGCCGCCGAGGGTAACCGCCGCGGCCTCGGCTTCGACAAGCCGCTGATCGACTACGATGAAAACCTGAGCTCGGTCGCCGAAGCTGCCTCCCAGGCAAGTTTCGGTCACAGCGGTTACACCGGCACCCTCGTCTGGGCCGACCCCGAACACGACCTGCTGTATATCTTCCTGAGTAACCGCGTCCATCCCAGCCGCAACCGCCGGGCGATCTACACCCTGAGCATCCGCCCACGTATCCAGGCGATGCTGTACGAGGCGATCGAATAGTTTCGCCTGTTCTGTGCGGTAGCCAATCAAGAATCGAGAATCCAAAATCGAGATTCGAGAATCTTGTGCCTATCCCGTGCGGTAGCCAATCAAGAATCGAGAATCCAAAATCGAGATTCGAGAATCTTGTGCCTGTCCCGTGCGGTAGCCAATCAAGAATCGAGAATCCAAAATCGAGATTCGAGAATCACTTTCCTTATCTTCCCTCCCATGACCGTAACCGACAAACTCTCCGCCCTCCGCCGCGCCATGCTCGAAGCCCGGATCGACGCGTACATCATTCCCAGTACCGACCCGCACCAAAGCGAATACCCCGCCCCGCGCTGGGCTACCCGCGAGTGGATGTCCGGCTTTACCGGTTCTTCCGGTACGCTGGTGGTGACCTTGCACGAAGCGAAGTTGTGGACCGACGGCCGCTACTTCCTCCAGGCGGAAACGGAACTGGCCGGGACGGGCATCGAGCTGATGAAAGATCGGATGCCGGATACGGTGACCATAGAAGACTGGCTCGGATCGACCTTGATGGACGGGCAGACCATCGGTGCCGACGGCCGCGTCACCAGTCTGGCCGGTAGTCGTCGTCTGCGTAAAAAGCTCGCCGCTCACGAGCTGAACCTGACGCTCGACGAAGACCTGCCGCGCCAAATCTGGAAAGACCGCCCCGCCGTACCCCGCCGCCCGGTTTTCGAGCATTCTTCGGACTATACCGGCGAAACCTGGCAGGATCGCCTGACCCACCTGAGGGAATGGATGGGGGAGCACAATCTCGATTACTACGTCATCTCCGCGCTCGACGAAGTGGCCTGGTTGCTTAACCTGCGCGGCTCGGACATCGACTTTAACCCGCTTTGCGTCGCCTACCTGGTGGTGGGTGCGAAAGGCGATCATGCTTTGTTCGCCGCGGGCCGTCCCGGCTTCGAGTCGTGGGTAGATGGCGTAGGGGAAGGGCAACACCTGGAGGTACACGATTATGGTCAGATCAGCAGCTACCTGCGCCGTCTCAACGCACTCAACGCCGACATCGGCCTCGACCCCGCCACCGTCTCCGCCCGCCTGGCGATGCACGCCGGCGAAGACCGGACGTGCGAGCACGCCAGCCCCATCCCCGGTTGGAAGGCGATCAAAAACGAGGTCGCGCTGGAACATCTGCGCAGCACGATGGCCCACGACGCGGTCGCCCTGCTGCGCCTTCGCCGCTGGCTCGACGGGGCGGTAACGGAAGGGGTAACCGAGGCGGAGGTAGCCCACAAACTGACCGCCCTGCGCGCCGAATACGCGCCGTACGTGACGGACAGCTTCCCGGCCATCGTCGGTTACGCCGGTAATGGGGCCATCGTACACTACCGCGCGCCGGAGGAAGGTTCGGCCAAGCTGCAACCCACCGGGCTGCTGCTGCTCGACTCCGGCGGCCAGTACCAAACCGGGACGACGGACATCACGCGCACCTTCGCCCTCGGCGCGACGACGGAGGAGATGCGGCGGAACTTCACCCTCGTTTTAATGGGCCACATCGACCTGGCGATGGCGCGCTTCCCCGTCGGCACCACCGGCGTGCAGCTCGACGTGCTGGCGCGCGGCCCGTTGTGGCGGCACCAACTCAACTATGGTCACGGAACGGGGCACGGCGTGGGCTTCTTCCTCAACGTACACGAAGGCCCGGCGGGCATCATGACGAACCCGAAGACGGCCTACGGCCAACGTAAACTGGAAGCCGGTATGGTACTCAGCAACGAGCCGGGTTACTATAAAGATGGCGAATACGGCATCCGCGTCGAAAACCTCGTCGTCGTTCAGCCCGCTACCACCGACGGCTGGCTGGAGTTCGAAACCGTCACCCTTTTCCCCATCGACCGCAGCCTGATCGAGCAACACATGCTGACGCGGGATCAGGTGATCTGGCTGAACGCTTACCACAAGCTGGTGATGGAAAAGGTAGGGCCGCTGCTGGAAGGGGAGGAGCTGGATTGGCTGTTGGAAGCTTGTGGGGCGGTGTAGCATCCTTTCAACCTCGTTAAGCGTTAACTTAACGAATCATCTTTTCAATATGTCAAATCTCAAGGATCGGTTTGTAAATCCTTTGACCGATTTTGGTTTCAAGCGATTATTTGGTACAGAGCCGAATAAGGATATTCTTATTGAATTTTTAAACGATTTATTACCGGAGAAGCACCAAGTACAGGATTTACATTACCTGGATCGGGAACAACTCGGGCACAACGATGGAGAACGAAAGGCAATTTTCGATGTGAGATGCGTCGCTGAATCTGGAGAGCACTTTATTGTTGAGCTACAAAAGGCTAAACAGAAGTGGTTTAAAGACCGAAGTATCTACTATGCTTCATTTCCTATTCAGCAACAAGCGCAAAAAGGCGAGTGGCACTTTGAATTGGCGGCAGTTTATACTATTGGTATACTCGACTTTGTTTTTGATGATCATACCAAAGAAACCGATCCGGTTCATGTAGTTGAGTTAAAGAATCAACGCAATGAAGTGTTCTACGATAAACTCAAATTTATCTACATCGAACTTCCGAAGTTCGCTAAAACCGTTGAAGAGCTAAATACAGATCTTGATAAGTGGCTCTATTTATTTCGGCATCTTCCTGATTTAGAAAATATACCAGAACCCTTCAACAATGGCGTTTTCGCAAAGCTTTTTTCTGAAGCTACGCTAGCGAACTTTACCCGTGAAGAAAGGCAGCAGTATGAAGATAACTTGAAGATTTATCGAGACCTGCAGAACACCATCTCTTACGCAAGGGAAGAAGGGAAAACCGAAGTAGCCGTTAAAATGAAAGCCGAAGGCTTTGATGCCAAAATGATTGCTCGACTTACGGGACTCGCGGAATCAGAAATCGGCGAACTCTAACTTACGAACCACCATTTCTCCCCGACCCCCGGCTGCACCAACCTTTCTTCTATCCCCGCTTCTCGCATCTCCCGCCGCGCCCACGTAATCGGCTCGCTCGCCGGTTCGTTGCTCAGGTCGTAGGTGCCGTGGTGCATAGGCCAGAAGTAGCGCGCGCCGAGGTCCTGAAAACCCTGGAAGGCCTCCGCCGGGTTGGCGTGGTTTTCCCGCATCATGAACTCCGGCTTGTAGGCGCCGATGCCGAGCATGGCAACGTCGATGCCGGGGAACATCCGACCGATGTCGGCCCAGTAAGAGGTTTGCGCCGAATCGCCGCCGAAATAGATGGTGCGTTGGGGGAAGGCTCCCGCGGCCCTTTCACCTTCCTTTGTACCCGCGTCCCCGCCCGAATATTGAATCATGAATGAGCCCCAAAGGTGGTGGTTGAAATCGGTCAGCCCGCGCCGACACCAGTGGCGGCTGGGCAGAAAAGTGATGTCGACTCCCGTGCCCGGCGTGGCGTAGGTCTGGTACCAACCAGCTTCCTCGATCGGGGTATCGCCCACCCAACCCCCGATCAGATTACCGAGTTTCAGGGGGCAAAGGATCTTGCGGATAGCGTTGTTTTTACAAATCGCCTTGATGCACTTTTTGTCTACGTGGTCGCGGTGATCGTGGCTCAGTAGCAGGTAGTCGACGCCACGAATTTCGTCGTAGGTGAAGGGCGGAAACACCCGGCGCGGCACGAACGGCATATCCGTCAGTTGCGGGTCGATCAGGTAGCGCAGTCCGCCGAGTTGGAGCAGGAAACAGGCGTGGCCGAGCCAGACGATCCAATCCGCCGAGCGGTCGTCGAGGTAGCTAACGTCGGTAGCGACCGGTGGTGTCCAGTCGTCCGCTTTCTTCTCCTTGCGCTGTGGGTTAGCGGTGGTGAGCATCTTGAAAATAATGCTCCAGTCCGGGCGGAAAGAATCGCGCTCGTAGTGGAATTCCTTACCGTCGAAAGTGTTGCCGGCCCAGTCGGGGGGTGTGGCGGGGTGGAAGGGGAGGGCGGGGTTATTCAACTTCATGATTGGGTGGAGGGCCTCCCGGGCCGACCTTAATTAAGTCGGGCCCGGAGGCTCTCCACCCGGTAACGAGCTACTGCTTGATCGGTTCGATCAGCACCCCATAGAGCGTCTCCGCCCCCCGAAAGTAATTCCGTAGCAGGATGTTCTCGTTCGGGCTGTGCTGGTTGTTGTCCGGGTTGACGAGCGGCAGCACCACGGCCGGCACGTCGAGCACGTTGATGAAAGGCGCGATCGGTACCGAGCCGCCCATCGTGCGCAGCAGCACGGGATCTTTGCCGAAGGTGCGTTTCAGCGCGCTTTGCAGCCAGCTCCCCGTCGGTCCGTTGAGGTCGGTGCGAAAGGCGGCGTAACTCGTTTTGCCGCCGAAACTGGCGAGGCGGTCGTAGGTCGCCCGCTCTTCGTCCGTCGGCTCGCGGCCTTCGGGGATGATGTGGTAGCCCTGTTCTTCGATGTGCTTGCGCACGAGGCCGAGCAGCCGGTCGCCGTCCGTTTCCTTGACCAGCCGCAGGTCCATGTTCACTACGGCGGTAGCGGGGATGATGGTGCGCGCCGCCTGACCGACCCAACCGGTTTTAAATCCCTTGATGTTGAGGCTCGGGTACTGCAAGGCTTCCTGCAAACTACCACCTACATCGTCGGGCGTACGGAAGCCGATCTTGGCGTGAATCTTCGGCAGGTCGTCGGGCACGGCGGCCATAAATTTGCGGGTATCCGCGTCGAGCTCGATACCGTCGTAGTAGCCGGGGATAGTGACGCGGCCGTTTTCGTCCTTCATACTCGCCAGTAACTGGGCGAGGCGCAGGCCGGGGTTAGGCGCGTAGTTACCGTAGTGGCCGCTGTGCTGCGGCAGTTTGGGCCCGTAAACCGTCAGGCGCGCACCGGCGATACCGCGCGCGCCGCCCACGAGCGTCGGCTGGTTGGTGGTGTGCACCGGCCCGTCGAGGATGATGAGGTGGTCAGCGGCGAGGGCCCGGCGGTGGGTTTCCACGGCACCGGGCAGATCGGGGCTGCTGGCTTCCTCCATCGGGTCGACGATGAATTTGACGTGGTAGTCGGGCCGCTTGCCGTTGGCGATCATCTGGTCCCAGGCCACCAGGAAGAGCATGATCGGGGCCTTGGCGTCGGAGCTGGACCGGGCGAATAGGCGCACGTCGGTGGTCTCCGGCTTCGCGGGCAGCTTGTCGACTTTAGTGTAGTTGACGCTACCGTCGGCAGCGGCGTCCATACGGCCGAAGACGGGGCGGAAGGGCGGGCTGAGCACCCATTTCGTCACGTCCGTCGGCTGCCCGTCGACGTGCCCGTAAAAAAGGACGGTTTCCTTCGCGCCCTTGACCGGGTAGGTGAGCAGCAGCAGGTCGATGCCGGCGTTGGGCAGGCGCTGGGCCCTGAAACCGCGCTTGCTGAATTCCCGCTCCAGCCAGACGAGGTTGGGCTCCAGCTGACCGTCGATGCGCGCGTCGTTCGGCATGCTGAGGAACTGCCGGTAGGTGGACAGGCTTGCTTCGGTGCGGTCGCGGAGGGTCTGTTGGGCGAGGAGGCTGGTGGAGAGAAAGGGGAGGAGGAGCAGGGGGAGGAGAAACTTCATGAGTGGTAAGGTAAGCTTTTGTAAAGAGTGGGAAATTGATGTGCAATAAGTTGCTATTAATGTATACGTGAGTGAAGCTATATGCAATTTGTGCACGTTGCTAACTTTAAATAGACAAAAAAGTACATGTTTTTGCACAAGCAGTTAAAACAAAAGTAGTTATGTGGCCAATTGATCAAATCCCTTCCAATCCGAATCTGGAAACAAGGAAAGTCTACAAAAAGGTTGTTGAGGCACGTGCTGCGCTGGCAGAACTGAAGGGGCTTGTTGGAAGTATTCCAAACCAATCAATTCTGATCAATACTTTAGGCATTAAGGAAGCGAAAGACAGTTCTGCTATCGAGAATATCATCACGACGCTCGATGAACTCTTCAAGAGCGAGCTGGACCTGCAAAATCTTCCCAGCTCAGAGGCGAAAGAAGTACAACACTACATTTCCGCAATGAAGCGTGGATTTGAGATAGTGAGAGATCGAAAGATTTTAACGACTAACGGCATCATCGGCATTCAACAAGTCCTCGAAGCGAATAACGCGGGGTTGAGGAGATTACCCGGCACCGCTCTTAGAAACGCACGTACCGGGGAGGTGATCTATACGCCTCCTCAGACTTATGATGAGGTGAGCAGTCTTATGGGAGACTTGGAGAAACTAATCAACAACCCGGATTTTCGCGATTACGACCCGCTCGTAAAGATGGCTATTATTCATTTCCAGTTTGAGAGTATTCATCCTTTCTATGATGGAAACGGAAGAACGGGGCGTATCATCAACATCTTGTATCTGATCCTTGAAGACCTTCTTGACTACCCTGTCTTGTACTTAAGCAGTTACATCATTCGGAATAAAAGCGATTACTACCAATTGCTACAGGCAGTTAGAGAGGAAGAAGATTGGGAAAGCTGGATAATCTATATGGTCCAGGGGGTTGCCGTAACCGCAAGGGATACAATAGACCTTATTCGGAACATTCAGTTGCAGATGAAGGACATGAAATTTCGGCTTCGCTCATCCTACAAATTTTATTCCCACGATTTGCTGGTAAATCTTTTCAAGTACCCGTATACAAAGATTGATTTTGTCGCAAAGGATCTTGGCGTTGACCGAAGGACGGCAACAAAGTATCTGAACAGATTGGCTAATGATGGTATCTTAATCAAAAACAAGATAGGTAGAAGTATCTACTACGTGAACGAAGATTTGTACCATCTTTTCCTAACGAGATGATATGGCATCACCCTGAACGGAAACTCAAATAAAACGGCCCGCCCAGTATCCCCCGGGCGGGCCGTAATCTTTGCAACCTGCAACCTGACTACCGGTTCGGCTGCGGCGTCGTCCGTAAATACGGCTTGATCACCTTGTGGCCTTTCGGGAACTTGTCCGGAATATCCTCGGTCTTGATGCCGGGGGAGACAACGACGTCTTCGCCGTCTTTCCAGTCCACCGGGGTGGCGACGGAGTAGTTGTCGGTAAGTTGCAGGCTGTCGAGCACGCGCAGAATCTCCTGGAAATTACGGCCGGTAGCCGGGGGGTAGGTCAGCGTCAGGCGGATCTTCTTGCCCGGGTCGATGATGAACACGGAACGAACGGTGAATTTCGCGTCCGCCTTCGGGTGCAGCATATCATAGGCGATGGCGATCTCCTTGCTTTCGTCGGCAATGATGGGAAAGTTCATCGTGCAATTCTGCGTCTCTTCGATGTCCTTCACCCAGCCCATGTGGCTGGCGAGGTCATCGACGCTCAGGGCGATGACCTTGGCGTTGCGGCGCTCGAAGTCCTCCTTCAAAGCGGCTGTACGACCGAGCTCGGTGGTACAAACGGGCGTGTAGTCGGACGGGTGGGAATAGAGCACGACCCAGCTGTCGCCGGCCCACTCGTGAAAATCGATGTCGCCCATGGTGGTTTGGGCTTTGAAGTTGGGGGCGGTTTCGCCAAGACGTAAAGGCATATCGTATCGGGTTTTGATTCGGTAGACGTAACGCCGGAGGGGCGGAGTGGTTGAGCCGGCGCGCGCAGAACGGTGGTTCCTTTCTTCACGTCCCCGTACCTGACCGTTTGCGGCCCGCCAACGAACACGAAGCCACCCCCGCCGCGTTATAGCCTCATAACCAATAAATTACCTGATTATGAGTGCGACGAACGATAAGATCAAAGGCAACTGGAACCAATTGAAAGGCAAGGCTAAAAAGCAATATGCTGACTTGACCGATGACGACGTAACCTACGTAGAAGGCCAGGAGGACGAACTGCTCGGCCGCCTGCAGGAAAAACTCGGCAAGACGAAGGACGAAATCACGGCCTGGATTGACAGCCTGTAGTCGATTAAATTACGTCTGAATTGAAAAATCCCCCGCTTCTTGATGGAGTCGGGGGATTTTTTATAAGGCTACCGCCCCCCCTTCAGCCTTGCCTTCAACGCAAACACCTCATCCCGGTAACTCGCCGCACTCATAAAGTCCAGCTCCTTTGCCGCCGCCTTCATCTTCCGCTCCGCCTCTTTCATGGACAGCTCGATCTGCTCTTTGCTCATCGAATTGAGGATGGGATCGGCCGCGCTGGAGATGTCTACCCGCTCCACGTAGGCCTTGAGTTGCTTCTTGCCGCGGATGTCGAGGATAGAGCCCGACTTCATGATCTGCTCGCGGGTCTTGCGCATGCCCGTCGGGGTGATGCCGTGCTCCTCGTTGTAGGCGAGCTGCACCCGGCGTCGCCGTTCCGTCTCGTCGATGGTGCGGCGCATGGAGTCGGTCACCTTGTCGGCGTAGAAGATCACCTTGCCGTTAACGTTACGGGCGGCGCGACCGGCCGTCTGCGTCAGCGACCGCTCGTTACGCAGGAAGCCCTCCTTGTCCGCGTCGATGATGGCCACCAACGAAACTTCCGGCAGGTCGAGGCCCTCCCGCAGCAGGTTTACGCCCACCAGCACGTCGAATTCGCCGAGGCGCAGGTCGCGCAGAATTTCTACCCGGTCCATCGTATCCACTTCGCTGTGGACGTAACGAACCTTCACGCTCAGGCTCTCCAGGTACTTCGTCAGTTCCTCGCTCATGCGCTTGGTCAGGGTGGTGACCAGCACGCGCTCGTCGACCTTGACGCGGTTGTCGATCTCTTCCAGCAGGTCGTCGATCTGGTTTTTGCTGGGGCGCACCTCGATGGGCGGGTCCACCAGGCCGGTGGGGCGGATGAGCTGCTCGACGATCTCGCCGCCCACCTGCTCCAGCTCGAAATCGCCCGGCGTGGCGGAGACGTAGACCACCTGGTTGATCAGGCTCTCGAATTCCGTGAAATTCAGCGGCCGGTTGTCCATCGCCGAAGGCAGGCGGAAACCGAAGTTGACCAGGCTGAGTTTCCGCGCGCGGTCACCGCCGAACATACCGCGCACCTGCGGCAGCGTCACGTGGCTCTCGTCGATGATCATCAGGTAATCGTCCGGGAAGTAGTCGAGCAGGCAGAACGGCCGGGTGCCGGGCCGCCGCCGGTCGAAAAAGCGGGAGTAATTCTCGATGCCGTTGCAATAGCCGAGTTCCTTCATCATCTCCAGGTCGAAGCTCGTCCGCTCATGAATGCGGCGCGCCTCGATCAGGCGCTGCTCGCGCTCGAAGTAGCGTTCCTGCTCGTAGAGTTCGTCTTCGATCTGGTGGATGATGCCGTTGAGACGGTCCTTCGGCGCGACGTAGAGATTGGCGGGAAAGATGGCGGCCGTTCGCAGCCCCTCGATCCGCTTGCCGCTTTCGATCTCGATCTTCTCGATGGTCTCGATCTCGTCGCCGAAAAAGATGATGCGCATACCGAATTCGGCGTACGGCAGGTTCACGTCGACCGTATCGCCGCGCACGCGAAAGGTGGCGCGGCGGAAATCGGTTTCCGTACGGCTATAGAGGCTGTCGACCAGGTCGTACAGCAGGCCGTTGCGGCTTTTCGTTTGCCCGGCTTCCAGGCGGATGATGCCCGATTTATAGTCGTCCGGGTTGCCCATACCGTAGATGCAGCTGACCGAGGCGACGATGATGATGTCGCGGCGGCCGGTCAGCAGGTTCGAGGTGGCGCGCAGCCGCAGCTTGTCGACCTCCTCGTTGATCTGCAGGTCCTTTTCGATGAATGTATCGGAGGTGGAGATGTAGGCTTCCGGTTGGTAATAATCGTAGTAACTGACGAAGTATTCCACGGCGTTATTGGGGAAGAACTCCTTAAATTCGCCGTAGAGCTGGGCGGTCAGCGTCTTGTTATGGGTCAGGATCAGCGTCGGCCGGTTCAGCTGCGCGATCGTGTTGGCCATCGTGAACGTTTTGCCCGAGCCCGTCACGCCCAGCAGCACCTGACCGCGCTCCCCCGCCTGTACGTTACTCACCAACTCCTTAATGGCGGTCGGCTGATCGCCGGTGGGGGAGAAGGGAGATTCGAGTTGAAAGGCCATGCGCGGGGTTGTTGGGAGATTACGTTTGGCCAACGGTTTTGTTGGGCGGTTGGTTCTGCGTTGGCACGGCTTTATTTGGGCGGGGTCGCGGGTGCCGGGGAAGGATCGGGGGCGTGGGTGGTAGAGCGGGGTGACGGGGCGGGCGACCACGTTTTCAGGCGCATCACCCATGCGAGGAATCCCTTACGAGTTTTTTTTCACGGGACTGAAAACTACGGGCATACGGATTGTTCTACAAACCCTGACCATCGCAACGGTTGGAGCGAAGGTCAAGGGGGCGGACTCCGGTGAAATTAGGAATGGGTACCTTTGTACCTGTTCGATAATCTTACGCACAAATTGCGAAAAATTTTCATCCAAACTCAAAAATACATGAGGCAATTATTTGTAGTGCTCTTCCTGTTCACTACCATTTCTACTTATGCTCAGGACATCCTGATCAACGAAGTACAATCCAGCAATTTCGTTTCTTACAATGCTTTCTTTTTCAGCGACAACTTTGCTGACTGGATCGAACTAAAAAATACGACCGCCACCGAGATTAACCTGGCGGGCTATTTCTTGAGTGACGACCCTGAAGAAGCCGACAAATGGACCTTTCCCGCCACGGCTACCATTCCCGCAAACGGTTTCCTGATGGTCAGCGCACGGGGTAAGGAAAGTGAATTCGGGGAGGACCTGAGCGCAACGTTCAAGCTCTCCGCGGGGGGGGAATCCGTTGTGCTCTCACGACCGGACGGAACGGTCGTCCACCAGATCGAGTTCCCGGCCATGCCCAACGATGTTTCTTATGGCCGGCTCACCGACGGTACGTACGCCACCATGAGCCCGGCCAGCCCGGAAGCGGAAAATCTGGATGGTAGCGCTTTCGAGTTGATTGATTCCGACATCGACATCAGCGTCCCCTCCGGTGTGTATGCGGCTGCGCAAACAGTAGAGATAACGAATACGGGCGAGGGTGATATTTTCTATACCCTCGACGGGTCTACGCCAAACAGCGAATCACTGCCGTACACGGGTGCCATCACCATAACGGAGAATACCGCGCTCAAGGCAATAGTCATTCAATCTTCCAACGCTTATGGTACCGCGGAACTGCGGTCATACGTCATTGGTGCCACCCACGAGTTGCCCGTTATCCTGCTAACGTCGGACAATTCTTTTCCGGCCAATTGGAATACGGAGAGGATTAACGGACGGGTGGAATTCAACTTCATCGAAACGAACGGTACCACCGCCATCAGTCAGTACGCTGATTTTCGGGTATCCGGAAAAACTGCGCCCTCTTTTCCTCAGTTAAACGGTAAGGTGAAGGCCGAGAACAAGTACGGTGATGACGACTTTGACCATAAAATGTACCCGGATAAAGACATTAAAGAATTCGAGTCTTTCCTGTTGCGGAACTCCAGCCAGGACTGGGCAAATACCCACCTGCGGGATGCTTTTGTGTCAAGGCTGATCGGGCAAGACAACCTCACGGATACGCCCTTTGAAGCCTACCGCCCCGCAGCTCTTTATGTAAATGGTATATATGGAGGCATCATTAACGTCCGCGAAGACGATGACCGCGATTACGTGCGGCATAACTTCGGCTTGAGCGGTGATGAATTCGTGACGAAACTGGGCCAGGGAGCTTTATTCGGAGCCGGCGATCTGGATTTAAACGTCGCGGCGGACCAGGATTCATTCGCCAAGCGGATTGATTTTCAAGAACTCGTCAGCCTCGACCTCGTTCGGTCCTATGTCCCCCCGGGGGAGTTTGGCTGGCAGGCATGGGAAGACCTCTCCGGCAAGACCGGAACCCGGTTTCATTATAATTTCCACGACTTCGACCCCATTCTCGGGTTGGCGGGTGATGGCCTCAATCTCACCACGATTGTAGAAACCCCCATGCCGGTAGATCAGCTTCTGCGCGGCCAGATGCGGGAAACCCAACCTTATAAGCAGGAAGGAATCCAGTTTATTGCCGCCAGCATCAATCACATCTATAATACCGAACGGGCTTTTCGCGTCCTCGACCAGATGACCGCTGAGCTGGAGAGCGAGATCCCCGCTCACGCCACCAGAATGCTGGAACTGGTAGAAGCGTCTACGCGTACTTATTTCGACCGGGAAATACCGTTCCAAAACCTGGCCAAGTGGAAAAGTAACCTTGCGGACCTGAAAACAAACATCGCCAACCGAATGAGCGATGATATTTTCCTCCGTATCCAAACGGAATACGGCCTGGAAGATCCTATTCAGGTTACCTATAACAGCTCGGATATCGACATGGGCTTCGTCCGTGTTCATGATGTCAAATCCATCGAGGAAAATTTCACCGGGACTTACTACAAAGAGTTGCCCCTGCGTCTTTCCGCCGAAGCCCTGCCGGGGTTCCGGTTCGTGCGGTGGGAAGGTGACGTCAGCGGAACCGACCTGGCGGTTGCCCCGGTCTTCTCCGCCGATGCCGAAGTGACGGCCGTTTTTGAAGCGATTACCGACTTCTCGACTACCATCGTGATCAACGAAGTCCAGGGAAAAAACGACGCTACGGTTGCGGACGAGAACGGAGACTTTGACGACTGGATCGAGATTTACAACCCCGACGCCACACCGGTCGATCTGGCCGGCTACTACCTCTCCGACAACACCGAGGAACCGCTGAAGTGGCGGATCCCCGCCACCGATGCCGCCAAAACAACCGTTCCCCCAAATGGCTACTTGCTGCTGTGGGCGGACAAGGAATTGGACCAGGGCGCGAACCACCTTGATTTTAAGCTAAAGGCTACCGATGAGGTCATCCTGACGGCCCCCGACGCCGTCACCCTCGTGCAGCAAATAGCTTACACCGACGTGGACACCGATGAATCATACGGTGCCGAGACGGATGGCGCGACGGAGTATGTCGTATTTGAAATGCCTACGCCGAACGCCATGAACAGGGTTATTGTAAGTACGACGAATATCGAGAATTCTCCGAGAATCAATGTCTATCCGAACCCCGTGCGGAATTCCCTGACGATAAAGGGCGTTGTGGGAGAATCGTCGTGGGAAGTATTCGATGCCTCAGGAAAGCGGATAAAGATCGGCCGGTCGGATAATGTGGATGTAGCACCACTACCACCGGGGCTGTATGCTTTACGGATAAATGGAAGCTATACGGTGAAGTTCGTGAAGAACTAATCCGCAATCCCTGAACCATGAAAGGTAAGCATTTACCACTATCGATAAATGCTTACCTTTTCCTCATGCACCTCCAATACCTCTCCGACCTCCACCTCGAATTTCCCGCCAACCGTGAGTACCTCCGCCTCAACCCCGTCGCGCCGGTCGCCGATATTCTGATCATTGCGGGCGACACCTACTACTTGAACAAACCCCATGTCATCCACGAGTTTCTGGATTATTTCAGCGCGAACTTCCGCCAGACTTACCTCATTCCCGGCAACCATGAATACTACGGCGGGCACGACCTGAACGCGGACGGCTTCCGCTTCCGCCAGAACCTGCGCGATAACGTGACGCTGCTCAACAACGCCACCGAAATAGTGGACGGCGCGCGGCTGATCTTCTCCACCATGTGGTCCGACATCAACCGGCACCAACTGGAAATCAGCCGGGGGCTGAACGACTTTCGGCTGATCAAATACAAGGGAGAGCCGCTAACGGTAGCGAGTTTCAACGCCCTGCATTACCAATCCATGGACTTTCTGCGGGCGGAGATCGGTAAGCCGCACGATGGGCCGACCGTCGTTATCACTCACCACCTGCCGGCGGACGGCTGCAACGATCCGCGCTTCCGGGGCAGCACCCTCAACCCCGCCTTTTGCACCGACTACACCGATTACCTTACCGCCGCCGACGTCGACGCCTGGATCTACGGTCACAGCCACCGTAACGTGCCGGACTTCGATCTGGGCGGTACCCGCGTTATCACCAACCAGCTCGGCTACGTGCAGTACGGCGAGCAGTCGGAATTCGATTCGGGGAAGACGATCAAGGTTTAGCGGACGGGCGTGCAACCCCTTCCCCGCCGTCTCGTCTTTCCCGACAAACCACCCAACATGCGCTACCTCACCTTTACACTGGCTTTGCTGTTTGCCGTTACGCTTTCGGCGCGGGAAACCGTTACGGCCCGCGAGCTGCTTGACAAGATCAACAACGACGAAAACATCTCTCTCTCCGGCGTAACCATTACCGGCGACCTTCGCTAACGCTACGTTTAAGCGGGACGCGGATTTCAAATACGTCAAATTCCCGCGCGGTACCAACGTATCCGGCACCAACTTCGGCGATTCACCAGATTTTAAGTACGCCAAAATGGGCGGTCGCGAGTTTCGCGGTTCGCTGTAAGATTATCCGTTTTTGATAGACAGGGGCGCCCGCTTCGGTGAGCGACCCTTTTTTTGGTGGGCGGGGACGCGGGTACAAGGGAATGGGCAAGGAACGAGTTTATTTCCCCATTCCGTTGCACCCGCGACCCCGCCCTGACAATATCTGGTGATCCCTCTACGTCCCCTACCTGACCGATATCCAGAAAAGTGAGCACCTGGAAACCTTCTTCCATCACATCAGCCAGTCGGAAAGCGAAGCTTCCCGCGTTTGGCTGGAGGAAAACGGCGGTAAGTTTTATCCCGAGTGTAAGCGTGAATGAACGCACGGAATATGCCTGCCGGGCGTGCGCCGAAGCGGATTTACGCCGCGAGAGCTGGTATTCGGCGGGTTTTGGTTGGTGGTCCGTTCAGGGGTTATTTGCAACCCCTTATGTCTTGTATACCAACCTGAAGCAGTTGAATAGCTTCGATAAAGGCGATGCCATTCTGCGACTACTGGCAATCCAACAACTTAGGAATGGTGCTGAATGAGGCGCTGATCAGTAGGTAATGCTTAAAACCTCCAACTCCCGCCGTTGTCCGCCCATCAAAAAATCCACCGTATCGCCCACCCACAGCCCGGTTAATTTCTTCGCCAGCGGAGAGGTGAAGGCGATTTTGCGCGCCTTGATGTTCGCCTCGTCGACGCCGACGATCTGGAACTCCTGATTTTTGCCGGTATCGCCGATACGGATGTTGACGCGGGCACCGAAGCGGACCTCCGTTTGCGGTTGCTTGGCCGGGTCGATCACGCGGGCGGTGACGATGCGTTTTTGCAGCAGGGCCAGCTTCCCGTCAATGACGGTGGTGGCGCGGCGGTGCTCCCCTTCGCTGTCGGTGGGCAGGGCGGCTTTCTCCGCTTCCAGATCGGCGCGTTCCTGATTGAGCGCGGCAAGACCGGCGGGCGTAACGTAGTTCGTAGCCCCGACGGGCAGCGGCGCGCGCTCGGGGATGAGGGGAAGTTCTTCCTGGTCTGATTCTTTGACGAAGCCTCGGGACATGGGTTAGGAGCTAAAGTTAGGGGCTGATTAGTAGAAGCCGCTCGTCGGTGCGTTGGTTCATTCCCAGCACCTAACTCTTGACTCCCAGCTCCTACTTTGTCCGGTAGTCCAGCACCAAAACGTCCTTCAAATGCGGGCCGAGGATTTCGCCGAAGGCCTTGTGGTCGGGGTGGGGGAGGTAGGCCGCGCGGTCCGCCTCGCTTTGAAGGTCGGAAAAAACACGTGGGTGTGCCTTTATCGAGACCTACCGGTCTTATGTCGGTTATCCACTCGTAGCCGCGTTCGCGCTCGAGCAGACAAAAAAACGCCGCCGGTAACCCGTACCGACGGCATAAAAAAAAGTGTTGTTCAAAAAAAGGGATTATAGTTCGCGACCGTATGGCCGATTGCCTTCGGTCCTTTGTCATTTTGACTTTTCAGTAAAGTAAATGTCACCGTCTTTAGATTTCTTTAACCCAATTTGGGCAATTTGTGGTGACGAACGTATGGTTACCTGACTACCTACTCCCACATGAACGAGCATAAGGTGGAGAAAGGGGATCGGATGGATGCCGTTCGGATGATTGCGGAAGATAGAGAAGAGAAGCAGAGTTACTCCCGGACGGCCTAAGTCGTGCTGTAATTTACGACGCGTTGCATTTTCAGGTGGCAATCGAGGTTCGAGCTGAAATCCAGTACGCTGACTATCTCAAAAATTTTGTCAGACTGAAAATGGACGACGACGACATCGAGATAAAAGGCGTCCGTACCAAATAACGAAACGGCCGCGATCCAACTGGATCGCGGCCGTTCTTCATCAGGCTAAACTCATGGTTACGGTCCTTGATTATGACCAACAGACCAACAGACCAATAGTCCAACAGACCAATAGTCCAACCTACTTCATCTGCGCAACGCTCCGGTCCACGAACGCCTTCAGGTCAGCACCGGAAAGCATCTGCTGGCTCAGCAGCGCGAGCTGGTAGAGGTAGGTCGCGTTTTCGGCCCGCTCGCCTTCGTCCGTCTTGCTCAGGATCTGCTCCTTCACGATGGGGTTATTGGCGTTGACGATCACGTTGTACATGTCGGGGAAAGCGCTGGTGTCCATACCCTGTAGCATCTGCATCTCCTTCATGCGGCGCATGAACTCGGGGCGGACGATCTGCACCGGCGCGTCGGAAGTACCGAGCGGCTTCAACTCGACGGTGCCCTTATCGGCAACGACGGTGGTGAAGACGGTCTTGACCGTGGTCTGCTCCTCTTCGCTCAGCAGCAGTTCGGCCTCCTCGTCTTTCTGCACGAGTTGGTCGGGCGTAGCGGAGTCAACGCGGACGAAGGTCATGCCTTCCTTTTGCTCCAGGCTCTGGATGAAGGGCGCGTCGATGGCGTGCTCCAGTTTCAGTACGTCGTAGCCCCGGTCTTTCGCGCCGGCCACCAGCGTGTGCTGCTTGTCTTCGTCGGCCGTATAGATACCGACGATACGGTCGTGCTTATCCGTCTGGTTTTCTTTGATGCGCTCTTTATACTCCTCCAGCGTGAACTTGCCACCGTCGGTGTTTTCCAGCAAGACGAACTTGGTCGCCTTGTCGTAAAACTTGTCTTCGGAGATCATGCCGTACTTGACGAACACGCCGAGGTCGGCCCACTTCTCCTCGTAGCCTTCGCGGCTTTCGTTGAAGAGGCTCTTCAGCTTGTCGGCTACCTTCTTGGTGATGTAACCGGTGATCTTCTTGACGTTCGTATCCGCCTGCAGGTAGGAGCGGGAAACGTTGAGCGGAATGTCCGGGCTGTCGATCACGCCGTGGAGCAGGGTGAGGAACTCGGGGACGATCTCCTTCACGTCGTCGGTCACGTAGACCTGGTTGCTGTACAACTGAATCTTGTTGCGCTGCAGCTCCAGCCCGCCGGATACCTTGGGGAAGTAGAGAATGCCCGTCAGGTTAAAAGGGAAGTCGATGTTGAGGTGAATCCAGAACATCGGCGGCTGGCCCATGGGGTAGAGTTCGCGGTAGAAGTCCTTATAGTCGTCGTCCGTCAGGTCGGCGGGGTTCTTCTTCCAGAGCGGGTCGGTATTGTTAATGATGTTGTCGACCTCGGTTTCCACCTTGACCGGCTCGGGCTTTTCTTCGCCTTCGATGACGGCCACGTCGGAATCCTCGTAAGTCGTTTCCGTCTTCGTACCGAAGCGGATGGGCACGGGCAGAAAGCGGGCGTACTTGTTCAGCAAACCTTCGATCTCGCTCTCTTCCAGGTACTGCTCGCTGTCGTCAGAGATGTGGAGAATGATATCCGTTCCCCGGAAGTCGCGGTTGCCCTCGCCGATCTCGTAGCTGGGGTCGCCTTCACAGATCCAGTGGACGGGCTTGGCGTTTTCCCGGAAGGACAACGTCTGCACCTCCACCTTATCGGCCACCATGAAAGCGGAGTAGAAGCCGAGACCGAAATGGCCGATGATGCTGGCCTCGTCCTGGTACTTATCGACGAAGTCCTGAGCGGAGGAAAGGGCTACCTGGTTGAGGTACTTCTCCACCTCGTCTTTCGTCATGCCGATACCGCGGTCACGGATGGTCAGCGTCTTGGCTTCCTTGTCGATCAGGATGTCGATGGTCTTCTCGCCAACTTCGCCTTTCACCTCGCCCTTGCGGGCCAGGGTTTCGAGCTTGCTGGTAGCGTCAACGCCGTTAGATACGAGTTCGCGAAGGAAGATTTCCTGATCGGAGTACAGGAACTTCTTGATGATGGGGAAGATGTTTTCGGTCTGGACCGAGATATTTCCTTTTTGCATAGTTGTAGATTTTGAGCGGGTAACGCACATAACGATACCGCTGGACTACAGCGCAAAGGGTGTTCCAGACAGTTTTTCCTGACGATTTGGCGGTGGGAGGTTTTGTGCTCCGCACTTTGGAGGTACTCCGTGGACTAAAGAATGCGCGAAGCGCAATCCCGCGAAGCGGGTTTACCCCAGAAACGCCAGCAACTCCTCCAACTTCTCACTCCCCATCACCTTCGGAAACTTGATCTGCCCCCCTTTCTTCTTCGACTGCTCCAGGAAGTCATACAGCTTTGTCGCCGGTACCACCTTCGCCTTGACGCCTTTCAGCGCCTTGGCCCGCGCCACTTTATAGTTCTTATTGACCTTTTGCAGGTGGGTGTCGATAATGTCGATGGCGTGCTCTTCGGTCAGCTCTCCGTTTTCGAGGCCGATGATCCACTGGTGGTAGTAATCTTTTCCGTCCTCGGTGGGGATGGCCCCGACGGTGAATTCCTTCACCTGCGCATCGGTCGCCTCGTTGAGGGCCTTGATGGCGGCGTTGAGTTTCTCTTCGGAGAGCTGGGAACCGACCACGTTGAGCCAGTATTTGGTACGGCCGGTGATCTTGATCTCCATCTTTTCCTTGCTGGTGAACTTGATCGTGTCGCCGATCATATAGCGCCAGGCACCGGCGGGGGTGGAGGCGATCAGGGCGTAATCCTTGTTTTCCACGATGTCGCGAAAGTCGAGCACCTTTGGGTTTTCGAGGATGGCGCCGGTCTCGTCGAAGCCGTCTTTATCGTGGGGCACGAACTCGAAGTAAAGACCGTGATCGAGGGCAATCTCCATCGACATGGTGTCCGGGCGGGCGTTGAAGGCGTAGAAGCCCTCACTGGCCAGGTAGGTATCCATGATGATGATCGGGTGGTCGAGCAGGGCCTCGAAGCTCTGGCGGTAAGGCTCGAAGGCAACGCCGCCGGTGGTATAGACCGTCAGGTTGGGCCAGATCTCATGGATGTTCTTGAGGTTATTGACCTCGACCACCTTGCGCAGCATCATCACCATCCAGCTGGGGATGCCGGCCAGCGCGCCGACGTCCCACTTCGGGGCCTCCTCGGCGATGCGCTGCACGCGTACGTCCCAGTCGGGGATGCTGGCGATCTCGATGCCGGGTTTGTAGTAACCTTCCATGAAAGCCGGCAGATTACTGACGTTGATGCCGCTGATTTCACCTTCGAGCGCGCCGTGCTTGTTCTCCTCCAGGTCCGCTGAGCTGGTGAGCATCAGGATGTCCTTTTCGAAGAGGGCGGCGGGCAGATCGAAATTAGCGAGGGATTCCGCCTGGGCGCGACCTACTTTTTGGGTACAGGCCAGCATCTCGTCGGTGACGGGAATGCGCTTGCTCTTTTTGCCCGTCGTTCCGCTGCTGAGCGCATAATATTCCGGTCGACCGGGCCAGGTAATGTCGGGGAATTTGCGCTGCTGTTTCCACCAGCGGTCGTTGATCTTGTTGTAATCGTGCAGCGGTACGCGCTTGGCGTAAGCTTTACGGACGTCCTCTTTTTCGAGCAGGCCCGCGAAGTCGTAGAACTTTCCGAAGGCGGTGTCTTTGGCCGTATCCAGCAGGGTGCGCAACTGCGCTTCCTGGGCGGCGTCGGGGTCGGAGGGCTCGTGAGGAAGAAGGGAATGTTTGGTCTCGAGGATCGTCTTGACGATCTGTCCGAAAAAAGCCATGTATGGATAGGTTGAATGTTCGTGTGGTGTAACCGGCCGGAACGGCCGGGTGTTTGGTGGCGGTTTATTTGGGCGCGTAACGCGGGTGCAAGGGTTGGTCAAAATGCCTCGTTGCGGAACCGTCCCCGTAAGGGGGCAAATACCTCTAGCCCGGAGGTGCTCCGTAGGAGCTTCTCCGGGCGACGGCCGGGCGACGGCCGGGCGATGGCCGGACGACGGCCGGGCGACAGCACAACGACAGCCGAGCAACTTCCGGGCGACGGCCGGACAACAGCACAACGACAGCCGAGCAACTTCCGGCAAACTCCCTTCCCTGCAATCCCCGGCGAAATTTCGCTAAAATTCTGTTATTCGCTATATTCGCAGCATAAAACCACCCGTAACTTAGAACTTCCATTACTTAGATGCCGATTCGGCGGGCAGTTAACAAAGATTGCGCGTGAGGCGAAGACCGGACGTTTTCGATCCTTCCACCGCACCCGCGTTCCCCGCCCCAGTGAGCATCGCCTAACCAACCGATCATGAAAAGAATTTTTCTCTGCTGCGCGCTCGCGCTGTCCTTTTTCGCCTGTCAGGATGATAACCTGACCACGCCCGAAGTCACGGCCCCCGAAGCCGCCCCCCTCAACCGCGCCGAACTCAACACCCTCGTGGAAGAACACCTCTTCGCCACCAACGAAGTATTCGACTGGCGCGACGCCGACGACCGCGTGGTCTGGAGCGCGCTCGAACTCAGCCGGAACGAAGCCGCTCTCGGTTACCAGCCCGCCGGCTACACGAACCTCGACGAAACCATCCACCAGATCGACGTCAGCACCGGCGACTGGAAAATCACCCGCGAAGCCCTGATGGCGGATCTGCTCGCCGCCACCCAACGCCTGACCGGCGAGGCGATCACCGCCGAAGACCTTTTCTACGTTCAGCCCGATGCGGTGCTGCCCATCGTGGAACTCAAGGTGCTGCACCCCGGCATCCTCACCGAATTCCGGCAACGGGCCGACGTGCGCTACCTCGAACCCACCAACTACCAGGGCGGTGAGATCAGTCTTCGTTCCGGCTCCGGCTGTTCCGAAGCTCCGGCCGGCAGCCTCAATTCCGGCGACTACACCACCATCGCCCCCGGCGCGAAGGTGCCGTGGAATTATGCCTTCATGAACATCCAGCAGGCCTGGAGCCGCAGTCAGGGCGCGGGCATCGGCATCGCCATCATCGACACCGGCGTTTACCCCGAGCAGGATAACCTCGGCAGCCAGTTCAGCAGCGATTACAGCACCGGCCGGTCCATCGGCAAGTACGGTACCTACGCCCCCAACTGGTGGAGCAGCCGCACCGACGGCCCCAATGACCGGTGTGGTCACGGCACCCAGATGTCGGGCCTCGCCGCCGGCCCCCGCACGAACGACGGCGCGACCGTCGGCGTCGCTTACAAAGCCAATCTGCGCAGCTACCGCGCTACTTCCGACGTGATCATCAACGGCAGTCGCGAGAAGCGCGGCGTGAAAAACGCCCTGGTCAGTGCCGGCAAACACTCCGGCACCAAGGTGATCAGCATGAGCATCGGCGATGTCTTCAGCAGCGGTACGGTAAAAGACGGAATTCGTTACGCTAACAATCGGGGCAAGATGATCCTGGCCGCGGCCGGAACTTCCCTGAGTTGGACCAGCTGGTACGGCGTCATCTTTCCGGCCAGTATGAGCGAGACGGTCGCCGTTACCGGTATTCGCGACGGTAGCCCGATGAAACGGTGTAACACCTGCCACGACGGCAGCAAGGTGGACTTCGTAGCCGTGATGCAACGTCGTAATAATACCGACCGTACCAGCCTGACGCTGAGCCGTTACAACGACAGCCCAGGTTACGTCGGCGGCTCCAGCGCGGCGACGGCAACGACGGCCGGTATCGCCGCCCTTGTCTGGGCCACCAACCCCTCGCAAAGCAAAAGCCAGGTGCTGAACCGGATGAAAAACGCGGCCTCGATCTACCCGGGCCGGAACGGAAACTTCGGCTGGGGAATCATTGACGCCAACGCGGCGGTGCAGTAAAGTTTATAAATTTTACAAGTCTGAATCTAAGGTCGAGGCGCCGTGCGCCGAGTGCAAGAAAAAGCTCTCGGTGCGCGGCGCCTCGACCTTATACAACGAAAAATTAACCACATTTGTGGAGGAAGCCAAACGCATTCCCACCGGGCCATGGCAGACATCCGCCACGAGATCAAACAGCACTGGAACGACCTCGTCGCCGGCGACCCCGCCGGGTTTCGCGCCCTCCATGACCTGACCTACGACGAGCTTTTTCGCTACGCCCACCGCCTGACGCGTGACCGGGCCGGCATCCGCGACGCGCTGCAGGAGGTTTACGTCGCTATCTGGCAACGACGGGATAAGGAACCACCCATCCGTGAGCCGTGGGTGTTCCTGCTTACCGCCCTGCGCAACAAACTGATCGATGCGGCGCGCAAGAAAAAAGACCCGGCCATCGCACACGCCGCCGTGCCTTCCCCTGAAGACGATATCATTGCCGCCGAAGCCGTCGCCGAGCGCACCGCGCGGCTCGCCGCCCGCCTGGCCGAACTGCCCGAACGCCAGCGCGAAGCCCTCCACCTGCGCTACCGCGTGGAACTGGAATACGACGACATCGCGAAGGTGATGGGCGTGGGGCGGCAGGTGGCGTATAACTACGTGAACCGGGGGGTGAAGGCACTGCGAAAGGGGGAATGATAGATGATGTGACTATCCATAGATGTGTGAATTTGTACGGCGTCCCATACGTGCCAGGGCCGAAATTAGACTTCGTCCTCACGTGCAGGGGTTACGTTCAGGACTTCGTACTTCACTCCACCCCTCGCACGCGGCGCGGCGCGTACAAAAGCGAAACTTAAAAAAATCCCCTACCCAAGGTTAAATTCCTCGCTCCCCTCCGTCCTTTACCTACAAGTACCACCCCCGGTACCCACAACCATGACAAAACTGCTTAAGGAACTTCACCACTTACCAGTCGCCGACCTGCTCGAAAACGCTAGCTTTCGTACCTGGGCCCGCCGTGCCGACGCGGTTGTGCCCGGGGAATTGAAGAACGTAGCCGAAGCCCGGGCTATCCTGCTGGGCATCGACCTCGATACGCCGGGGCTCGAACCGCCGACGGCCAAAGAAAAGGCGGCTGATTTTGCCGTACTGCTGACCAGAATCACACCGGAGGCCGACGATGTCCCCGACCTGACCTCGCCCGCCGCGTCCGTCCGCCAGACGAAGGTCCGTCGACTCCGCCCGGTCTGGCCGGCCATTGCCGCCGCCGTGCTGCTGCTCATCGCCGCCGGATCTTTTCTGCTGCGCCCCGCCGCCGACACATTGTACGCTACCGGCAACGCCGAGCAACTCTCCGTAGAGTTGCCCGACGGTACGGCCGTCACCCTCAATGCGAACTCCACGCTACTGCTCGACGGGCCGACCTGGGCGAAAGAAGAGCGGACGGTAGAGTTGACGGGCGAGGCGTACTTCAACGTCACCAAATCCGCCGGGCCGAACGGCGCGCGGCCGTTCCTGGTGCGTACCGGCGCATCCGTCGTACGCGTGTTGGGCACCCGCTTCAACGTTCGCGAGCGGCGGGGAGGTACCCGCGTTTTCCTGGAGGAAGGCAAAGTGGTCGTCGGCTGGCCGGGCACCGACCTGCCGGAAATGGAACTCGCACCCGGAGAGGCGATCAATCGTAAGTCACACGATGAAGCGGCGGTCCGAATTCCTGTTTCCAGGCCGTCGCGTCACCTGGCCTGGCGGGGTGGCCACGTCAGTTTCGACGGCCGGCCCCTGAAGGAGGCATTGAGTGAACTGGGAGATATCTACGGTCTGACGTTCCGTTATGCCGACCCTCTCCTGGCCAAAGAAAAAATAACGTCCAACGGTGTGCCGCTGGACAATCTACCGGTGGCCGTCAGCTTGCTGGAGAGGGCCCTCGGTCTGCGGATCGAGGCTCGAGAAGATAGTGTTTATGTAGTTTCCGGCGCGGAATAGGCCGCCGGTTTAGCGCGTTGATCATGTATTTGAAAACGATTCTTCCGGCCGTGGTCGGGGTACTCCTGTTGTGGGGTGGCCCCGCATGGGCTTCCGCTTACGCGGGAGGCGGAGATTCGTTGGTAAGTGCCGCGCACATTTTTTGCCCACAGATTCTCACGGAGGACTACGCGGAGTCTCACGGAGCAATCGTTGAAGCGTTGGATAGTATTTCTGGATACGAACACGGTCGAGTGGCCTCCGGCCCGAGCACACAACACGGCAAACGTTACCGCACGGCTGTTTTTGGGCCGGAGGCTACTCGACCGCACACCTTTGACGAAGTAATTTCGGCGTTACAAGCTGGAAAACTTCCCCCTTTCTCCCCTTATTCCTTTCCCCCTTTCCTCCCCGACCCCCGGCCCCTCGCCGAAACCCTCGACGCCCTGGGCCGCCATTTCGGCGTGTTCTTTACCTACGACGCGCGCCTGGTTGCCGGCCGGGAGGTGGAATTCGCCATCCGCGAAGAAGAGACGCTGGACCAGGCCATCGGCCGGTTGCTGGACGCGACGGGGCTGGGTTACGAGTCGTTCAGCGACAAGTATTTCGTGCTGTACGAAGATTCGCGGCGGGGGCGACGGGACGCGAACCGTTTACGCCGCAAGGTCAAGCAACTGGACCGGTTAGAGCACAAAAACCACTCCGGCCTCATTCGGAATGACGGCACGGAAGAGCAGCGGCTGCGGGAACTGGCCGGGGGCGCGGACAAGCTGAGCGTGACCAACGCATTGAGCGGGCGGGTGACCGACGAGGCGGGGGAGCCGCTGGTGGGCGTGACCGTCCGGCTGGGCACAACGGCGCGGGGGGTAGTGACCGACGCGGCCGGCCGGTTTAGACTGGCCGTTAATACGTCGAGCGCGGTGCTCGCCTTTTCCTACGTCGGCTTCCGGGCGGCGGAAATGAAAGCGCGCCGGGGCAAGCCGCTGACGGTTCGCCTGCGCCCCGAAGAGACGGAATTACCCGAGGTCGTCATCATCGGCTACGGCATAATTGACGCGGCGGACGCGACCTCCAGCATCGCCACCATCGAGGCCGACGTGCTCAACAACGCCCAAACCATCAATACGCCGCACCAGTGGTTGCAGGGGAAGGTGGCGGGCGTGCGGGTGCTGGGGGGGAATGGAGAGCAGGGCTCGTTTGCCGGGATTCGCGTGCGCGGCAGTAGTTCGATGAACGCGGGCAACGAACCGCTCTTCGTGGTGGACGGGATGCCGGTGGACAACGCGCCGCACGTCCCCTCCGGACTACAGCCCGGCCGCAACCCGCTCAATACCATCAACCCGGCCGACGTGGCGAAGGTGACCGTGCTGAAAGACGCCGCCGCCGGTGCGATCTACGGTTCCCGCGCGGCCAACGGCGTGGTGCTCATTGAAACGAAACAAAGCCGGCTGTTCCGCAAGGGGCGGCTGAGCTACGACAACTGGTTTTCCGTCGCCGAACCGGCCGACCGGCTGGAGGTGCTCGACGCAGCGGGCTACCGCGCGCTGGTGCAAGACCTGGCTCCCTGGCGGCTGCCCGAACTGGGGGAGGCGGATACCGACTGGCAATCCACCATCACCGGTACGGCCTTCAGTCAACAGCATACGCTGAGCTACGGCGCGGGCAACGGGCGGACGGGCTACCGCGTCTCCGCCGGTTACCTCGATCGCAACTCCGTCATCAAGGGGGCGGGCAGCAAGCGGCTGAGCCTGGCCCTCAACGGCCGGCACAATACGTGGAACCGGCAGTTGAAATTCGTGGCCGACGCGAAGATCGCCCGGGTTGCGGACCGCTTCGTGGCTCCGGCCGTGTTTAACTACGCCTACGCCTTCGACCCCACGCAGCCGGTGCGGGACGAGCGCAGCGTCTGGGGCGGCTACTTCGAATACCAGAACGACCTGACCATCAAAAACCCGGTCGGGGAGACCGCGCAGGTAAAAGACGAAAACCGCCTGTTTCGCCTCCTGGCCCACCTCAAAACAACCTATGCACCCGCGGCCGCGCCCGGACTCAAAGCCACCGTATACCTCGGTACCGACCTGACCGACGGGCAACGGAACCTCTACGCCCCGGCCACCGTGCGCTATCAGTACGCCAACCGGGGCGAGTACCGCCTGGCGCGGCAGGACCGCCGCAGCCGCTTGTGGGAATCGTACCTCAATTACGACCGTCGCTACGCCGGTGACCGCCTCGGTATGGGGCTGACGGCCGGTTACACCTACCAGCATTTTCTGGCGGACTTCCCCGAAGAGCGGTACCTCGGCGTCGAGAATTATGATTACGCCTTCGGCCGCCGGCCCACCGGCGCGCGCCGCTCGGTCAACGCCGAATTCCGGGAAAGCCGCCTGGCCTCTTTCTTCGGTCGCGGAAGCTTCGACTGGGATCACCGCTACTACCTGACGGCGAGTTTCCGCGTCGATGGTTCCTCCCGCTTCAGCCCGACGAACCGCTGGGCCAGCTTCCCGGCCGTCTCCGGCGCGTGGCGGCTGAGCGAGGAGAAATTTCTGAGCAACCGCCCGAAGTGGATCGGTGAACTGAAGCTGCGCGCCGGCTGGGGCCTGACCGGTAACCAGGAAATCGGCGACTACCAGTACCTGCCCACCTTCACCCTGGGCGGCAACGAAGTGCGCTTCCCCTTCGGCAACGAATACCTGATCACCGCCCGGCCGAACGCCATCAGTAGCAACCTGAAATGGGAGCAAACGACCAGCGGAAACGTAGGCCTCGACGCGAGCTTCTTCGGCGACCGCCTGCGCCTGACCGCCGAGGCGTACCGCGCCACGACCAACGATCTGCTGAGCAGGGTGGTGGTGCCGGCCGGTTCCAACCTGTCGGACGTCGTGCTGACCAACGTCGGTAGCATCCTGAACGAGGGGCTGGAATTTTCCGCCGACGTTACGGCCGTCGAGGCTAAAGAACTACGTTGGGAGCTAAGCGTCAACCTGGCGACGAACCGCAACGAGGTGGTTTCCCTCGGTCCCGCGCCCGACCGCAATTTCCGCGCCATCAGTACGGGGACGATCAGCGGAGGGACGGGCAATACCATCCAGATCTATCGCGAGGGCGAGCCGCTGAACGCTTTTTACGTCTTCGCCCACAAGCGGGACGGTAATGGGCGACCGCTGACCGACGGCGTCGACCACAACGGCGACGGGCTGGTGGACCTGGCGGATATCTACCGCGACCTGGACGGCGACGGTCGCGTAAATGATCTCGACAAGCGGGCGCACCGGGCCCCGGCCCCGCGCCTCTTCGGCGGCCTGCAAACCAGCCTGACCTTCCGCCGCTGGGGGCTGCACGCTTCGCTGCGTGGGCAGACGGGTAACTACGTCTACAACAACCTGGCGGCGCAGAACGAAAGCTACAACCGCATTCTCTCCGAGCCGGAATTGCTCAACGTGCCCGCCTCCATCGGCGAGCGCGGCTTCCGGACACCGCGGTATTTCAGCGACGTGTACATCGAAGACGCTTCCTTCCTGCGGATGGACGCACTGACGGTGGCGTACACCGCGCCGAAAAGCGGCAAGAGGCCGGGCTTACGGGCGTACGCAACGCTGCAAAACGTCTTCACGCTCACTGCCTACAGCGGCCTCGACCCCGAGATCGGTAACGTGAGCGGCGACCCCGGCGTACCGCGCTACGGGATCGACGATCTGCTCTTCCCCCGCGCGCGGAGTTTCGTGACGGGAATGAACCTGAGTTTTTAACGTCCGGGCCGCTTGCCCCCGGCGAGTGCCCCGGTGAGATATACGGACTTCTTAATCAACAGTTTTAAAAATAGCATTTATGAGACTTAGTATCATGCATTATCTAAAGCACGGCGCGCTGCTGTTCGGCCTCCTGTTGGTGGGGCAGGCGGCGTTTGCCCAGCGGACCATAACGGGTACGCTCACCGACGCCGAATCGGGCGACCCCCTGATCGGTGCCTACATTGTAGCGGTCGGCACCCAGGCGGGTACCGTTGCTGATTTCGACGGCAAGTTTTCCCTCGAAGTGCCCGCCGGCGTAGAGGCCCTTCAGGTATCCTACACCGGTTACGCCGACCAGGTGATCGACATCAACAACCGCACGACGATCGACATCGCCATGCAGGCTGGCCGGCAACTCGAAGAGGTAGTCGTCATCGGCTACGGTACCGTCAAGCGGGAAGACGCGACGGGCTCGGTGGAAACCGTCTCGGCCCGCGAATTCAACCAGGGCGCGATCACCTCAGCGCAGGAACTCGTTTCCGGTAAGGTGGCGGGCGTGCAGATCACGACGGACGGTTCGCCGGGTGGTGGGGCGAGCATCAGCATTCGCGGCGGCTCTTCGCTGAGCGCGAGTAATGCCCCCCTGATCATCATTGACGGCGTGCCGATCGAAAGCCGTGACGTGAGTGGTAGCCGTAATCCGCTCAACCTCGTCAACCCTAACGACATCGAGACTTTCACCGTACTTAAGGATGCTTCGGCAACGGCCATCTACGGTTCGCGGGCTTCCAACGGCGTGGTCATCATCACGACCAAGAAGGGTAAGGCGGGCGACGACCTCAAGTTGTCTTACAACGGCAGCGTCGGCGTAAGTACCACCGCCAACCGGCTGGAAGTGCTGGACGGCGACGAATACCGCGCCCTGATCACCGACCGTTTCGGCGCGGACAGCGACAACCTGGACCTGCTGGGCGAGGCGAATACGGATTGGCAGGACGAAATTCTGCAAAGCGCGTTATTCCACAACCACAACGTCAGTGCTTCCGGTGCCTTTAAGTCGCTTCCGTACCGCGCTTCCGTGGGTTACACCAACCAGGAGGGGGTACTGAAGACGGACCAGATCAGCCGCATCACTTACGGACTGAACTTGAACCCGGGCTTTCTGGAAAACACGCTGCAACTCAACATTGGTCTGAAGGGCGTATCCACGAGCAACAACTTCGCCGACCGCGGCGCGCTCGGCGCCGCGCTGGCCTTCGACCCGACCCAGCCGGTTTTCGCTGAAAACGCATTTGGCGGTTACAACTACATCTCCCAGCAAAACAACGACAATCCGCAGACGCTGGCCCCGGCCAACCCGCTGGCCTTGCTGGAGCAGGTGGAGAACAACTCCACCGTCAACCGTTACATCGCCAACTTTTCGGCAGATTACCGGATGCCCTTCCTGCCCGAACTGCGGGCCAACCTGAACCTGGCGTACGACGCCAGCAACGGCAGCGGCACGATCATGACGCCCGCAACGGCCGCTTTCGCCTTCGACGGTGCCAACGCCGGTGGCGCGGACAACAGCTACGACTCGGAGAACAAGAACGAACTACTGGAATTCTATCTGAACTACGCCAAGCAATTTGAAGGCTTCCGCGTCGACGTGCTCGGTGGCTACTCCTGGCAGAATTTCTCTTTCGCCAGTTCCTTCAGTAACCGCCAGCTGGACGGCTCCGAGCCGCAAGCCGGTGAAGACATCAGCGAGTATTTCCTGCTGTCGCTCTTCGGTCGCGCCAACATCAGCCTCGGCGACCGTCTGGTACTGACCGGTACGCTGCGCCGCGACGGCTCCAGCCGCTTCAACGAGGATAACCGCTACGGTATCTTCCCTTCCGCCGCCGCCGCCTACAAACTGGTGGACAACGTGAGCAACGTCAAGGGCCTCAATAACCTGAAACTGCGTGTCGGTTACGGCGTGACGGGCCAGCAGGACGTGGGTGGTTTTTACCCGTCTCAGGCCCTTTACCTGGGTAGCTTCGACGATGCGCGCTACCAATTCGGTGACCGCTTTATTTCTACGTTGCGGCCCGAGGGTTACAACTCCGGCCTTAAGTGGGAAGAATCCACTACTTTCAACGTTGCCGTCGACTTCGGTTTCTTCAACGACCGTCTGAACGGTTCCGTAGAGGTGTACTCCCGCAAGACGAGCGACCTGCTCAACTTCATCCCCGTACCCGCCGGTACGAACCTGACGAACTTCATCACTTCCAACGTAGGTGACCTCCAGGGCAACGGCATCGAGCTGAGCCTGAACGGTACACCTTACCGTACGAAGAACAGTAGCCTGGAAGTGGCCGTTAACTTCACCATCCAGGACAGCGAGATCACCCGCCTGACCGCGACGGAAGACCCGACTTACATCGGCGTCCCGACCGGCGGCATCGGCGGCGGCGTCGGTAACACCATCCAAATCAACAGCGTCGGGTTCCAACCCTTCTCTTACTACGTATACGAGCAGGTGTACGACGCCGCGGGTACGCCGGTGGAGGGCGTTTATGTGGACCGCAACGGCGACGGAACGGTCAATACCGACGATCTGTATCGCTACCAAAGCCCGCAGGCGAACGCTTTCTACGGCATGACGTTGAACTACACGGTAGGCAACTTCGATCTGTCTACCGCCGGCCGGGCCAGCTTTGGTAATTACGTTTACAACAACAACCTTTCTACCCGCGCCAATTATAACGGCCTGGTAAACAGTGAGCGCTTCGTGACGAATACGCTGCCGGAGATCACCGAGGTAGACTTCGCCACGCCGCGGTTCTTCAGCGATTACTACGTGCGCGACGCGAGCTTCTTCCGCCTCGACCACATCACGGCCGGCTACCGCTTCGCCGATCTGCTGGGCGAGGGCAGCAGCCTGCGTACGTACCTGACGGTACAGAACCCGATCCTGATCACCGACTACGAGGGTATAGACCCGGAAGTAGGCGGCGGCATCGACAACGTAATCTATCCCCGTGCCCGCACCATCCTCCTCGGCGTCGGCGTTAACTTTTAATCATTAGTGCTATCATGAAATCAATGCAAAAATTCTTATCCGCCTTGCTCTTGTTGGCAATGGCCACGGGCTTTACCGCCTGTTTCGATGACCTTAATACGGTCCCCCTCGACCCCGATTCCACCACGGCCGACGTGGTCTACGATGACCCCGCCAGCTACGAACGGGTACTCGCCAAGCTGTACGCCGGCCTCTCCGTCTCCGGTCAGCAGGGCCCCGACGGTCAGCCCGACATCGCCGGTATCGACGAAGGATTCTCTACCTACCTGCGCCAGTACTGGAAAGCCCAGGAACTGACCACTGACGAGGCGGTCATCGCCTGGAACGACGGAAACATCCACGACTACGAAGAACAGGATTGGAACGCCTCCAACGAGTTCGTCACCGCGATGTACAACCGCATCTTCTACCAGATCAGCCTGGCCAACGAGTTCATCCGCGAAACCACCGACGCCAAACTGGCCGAGCGCGGTCAGGCCGGGGCGGTGGCCGAGCAGGTGACCCGGTTTCGCGCCGAGGCCCGCTTCCTGCGCGCGCTCAGTTACTGGCACGCGCTGGACCTGTTCCGCAACGTGCCCTTCGTGACGGAAGCGGACGCCGTCGGTGCCTTCTTCCCACGTCAGGCTTCGGCCACCGAGCTGTTCGAGTACATCGAAGCCGAGTTGCTGGACATCGAAGACGACATGATCGACGCCCGCCAGAATGAGTACGGCCGCGCCGACCGCGCCGCCGTCTGGATGCTGCTGGCCAAGGCCTACCTCAACGCCGAAGCCCACGTGGGCACCGATCGTTACGCCGACTGTCTCGCGCAGTGCGAAAAGATCATCGGTGCCGGCTTCAGCCTGGAGCCCGACTACGCTAACCTTTACGTAGCCGACAACGGTATGAGTGACGAGACGATCTTCCCGATCCTCTTCGACGGTCAGAGCACCCGCACCTGGGGCGGCATGACGTTCATCACCCACGCCGCCGTTGGTGGTGATATGGACCCCGCCGCTTTCGGCCTCGACGGCGGCTGGGGCGGTACCCGTACGACCAGCGCGCTGGTGGAGAAGTTCCCGTCCGTCGGCGGCGGCGGCTCGACCGTGGTGGCGCCGGTTGATGCGAACACCGATTACGAACTGCTCAACGTGCCCGGTGCTTACCAGGGCTGGGACCCGACCAACAACGACAACGTGCTGGCGAAGAAAGGTGACGACAACGTTTTCACCGGCTTCGTCTACTTCGCGCCCGATGCGGAAAGCTTCGAGTTCAAGTTCGCGCTCGGCACCTGGGACAACGCGTTCGGGCGAACTGACGAAGGCGTGCTCATTGCCGGAGGCGGAGACAACATCGCCGCGCCCGAAGCCGGGTTCTACCGCGTAACGGCCGACCTCGACGCGCTGACCTACAGCGTTACGCAAGTGCGGTTCGGCATCATCGGCTCCGCTACCCCCGGTGGTTGGGACGAGGATACCGACATGAGCTACAACGCCGAGACCGGTGCCTGGGAAATTACCGTAGCCCTGACCGGCGGCATGGAATATAAATTCCGCGCTAACGACGACTGGGCCATCAACTACGGTGACGACGGCGGCGACGGCCTGCTGGAGTTAAACGGCGGCAACATCGCCATTGACCGCGATGGCGTATATAAAGTCAGCCTGTTCCTGAACCAGCCCGACTTCACCTTCGGCGTGGACATCCCCGCTTCCGACAGCCGCGCGATGTTCTTCACCGAAAATCAAACGCTGGAGATCAACGACGTATCCAATTTCAACGAAGGCTACGCGATCACCAAGTTCAAGAACGTGACCCGCGACGGCGTGGCCGGCTCCGACCTCACCTTCCCCGACACGGATTTTCTGCTCTTCCGTTTGGGCGACGCTTACCTGATGTACGCGGAGGCCGTTCTGCGCAACGGCGGCGGCAGCGTAGAGCAAGCCGTGGAATATGTGAACCGCCTGCGCGAACGCGCTTACGGTAACTCGGCCGGCAACATCCAGCGCAGCGACCTAGACCTGCCGTTCATTCTCGACGAGCGCGCCCGCGAACTGTACTGGGAGTGTCACCGCCGGACGGACCTCGTCCGCTTCGGTCAGTTCACCGATGGAACTTACGTATGGCCGCTCAAGGGCGGTACGCTGCAGGGTACGCAGACGGCGGCCTTCCGCGACGTGTTCCCGATTCCGGCTTCGGACATCGGGGCGAACCCGAATCTGATGCAGAATACGGGGTATTAATCTTAAACCGATTACGCGTTTCGAGCTACACCTCCGACGGACTTTTCATTTACTCCGCTTCGCCGCGTAAATGAAAATATACCTCGGAGGTGAACTCGAAACGCTAACGCTCCGACGATGTGACGGGCTTTTTGAGTAACACTTTTGCTCTTGACCCCGCGGGGTAGTTTTTCGGTAGGCGTGGCTGCTCCCTATTAGCCGCGCAATTTCAATCAATTCAAAACAACAATACAATGTTAAAGCAACATTTCCTTCTCGCCTTCGCGGCGATCCTGCTTTGCTTCACGGCTTGTGAAGAGCAGACGTTTGACCCGGTGCTGATGCCGGGCGCGCCTTCCACCATTTCCGCACCGGCGGATGGTTCTTCCTTCGTCATTGCGGAAGGGACCGAGGACGACGAACTGATGACACTGATGTGGAGCGCGGCCGACTTCGGCTTCCCGGCCGGTGCGACTTACGCCGTCGAGGCGGACCTGGCGGGTAACGACTTTGCCGAGGCGGTGGAGCTGGCGTCCGGCCTGAACGCCCTGATGGCGACCGTCAGGAACGGCGCGGTCAACAATTTCCTGATCGGTCGCGAGATTGCGGGCGGTACGGCGGCCGATATCCAGGTGCGCGTGAAGGCCAAGGTGGGGACCACCGAGGACAACAACGTGCTGGTGTCTTCGCCCGTGACCTTCAACGTGACGCCCTTCGAGGCCGAGCGCGAGTACGAGAAGCTCTACGTCCCCGGCTCTTACCAGGGCTGGGACCCGTCGAACGAAACCACCGTGGTGTACTCCGTGGAGGACAACGGCCGCTACGAAGGCTACCTGTTCTTCCCCGAGCCGGACGCGGAATTCAAGTTCACGCTGGAAAACAACTGGGACAACGGCGACTTCGGTGACAACGATACCGACGGTACGCTAGATGCGGGCGGCGCGAATATTCCCGTAGGCGCGGCCGGCCTGTACCGGATCAACGCCGACATCAACGACCTGACGTATTCCGCCACGCCCACTAACTGGGGCCTGATCGGTTCGGCCACGCCCACGGGCTGGGATTCGGATACCGACCTGACTTACGACGAGGCGACGGGGGTGCTGAGCATCACGATCGACCTGGTGGCCGGTGAGTTCAAGTTTCGCGCTAACGACGAGTGGAACATCGACTTCGGTGACACGGGTGCTGACCAAAAAGTAGAGTACGGCGGCGACAACATCGCCGTGGCCGAGGACGGTAACTACACCATCCAACTGCTGCTCAATCAGCCGATTTACGAGTACACGATCGTCCAAAACTAATCGATTTGTAGTGAGCGGTCGGCGGCATTCGTGCTGCCGGCCGCTTTTCTTTTGGGCGCGGACGCGGGTACCATGGAAAGGGGAAAAGGGCATGGTTGGCCCGGCGGACCAACGTTTTTGAAAACCCGATCTTTGCACCCGCGACCCCGCCCCATTTTAGAAATAAGTAGGAAGTTTGAAGTAATAAGCCCGACGTGCCATGCGACTATTTATCATTTTATCGCTGTTGTTGCTCACCACCTGCACCAAGCTGGAGGTGGAACCCCGCGGCACGGAATCCGCCGAAGTTTTCTTCGCCGGGGAAGGGGCGTACCGCGCTTATCTGGCCCGCATCTACGCCGGCCTGGCCGTCACCGGACAGCAGGGCCCCAGCGGCGACCCCGACCTGCAAAACAACGACGAGGGCTTCAGCTCTTACCTGCGCCAGTACTGGCAACTGCAGGAACTGACCACCGAAGAGGCCATCATCGGGTGGACGGACGAGGGGCTGCCCGACCTTCATTTTCACAGCTGGACGAGCGATAATCAGTTCGTCAAAACCATGTACAGCCGTCTGTATTTTCAGATTGCGCTGGTCAACGATTTTCTGCGCAATACCACCGCCGACAAACTGGATGCGCGGGAGGTGAGTTCCTCCGTCCGCAACCAAATCCCCGGCTATCGGGCCGAAGCGCGTTACCTCCGCGCGCTGAGTTACTATCACGGGCTGGACCTCTTCGGCCGCCTTCCGCTTTACCTCGAAGACACGCCGCTGGGCGGCGAATTACCGCAGACCAGCCGCGCGGGTATCTTCGATTTCCTGGAGGAAGAACTACACGAATTGCGGGATTTTCTCCCGCTACCCGGCGCGCAAGTCTATGGCCGCGTTGATCGCGCCGCCGTCTGGGCCTTGCAAAGCCGCCTTTACCTCAACGCCGAAACCTACACCGGCCGCCGTCGTTACGACGACTGTCTGGCCGCCTGCGAGCGCATCATCGGCAGTGGCGGCTATGCGCTGGCTGAGGATTACCACCACCTCTTCCGTACCGATAATCACGCGCTGCCGGAGATCATCTACGCCATCCCGTTCGACGGCCGGAACACCCAGACCTGGGGCGGGATGACCTACCTCGTACACGCCGCCCTCGGTGGCCGTATGGACCCGGCGGACTACGGCGTACGCGGTGCCTGGTCCGGCCTGCGGACCACCTCGGCCATGGTCAGGCCTTTCACCGATCAGCCGTTTACGGATCGCCGCGCCGCTTTTTACACCAACGGGCAGACGCTTGATATCGACCGCATCAGCGACTTCCAGCACGGATACGCCGTGCCGAAATACACCAACCTCGACCGAGCGGGTATACCGGGTAGCAACGAGACTTTTCCGGACACCGATTTCCCACTCTTCCGCCTCGGGGAAATCTACCTGACCTACGCCGAAGCGGCCGTGCGGAGCAACAACGTCGTCGCCCGTGCTACCGCCGTGACCTACCTTGATGCCTTACGCCAACGGGCTGGTGCCGACTCCGGATCTACTCTGACCGCCGCCGACCTTACGCTCGATTACCTGCTCGACGAACGCACCCGCGAGCTTTACTGGGAAGCGCACCGGCGGACGGACCTGATCCGCTACGGGCTGTTCACCTCCGGCCGCGTCTGGCCCTGGAAAGGCGGCATGAAAGCGGGTACGGAGACGGAAGATTACCGCAAGCTGTTCCCGGTGCCGGCGGCGGAACTGCTGGCGAACGCGGCGTTGGTGCAAAACCCTGGTTACTAAACCAGGTCAAAGCGCCGCGCGCCGAGCCTTTAGAACTTGGCGCGAGGCGCCTCGACCTTAATCTATACCCATGCTTAGATACCTCTTCCTCCCCCTGCTTTTTGTCGTCCACCTCCTCCCCGGCCAAACCTTTTACATGGGCGCCGACCTTTCCTACGTCAACGAGATGGAAGACTGCGGTGTCCGTTATAAAGAAGCTGGCGCGGAAAAAGACCCTTACGCCATTTTTGCCGATAATGGCGCGAATCTCGTGCGTCTGCGCCTGTGGCATACCCCGGCCTGGTACGACGAGCTGAACGACGGCAAACGCTACAGCGACTTAGCCGACGTGAAGCGGAGCATCGCCCGGGCAAAAGAAAACAACATGGAAGTGCTGCTCGACTTCCACCTCTCCGACACCTGGACGGACCCGAGCCGCCAGATCGTGCCCGCCGCCTGGGCCGGGGTGGTGGATGACCTGCCGGTGCTCAAAGACTCGCTCTACAACTACGTCTACCAAACGCTGCTGGAACTGGACGCCGATAGTCTGCTGCCCGATATGGTGCAGGTGGGCAACGAGACCAACAAAGGCATTATGCAATCCGAAGCCGACGACGCGGCCGGTTGGGCGCTGGATTGGCCGCGCAACGCCGCGCTGTTTAATACCGGCATCAAGGCCGTGCGGGATGCGGCAGCCTTCGCCGGTAAAGACGTCAAAGTTGCGCTGCACGTTGCCGGGCCGGAGAACGTCGGTTGGCTGCTCGATGGTTTTACGGAGTACGGCGTGACGGACTACGACGTGGTGGGTATCTCTTATTACTGGGCCTGGCACCAGCCGACGACGATCCGGCGGGCGGGCGACATCATCGCCCAAACACTGACCGATTACCCCGGTAAGGAGGTGATGATCTTCGAGACCGGTTACATCTGGACGACCGAGAGCAACGACTCGGCCAACAACATCATCAGTTCCGTACAGTCGGGCTACGCGCCCGCCAGCCCGGCCAACCAGCGGAAGTGGCTGATCGACCTGACGCGGGAGGTCATCAACCGGGGCGGCGGCGGCGTGATCTACTGGGAGCCGGCGTGGGTGAGCTCCAATTGCCGGACGCAGTGGGGGCAGGGCTCGCACCAGGAGCACGCCACCTTCTTCGACTTCGACAGCAACGTGCTGACCGGCGGCGGGATGGACTTCTACGATTACGCTTACGAAGGGCTGACGGCCACCGGTAATCCGCTGGCCATCGAGGCTCCTTTCCGCGTGATGGTGCGGCCCGACGCGCGGTCGCTTACCGTTACCGCTCCGGAAGGCGTCGTCAACGGCAAGGCCCGGCTCCATATCTATGATCTGAACGGGCGGACGATCCTGAAGCATAAATTTTCCAGTACCGGCGAGTTGCGGGAGTCGGTTGGCTTGCCGGAACTCCCGGTGGCCTTCTACGCCGTGGAGTTGCGAAGCCGGAACGGAGGATCGGGGACGCGGAAGGTGGTGATTTTGCAGGAATAGTAATCTGGCGGGTAAGGATTTTTACGGTTGGGTTATCTACTGTAAAACCGTCCCTTATGTCACGTTTTCCATTCTTCCTTTTCCTCGTTTTGCTGATTATCGCGCTATCCGTGCCGGGGTAGACCTTTGGCGCGATGCCGCCTCCGGCGGCGAGTAAATGCTCGCCGCCGGAGGCGGCATCGCGCCAAAGGGTAGAAACGAACAAGGCCGCTCCGTATGTTTCCGAAGCGGCCTTGCCGTTTTGATTGTACATGGATAGCTAAGCTTAGTTACTCAACATCACCGGCATCACCAGCATCATGATTTCCTGACCGCCGGCCTGTTCGGTGGGCAGCAGGATGCCGGCGCGCGTCGCCGTGCTCATTTCCAGTTTCACCTCTTCGCCCTCCAGGACGCCGAGCATTTCGACGAGGAACTTGGCGTTGAAACCGATCGTCAGCGGGTCGCCATTGTAAGAGCAGGCGAGCTGCTCGGTGGCTTCGTTGCTGAAGTCCAGATCCTGCGCCGAAACGGTCAGGGAACCATCGGAGACGGTAAGGATGACCTGGTTGGTGGTTTTGTTGGCGTAGATCACGATCCGCTTCAGCGATTGCTGGAGGTCGGAACGGCTGATGAGTAATTCGTTGGGGTTGTCGACGGGGATGACCGCGTTATAGTCCGGGTAGCGGGCGTCGATCAGGCGGCAGGCCATCTTGGTGTCGCCGAAGACGAAAAAGGCGTTGGCCTTGTCGAACGCCACGGCGACCTGCTCGTCGGTAGCGGGCAGGGCACCTTTCAGCAGGTTGAGCGCTTTCTTGGGGATGATGAAGCTGCTCGTCACCTCGCCGGTGATGTCGCTGAGGCTGTACTTCACCAGCTTGTGCGCGTCGGTGGCCACCATGACGAGTTTGCTGAAGTCCACCTGGAAGAAGACGCCGGTCATGGCCGGGCGCAGCTCGTCCGTAGAGGTGGCGAAGAGGGTCTTCGTAATGCCTTCCTGCAGCGCGAGGGCGGAGACGCTGATCTCGTCGGCGTCCGTCGGTTGGGGGATGTCGGGGTAATCGTCGCCGTTTTCGCCGGCCAGCTTGTAGGATCCGTAGGCGGAGGTGATCTTGATGCCGTAGTTGTCGTCATCCACCGTGAAAGTGATCGGTTGCTGGGGCAGGGCCTTGAGCGTGTCGATCAGGATCTTGGCGGGTACGGCGACCTTGCCGTTGCCGTCGGCGTTGACCTCCATGGTGGTGGTCACGCTGGTTTCCAGGTCCGTCGCGGAGATCGTGAGTTGGTTGCCCTCGATGTCGAAGAGAAAGTCTTCGAGGATGGGCAGTACCGGGTTGGAGCTGATGGCACCCCCGGCGAGGGTCAGTTTCTTTTGCAGATCGGAGGAGGAAACACTGAATTTCATTGGGTATCGGACTTTGGGCAAACTTACGGTATTAGTTGCTTAGTCTGTTAGTGGTTAGAATTTTAGGAGGGCGTAAGTTTTGCACGTGGTGTGTGGAGAACGGGCGGCGTGAGGTTTCGCCCGTGGTTTTGCCGTTCAGGGATATCCGGCGGCGGTGAATTTCTCCCCGCTTTTGATGGTCCTGGTGGTTGGTACCCGCGTTCCCCGCCTCAAAAAAGGGATAAAAGAGCAGTTTCAGGGCGGGGCCGCGGGTGCCATGGAATGGGGAAGCGGCCTCGTTGCCGTTCCGCAAACGGGGTGATGAACGGCGGCGGTGGCTCTGTAACGCGGAACATCCGCGCGGGCAAAAGCCGTTATACCTGAAAAAGCCCGTCATGTCCGCCGCAACCACTACCGACCTCGATTTTTTGATCGATACCCTCCAGGCCGAATACGGCCGCCAAACCCGCTACAGCACCAAGAACGCGATGGATCAGCTCATCGCCACTATCCTCAGTCAGCGGACGACCTACGCCGACGAGCGGACGGCCTTCAACAAGCTGATCGACACCTTCGGCGACTGGGCGGGCGTCGGTGAGGCATCGGTGGAAGCCATCGAAGCCTGCATCCAGACCAGCCGCTACCCGGAGGTGAAGGCCCCGCGCATCAAAGCGATCATCAACCATATCATCGAGGAATACGGCGGGGCGAACCTCGATTTTTTGGCCGATATGCCGGTCGAGGAGGCGCGCGACCTGCTGATGGCCCTGCCCGGCGTCGGCCATAAAACGACGACCTTCGTGCTGCTCTTTACGCTGCGTAAGCCCGTGCTGCCGGTGGATACGCACGTCCACCGCGTCAGTACTCGTTACGGCCTCATCCCCATGAAAATGACGCAGGCCAAAGCCCATACCGCCCTGCTGGAGATGCTGCCGCAAACGGCGGATGACCTGCTGAATTTCCACAAGCTGTTGTTTAAGCACGGGCAGCGGGTGTGTACTTATTCGCATCCGAAATGCCATGCGTGCGTGGTGGCGGAACGCTGCGATTACCGCCGGGAGAAGTCGTAATTTCATTCGCACATATGACCCTTCCTCCATGCTTAAACATTAGTCTTTAGTAGGTTGCACGCCCCGCGCCTCCCTATCTTTGCGGCGTTTTTAAACGAACCCCGCAGCATGGCCGATAACATACATCCCATTCACGACCGCATCGTCGGGCGAACGGAGCGCGAGGCGACTAACGGCCACCGCGCCGGCGTCTTCTGGCTCACGGGCCTGAGCGGCAGCGGCAAGAGCACCATCGCCGCGGCGGTGGAGCGGGAGTTGTTTACGGCGGGCCACTTCGTGGTGCTGCTGGACGGCGACAACGTGCGGACGGGCTTGTGCGGCGACCTGGGTTTCAGCCTGGAAGACCGGCGGGAGAACATCCGCCGGATCGCCGAAACGGCCAGGCTTTTTATGGGGGCGGGGGCGCAGGTGCTTTGCTCGTTTGTCAGCCCGACGAAAGACATCCGGGCCATGGCCGGGAACATCATCGGTGCGGAGGATTTCTACGAAGTCTTCGTCAATACCCCGCTCGACGTATGCGAGGCCCGCGACGTGAAGGGCCTCTACGCCAAAGCGCGCGCCGGGGAGATCAGGGGCTTCACCGGTATTGACAGCCCGTACGAAGCCCCCGAAGCCCCGTTCCTCGACCTCAAAACGGCCGAGCAAACCGTAGCGCAATCAGCAGCGGAAGTCGTTGCCGCCATTAAAAGCGAACTTGCGGGCGCACCCCAGTAACCAAGACATAAAATTAGCAATGAACTCTACCTATCAACTCAACCACCTCCGCGAACTGGAGTCCGAATCCATTTTCGTTCTTCGTGAGGTGGCCGCCCAGTTTGAAAACCCGGTCCTGCTCTTCAGCGGCGGCAAAGACTCCATCCTGATGGTGCACCTGGCGATGAAGGCTTTCCACCCGGCCAAGATTCCCTTTACGCTGTTGCACGTCGACACCGGCCACAACTTCCAGGAAGCGCTGGATTACCGCGACGCGCTGGTGAAAAAGCTGGGCGCGAAGCTGGTCGTCGGCTCCGTACAGGAGGCCATCGACAGCGGCATGGTGCGTGAGGAGACGGGTTTCAATGCTACCCGTAACTACCTGCAAACCGCCGTGCTGCTCAAGAGCCTCGAAGACGGCAAGTACGACGCCGCCCTCGGCGGCGGCCGCCGCGACGAGGAGAAGGCCCGCGCCAAGGAACGCTTCTTCAGCCACCGCGACGAGTTCGGCCAGTGGGACCCCAAGAACCAGCGCCCCGAGCTATGGAACCTCTTCAACGGCCGCAAGCAGTACGGCGAGCACTTCCGCATCTTCCCCATTTCCAACTGGACGGAGCTGGACGTGTGGCAGTACCTGGCCGTGGAGAAGGTCGACCTGCCGAGTCTCTACTTCGCCCACGAGCGGGAGGTTATTCACCGCGACGGCATGCTGCTGGCGACGGAGGGCGGCCTCATTCCCGTCCGCGACGAGGAGAAGGTGGAAACGATGATGGTCCGCTGCCGTACGATCGGTGACATCACCACGACCGGCGTTTGGGAATCCAACGCCGCCACGCTGGAAGATATCATCGCCGAGGTATCGATGGCCCGCCAGACGGAGCGCGGCGGCCGCGCCGACGATAAGCGGAGCGAGACGGCGATGGAGGACCGCAAGAAGCAGGGCTACTTCTAGCTCGTCCGTCGAGGCCTTGGAAGCTTGTAGCCTTGGGCTCGTCGGCCGGTCGGGTTCCTTTTACCCGCGCCAGCATAAATCATCGTTTGAACGGTCTCAACCAGTTATCATGTATTTCAACAAACTTCTCATAACCTTATCTGCCTGCTTTTTGAGCTTTACAGTTTTGGCTCAAACTCCAAACCCAGCCAGGGCGGAAATCAAAACACACGATGAGTTCATAAATCGGATTCTGCAGACCATGGAGATGATTCAACCTGTAGAGGGGGAAGATAAAGCATGGCTTCTCGAATTTCTTAGCGACGGTTGTGAGTGTAGTGGCACCGAAAACGCTGAAGAACTCGAAACCTGCCAGTACGATTTATTCAAGCGTCACGGCCTACCGCAGTCAGAGGAAGAGATGCAGAATATGTCAGCTGATCAGCAGCACAAGTTTATGCTCTTAATGCCCCTTTCGTCAATGGTTGGTGGAAAATGCCCTGAACATGAGCGAAATTAAGCCAGCTCTTTCCACTCTCCTTTGTACCTGCGACCGCGCAAAATTCACATCATGCGTATATTCGTTCTTCTCTTTTGCTCGGTCATTCTGACCTGTTGTGCCAGTTCGAAGCCAACCCTAAACGATGGCAAAAGCTGGCAACGGCGCCTGATCGACGAGCGACTCAGTGACCAGGAACTCAGCGAAGGTGATATCCTATTTGTAACTGATTTTCTTACCAATATGTGTGCCTGTACGGACGTGGAGAACCCCAAGGATGCATTGGATTGTACACAAAAGATCTTTACCGACATGGGGTTCGATCTCGCAGCACTCCAAAACGGCGAAGCGACTGCTGAGGAGAAAAGAAAGCTCAGCTTGCTTAGTCCGATGTCTCCGCCAACGGGTACCTGCCCGAAGTAACCAAAATATATAACGATCAGCCTGTTTCGACAGGCTGCCAAGAATAAAATTACTATGACTGTCGACCACACAGAATTATTAAGGTTCACCACCGCCGGCTCCGTTGACGACGGTAAATCAACGCTCATCGGCCGTCTGCTGTACGATTCTAAATCCATCTTCGAGGATCAGTACGAGCAGATCGCCCAGACCAGTTCCAAGCGCGGCGAAGAAGGCGTTAACCTCGCCCTGCTGACCGACGGTCTGAAAGCCGAACGCGAACAGGGCATCACAATCGACGTGGCGTACCGCTATTTCGCCACGCCGAAGCGTAAGTTCATCATCGCCGACACGCCCGGCCACATCCAGTACACCCGCAACATGGTGACCGGCGCGAGCACGGCCAACGTCGCCCTGATCCTGGTCGACGCCCGCCACGGCGTGGTGGAGCAAACCCGCCGCCACTCTTTCATCGCCAGCCTGCTGCAAATCCCCCACCTCATCGTTTGCATCAACAAGATGGACCTGGTGGATTTCAAGGAAGAGGCTTACAACAAGATCAAGGAAGATTTCCAGACCTTCAGTCACCGGCTGGACGTGAAGGACATCGACTTCATCCCCATGTCCGCCCTGCTCGGCGACAACGTGGTGGACAAGAGCAAGAATATGGACTGGTACGGCGGCTCGACCCTGTTGTACAGCCTGGAGAACGTCCACATCGGCTCCGACAACAACTTCATCGACTGCCGTTTGCCCGTACAAACGGTGATTCGCCCCTACAACGACGAGTACCACGACTACCGGGGCTACGCCGGCCGCATCGCCGGTGGCGTGTGGAAGAAGGGCGATAAAGTGACCGTACTGCCGAGCGGCTTCAGCTCCACCATCAAGAAGATCGACACCTTTGATGGAGAGGTGAAAGAAGCCTACCCCC